>WNGB01013067.1_pt1 | contig 11213 bp, 9 predicted proteins | sample 5400681 | NCBI WGS metagenome assembly WNGB01 (sample SAMN13153367, study PRJNA577476) | soil metagenome | isolation source: 115 cm soil or saprolite under grassland replicate 2 | place: USA:California | collected 2016-06-15 | reverse complement strand
CACCCTGGTGACGAATGCGCGGGTGGTCACCGTGAGGTTCGGCCGGTCCATGACCGGGTGCAGGTACGCCCGGGCCGCGGACAGCCGGCGGCCGTTGCGGATGTTGCGGTCGAAGCGTGCGAACCCCTCCTGGCGGTACCCGTTCACGTCGTCCGTGCGCGGGTAGCCGGCCTGCTCGGCGGCGTGCAGGAAGGCCTCGAACAGCGGGTTGGTGGCCGGGCCGCGCTCGAGCACCAGCGGGCCGTCGTGGCCCCGCCGCTCGTCGTCGGGGTCGGCCGCCAGGCAGTTCTCCATGCGGTTGAAGTACGGCAGGCAGTGGGCGTAGTCCCACGTCTCCATGCCCTGGTCCGCACCCCAGCGCTCGTAGTCCATCGGGTTGCCGCGCTGGAAGATCATCCCGTTGATGCTGCTGGACCCGCCGAGGACCTTGCCGCGGGCGTGGTAGATCCGCCGGCCGTTCATGTGCGGCTCGGGCTCCGACTCGTACTTCCAGTCGTAGAACCGGCTGCCGATCGGGTACGGCAGCGCGGCCGGCATGTGGATGAAGACGTCCCACAGCGAGTCGTTCCGGCCGGCCTCCAGGACCAGCACGCGGTTCCCCCGGTCCGCCGAGAGGCGGTTGGCGAGGGCGCACCCCGCGGAGCCGCCCCCGACGATGACGAAGTCGTACTCGGTTGTTGTCATGGCCGCCTCGTTCGTTCGTAGGTGGAACCGGAGTCAGTGGAACCGGAGTCAGGGCTTGGTGGTCCCGAGCCGCTGGTGCACCCAGCCGTGGAACTCGCCGATGTGGTGCTCGCTCGGCACCAGCACACCGCCGTCGCGGTACATGCGCGACCCCATGGCGGGCTGGCAGCGCTCGCAGGCGTCGAAGTCCTGCCGGTTGACCCGGTCGAACAGCTCGACCGAAGCGCTGACGTCCTTGCCGCTCTCCACCACGCCGGGCAGGTACAGCCAGTCGCACTCGACGATCGTCCGGTCGACGGCCATCGGGTACATCCGGTGCCAGATCACGTGGTCGGGCACCAGGTTGATGAACACCTGCGGCCTGACCGTGATGGCGTAGTACCGGCGGTCCTGGTCCTCGGTGACGCCGGGGATCCGGTCCAGGCCCTCGGAGCCGTCGACGGTGAAGCCCTGGACGTCCGAGCCGAACTCGGCGCCGTGACCGACGTAGAACTGTGCGGCGTACCCGTCGGCGAACTCCGGCAGCACCTCGGTGAGCTCCGGGTGGATCGTCGCGCAGTGGTAGCACTCCATGAAGTTCTCGATGATGAGCTTCCAGTTGGCCTTCACGTCGTACGTGATCCGGCGGCCGACGCTGAGGCTGCCGACGTCGTAGTGCTCGATCGACTCCAGGTCGCCGAGCCGCTCCACGACCGCGGCGGCCACCGTGTCCTCGAACGACGGCGGTTCGTCGGCCAGGCACACCCAGACGTAGCCGAGCCACTCCCGCACCGCGATGGTCCGCAGCCCGAACTCGGTGCGGTCGATGTCCGGCATCTTGGTCAGGTTCGGCGCCGCGACCAGCTTGCCGTCCAGGTCGTAGGTCCAGGCGTGGTATGGGCACTGGAAGGCGCGCTTGGTCTGGCCGGTCTCCTCGGTGCAGAGCTGCGCGCCGCGGTGCCGGCAGACGTTGAAGAAGGCGCGCACCTCGCCGCGGCGGTTGCGGGTCAGCAGCACGTTCTCGCGGCCGATCTGCACCGTCCGGAACGACCCCGGGTCCGGCAGGTCGGTGCCGCGGGCGGCGCAGAACCACAGCTGCTCGAAGATCTGCTGCTGCTCGAGGGCGAAGATGTTCTCGTCGGTGTAGTAGCTGCCGGCGAGGGTGGCGATGAGGCTCTCGGGGAGGCTGGTCGTCGTCACGGGTCTACTCCTGAAGGGCTGCGGCGGTGGATGCTTGCGTGGCGAGCTGCTTGCGCCAGCGCATGAAGGACTTGGCGTGGTTCAGTGCCAGTACGGCGATGGGCCGGCCGTTGCGGCGGTAGACCGCGAGGAAGTCGAGCGCGTCGGCGCTGCCCTCCTCGACGACCACCGAGTCGTAGCCGTGCGGGTGCCCGGTCAGCTGGATGCGCACGTCGTACTGGTCCGACCAGAAGTACGGCGGCCGGGTGGTGCGGGTCTCGGCGCCTCCGGACAGCAGTGTCGCGACCGCGACCGCCGCGCGCTCCTGGGCGCCGGACCAATGCTCGACCCGGTGGTGCCGTGCCAGCGCGGGCTCGTACCAGGTCGCGCAGTCGCCGACGGCGACCACGTTCGGCAGGTCGGTCGCGCCGAAGGCGTCACAGCGGACGCCGTGGGACACGTCCAGCCCGGACCCGGCCAGCCAGCCGACGTTCGGGAACGCCCCGACACCGATGAGTACGACGTCGGCCGGCAGCGTACGGCCGTCCGCCAGCGCCACGCCGTCGACGCGGCCGTTGCCGGTGGTGCCGGCGACCCCGACCCCGCACTGCAGCCGGACCCCGTGGTCGGCGTGCAGCGACGAGACGATCCCGCCCATCTCCTGGCCGAGCGGTCCGGCGAGCGGAGCCGGGGCGGCCTCGACGACGGTCACGTCCAGGCCCAGGCCGCGCGCGGTGGCCGCGACCTCGGCACCGATGAAGCCGGCGCCGACCACGACCAGCCGCGCCCCGGGCCGCAGGTCCCGGCGCAGTGCCCGGGCGTCGTCGAGGGTCCGCAGTACATGGGTGCCCGCGCGGTGCTCGGTTCCCGGCAGCAGTCGCGGTCCGGCGCCGGTGGCGAGGACGACGCCGTCGACCTCGACGGAGTCGCCGCCGGAGAGCTCGACCCGGCGGTCGCGTGGCCGCAGCGTGGTGGCCCGGATGCCGAAGCGCCACTCGACGTCGAGGTCCTCGTCGTCCGCCTCGAGCGCGATGTCCTGCTCGCCGGCCGCGCCGGCCAGGAACTCCTTCGACAGCGGCGGCCGGTCGTAAGGCCGGTGCGGCTCCGCGCCGATCACCACGATGCGTCCGTCGTACCCCTGCCGGCGCAGCGCCCGGATCGCCGAGAGGCCTGCGAGGGAGCCGCCGACCACGGCGACGGTCCTCATGCGGGACCGGCCTGGAGCGCCGGGCCCTGCGGCAGGTTGGGCTCCGCCGTGGACAGTTCGACGTGGATCACCCCGTCGGTCACTGTCACCTCGTGGGTGCGCACCGGGCGCTTCGCCGGCGGCGCGTCCACCTCACCGGTCCGCAGGTCGAAGCGCGAGGCGTGCAGCGGGCACTCGACCTCGCAGCCCTCGAGCCACCCGTCGGCGAGCGATGCGTCCTGGTGTGTGCAGGTGTCGTCGACGGCGTAGAGCTCGCCGTCCTCGGTGTGGAAGACGGCGATCGGCGGGTCCACCTCGACACGGAGGGCCTCGCCACGGGCCAGCTCGGCCAGGGGGCATACGAACATCTGACCACGACCTCCATTGCGTAAAACAAAACACGGAGCGCTATGCGCAACAGAATCAAGGAGCGAGGCGGTGGTGTCAAGGCGGTCACCGCGCCTGTGAGACGAAATTCTGGACAGTGCCGCGGTGACGAGGGCCGGAAAGCTGTTGACGTGAGCGCCTATAGTTTCGCCATGAGCAACAAGCGCGCAGCGTCATCCGAAGCGGACGCAGTCGGCAACGGCGCAGGGGGAGTGCAGTCCGTCGACCGGGCCATCACCCTGCTGGAGATCCTCGCCCGCCGCGGCGAGGCGGGGGTGAGCGAGGTGGCGGCGGAGATCGACGTCCACAAGTCGACGGCGTTCCGGCTGCTCGGCGCCCTGGAGAGCCGCGGGCTGGTCCAGCAGTCCGTGGACCGGGGCAAGTACCGGCTCGGGTTCGGGCTCGTCCGGCTCGCCGGCGCGGTGTCCGGCCAGCTGGACGTCACCCACCAGGGGCGGCCCGTCTACGAGCGTCTTGCCGACGAGCTCGGCGAGACCGTCAACATCGCCGTGCTCCGCCAGCACTACGCGGTGAACGTCGACCAGGTGCACGGCGCGTCGACCGTGACCGTGCAGAACTGGGTCGGCAACCTCACCCCGCTGCACGTCACCTCCAGCGGCCGGGTGCTGCTGGCCGCTCTCGACGAGCCGAGGCGTACGGCGCTGATCGAGGCGGCCGGGCTGGAGCGCTTCACCCCGAACACGGTGACCTCGAAGAGCGAGCTGGGCAAGATCCTCGACGAGGTGCGCGAGCAGGGCTACTCGATCGTGGTCGAGGAGTACGAGGTCGGGCTGAACGCGATGGCCGCACCCATCCTCGGCCCCGGCGGCCAGGTGCTGGCAGCGGTGAGCGTCTCCGGGCCGGCCTTCCGCTTCACGCCCGACGTGATGCAGGCGGCCGTGCCGGTGCTGCTGCGCTACGCGGAACAGATCAGTCAGCGGCTCGGCTACCTCGGCTGACTTTCTCCCATCAGGTTGGATGACGCACTTCGCTGTAGCCCGCCTCCTGCTGGGAGGATGGGAACTAAAGGCTGGGACCCCGCCGGAATGACGGATCCAGCCTTCGCGCTTGTCAGCGCACTTGCACCTCAACCATGGTTACGAGCCGGCCGATCACGTCGAGTCACTGAGGCTCTCCACGCCGGGATGCCGTTACTGCACCAGCAACCGCGTCCGGAAGCCACAACGTCGGCTCGGGTCGATCGACGCGTTCAACGCTGCGAGCTAGCCGACTGCGAGCGTGCACGCCTGCTTTCGGATGACGTGACCGTACACGCCGTCGGACGGCGAGGCGTCGATCCGGTGGGCAGCGATAGAGGGCACGTCGGCTCGCGCGTCGTCCCACTGTCGGATGCTGTTGCACAGTCGTTCGGCGAGTTGCGCTCCCTCGGGCCCATGCCCGATCGCGCCCAGCTCGGATCGACCATTCGCATCGTCGTCCAGTCGCCTGAGGGTGAAGTACGCCAGGCTGCCGCCCGCCACGATCGCCGGACTCCGCGACGGGATGGCGGGTACGCACAGTCCGGTTTCGACTGCCGTCGACTCAGCCGCAATCCGGCAGGTGCCGGGTTCGGTGGCGGTCATCCGCAGCCAGATGCCGTCGAAGGAATCGTGCGGGCCGACCATGACACCCGACCAGGCCTCTGTCGAAGGCTGCTCCAGAACGCCCGTGAGCGCCGCAGCATCAATCGGCTGGTCGATGTCCCAGAACAGCGACACCAGCCCGCCGCGGTCGATGTGGCCGTAGCGCTCACCTTCCTGCCCAATCATCGGCACGAAGCCGCACAGCTCGACCGAGTTGGACTGCAGACGGTCGTCCTCACGCACGAAGGCCACGCTGCGGGTCTGGCCACGCCAGCGCAGCGGCACCACCAGCCGCCCACCCGGCTTGAGCTGCTCCCAGATGGCTGGCGGCAGGTCCCACGCGCCCACAGTGAAGACAATGCGGTCGTACGGCGCGTTCTCGGCAGCTCCCAGCACTCCATCCCTGGTGATGACATCGACGCGTTCGTAGCCGTTGGCATCCAGCTGTTGCCGCGCTCGAGCGGTGACCTCCGAGTCGATGTCAACCGTGCTGACGTGGCCGTCCGGTCCTGTCAGTTCCGCGAGCAGCGCCGAGTTGTAGCCGGTGCCGGCACCGATCTCGAGGATGCGATCGCCCGGTCGAACGTCGAGCTGGTCGAGCATCATCGCCACGATGGTCGGTACCGAAGCGCAGCTGAGCGCGGCGCCGTCGTCGGCTCGCTTGGTGATCACTGCGATGTCGGCGTAGGCATCCTCGATCGTCGCCTCAGGGACGAAACTGTGGCGCGGCGCGGTGCGCATCGCGGCTTCGACGGCCGCCGAGCGGGCGTGGCCGGCGCTGAGGATCTGGTCGACCATGCGCTCGCGTCGTGCCTCGGCCGGTGAGCCGGTGGTGGTATTCATCGCGTCCTTTCGTTGCGCCCGGGCCGGTCGGCGGCGATGGGCAGATCGTATGTCCGGGTTGGTTGGGCGGGGCGGTCAACCCGCCAGGAGCAGGCAGGCGTCCCATCCGCTCAGTGATGGGCCGTGCGCCGCAGTCATTCGGGCGAGCTCGATACCGGCTGTGCCGTCCACTAGGCCGTCATCGAGCTGACCGGTATCGGCGGCCATCTGCTCAAATCGCCTCAGCAGGCGCGGCAGGCCAGCGGCGACGTCGCACGTCGCGTCAGCTGCAATACGAGCAACGCCTTGGACCAGGCCAGCCCAGCCGTGACAGAGGCCGGCATCGATGAGCTGGGAGAGCTGCGCCTCGTCGTCAATGCAACCAAGCAAGGCCTCCTCGGCATGGCGCTGGCGTACGTCGTCATCGAGGGCGATAGCGGCGAGTTGCTGGGCCCGCACCAGTCCGGGCATGCCGTAACACCACGAAGGACGTTGTGGTCCGCACTGCTCGACGGCTGACCGACGAAGCTCAGTCCGGGAGATCACGCCAGGCCACCAGGCTCGTAGGCCGACGCCGCACTGCCACTGGTCCAACCAAGCGATGATCCGTGTGATGGCCTCGGCCTGACCGGCCACGGTGACGCCGCGTCGCATTGTGGTGGCGAGTAGGGCCAGCGGCCCGGCGATGCCGTGCGCGATGCCGAGGTTGCCATGTCCGCCCGGCCACTCGGGCGCGTACTGGTCGGTAGGGCCACGGCTCGACCACCAGCCTGGTAGCGGCTGGCCGTCGATCCGCACTGGCTCACTGAGGCGGACGAGATAGCGCAGCACGTCGTTCAGCAGCTCATGGCGGCACTGGCGATGCAGCAGGTAGGCGCCGAGTCCAGTCAGGCCGCTTATCAGGTCGAACTCGCGTAGCGCCGGTAGCTGACCGCAGTCGACGCGTTCGTGTGCGTCGCACAGTCGGTGGCGCGTGATGGCAGCGACCTGCTCGTCCAGGGTCGCGAGTGCCTTTGCGTAGCCCGGCTGCCCGGCGGTGTGCAGCACGAACGCAACGGCTGGTGCGCCGCGGTAGAAGCTGCTGTTCGCAGGGTTCGGGTTGATCGGTTCGCGCGTCATGGCGACTACCGCGTTCTGTACGACGTCCCAGCCAACCAGCCCGCGGTGCGCCCGCTCGATGTGCAGGAGCGTACGTCCGGCCGCACCGGATGCGAGGTTCTGACCGGCGGACGTGCCTGCCGCGGGTGATGGCCGATGCTGCGTCCGGTTCACAGGGATCGCGCCTTCTGCTTGACCTGCCAAGCGAGCGCGGCCTGTCGGGCCAGGTGTCGGCAGATGGCTTCGCCGTCGCGATCGACGCCCAGCGCCCGGTTGTGGTGCATGTGCAGCAGCGACTCCAGCACTGTGTCGAGATCAGCGCCGGTCAGCTGGCCGTGGTACGCCATGAGGGCTCGGGACCGCGCTTGCCACGCTGTTTCGACCTCGGCACGCCAGCCCTGAGGCCGCCAGCGGACGTCGCCGCGGATCAGGTCGACGGCGCCGCGGGCCAGGATGCGGTCGGCGACAGCGTGCGACGCAGGCTGGGCGGTGAGCCAGTGGGTGGCGGCGTCGCGGCTGCCGAGGAATCCCTCGGCCGTGCCAACCATGTTCACCGCCGCCAGCACGCTGGGATGGATGACACCGCCTGGCAGGTGTCGCAGCTGGGCGGCGACCAGCCGCGAGTCGGCGACGAAGACCTTCTCGGCTGCGGCCATAGCAAGGTCGTGGCCGTAGCGACCGGTCTCGGGTATGTAGGTGTCGATGGTCAACCGTCCAGCCACGCTCTCCCTGCGCAGTCGCTGTGCCCAGGTGCCGACCGTGGCAACGGCGGCCTGGTACTGCGCGGTGGCCGTGGCGTGCAGGCGCAGCCGCAAGTGATCGGTCTCATGGGCGGAGCGGTAGCGCGCGAACCAGTAGTCGGGCTCGTTGAGGTCTTCGAGCAGTGGTGGCAGGTGCATGGCAATGAGTTCGTCCATCCGCTCCGGATGTGTGAACAGCTTGGCGAAGATCCACATCGAATCCGACGCACCGGGCACCTGGCCGTGCTGGTTGGTCACGGTCGGGCGGGAGTGCTCGAGCGGCGACGGCCGTGCCGGCTGCGTCGAGAACAGCGGTAGCACGATGTCATGGGCGTGCCCACCAATCCAGCCCAGGTCATTGCCGGTCGCGGCCTCCGCGAACGTGACCTCGCCCTGCCGAGCGATGTGGGCCCGGACGAGCGCAACGTGGGCCGGCTCGGTCAGGCTGAGCGGCAATGAGCGGTCAGTGTCGACCAGTTCGACGTGCTCCGGGCAGCGCCATCGCCTTCGCCAAGTTTCCAGCGCCTCGCCCCACGCGTGGTCATCGCGGTTGGCTGGTGGTAGGTCGTCGGCGGTGAGTCGCCAGCGCGCGCGGGCGAGGATCGCTCGTCGGTAGCGCACGCGCGGCAGGTACGGTAGTTGCCGGGCGAGCGGACCCCACTCGAACTCGTGCCAGGCCACGCCGAGGGCTCGCGGCAGGTGGGCCAGGAAACGGGCCAGCGGCGGTGGTTGCTTGTCCAGCGCCAGGGCATGGAAGACCTGCGGTTCGACCACCCGCTGGCGACTGATGCTGACCAGTTGCAGCCCATCGTGGGTTGCGATGACCGCCAGGTCATCCAGCGGGATGGTGTTGTCGGCACCGCCGCGATGCTCGCCCAGGGAGAGAACGTGCGGGAGGTACGTCGGAACCCGGCAGACGTTCTCGGCGTGCGCGTACAGCGGTGGGAACGACAACTGCACCGGCAGCGCGTGCTCGGATCCGACCGGCACGTTCCGATACACGGCATCGAGGTGCGCGTCCGGCACAAGATGGGAGAAGCGTGACGTCAGCGTTCCGGCCGAGCGGGCCGGGTGGATGACCAGCGCATAGTCGCCGCACTCGAGCGCCGCGATGCTGGGAGCGTGCAGGCGCGCCGCTACCTCGACGTGCGCCGGGACTGCCCGCTCGATCGGCGCGTCGCCCACGGCCAGCGAGTCGATGAGCCGATCGGTGAGCACGACCGCCGACTGGCCATCGGCTATCGCCTGCCATGCCAGCGCCAGCAGCCGCGCGTCCCGCTCCGACGGCGCACTGGTAGGTGTCGGCATGACACTGCCCGGATACGTGGCGGGCAGCCCGAGGCCCGCGCCGGGATCGACCACCTCGGCAAGCGGCACCAACGTGTCGACGCCGTACCGCTCGCAGAAGGCCGTGTAGTAATCCCGCCAGACTGCCTCGCCAGTGGGCTGGCGAGTCAACCGCAGCAACGCACCGGCCGCCCGCTCCATCTCGCGCGCGACGTACTCCGGCAGTCGGATCTCGCAGTCCAACCGAAGGTTGGCGGCGAGCGGCACGCGGCCAGCGCCTGACACTTGCCTCATCTGGCCGGTGAGAGTGGTCCGGATGCCGCGTCGCTCGCCACTTGTGCTGTTAGCGTCGTTGTGACGACTCACCTCACGCTCGATCTTGGTCAAGGCTCGCAGTCGTTCGGCGGCAGCGGGCATCGCGGCGGCGCCGACATCGTGGAGCCGAGCGATAACGTGGGCCAATGGGTCGGTCACCGTCAGCGGCGCACGCAGGCTGGTGATCAGGAAGCCTTGCTGTACGAGGCTGACCAGCATGCCGCGGACCCGAGCGGCGTCCGCCCCCGGAAAGTGAGCGGTCACCTTGGCCGCCAGCGTCTCAAAGCGGATCGGTGAGGCAGCTGCATCCAGCGCGATCTCAACAGCCTTGGTCTGGCGGATGGTGGCCTTGCCCGGACCCTGGGGTACTTCCAGCCGATCGCCACGCCGAACGACCAGGTTGCTGTCGACGACGTCGAGCCTGTTGAGCAGTGAATCGCATGCCTCCAGTTGTTCAACGACGTCGAGGAGCCACTGCGTATCGACGCGCAGTACTGGTTGGTGGTCATCGCCCCATCGCACGTCGACATCTGAGCCGATCGACACGGGTGTGGCGCCTGCAAACAATCCGAATGGCGTGTGGCGGCCGATCGCGCGCAGCAGGTAGCGCATGGTCGACATCGTTGCTCGCCGCACCGATCTGTCGACTGAGCATCCGTCAACGCAAATGACCTCAACGCGAGCTGCCAGATCGGAACTCGCCAGGTGGATCGCCTCGACCAGTCCGAATCGCGTCCACACGTCCTGGAGCCAGGCGCGACAGCTCTCGGCGTCGGTCAGGTCTGGCCACTGCGTGGGGATGTCGTCCGCCGTCACAGCCGCTGCGCGCAGCAGACTGACGCCACGGTGCCGAAACAGCGGCTTGCTCGTACCTGCCATCCGTCCTCCTCAATCGGACTGCTCGCGTGGGGCCGGGCACGTGTCCCGGCCCCACGTGGATACATAGGTCAGACCTTGCTGACGCACGACGACGCACAGGTCGGTGCGCAGCCGTCATTGGTGCTGCAACGCGCGTTCATGTCGGGTACGAGGTCGGTGACGATCTGGACATCAAGTTCGAACTCGTCGTCGGTCACGGTGGCGGTCGGTTCCATTGCGTGCTTCCTCCAGTTGGTTGGGTGTTGAAGCGGCGGGACTGGCGTGGAATGCAGGGGACTTTTCGGCACGCCAGCCCCGCCGGCTTGGGTGGCGGAGCCAGGCCGCGGTGAGGAGGACTGGGCCTGGCTCCGCCGGATCAGGGCGGATTGTTCGCCAGCAGCACCCGCACGCACGTCACCGTGCGCAGCCAGCGGGTACCCGACCAGCGGGCGGCGGCGGCCGTCACGGCGTCAGCTCCCACAGCCGCTCGCTCGGCAATGGTGCCGACACCGTGGTCGGGTCGGCTTTGGCGCGGCCCCCTCGCTGGTGATGCGCAGCCCGGCAAACCGCTTGCGCATGGCGGCCTCGTAGCGCCGAGCCAGCGCAGCATCGCCGATGTAGTCCGCGATGACGTGCCGGCCGAACCAGACGCGCACGCGGCAGCGTTCATCACCCCCGTGGCGTGCATCCCAGCGCCCGTCTAGCTCGCGCACGATGTCGCGCAGCATGAACAGGTACAGCACGCCCGCGACCATGCTCAGCGCCCAGCCTGCGTCGCTCACTGCCTCACCTCCCATCGCTCTCAGTAGTCGGAGCACTACCTTCCACCTCTGTGCGCGCCTCGAAAACGACGCGGATGCATACCGAAAGTGCGAATATGCGCGCCGCACATATCAACGTTCGGTGACGTGTACCGTCGTTCTCGTGACCAGTTCCGGACGTATCTGTCGCTCGTGCGGTGCGCACCTAGCGTCCGACAACCCGGACGACCGGTGCGGACCGTGCCAGCGGCGTGAACCGGCGCTGCAGCTGGAACCGCCAAAGCTGGACGACGCCTGCTGGGATGCGCCGGCCATCCAGCAGGCCGTCGCCGAG
>WNGB01013066.1_pt1 | contig 11214 bp, 10 predicted proteins | sample 5400681 | NCBI WGS metagenome assembly WNGB01 (sample SAMN13153367, study PRJNA577476) | soil metagenome | isolation source: 115 cm soil or saprolite under grassland replicate 2 | place: USA:California | collected 2016-06-15 | reverse complement strand
CCAGACCGTCTATACCGGCGCTTTCACCATCAATACCGGCACCCAGAACTTCACCTGGGACGGCCGCGACAACAACGGCGTCAAGTGGCCGGACGGCAACTACACGATGTCGGTGATCGCCAAGGACGCCAGCGGCCAGTCGGTCTCGATCTCGAGCGAGGTGCAAGGCGTGGTGGATTCCGTCGACCTCACCAAGAGCCCGCCGCTGCTGTCGATCGGCGGGCAGACCTTCACCATCGACAAGATCAAGCGCGTGGTGCGCGCGGCGTGATCGCCTATCGCCGGGCGTGTCGTGCCCGCGCGTGAAAAATTGTGCTTAGAAGCGAATTCCGGTGAGGTTGATACACAACAGCGCCGCAAGCTCGGTGGGCTCCCCTCCCCCTTGTGGGGGCGATTATGCCCTACTTGACTAAAGCCCCAAGATGCTGTACGGTGGTTTTCAGGCATGGGAGTCCCCGCTATGGGCATCAAATTCACCGCGCAGATGACGGTCCCGCAGTTTGAAAAGCTGTTTCCGACCGATGACGCCTGTAAGCAGTACCTGGTCACTCGCCGATGGCCCAAGGGCGTCGTTTGCGCGCGCTGTGGTAACGAGAACGTCTACCCGGTCACGGGACGGCCCTTCCATTGGCAATGCACCAAATGCGTTCCCAAGGGCGGCTATCGGTTCTCTGTGCTGGTCGGAACGATTTTCGAAAACACGAACGTCGGGCTCAAGACGTGGTTCAAAGTCATCTATCTTATGCTGACCAGCAAGAAAGGTATTTCGGCTTTGCAGGTCCATCGCATGATGGGTTTCGGTTCGTATCGGACGGCTTGGTATATGTGCCATCGTGTCCGCGCTGGCCTCGCCGACCCGAATTTCCGCAAGCTCATGGGTATTGTCGAGGTTGACGAAACTTACATCGGCGGAAAGAACAAAAATCGCCATTGGGACAAAAAGCAGCCCGGTACGCTTGGCGACAAAAGCATCGTCATCGGCGCGGTCACTCGCAAAGGCAACGTCGTTGCCCGCGTGATTTACAACACTGATACGGATACGCTTGATGGGTTTGTTCGCCAAGCCGTATCCGAAAAGGTCAGTTTGATCGCGACCGACGAACATGCGGGCTATCGCAATCTGAAAGACGATTTTCCGCATGGCTTCGTGCGGCATTCGAGCGGCCGTTACGTCGATGGCGTGGTGCATACGCAAACAATCGATGGCTTCTGGTCGCTGTTGAAGCGCGGCATCATGGGAAGCTTCCACAAGGTCAGCCGCAAATATCTGCCGCTGTATGTCGCGGAATTCGAGTTCCGGTACAACAATCGGAATAACCCTGACATTTTCAGTGCAGCTATAGCGCGATGCTGAGGCGCACCAAGAGCCGCAGAAAACGGAAGCGCACTCAGTGAAAAGCAAGACAAAAATATGGGATTTGGCATTAGCAACAGGAGCAATTGCGCTCATCGCCTTATTATCCGATCAGAAGCCAAAGGCCACAAAGAGGAGTGGCAACAATGATGCTCAAACCTCCAACAATCTGAAAGATGAATCGATCGGTTTTCAGCCCATATATGAAAGTTGGCACGCCGAAGATCGCGAACACAAAACCGCAGAGCGCACTTACTGGCGTCGCCAAAATGCGAACAGCAGATGGGCGCTCGCCTTTAGCATTTTTACGTTCGGCACCGCTCTTCTCGCCGCTGGTATCGCTTACTACGCTTTCCGCGAAACCAAGCGACAGGCTGATGCCGCTGAGGAGACCTTGGCCATTTCCCAGCGGCCGTGGATCAGAGTTTCCGTCTCGCTGGGAAATAGAATCATCTTCAGCGAATGGGCTAATCAGAAATCGATCCAAATCCCCCTGAACTATGAATTCAAAAACCATGGCGGATCGCCAGCCGTAAATCTGCGTATCATGAACCTTGCCAGCACGAGGAAAACGGATCGGAAGGAAATCGCAACGGCTGCTGAAACTGTCTGCGGTCTGGCTAGGACTAGCGACGAAGGCGGTATTGCTGTCTTTCCCGGAGACGCGGAGACGCCCCCATCGAATACCGCATATGTCGTCGGGACCCAGTACTGGGACCCCGATGGCGATCGCCCAATTTCTGTTTATGGTTGCGTGGACTACTCCTATGGAAGTGGTCGGCACGGGCAAACTGCTTTTCGGTTGCTGCTGGCTCGCAATGTTGATGGTCGGCTCCGCGGACTTCCATTTGTGGAAGGAGTGGTTCGCCCATATGATGAGTCCATCCCGCCCGAACTGTTGGCCAGTGGATTTCCCAAGGACCCCCCAAAGGTTGGTTATCTGCCGACCTCCGGGCTGATCTTCGAGCGCGAGAGCTTGGGTGGAAACTACGCAAAATAGAGCAGCGCCGGCCTGTCGAATCCACGAATGCCACCGCTGGCGTATGTAGTCAAGTAGGGCATAATCGCCCCCACAAGGGGGGAGGGAGCAGACCGAGTTCGCCGCTCGCGCTGATCCAATCTCACCGGAACGTGCTCTAAGGGGCGTTGATAAGGCAGCGGGTCCCCCGTCCCGCGAGCCGAGGCACCTGTCGAGAGCGAGACTGTCTCAGCGTCTCAGCGCCTAGGGGAGCGAGACAGCGAGACAGCGCCACGAAATCGTTGTATTCCAAAGACTTAGGGTGTCTCACGAGCAATACCGGGCTGAGACAGGTTTCGCGGGCGATGACAGGAGTGCTATTGCGCGGCGCGGCGCGCCGCGGTCCCGCCGGCCAAAGCCTCGCGCACCGCGCGCTCCAGCCCCGACACCTCGAACGGCTTGCGCAGGATCGGGTAGCGGGTCTCGGCGGCCGCCGCCATGTCGCTGTAGCCGGTGGTGAGCAGCACCCGCAGCCCCGGATAGTGCTCGCTCACCTCCTGGGCGAGATGGATGCCGTTCATGCCGCCGGGCATCACGATGTCGCTGAACACGAGGTCGACGGTGCGGCCGCCCCGCAAGGTCGCGAGCGCGCCCGCCGCGTTCTCCGCCCGCAACACCCGATAACCGATCTGCTCGAGCAAGGTCGCCGTCACCTCGGCGACCTCGGGATTGTCCTCGACCACCAGGATCGTGCCGCGCGCGCGCGCCGCGTGGTCCGGCCCCAGCCCCGGCGCCTGCGGCTTCGGCGATTTGGCGGCATGGCTGCGCGGCAGCCAGATGGTGACGGTGGTGCCGTGCCCGACGTCGCTCTTGGCGGTGACCGCGCCGCCCGATTGCCGCGCGAAGCCGTAGACCTGCGACAGACCGAGCCCGGTGCCCTTGCCCACCGCCTTGGTGGTGAAGAACGGGTCGAAGATTTTCGGCATCACGTCCGCCGCAATCCCGTCACCGGTGTCCCTGAGCGCAAGCTCGACGCAATCGCCGGCCAGCGGACCGGCGGTTCGGCCGGGCACCCCGGCGACGTTGCGCGCCGCCAAGGTGAAGGTGCCGCCGTGCGTCAGGATGTTGTTGAAGTCGTGGGCGATGCCGCCGGTGAGCTGGCCGATCGCCTCCATCTTCTGCGCCTGGGCGAGCCGCTCCTCCGATTGACGCAGCGCGCGCTCGGCCTGCTTGTCGTGCTGGGCGCTGCGCAGATGCTCTTCGGTGCGCTTGCGCACCGCGACGTCGGCGCTGAGCACCAGGCTCGGCACCGCGGTGGCGATCATGAACATGAGCAGCAGCAGGAACGAGTCGTCGAGATTTTCACGCGCGAACGGCCCGCCGCCGGCAAGCGTGCCCCAGACCGCAAAGCACGACAGAACAAGCGCGACCGTCGCGGTGTCGCGTTGGCGAGGCCGCAAGGCCGACCACAGCAGCGGCACCACCGCCAGAAAGCCGAGCGGCGCCGTGTGCGCGGTCTGCTCCACCAGCGGACTGAAGGCGATGAGGCCGACCGCAGCGGCGCCGGCAATGACCGCAGCCGTCTCGGCCAGATTCCGGAGTGCAGACCAGCCGCTCGTCGCCCACAGCACGATCACCGGCGTGACGACGAGCGCGCCTGCGAGATCCCCGAGCCACCAGGTGAGCCAGATCGAGCCGGCATTCGCCCAATCGGCGAATCCCGCAAGCGCCAGGCTCGCCACGCCGACGCTCGCGCTCACCGCCGTGGGCACGAAGCTCAGCAGCGAGAACCGGGCGACGCCCGCCGGGGTCGCATAGGTGTCGCGGCCATCGGACCAGCGGCTGATCAGAAATCCCCCGATCACGCCTTCCAAGGTGTTGCCGGCGCCGATCGCGGCCGAGGTGGCGAGCGTACCGGCGGTGGTCCAATTGGCGATGAGCGCCGCGAGGAAGATCGCCGGCCAGACCCGGTAGCCGCGCAGCAGCACCACGGCGAGGGCGAAGCCGGTCGGCGGCCAGATCGGGGTCGCGCTCGGATGGATCGAGGCGAGCGCCAAGCCGCCCTTCGCGAGCGCGAAATAGCCGGCGCCGAGCAGGCAAAGCTCGACGATGAAGGCCGCCGGTCGGCCGATTCGCGAACCGATACGCGCGGCGAGCACGTCTGAGAGGGTCATCGCTGAAGATGTCCGGCGCGTTGCGAGTATCAGGTTACCCGGTCCAAGGGCGCCCCTCCACCCGGCCTTTTTGCTCATCGCACGCGATTTTGGCGGAAGTAAACGAAAGCCGAATGCAGCGGCGTGGGGCTCGTACCCTCGCCCATCCCGAAGTCGGGTTTACCCGAGTTCGGCATTTAGCCCTCTCCCGCAAGGGGAGAGAGCACTTGCCGGCTGCCCGCCAGCCGCAACCGCCGCTCGCCGCGCGCCGCCGCGCGTGCCTGCTCGGTGCGGCAACAATTTCCCAATTGATCCGATGTGCTTAGGCAAATTTTAAGCGGCGGCGAGTAGATTTTGGCCGAAGTTGGTCAGTCGAGTGCGTGAGTTACCTCATGACGGAGCCCCTTCGACCAAGGGCCAAGTACGTGATCGGGCCGGACGGCAGCCCGCTCACAATCGCGGATTTGCCGGCGCCGGGCACGAAGCGTTGGGTCATCCGGCGCAAGGCCGAGGTGGTTGCCGCCGTGCGCGGCGGGCTGCTTTCGCTCGAGGAAGCCTGCAGCCGCTATACGCTCACGGTCGAGGAATTCCTCTCCTGGCAATATTCGATCGACCAGCACGGGCTCGCCGGCCTGCGCACCACGCGCATCCAGCAGTACCGGCAATAGCTCTCTTAACGAGTTGTTGAGGGGTCGCCCGCCGCAAGGCGGGCTTTTTGTCGTCGCGCCGCAGGCAAGCCCTCCTCTATTCCCCTCCTCGCCATGCATCGTCGGCGCATCTGGGCTGCTATTTCGCACGTGCAACATGGCGTGATATCCACTAAAACTCCTTTCACAATCAATTGAGTAACCGGATATTACGGAACGTCTCCGCGATCTCTATGTTGCAGTGCGAAGGGGCTACAAGAGCGCCTAAAGGGGACTCACCCCAACAGGCCAAACTAAGGAGATGAAGATGCGTAAGTTCCTCACCACGACGCTGGTCGCGGTTTCGCTGGCAGGATCGGTCATGGCGGCGTCCGCCCAGACCGCCACCCGTCAGCTGCCGGCGCAGCAACAGGAGTCCAGTCAGCCTTCCACGCCGTCGGGCCCGACGGATCGGGCTTACCTGCCCGAGTAAAGGCTGCACTGAAGTCGCAAGCGTATCGACGCGAAGGGGCGGGCCATCGAGCCCGCCCTTTCGTCGTCAGTGCCGACGGTCCCACGGTATCATGCAACGGCCGTGACTCTCGACCGTCATGCCCGGCAACGCAGTCAAGCTTGCGCAGACTGCGTAAACTTGTCTGCGGTGCCGAGCATCCACGTCTTCAAAACGCGAGGGGGCATGAAAGACGTGGATGGCCGGGACAAGCCCGGCCATGACGATGCGGATTGGTCACATAGCAGTCCGCGAAGGCCGGCCCGTCCTCTTTCTTTTTGCCCGCCGCCGAACATTAACCGGGCGCTAACCACGAACCAGGCAATTCTTGCCGGGGTCCAGGTTATCGGGGCGGGGTCGTGCAGGGATTCTTCGGGTTCCTCAAATCGCTGGGTGCGGCGCGGATCGCGGCGATGGGCGCGGTCACGGTCGCGATGGTCGGCTTTTTCGCTTTCCTCATCCTGCGGGTCACGGCGCCGCAGCTGACCCCGCTGTTCACCGACCTCACCTTCGAGGACTCCGCCTCGATCGTGAAGGACCTCGAGCGCCAGGGCATTCCGTACGAGCTCAAGAACGACGGCGCCATCGTGCTGGTGCCGAAGGATCGCGTGCCGCGGCTGCGCATGAAGCTCGCCGAAGCCGGCCTCCCCAAGGGCGGCGGCGTCGGCTACGAGATCTTCGACAAGTCGGACGTGCTCGGCGCCACCAGCTTCGTGCAGAACATCAACCACCTGCGCGCGCTCGAAGGCGAGCTGGCCCGCACCATCCGGGCCATCGACCGGGTGCAGGCGGCGCGCGTGCACCTGGTGTTGCCCGAGCGCCCGCTGTTCTCGCGCGACAAGGCCGAGGCCTCGGCCTCGATCGTGCTCAAGGTCCGCGGCGCGCTCGAGCCGCAGCAGGTGCGGGCGATCCGCCACCTGGTGGCCTCGGCGGTCAACGGGCTCAAGCCCGAGCGCGTGTCGATCGTCGACGAGGCCGGCCGCCTGCTCGCCAACGGCGCGGTCGCCGACAATGGTCAGGGCGTCGGCGCCGACGAGCGCCAGGCCGTCTACGAGCGGCGCCTGCGCGAGCAGATCGAAGGCATCGTCTCCTCGGTGGTCGGGCCGGGCCGCGCCCGCGTCCAGCTCACCGCCGATTTCGACTTCAACCGCGTCACCCAGACCTCGGAGAAATACGATCCCGAGGGCCGGGTCATGCGCTCGAGCCAGACGCGCGAGGAATCCTCCGGCACCGGCGACGGCCGCGAAGGCCAGGTCTCGGTCGGCAACGAGCTGCCGGGCGCGCAGCGGCAAGGCGACGCCGCCGCCAACCGCGAGCAGAGCCGCAAGTCCGAGGAGATCGTCAACTACGAGATTTCGCGCTCCACCAAGACCGAGGTGACCGAAGGCGGGCGCATCAACCGCGTCTCGGTGGCGGTGCTGGTCGACGGCAGCTACTCCAAGAACGACAAGGGCGAGACGGTCTATGCGCCGCGCGAGAAGGAGGAGATCGACCGCATCGCGGCGCTGGTGCGCTCGGCGATCGGCTTCGACCAGAAGCGCGGCGACCAGGTCGAGATCGTCAATCTGCGCTTCGCCGACGTGCCGACCAACACCATCGCGGAGCCGCAGGGCTTGCTCTCGTTCCTGCAATTCACCAAGGACGACGTCATGCACTGGGTCGAGCAGCTGGTGATGGTGCTGCTCGGCATCGTGGTCCTGCTGCTGGTGGTGCGGCCGCTGGTCCGGCGCATCCTCTCACCCGAGCAGCCGGCACCGCAGGTCGCCATCGCGGCGGCCATCGCCGAAGGCAACGTGCAGGGCGCGATCGCCGCCGGCGCCACCGCCGACGACATCAAGGCGGTGCCCAGCCAGACCGCCAAGATGATCGACATCGCCCAGGTCCAGGGCCAGGTCCACGCTCAGTCGGTGCAGAAGGTCGGCGAGCTCGCCGACAAGAACCCGAACGAGACCGTCTCCATCATCCGCACCTGGCTGCACGAGAGCGCGGCCTGAGCGACCATAAGCCATGCCATCCGCATACGACCGAGACAAAGACAAGAGCCCGGGCTCGCAACGGGACATCGCCAGCGTGATGGCCGCGCTCGCGAGCCGCCAGGCCGAGAACGCCGGCGGCCGCAAGCTGACCGGACCGGAGCGCGCCGCGGTGCTGATGCTGGCGCTCGGCGAGCAGCACGGATCCAAGGTCTGGAGCCTGCTCGACGACGACGAGCTGCGCGAGCTCTCGGTGGTGATGTCGACGCTCGGCACCATCGAGGCGCCGGCGGTCGAGGGCCTGCTGTTGGAATTCGTCTCGCGCATGTCGGCGTCCGGCGCGCTGATGGGCACCTACGACGCCACCGAGCGGCTGCTGCAGCAATATCTGCCGCCGGAACGGGTCGGCGGCATCATGGAGGAAATCCGCGGCCCCGCCGGCCGCAACATGTGGGAGAAGCTCTCCAACGTCCAGGAAGAGGTGCTCGCCAACTATCTCAAGAACGAATACCCGCAGACCGTCGCGGTCGTGCTCTCCAAGCTGCGGCCCGAGCATGCGGCGCGCGTACTCGCCATCCTGCCCGAGGACCTCGCGCTCGACGTGGTCAACCGCATGCTGAAGATGGAATCGGTGCAGAAGGAGGTGATCGAGCGGGTCGAGAACACGCTGCGCACCGAGTTCATGTCGAACCTGTCGCAGACGCGCCGCCGCGACGCCCATGAGGTGATGGCGGAGATCTTCAACAATTTCGACCGCCAGACCGAAACCCGCTTCATGACCGCGCTCGAGGACGACAACCGCGAGGCCGCCGAGCGCATCAAGACCTTGATGTTCACCTTCGACGATCTCACCCGGCTCGACACCGGCTCGGCACAGACGCTGATGCGCCACATCGACAAGGACAAGCTCGGCATCGCGCTCAAGGGCGCGAGCGAAGCGGTGCGCCAGTTCTTCATGAGCAACATGTCGACCCGCGCCGCCAAGATGCTGACCGACGACATGGCGGAGATGGGCCCGGTGCGGCTGCGCGACGTCGACGAGGCGCAGGCGCAGCTGGTCAATCTCGCCAAGGATCTCGCCGCGAAGGGCGAGATCATGATCACCAAGAGCCACGGCGACGAGGAGTTGATCTATTGATGCGGTCGCCGGCCAAATATCTGTTCGACGTCGATTTCGGCGCCGCCGAGCGCGGCAGGTCGTCGGTGGCGCTCGCCGAGCACGCCGCCAAGCTCGCCGAGGCGGAGGCGGCCGGCTACCGCAACGGTGTCGCGGCTGCCCAGGCCGAAGCGGCGCAGCGCGCGGCGGCGGCGCTGGAGCGCATCGCCGCCGCGCTGGCCGAGCTCAAGCGGGGCCTCGCCGCGGTCGAGACCCGGCTCGAGACCGAGGCGGTCGAGGTGGCGGTGGCGGTCGCCAGCAAGCTTGCCCCCGAGCTGATTGCGGGCGAGCCGTTCGCCGAGCTGTCCGCGCTCGCCGCCGGCTGCTTCCGGCATCTGGTGGCGGCGCCGCACGTGGTCGTGCGCGTCAACGACGCTTTGCATGAGCGGGCGAGCGTTGAGCTCGACGCGATCGCGCGCGCCGGCGGCTTCGACGGCCGCCTGGTGGTTTTGGCCGAGCCCGAGATCGCGCCCGGCGACTGCCGCATCGAATGGGCCGACGGCGGCGTCAAGCGCGAGCTCGCCGCCATCGAGGCGGCGGTCGAGGAGGCGGTCGCGCGCTACGTCGCCGGCAAGCGCGGCGAAACCTACATGCCGGAAATTTCCTGGAGAGTCGAAAAATGAGCGAGACCGAAAGCAAGCTGCCGCTCCCCGACCTCGAAAGCGGCGCCGAGATGATGCCGCCGGGCGGCGGCGCGCACGCGCCCGAGCCCGACTTTGCCGGTCACAGCGCCGCCGATCTCGAAGCGGTGTTCGACGTGCCGGTGAAGGTCTCCGCCGTGCTCGGGCGCGCGCGCATGGAGGTCGGCGAGCTGCTCAAGCTCGGCCCCGGCGCGGTGCTCGAGCTCGACCGCAAGGTCGGCGAGGCGATCGACATCTACGTCAACAACCGCCTGGTCGCCCGCGGCGAGGTGGTGCTGGTCGAGGACAAGCTCGGCGTGACCATGACCGAAATCATCAAGGCGGAGCGCAGTTGACATGGATCGCGCGACACATTCTGCAATCATCGCCGGGCTTGGCACGGCAAGTCGGGCTTACCCGAGCTACGTGGACTCCATCCTGTTCGGAAAAAGATGGGCACACGCACGCTCTCTCCGCTCCCCTCCCCCTTGTGGGGAGGGGTTAGGGGTGGGGGTGGCGCGATCGGAACAGAGTCGCACGACCCCCCTCCCCACCCCTCCCCCACAAGGGGGGAGGGAGCAGACCGTCCGCTCGGCTTGAGCGGGGGGCAAATCGAGAGGATTTTGATATGCGCCTCCTGATCGTCGGGACCCTGAAGGGTCAGCTCACCACCGCGACCAAGCTCGCGATGGCGAAGGGCGCCAGCGTCACCCACGCCGAGTCGGTCGAGCAGGCGCTCAACGTGCTGCGCTCGGGCCGCGGCGCCGACCTGCTGATGGTCGACGTCGCCCTCGACATCCGCGACCTGGTGCTGCGCCTCGATGCCGAGCGCATCGCCGTGCCGATCGTCGCCTGCGGGGTGAGCAGCGACGCGCGCGCCGCGGTCGCCGCCATCCATGCCGGCGCCAAGGAATACATCCCGCTGCCGCCCGATCCCGAGCTGATCGCGGCGGTGCTCGCCGCCGTCACCAACGACGCGCGCGAGCTGATCTATCGCGACGAGACCATGGCGCACGTGGTCAAGCTCGCCCAGCAGATCGCGCCGAGCGACGCCTCGGTGCTGATCACCGGCGAGTCGGGCACCGGCAAGGAAGTGGTCGCACGATATGTGCACGGCCGCTCAAACCGGGCGCGCGCGCCGTTCATCTCGGTCAATTGCGCGGCGATCCCCGAGAACCTGCTCGAATCCGAGCTGTTCGGCCACGAGAAGGGCGCCTTCACCGGCGCGATCGCCCGCCGCATCGGCAAGTTCGAGGAGGCCACCGGCGGCACGCTGCTGCTCGACGAGATCTCCGAGATGGACACCCGCCTGCAGGCCAAGCTCTTGCGCGCCATCCAGGAGCGGGTGATCGACCGCGTCGGCGGCGGCAAGCCGGTGGCGGTCGACATCCGCATCATCGCCACCTCGAACCGCAACCTGGTCGAGGCGGCGCGCGCCGGCACGTTCCGCGAGGATTTGCTGTTCCGCCTCAACGTGGTGAACCTCAAGATCCCGCCGCTGCGGGAGCGTCCGGCCGACGTGATCGAGCTCGCCCAGCACTTCATCAGGAAATATGCCGAGGCGAACGGCGTCCCGCCGCGGCCGCTGTCGGCGGAGGCGCGGCGCGCGCTGGTGCTCAACCGCTGGCCGGGCAATGTGCGCGAGCTCGAGAACACCCTGCATCGCGCCGTCCTGCTCGCGAGCGGCGACGAGATCGGCATCGACGGCATCGTGACGCCCGACGGGGTGCGGCTCGATCAGACCAAAGGCCCGACGGCGGTGGCGCACGCCGCCATGGCAGCGGAGACGGTGACGCGCGCGCTGGTCGGCCGCACCGTCGCCGACGTCGAGCGCGACCTGATCCTGGAGACGCTCAAGCACTG
>WNGB01034646.1_pt1 | contig 11215 bp, 14 predicted proteins | sample 5400681 | NCBI WGS metagenome assembly WNGB01 (sample SAMN13153367, study PRJNA577476) | soil metagenome | isolation source: 115 cm soil or saprolite under grassland replicate 2 | place: USA:California | collected 2016-06-15 | reverse complement strand
TCAGGCGATAGACGTTTTTGGATGTATCAGGAGCGTGTATCGCTCCAGGAGGTACATGAAGAACATGAAGCGTCACTACCTGGCGCGGGTGGAACGCGCATACGGAACTGGATTGAGCCTGAACTGTGGCAGGCTTTCGTAAGGAGACGACAATGAACTACTATGCGATCGCCTTGTTTTTGCATATTGTCGGTGCGCTGGGACTGTTTGTGGCGCTTGGGTTGGAGTGGACCAGCCTGCTGCTGCTGCGGCGCGCCACAACCACCGAGCAGGTCCGCGAGAGGATGCGTATCGCCAGCGGTGTGCGTGGGGTGAGCGGCGCCGCGCTGGCGACGCTGCTGGTCTCTGGCATCTATCTGACCGCGACGGTCTGGGGCGGCGTGGCGTGGATCGCCGTGGCGCTGGGGGCGATGGTGCTGATGGCGGTGCTCGGCGCGGCGCTGAGTGGCCCGCGGATGGCGGCGATTGGACGGGCCGTGGAGCATGGGCCGCTCGCCCCTGTTCCCGACCCGCTGCTGTGGGTCTCCATGCAGACGCGGGTGGCGGTCGCCTTGGGCATTGTCTTTCTCATGACATTCAAGCCGGATCTGAACGGGTCGTTGCTGACCATCGCGGTGGCGGCCGTCCTCGGCCTCATCGCGGCCCTGCCCGCGGTGGTTGCTGGGCGGTCGAAGAACCAACCACCTGATATCGAGCACGGCATAAAGATCTAAAGTAGACGCAAGCCGGAAGGGCTTGGGGAGGGCCACAGGCCCTCCCCACAACCTCACCCATATTAGCTCTTTATGTCGGGGTCGGTAAGATGAAAGGGAGCATATGGCAAAAACAGTTCAGACCCCTTTTTTTGTGTCGCTGGGAAATGTTCTGACAACGACCCTGCTGCGCGCGGGCGTCAAGCTGGTAGGATTCGGGAAATACCCCATGTACTTGCCCACGGTGCGTGGGCGCAAAAGCGGGCAGCCGCGTACGGTCCCGATAGTGATTATTCAGCAGAATGGGAAGCGCTATCTAACCTCCCCGTATGGAATCGTGTATTGGGTGCGCAATCTGCGCTCAGCCGGAGCGGCCATCCTCACGCGTGGGCGTCGTGCTGAAATGGTCAACGCACGAGAACTGCCTCCCAGCGAGGCGGCCCTCGTGTTGCGAGAAGATATCAAGGGTGGCAACCCCTTCGCTCGCTACTTTGGCGTCACCGCGGACTCTGCACTTGAGGAGTTTGAGCGTGCGGCGGTCGGCCATCCGGTGTTTGTCTTGGAAAAGCAATAGCGCCTGTCAAACAAGGCAACCATGCCGGACACCTTCGTTTCAGGCGTCCTCTGGGAGCGGGCCACGCGCGAGCGCGTGAGCATCGGTGTGGCGCTGCGGGCCTGCTGGTCCACGCTGCGCACGCGCTACCGGGTCAGCCGCTACGAGGATATCGAGGGCCAGTACTAGGACGATTGTGTCGCATATATCCAGCGCCAGTACCAGAAGCTGACCGGCAGCGAGCTGCACCTGCCGGAGCAGGGCGAGCTGGATCTCTGAGGCAGGCACGATGAGCGATCACAACCGGAGCCGCGCGATTGGCCGGCGCATCGCCGCTGTGCGGCAGGCCAGCGGCCTAACCCAGCGCGAGCTGGCGGAGCGGATGGGCTGGCCGCACTTCTCGCTGATCAACCTGGAGCTGGGCCGGCGCGGCACGACGATCGAGAAGCTCGACGCCGTGGCGGCGGCACTCGGTGTCCCACCAGCGACGTTCCTGATCGACGATCCGGCGCTTGCGGCTGTAGTGACGCGGCTGGCGCAGGAGCCGGAAGCGCTGGCTGACGTGCAGTTTTTCCTCGACGCGCGCGACGATGGGCCGCCCTCCAGGGACGATACCAGCCGCAATAAGTTGTGACGCTCCGCTGACTGCAGCCTCCTCCGCGGTCACGTTCGTCACTGCGCCAGCTTTGCATCGCCTCCACCCTTGAACAGTATCGCCGTGTCAGGGGTGGATGTTCAACCATCGCTTCGTCTCACCTACGCTCGTTCCCTCCTGAAAGCCGGCACCGCGCACTCGAGCGACCCGACTATTGCGAGCAGTGCACGGCACAGCCGCCGCCGATTAGCACATATGTTTGCATTGTGACGCTCCCTGTCACACCAGCGTGCTATGATTCGCTCAACATACGGCGCCGTGACATACCGGGAAGGAGCCACCCTATGACCGAGACATTGACGCTGGAGGTGACCACCCACGTGTTCGGCCTGGGCAACACGCGCACGTCTGAGCCGATCTACGTCGTGCTGCCACAGCGCGACACAACCGCTCGTGCCCTGATCGCCGAACACGTTCGCGCCGAGGTACAGCGGGCCAACGCGATGCGCACGAGCAGCCTGGCCCTCCACTACCTGCTGGCCGATGACCTGCGCCGCACCCCGAGCCCACGCACATTGCCCACACTCGATGACAACGCCGAGACCGCCCGTGCCTACGCTGGGCTGGCCGAGCGCCGCTACTTGCTGGTCGTGGACGGTGTGGCCATGAGCGATCTCGACACGCCACTCAGGCTGACCGAGCACAGCGTCGTCAGCTTCGTGCGGTTGCTGCCGCTGATCGGAGGCTAGTGATGGCAGATCTTGCGCACGCGCTCACCGAGCTGCAAGGGTTGTTGGGGCCTGACGCGACTGACGACACCCTCTGGCACGATCTGCGGCGGTTCGAGCAGACCGCGCTGCCGATCATCACCACGCGCTGGCAGCTCGACGCGGTGGAGGATGGGTCCTACTGGCAGTTGCTGCATCTCCATGATGCGGCCTCCCAGGCGCAGCACACCGAGCGCCTCACGGAGACGGTACGCCAGCTCCTGGCCAAGCTTGGCGCCGACGCGGCGAGCCGCTGCGCGGCGGCGTTCTTCTTGCACCCCCAGCTCTGGCAGCCGGCCTATGCCCCGCTCGGCCCATTGTACTATGCGCACTCGCGGGGACACGTCCAGGCCCAGCTGCTGCACCAGGTTGCCGAGGCCTGCCTGCGCTGCCGCACCCCGACCGACTGGATCGCACGCCTCGCGCGACGTATCCTCGCGCTCTGTCTGACGCTTGGCGTGATGACGCAGCCGGATCTGGCAAGCTGTGTCGGCTATCTGCTCGCTGCGGATCACGGCCCGACAGCCGAACTGCTCGAAATGCTGACCCTCGGCGATTGGCCCGCGGCCTGGCAGTGCCTGGAGCGACTGGCTGGTCCGGCGCCCAGGCCTGTGCTGCACGCGTTGCGGTCGCACTGGCAGGAACAGGGTGCACAGCATACTATCACGTTACTGCGGCGGTTGTATCGGCGCAATCGCCTGGATGGACGGACCTTCCGACTGGCACTGGAAGCCATGCCGAACAGCCTCGCGCACATCAATCACCTGCTCGCCAATCCAGCCGATCCCGCGCCCACAGCCGACGAGCTGGCGTTTCTGCAGACGCTGCGGCGGCTGACGGACATGGTGCTATGGGAGATGCTGTGCGACCTGCGCCCGGAGAGCTGGCAGACGCTGCACCAGGTCAGGCACCTCAGCGGTGGGCGCTTCCTGCTCCGGCTGGTCGAGGAGGTCGAGCGTCAGGGCATCGACAAGCTCATCGCCAACCACTATTATTACCAGGTCACCAGTCTCCGTGACATCCTCAGTCACCTGTTCAGCATCCTCCAGCGGCGCGACGAGGACGACAGCGCCCAGCTGGTCGTACTGCTGCGCCAGGTGAGTACGCCAGCGCTTCTGGCGGCGCTGCCGCATGCCCGCCCGTATGCCGTCGAGCTGTGTGCCACCCTCGACTGGCCAGGCAGCGCAGCATTGGTTGCGCTGTTGCATCGCCTGGAAGACGGCCGGCCAACCGCCGCGACCGACCCGACGGCTGGCGTTCTACGCCGGCAGGAGGTCCTGGACATCGTCGCGGCGATGGAGGAAACCCACGTCCGAACGCTGCTCGACAGCTTCGCCGAGCGCTGCTCGGCAGCCGTGACCCTGGTGCAGGCGGCATTGGGCTGGAACCGCACGCAGGTGCGGCGGCTGTTCGGGCGCCGCAGCCAGCTCGCCGCCCGTGCGATGGGGCTGCTGCCGCTGGACAAGCCGGACGAGCTGCTCCAGCGCTACCTGACGCTGACACGCTACCAGCGCGAGGTGGGCAGCAGCGGCGCTGGCCGCAAGGCGTATGAGCGAGCGGCCGCCCAGGCCGGGCTGGCGAACCTGGCGTATCAGGCTGGGTATACCGACGTGACGCGGCTCGAGTGGGCTATGGAGGATCGGCTGGGCGCGGAGACGGTCACACTCGGGCGGCAGTGGGCGATCGAAGGCTACACATTGACGCTGGTGCTGGACGATCGCGGCCCGGCGATCACGGTGCGCAGCCCACGCAGGCAGCTCAAACGCACACCGACGATCGTGCGGCGTGATTATGTGTATCGCGAGGTGCGCGCGACGCTGGAGCAGGCGCAAGACCAGGAACGGCGCTATCGCATGGCGTTCCTCAACGCCATGCGCAGTGGCCAGCCGCTCGGGCCGGACGAGTTGGCGCTCCTGCAGCGCAACCCGCTGGCAGCGGCGCTGTTGGAGCGGCTGGTGCTGATCGATGCGGCCGGCGCGATCGGCCTGTTTCGGTCGGCAGACGCGTCGCTCGAGGGTGTCCACGGCGAACGGGTTCGGGTCAACGGGGCAGTGACGGTGGCGCATCCGCTGCGGCTGGCCGAAACCGGGCTGCTGGCGGACTGGCAGGCCGAGATCGTCCGCCGGCAGATCGTGCAGCCATTCAAGCAGGTCTTTCGCGAGCAGTATGTGCTGACACCGGCGGAGGCGAGCGCCAGCTACACGTCGGCGCGGCTGGCCGGGCGGCGGATGCGCGGGCGCCAGGCCATGGCCGTACTCGCGAACCTCGGCTGGATCATCGACGGTGATGGCACGGTGCGTAAGCCGTTCTACGAGCACGGCTTCGCGGCGCACTTCGAGACCGGCGCGTACTTCGACCGGTATGAAGACCAGGACGATCGGGCGACCACCGGCGCACTCGCGTTCTGGCCGCTGCGGTTCGACGGCTCCCATCCTGGGCAGGAGCAGCGGGTCCCCCTGGCGCAGATACCGCCGCTGGTCTTCTCCGAGGTGCTGCGCGACCTGGACACGGTCACGGTGATCGCGCACCAGAGCGATGAGCATGGCACGTCTCAGGAAGTCCTGCGCCAGCGCGGCGACCTCGTGCGGGCGACAGCAGCGGCGCTCGGGCTTTCCCAGGTGCGCGTCGACGAGCCACATGTGCTCGTCCGCGGCATGCTGAGCGGCTACCGCATCCACCTGGCAACCGGGGCGATCTACCTGGAGTCGGGGCAGTACCTCTGCATTGTCACCAACCCCAAGGAGCGCAAGGCGATCTATCTGCCGTTTGAAGACGGCGGTGAGCCGGTCAGCAGCGAGATCATCAGCAAGGTGCTGCTGCTGGCCCACGATACTGGCATCACGGACACCACGATCCTGGCGCAGATCGCGCCGCTCCGGCAGGCTGCATAGCACGGTACGCCGCACGATAGACCGAGGCAATGCAGGCGACCACACGCGATGCGAAGCATGTCCACGATCGAGGCGCACAACCTCGCAGGGCTGTGCGCCTCGATGCATGAATTCGACGAAAGTCGCTATCTCCATCCTGATCGACAAGATGATCCTCACGCCGTCCAGGCCTCCTCTATCCTCGACTTGCTATGCTCAGCTCCATTAGCGACCGATGCGGCGGGCTATGCCGACCGCATGAACAGCCTGCCCAAGCACGTGGTCTCGACGACCCTGGCTCCTGGTCTATCCCATCGTCGTGGGGGGCGGGCAGCGCCTGTTTAACGATGGCGACAGCGCGGCCCTGAAGCTTGTGGACACCAAGACGTTCAGCTCAGGCGTTGTTCTGCTGGTCTATCAGCCCGACAATAAGTACCATCTGTTGGCAATGGAGGCCGTATGAGCAATGCGCTTTTCGACGAGCGCCTGGATGAGCTGCGGCGCTCGCTGGCCGGCGCCGGCGTCGGCCCCGCCGACGCCGGGTACGACACACGACGGCGCGGCTTCAACGCGCTGATCGACCGCCGGCCGGCGGTGATCGTGCGCTGCGCCGGCGCCGGCGATGTCGCGGCCGCGTTCGCGTTCGCGCGGGCTCATGATCTCCCCATCGCCGTGCGCGGCGGTGGGCACAACCCCCGATGCGTCGCTGGCGCCGGAGCTGCTCGTCGCGCCGTGCTACACCGGCTCGGAAACAGATCCGGAGGAACTGCGGGCGCTGCGCGCGGCGCCGGGGCTGGTCGACGACGGCCTGCGCGCGCACTCGTTTCTCGACCAGCAGCGCGTGTTCAACCCGGCATACGGCGCGAACCGACACTACTGGAAGGGTCACTTCGTGCGCGAGCTCCCGGACGAGCTGCTCGGGCGCCTTGTCGCGCTGGGGCGCCCGCCCGGCGGCATTCTGATCGAATCGCTGCACGGCGCGCCGAAGGACGCTGACGCACCCGCCGGCGCCGTCGGCTTCCGCCACGCAGCGTTCAACGTCAGCGTGATGGCCACCTGGCAGGACCCCGGCCGCGACGCTGCACAGATTGACTGGGCGCGCGACCGCGGCGGCGGTCGCGCCGTGGTCGGTCAGCGGCGGCTACGTCAACTACATGCAGGCCGACGAGCCGATCGAGCGGGTGCGTGCCGCGTTCGGTGCTGAAGCGTTCGCGCGCCTCCGGGCGCTCAAGCGGCGGTACGACCCGCACAACGTCCTGTGCCGCAACCAGAACATCCCGCCGCTGTAGCGGTGGCCACCTGGCCGAGGAAGACCAGGCCGACCAGCCGGCATGGACAGAGTATCAGGAAGACCAACCCCCTCCAGCGATATGGCCCACACCAGGGTCACGTTTCGCACGCAGCAGGCCCAGGAACTGAATAGACCAGGGCAACTCCCCCGATGCCTTGTCCATCGGGGGAGCTGTACACCTGGCCCTGAGCAGCTGACCAGATGCTGCTGCACGGCCAGCGCGACCGCCTCATTACGTCCGGCGACACCACGTTTGGCCTGGCTATTTCTTCTTGCCGCCGGACAGATTGTGCGCCACCGCAGCACGAACGAGATCCTGCAAGGCGGCCTCATTGATATCGTCACCTTCGTGGAGGTCGATAGCGCGCGACGCCTTGGCCTCGAGGCCGGCGTTGAAGAGGCCGTGCGGGTCGTCCAGCGCGGCGCCCTTGAAAAAGTTCAGCTTGACATAGTCCTTGAACGCACCGATGGCAACAACATTCCCTTTGCGGGACCACACCGGCGTGTCCCACTTCCATTCTTCGGCGATGTCGGGGTCGGCCTCCAGGATCAGCGTGCGCAGGCGGGCAAGCATTTGGCCGTGCCAGCTGGCAAGCGCTGCGATATAGTTCGTGATGTGTTGTGAAGGGTTCACGTCAGCGCTCGGCGTTTCATCTTGCATGTCTCCTCCGTATGATGGGCCAGACGGTGATACAAACTTGTCCTTCGGCGGAGCCCAGAATCGACAGCCACAGGTCTGGCCGCTGCCACTGCTATCGCACGCTCCGTTGTCGACGGCAAGGTGTGGATGAAGGGCACCATCCACCAAAATGACCGCCGGTCCCGTACCCGACCGATCGAACGCAATGGCAGTGCCGTCTTTCGAAGTTACTTTTCTCATGCTCGTTCTCCTTATAGTAATGCGTCTTTTAGATAGTGCTGAGGGGACTCTCGGCCTGGCCGTTTCAAACTTCCATGTCAGGAAGCCCGGCCATCAGCCGTGCCGCCATCACCGAGATCCATGCCCAGGCGATCACGACCGCGACCGCAAAGGCCACGCTCACCCCAGCTCCTTGGGACCCCGAGGCGATTCCGAAGAAGGCGGCGAAGAAGATCACGCCGGTTGCCACCGAGTAGGCTGCCCAGCCTGGTTGTTGGTGGGCGGCAAACCGCCTTGCAAACACGAAACACGACGCGATCAGCCCGAAGAAGCCGATTCCATCGGTTATGAAGTGCATCATGCCGTGCCAGCTGATGGCGGTGGTGTCCTCCGGCGTCCCAGGAGGGAAGCCGAGGGCCGGGTCGGCGCTGAAGATCCCGGCGCCGATCAGGCCTAACCCGTAGAGGCCGAGCAACAGTGGTCCCCAGGTTCCACCTCGAGTGCCGCGCAGCACCCACCGCATCCCGAGCGCGCCCGTGTCAGCTTCGTGCTCGTCTTGGAGGATGCGATTGGCGTGCCATCTTTCGCAGTTACTCTTTGCATACAATGCTCCTGACTATCAATGAGCGTTTGCTTACGCTTGACCCTGGCCGCGGTCGACGCATATCTGCCTCTGACCACGCCCGGCTACAGGTCTTGGCTGGCCGACTCCCGCATAACCCTCGTTCGTGATAGTTATTCTTTTCTCTCAGGCTGGTAGGTAAGAACAACAACACCTGAACTGAACGTCTGGGTTTCGACGAGTTTCAGGGTCGCACTGCACCCGTCTTTAAAGAGGCGCTTCCATGACGCCATCCAGCGTCACATACCCTGTTGCAATCACTTTTCTCATGCGAGTTCTCCCTTTGTTCATGATCAACGTGGGGAGCATAGCTCAACGAAAAGGTGCTGTCTTGTATAGAAACGACAACTGCTCAGATCTGCTTCGATCCGTGATCTGAGGCGGCATCCACGACGGGTTCACGCACGAGCAGACCATCACGCACGAGCCGGTCTACAAACGTGTCTGCATTTTCATAATCCGGAAATGGCCACGCCGAGCCGTGGAGCCAGAAGGATTGACTCGCTGCATTAGGTAGGTTCACCGCTCCATCTACGAGATTGCTTGCGGGCAGATGAGGAAAAAAGGTGCCCAGCTTAAACCGGATGCCAAGCCACTCCCCATCCGCAGGGCAGTGGAGCGGCGTCGCTTTCGTCTCTGGCCCTCGTACCGTTAGCATTGTCTTGCCATTGTATCTCGTCACGACCATCTCCCAATGGCTCATGGCAACCGAGAGAAAAGAGCCAGCGTGCTCACTGTGGGTACGCCAGATCCTTTCGACAAACGGCGAGTCTGAGGGTCGTTCGTCAAAGGTAAAGATCATGCTTCCGCCTCCTGTACGTCAGTAGTAAGCCCTGGCGTAGGTTTTGTGCAACCGGAGCGGAGTTGACCGCCCAGCGCACGTTGACAACTGAACACACCGAGCCCTCACGGCTATGGCAGGATAGTGGCGCCAACCGTTTTCCTAGCCACCGTGAGGTCTCGTCATGACGATACCACCGGCACAGGCAACCGGAAGGTCCATTCTTGACGTCGTCGCACAGCCCACGCGGCTGCGGCTCACCCCGTGGTTCTGGCAGCCGTCGGTTGCGCCGCTCAGGACCTCGCCCTCGCTACCGGCTGCGGCCCTCATATGATTCAATGGCGGTGCATCGGCGTAGCTGTAGCGCGGCGCCAGGAGCATGCCGTAGCGCGAGCGAACGAACCTGCGCTCTGGGGTCATGGTGTAGCTGTGCGGCAGGTTCAGCGCGGACACGTCGAGGCCCACCGGCAGCCGCCCAATCCCAAAAGGCAGTTCCAGCGCGCTGGTCATGGGCGCGGCGCTCCGGCGCGATGACGTAGGTGTTGAACGCGCCAGACGCGGCCAGCAGTTCATACGGCGGCAGCGCATCGGTGATTTCGGTGCCGCTGTTGCTTAGCAGCACCACGGCCATGCGCCTGGACGGATCGGGGGTTTGGAGCGGCGGCAGGGGCGCGCCCAGCGCCGGCCGGGTGTCAGCGACGATCTGATGGGCCTTGTAGTTGAAAACGCCCACACCTGTGGCGAGTGGCAGCAGCACAAGTATGAGCACGAGCCTCACGCCGCGGAGCAGCGCTCGGCCAAGCTGATTGGATCGCATGGATGCCCTCCCTATCTGCTGTGAGTCGACGTCTTCCGCAGCAACGATCAGTGCGATGCGCACAGCAATGCAACTATAGACCAACACTCGTCACGGCTGAAGTGCCTGTTTACGAGGTAGCGATGGTACCGCTCACGCCCGCGCTACGGCGGCCAGCAGATCGGCCAGATCGTCGGGCCGCGAAAACATCGGCCAGTGGCCCATCGGCAGATCCGCAATCGTCAGCGAGAACCCGGTTGTGAAAGTGCGGCGCCGAAGAAGTGGTTCAGAGCGTCAGCGGTTTGTTCGGGAGCCTCTTCCGGGAAAAAGTGTCCGGCGTTGAGGACGCGTCCTTGAACATCATCGCTCCAGACTCGCCAGAGCGCGATTGGTCCAGACTCCTCAACATACCAGGTATCAAGCGGTCCCTGAGCGCTCCACAAAGCTAGGAGCGGGCAGACGATCCGCCGCCCGCTCGCACGAGCCGCCTTGTCATGCTCGCGATCGATAGTCGCGGCGGCCCGATACTCCTCACAGATGGCGTGTGCGTGGCTAGGATCTCGAAGAGCCTGCACATAGGCGGCGCGGACCTCCGGAGGGAACACAGCCGAGGGAGAGCCCCATCCGCCGAGCGCATCGTCGACGATCGCTTCAGGGGCCGCCGTCAGGATACGCTCGGGCAGCGGTTCAGGCTGAGCGAGCAGCGACCAAGGCCAGTAGGCGAGCGCGAACCGTGCATCGGCGCGATCCCATACGGTCTCCGTCGGCAAGATGTCGAGAACGGTGAGCCGGTCGACACGATCCGGATGGTCAAGAGCCAGGCGATAGGCAACGCGACCGCCCCGATCATGTCCAGCGACGGAGAAGCGTGGAAATCCAAGCCGCTCCATCACGGTCACCATGTCTCGTGCCATAGATCGCTTCGCATATGGCGCATGATCCGGGGCGGAAACCGGGCAGCCGCTGCGCCCATAGCCGCGAAGATCGGCGCAGACGACCGCAAAGTTGCGGGCAAGCAACGGCGCGACGCTGTGCCACATCAAGTGTGTCTGCGGAAAGCCATGTAACAAGAGGACCGGCGGCCCGGACCCGTACGAGCGCACGAAGATGCTGGTCTCACCCGTCTGGATCTCGGCGGTTGTGAACTCATCCATCATTTCAGACCACTGCTCGCTTGAGTATGTTATGACAGTGCTCACACCTGCGCCACGGCAGCCAGCAGATCGGCCAGGTTGCCGGGCTGCGAAAACATCGGCCAATGACCAGTCGGCAGATCTACGAACTGCCATTGTGGCCCGGCAAGCGCGCTGAAGAGCGGCAGCCCACGTGCGACCATTTCGCGCGCCTGCGCCGACCTAGACGTACACCAGATCGCGGTCTTGGGAAGGG
>WNGB01013061.1_pt1 | contig 11215 bp, 13 predicted proteins | sample 5400681 | NCBI WGS metagenome assembly WNGB01 (sample SAMN13153367, study PRJNA577476) | soil metagenome | isolation source: 115 cm soil or saprolite under grassland replicate 2 | place: USA:California | collected 2016-06-15 | reverse complement strand
AGGGTTGTCGCTGTGCGGTGGTGCCCTTGACAGGGAGACCTCCTGGTCGGAGCCGGTTCGCGAGGTTGTCCAGGGTCGTGCCGGTGGGCACCTCTTGCCCATCGTCGTCGCCCCGGCTCGGCGGATCATCGTGGAAACGCGCTGGTCATCGCCAGTTTGCCTATCGTCGTCCCAGGGCGCACCGCTATAGGCAAACCCCGGTTGTCGGCAGCTGGAGGCGGCCATCCAGCACAGAAGCTGGAAGCCGGCTTCTTCGTGGAGCCGTAGCCGACTGTGAGCGCAACCGGGACCGAGCACCGGATGAGGCTACAGCGCGGACGGTCTGCTTGGCCTGCTCTTCAACAAGGCGGGCCGCGGGTTCATCCTTCGAGGGATAGAGCACCAGATCCTGAATCTGGTGCTCTGGACCAAACACGGGTCGGAGCGACATGTCACCAGACTCCCGGTCTGGCGACGACGGCACGAAACTGCGACCACATTGCGACCAAGCCGCGCGTGACGGGTGGTGTGCTGACCCGGTAGATGCTTGACGCCTTGATGCCGGCTGATGGGTTCCACTGTTCCGGTTGATGGTTGACACCACCGCCTGGCTTTCCTCTGCTTCGCCGACCAAGGCGAGGCGAGGAGGTCGGGAGCGTGCTCCTGGAGCTCACGGTGGCAGAACAACGCTTCAACGCCGTCATGGAGGTGCTGCGTGACGGGCTGCAGGTGGTCGAGGTCGCCGAGCGGTACGGCGTCAGTCGCCAAGCCGTCCACGGCTGGCTACGCCGCTATCAGGCTGGCGGGCTGGCCGCTCTGGCGGACCAGTCGCATCGGCCCCGCCGCTGCCCACACCAGATGCTCGCCGAGGTCGAGGCCCGCCTGTGCGAGCTACGTCGGCATCATCCCGACTGGGGCCAGCGCCGCCTGGCCCACGAACTGGCCCGGGCCGGGATCCGGCCACCACCAGGGCTCACCAGCATCTACCGTGCCTTGGTCCGCAACGGGCTTATCCAGCCCCGCACCAGGCGGCGCCGCAAGGCAGACTACCGGCGCTGGGAGCGGGGCCAGCCGATGGAGCTGTGGCAGATGGACGTCATGGGTGGGATCTGGCTGACCGATGGGCGCGAACTCAAGGCGGTGACCGGCATCGACGACCACTCCCGGTTCTGTGTGGCCGCCGGGCTGGTCGAGCGGGCCAACGCCCGCGCCGTGTGCCGGATCTTCACCCAGGCCCTTGGGTGCTACGGCAACCCCGAGGAGCTGCTCACCGACAACGGCAAGGTCTTCACCGGGCGGCTGGGCCCCCATCCCGGTGAGGTGCTCTTCGAGCGCATCTGCCGTGAGCACGGCATCACCCACCTACTCACCGGGGTCCGAGCCCCGACCACCACCGGCAAGATCGAGCGGTTCCACAAGACCCTAAGGGTCGAACTGCTGACCGGTCGACGTTTCGACTCGCTGCAGCAGGCCCAGGGCGTGCTGGACGCCTGGGTCGCCGACTACAACTTCCGCCGCCCGCACCAGGCCCTCGCCATGCTGGTCCCCGCCCAGCGCTTCCAGCCCGCCACCCCAGCCACCCCAACTCTTCCGCCGACTGTCCAGCATCTGGAGCCCACCACCATCAGCCCAATCGAGATCACCCGCCGGGTGGCCAGCAACGGCATCATCCGGGTTGCCTACCAATACGTCTCGGCGGGCCGGCACCTCGCCGGCCAGATCGTCACCGTGCGCCTGCAGCCCACCGTACTGCAGGTGTTCTTCGCCGGTCAGCTGGTCCGAACGGTGCCTCGCCGCAGCAGCAAGGAGGTGGTCCAGCTCCAAGCCCACCGGCCACACCGGCCCCCACGACGAGCCAACACCAACTAGGGAAGTGTCAACCATCAACCGGAACCACTCTGTAAAGCATCAGGTGAGACTGGACAGCGCGTGACGGGCGGGGACGGATGCCCGACTTGGATCAGCGACATGGCCGTTGACCTGGACCAACGGGGACGCAAAGGGACCAGGAGGACGGGCGGGGATGGGTGATGGTTGACTACGGATCTGGCGGTTGGGTTCGAATCCCTCGCGGTGCGCCACCAAACCCGCTGGTCAGCGGCCCTGTGGCCGGGTTGTGGACTACTGTCGGGTCGCCGGACTGCGACCACATGCGACCACCATGGCCGAGACCGGCCTCATTGTTACTGGTGACGGCGGCGTTGAGGTCCCGGCCGGGATTGCTGTGATGCTGCGCCGCTGTCGGCCTCGCCGACTGGCGCGTGTGGCATCCGCAAGTTGACCGCGGTCGTCGCCGATGGGCTTGAGCTCGAGGTGGCGACCGCCTGGCCCCCTGCCGTACCCGCCGCGCTTACTTGGGCCAGCTCGTCGTCTTGGGCCGAGCTGCCTCCCCAGCCGGTAAGCCTCGGGGGCACCGCTCATCGTCGACACTCGCTTATCCGGCCCGATCGACGCCGGTGATCCCCAAGGTCGATCCCTACGCACAGGTGCGTACCCCTGCCCGCCACGGTCAAGGTGATCTGTGCTGGTCAGTGCGCCTCTTGAGGCCAGTCGGCCGCAAGGCCGGAGCCGCATGACGCATGGCCAGCCGTGATAACCCTCAGATGGTCGGAAGGCCGTGGCGTTCACTCCACGCACGCGCAGCACCCTGAAGGGTGCCAAAGGCCTGCAGGTCGATCTGGCCGTCCACGGTGAGCTGCGGAGGCTCGGCGAGGCCGAAGCCTGAAGTCAGGTCCGCCAGCAGAAGCCGAGCCGCTGCCACCAGCTCGATTGGGTTGCTCGCCACGGCGTCGATCGGGATCGTGTGCCGGGCTGGCGGGAGGCGGTCCAGGTCGACCGCTCCGGAGATGTACGTCAGGGTTGTCGAAGGCGGATATCGCTCCTCGCCGAGCCGCATCCTGCGACCTTTCGACAGTCGTCGGTCGGGCTCGATCAGCTCGACCTGCAGGATTCCATCACCCGACACGCCGGCATTGTCGACCGCGTGCCGAGTCAGGACCGCCAGCATGGCAAGCAGCTCCGCAACCAGCCAACCTAGGGCAATCTGTGCCTCCTGCTCGTCTTGCCGCAGGTTGACCAGCTCGACCGCTGCGAAGCCGGCGCCATCCAGGTGGAGCTGGGCGTAGTTACCCCTCGCCAGACTGGCAGCGGTCATATGATTGACGCTGAGCAGGATGCGGCGCAGCCCGACGGCACGGTTGTTGATGATCACCGACCCGAAGCGCGTCGAGGTGAACAGCTCCGGGCTGAGGTCATGCCCCCACTTGTCGACGGCCTCCAACGCTGCATTGGTGAGGCGCATGCTGCCAGCAACGTCCGGGACCAGCGTGGCGACTAGCCATGCGGTGTCCTCGGTCCACAGCTTGTCGAGCCCCTCGCTATGAACAGCCTCGAGGCGGTCTTGCTGGTTGCGGGCGGCGTCGGACCGGTTGCGGTAGGCGTCGGCAAGCTCTGCCTCGCCGAGCCAAAGGCTCTGAGCGCCGAACCGGCGCGGGTAGAGCAGCAGGGGCTTGCTGCTCGAACCCGCTACGACCAGGTGCGGTTTGAGTTCGCTCACTCCCACGACGAGGAGGAAGAAGCCCTGGAGCAGGTCGTCGCCCGACACTTGGAGGATCTCGAAGCCGGGGAGCAAGGGGCGGATGCGGCTCTTGATGATCGCCCGTATCCGTTGCTCCTCGTCGCTGCCCAACGTGACCCCAGGAGCGGCCACGGCAACCTCGTCGCGCTCCTCGATCCCAAGCAGGATAACGCCGCCACGGGTGTTGGCCATGGCGGCCACGTCCTTGGCCAGCTCGTCGCGGCCGTCGCCGTCCTGCGGGTAGAGCGTGCGTTTGAAGTCGAGATCGGCGTCCTCTCGGATGCCATCCTCGACAAAGCGCCGGATGACATCGGCGGGCAGGTCGGGACCGAGGCGGGCGCCAAGGAGCTGCTCGATGCGGTGGTGCCGAGGGGTCGGCGACATGGCGAGAAGACTAGCAAGCCGGGGCAACTATCGGACGATGCCATCCGATTGGGATCGGAAGGTCGAGGGTCGAATCCGAACTGAGGGTCAGCTACGCTGCGGGGGCTTCACTACCAGGGATCAAGCCCGTTCTGGCTGGGTTGAGACACCACCCGATTCGGCGGGGAACGGTTGTGCAGATCCTGGGGAAACGCCGCTTTGCACCGCGCATTCTTCGGCTGCTCCCCGAGACCGGCCTGCGGCTCGACCTGGAGCGCACCTCAGGTACTACAACACCGAGCCCAAGCCACACCGGCCGCTGGACCAGGGCAGACTTCCAACGAGATCCTCGGGAAGGCCACATTGCGGCACAAGAAGCGCTGATGCGTCGCCACAACTCGGGGACTGGACAACTGGGTCAGCGCAGGTCCTCGGCGACGGCGCGCAGAATCGCGAGGGCATCCTCACCTGAGACGGCGACGCTCTGCAGGCGATCGAAGGCTTCCTTGTAGAGCTCCACCTTGTCGTCGCCGCTGATGGTAAGCCATGTCCCCAGCAGCTCGACGTGCACGAAGGCCTCCTCATCGCCACGGTCCTCGAAGATCACGAAGCCATGCGTCCGCCATACCGGCGCCGCTCTGGCCTGCGGGATGATCCCGAGGTCGACATTCGGCAGGGTTGTAACCACGCTGAGCCGATCGAGCTGGGCGAGTAGCATGTCGCGCGGTCCGAACCGCCAGCGCACGGCAGCCTCAGGGAGCACGAACGCAAAGCGCTTTCCCTCGTCATACAGGATCGCCTGTCGATTCATTCGCGCCGCGACCCGCTCGGCGACATCCTGGGCGCGGAAGGCGGGGCCGGTGGTGAACACCTGCCTTGCATACTGAGGAGTCTGCAGGAGGCCAGGAATCAGCAACGGCTGATAGACCTTGATACTGCCAGCGCCTGCTTCAAGGGCTTGGACGTCTGCCTGTAGCTGGGGAAGGTCGTCAAGCGGCGCAGCCTCCCAAGGCGTGGAGCCGATCAACGCCTCCTTCGCCCACTCGATCAGCTCTTCCTGCTGCTGAGCCGACGCGCCGGTTGCCGCCGTCCACCGTTCGACCTCGGCAATCCGCGCTGCGGATCGGGCGTTCTCAACCCGGCTAACCCGCGACTGGCTCAGGCCGATGCGCTGGGCAAGCTCATAGGTGCTGAGGTCGGAGGCGACCCGGAGCCGTTTGAGAGCCTGTGCGAGTCGCCGACGCTGATGAGAGACCTCGAGTGTGTTCAAGTACGGCCCGTGGTGATGGAGGTCGAGAGGAACTGATCCAATGGAACGGAGTTGGCGAGCGCGAGGTTGCGCCGATGCCGGCACTTCTCGATGACCACAGGGACTTCGGAGGGTTCCCCATTCAGGAATCGGCCTTCGGCGTCGTAGTGCATCAGCAAGGCGAACGGCTTGTCGCTGTCAGCGTCGAGGAGCCAGAAGTCCTCTCTGAGGTCGGCCAGGTCGGGACGCCCAGTTCGATCGGCGATGTACACCTCTTCGCCGGCCGCGATGTTCTCCGGGTATGCCGCGAGCTCGTACTGAAGGTAGGGCGTCAGTGGCTGGTCGAGGACGTGGACGCGGTAGATGCGCTTGCCCTGCGCGCGGGCGTCGGTGACACGACGCATCCAGTCTTGCTTGGCCGGGCGCTCTGACAGGGGGAGCGGTCGACCCTCGCAGAACGCCCGGAACGCGGCGTCGGAGGTCCCGAGGTACTGGGGGAGCGTTTCCAGCCGGAACGCCGATGCGTGGAAGCCCGCGAAGAACTCGTCTGAGGTCATGCGCCCTCCAACCATCATCTGGTCTTGAGCAACTCCTCGAGCGCACGTGCGGCCTCGGGTAGCTGGTCAATGGGGACCTCGACTGCATCTTCGTCGTCGGCTAGCTCGATGCGGCCTCGGGTCTCTTGGTCGACCCTGCGGCCCTGCACCACCAGCGTCGTCCTGTCCTTGATGAACATCTTGGGGCAGGTCACTCCGTCGTCGCATCCGGCTACCTGAACGAACTCCATGGTCGCCTCCCTCCGTCCATGGTGGTCTAGAGGGGAGGATGCAAGCTGAGGCACGGCCAGTCAAGTCCTCAAGGCTGAGTAAGTCACATAGCTGGCAGGTAGCGCCGGGATCTTGACTCAATATGACTTAGGTCAGACAATGAACGCTCTGGTAGTCGATTCAGGGCCTCGGTGCGCGGCGTCGGACGACGAGGACCGTGGGGAGGGGTGATCGGTTCCGCAGGCCGCCACCAACCGATCTCGGTCCGGGATCGAGAAGTAGGTCACTGGTCCGGCCTGGCGGTGGGAGCCGCCGTGTTGAGCCCACGAGCCCCCCGTCCCCGCCCGGCCGGCCCTTGCCGCAGCAAGGAGCCAACGATGCATTGGGGTACCAGCATCGTCGACCATCACCGATCCTATCCGCACGGCCAGGCCACTGTGCGGGTGGACGACACCGACACCTACCAGCTCCAGGCCGCCGCCCGGGAGCTGGAAGCCCACCTGCTGCACGAGCAGGCCCGCCGCCTCGCCGAAGTGCGCAGCCTGCTCGCCGAGCTGCACCAGCGTGACGGCGCGGCCGTCGAGGATGCCGCGCTCGACGCCCAGGCCGAGCAGGTCGCCGCCCAGGAGCGCGGCGAGCGGTTCCTGGCCGAGCTGGCGAGCCGCCTGCACCCCGGTAGCGAGCTGCTGGTGTTGGCCCGTCGGCTTGAGGACCACGCCCTTGGGGTGTGGCGGGAGGCGGCCGCCAGCCTGGTGGAGGTTTGCCCGCCATCACTGCTGCATCTGCGGTGGCGCGTGGAGGAGGAGCAACGCGCCGAGCTACGCAGCCACGCCCACCTGGTCAGAACTGAAGGCCAGCTTGGCGCCCAGCGGCGCCGCCTCGGTCTGCTCGGCCTGGCGTGGCACCGCGGCCGGGTGGCGGGGCTGTGCGCCGAGCTGGCCGACTACCGAGCGCGGCGGGAGCGGTCGGGGCGGCGGCTTGCCCACCTGGACGCCAAGCTCCAGGTGATCGACCACACCGAGCACGCCAGGACCGCCTGGATCACGCACATCCGCGAGGTCCTGACCCGCGGCCTGGCTGCCGCGCAGGTCCTGGCCGAGCGCCAGCAGCAGCGCCGCGACGGCGGGCAGGTTGCCGGACCGGCAGGGCCGGTCACCGTGGAGGCTCGGGTGCGGCTGGGGGCGGGATCGTGACCGCCCGCAGGCATTCGGCGCGTCGCTGCACCTGGCGCGACTGCTTGGCGCCGGCGGCCGCCACGGTGGCGTTTGAACTGCCGAACCTGCTGGCGGGCAGCCGCCGCGACTACTGCGCCGCCCATGCGACCCAGGTGTCCATGGCGCGGGGCACGGTGGTGGTCGCCCGCTTTGGCCCCCACCAGCCCGCCCTGCCGGCTGCCTGGCGTCGGCGGCAGACCGACCCAACGGGCACCAGTAGCAGGAAGGGGGTGATGCCCTGACCCGCGGGATCGGGACGGCCCTCCTCGGGCAGCAGACCTGAGGGTGCGGCAAGAGCAACCGGCCTGCCGTCCCGACCCACCCTACCTGTCGTCTGCGAGGCCGCCGAGTCTCGCCAGTCGCAAGGAGTCCATCCTCATGCCGACCGCAACCGTTCGGCTGGCACCACCGCCAGCCAGCACTCACGAGCTTCATGCCGCGCTGGCCGAGGCCGACCGCCGCTACGGCCCCGGCGTCGTCTTCCAGCCCGACAGCGAGTCGCCCCCACAGGTGATCTCCACCGGCAGCCTGGCCCTGGACGCGGCCCTTGGGGTCGGTGGCATCCCCAGGGGCCGCATCACTGAGATCTACGGCCCAGAGGGTGCCGGCAAGACCACCCTGGCCCTGAGCGTGATCGCCCAGGCTCAGCGAGCCGGCGGCAGCGCCTGCTTCATCGACGCCGAGCACGCCTTGGACCTCGCCTGGGCCGCCACCACCGGCGTGGACCTGGAGCGGCTGGTGCTCTGCCGGCCCGAGCACGGCGAGCAAGCCCTCCAAGTCGCGGAGTTGCTAATCCGCTGCGGGGGCTTGGACGTGGTGGTGGTTGACTCCATCGCCGCGCTGGTGCCCAAGGTCGAGCTGGACGGCGAGATGGGCCAGCGCCATGCGGGGGTGCAGGCCAACCTGCTCAGCCAGGCGCTCAGAAAGGTCTGCGGCCCCATCGCCCGGACTGGCACTGCGGTGCTGGTCACCAACCAGCTCCGCCAGCGCGCCGGCATCCCCGGCACGCCCGTCTACACCTCGGGAGGTCGGGCGCTCGGCTATTACGCCTCGGTGCGGCTGGACCTGCGCCCGCTGGGCCAGCTCAAGGAGGACGGCCGGGTGCTCGGCAGCCGCATCCGCGTGCAGGTCACCAAGAACAAGGTCGCGCCGGCCTGGGAGGTGGCCGAGCTTGCGGTGCACAGCGACCGGGGCGTCGCAGAGGCCAGCGCCGAGGCGGCCAGCGCCTAGCCCGCCCGGCCCGTAGGTGCCCTTGGCGAAGTAGCGCTGATCGCGTGAAGGGGAAGCGCCAAGGGCTAAGGCGGTCCCGGCGGCAGCCGGCCCCGGGACCGCCCCGTGCACAGAAGGGAGAGACAACACCATGAGCCTTGATGCGATCTTCGCCACCGTCGTGGGCGTGCTGGCGGGCCTGGGCGTGATCGGCGCGCTGGCGTTCGTGCTGGTGTGGGAGTGGTGCGCGATCCGGCGCGCCCTGGCCGACCACCGACAGCCAACCGAGTCGCCGGAGTCATTGGGGCGCGACCAGGCGGCCGTGACCATCGCGGAGCGGCGGCCATGAGGACCACTGGCTGCTGGCTGCTGATCGGGTGGCTGCTGTCGGCGCTGGTGCTGCTGGGGATGGACGGGCGACTGCCCGAGTTCTTGGCGTGGGTTCTGCCCGGCTCGCTGCTGGCGTTGGGCGTGGGCGCGCTGGTGCGCCAACAGCTCGCCCCCTCGCGCCACAACCGGCCCAGCATCCCGGAGCGCTACCGGGTCGCCGACGACCTGCGCCGGCCGCTGGCCGAGGTGGTAGCGATGGCTGAACAGGAGGCCATCGCCGCGCCGGCCCGTCAGCGGTAGTGCGCCGATGGACCCGTTGACTGCCCGGCAGCCAGCCAGTTCGGCCGGTGACCATTCCGGCATGTCCGGCCGTGCCGAGAGCCGTTGCGTGCCGTTCGGCTGCCTGGAGGCGGCTGCCCGGATCGTGGGCTGCTGTCCCAGCCCGCCCCTACCGTTAGCCGCATGACCGGGTTCGCGAGCATCAAGGACAGACCGTGACGGGCGGATGGCCGCATTATCAGGTTCCCGAGGGCTGGGTGGCGCGCGGCTGGCGCTTCGAGGTCGAGACGACCAACCTCGCCCAGCGGCCCCGGATCGCCCAGCACTTCGGCGCCCGCCGGTTCGCCTACAACTGGGCGCTGGCGCAGGTCAAGGCGAACCTGGACGCCCGGGCAGCCGATCCGTCGCTGCCGTCGCTGGCCTGGACGCTGCCTACCCTTCGCAAGGCTTGGAACCAGGCCAAGGCCGAGGTCGCGCCGTGGTGGCCGTGCTGCTCCAAGGAGGCCTACGCATGCGGGATCGCCGACCTGGTGGCAGCCCTCCACGCCTGGTCAGCGTCGAGGCAGGGCCGGCGAGCCGGTTCCCGGGTCGGGTTCCCACGGTTCAAGGCCCGCCACCGCGACCGCGGCCGGGTCCGCTTCACCACCGGCATCATGCGCCTGGAGCCGGATCGTCGGCATCTCATTCTTCCGGTCATCGGTAGGCTCCGCAGCAAGGAGAGCACCCGGCGGCTGCAGCGGCTGCTAGCCAAAGGTCGAGCGCAAGTGCTGTCGATGACCCTCAGTGAGCAGGGCGGCCGGCTGTTCGTCTCGGTGGCCACTGTCGTCGCCCAGGCGCCCCGCCGCCCGAGCGAGCCCGATGCCCGCTGCGGGATCGACCTTGGCATCGGCGCCGAGTGGGCCGTGGTCGCCCATGCCGACGACACCATCGAGCGCATCACCCATCCTGCACCCTGGGCAGCGGTGCAGCAGCAGCGCCGTCGCTTCGCCCGGCGCCTGTCACGCCGCGTCGTCGGATCCCGAGGACACCGCCAGGCGAGAGCCAAGCTGGCGGCCCTGGACCGGCGTGCGGCCAACCTACGCCGCGAGTCCGTCCACACCCTGACGACCGGGCTGGCCCGTCGCTATGGCACGATCGTGGTCGAGGACCTCGACGTGGCCGCGATGGCCAGGGGCATGGGCCGTCGCGCGTTCCGGCGGACCGTCTACCAAGCAGGAATCGGTCAGGTCCGCCCTACCCTGGCCTACAAGACCAGCTGGGCGGGCGGGCAATTGGTGGTTGCCGACCGCTGGCTGGCCTCCTCCAAGACCCACCACGGCTGCGGCGGCTACCACGCCGACCTCAGGCTTACTGACCGGGTGTGGGTCTGCCCAGCTTGTGGGCAGCTGGTGGACCGTAACGCCAACGCCGCCCGCAACCTCCGTGACTGGACCGGACCGGTCACCGACCGGGATGTCCAGCGGGGTGGAGTTGCCGCCCCGGTGCCGCTCGTGGGCGACCACGACGGGCAGGCTCACGCTCCACGCGTGGGCGTGCGAGGCCCTGTAAGACCACCTCAGGTGGCCAGAGCCGATGACACCAGCACCAACCCTCCGACCCGGGGGCGCGGAACCCCGAACAGGGGTACCAGCCCCGGTGAGCAGCGATAGACGCTCACCAGACTGGTAACGGCCAGCTCCGGCGGGTAGAACCGGCCGCGCCACTCCGGGTAGCCGAAGCCGCAGGTGCCGACCACCGGCCCCGCTGGCAGGGGCACGCGCCGACCTCCTTCCCTGGCCGCGGACCCGATCAGCGTACGCGACCACCCCCACGGCGCGGCGCGCTCAGGCCGCCACCGCTCGCGCCCTGCCCACCGCCGAGGGCGGCTGGCGTTGCTGAACGAGCGCGAACGCGAGGTCGCCGTCGCCGTCGGCCACGGCAGGTCCAACGCCGAGATCGGGGCCGTGCTCTACCTCAGCGTCCCCACCGTCAAGACCCATGTCTCCAGCATCCTCACCAAGCTCGACCTCAACAACCGCGTCCAGGTCGCGCTGCTGGTCCAGGACGCGGGGCTCCTCGACGACCAGCGATGACGGGCCGGTAGCATCGGGGCGAAGGCGCGAGTCGAGCATGGGGTCAGCAATCCGCATCAAGGTCGTCTCCGACATCCACGGCGCCGCCGACGCCCTGCGGCGGGAGGCGGCCGGCGCCGACGCCCTGCTCGTCTGCGGCGACCTGGTCAACCTGATCGACTACCGCACCATGCAGG
>WNGB01013059.1_pt1 | contig 11216 bp, 10 predicted proteins | sample 5400681 | NCBI WGS metagenome assembly WNGB01 (sample SAMN13153367, study PRJNA577476) | soil metagenome | isolation source: 115 cm soil or saprolite under grassland replicate 2 | place: USA:California | collected 2016-06-15 | reverse complement strand
CGCGCACGGGGGCCGGAGCGGAAGTCGTGGCCGCGATCGTCGCCCGCAGGCCCGAGGCCGTGGTCTACGTCTCGTGTGACCCGCCCACCCTCGGCCGCGACCTCGCGGCCTTCGCCCGGGCCGGCTACCGTCCCGACCGCCTCCTGGCCTTTGACCTGTTCCCCGACACGTTTCACCTCGAGACGGTGGTGCGGCTCCTGCCGGTCGTGTGACAGAAGCGAAACTGTCCCGAACCGCCGTGCCGCCGCGCCCCGTCCCCCCTAGAGTGGCGGGCCATGCGCCGCCCGTTGCTGGTGCTCGCCACCGCATTTGGAGTCGGCTGCCTGGTGGGAGGCGAGGCGGGACCCCGGGGTGCCCTCGGACTGGCCGTTCTGGCCGCCGCCTTGCTCCTCCTCGCCCTGGCCGCGCGCGGGCGGCGCGCGGCCGCCTGGGCCCTGCTGGCCGCGGCCGTCGGGCTGGGCGCGGCCGATGCGACGGTCGAGCGGCTCGCCTACGACGCGGCCCCGCTCCGGGCCTTCGCGGAAGCGCGCGAGCCCGGGGCAGGTCCCGTCGCCCTGGAGGGGATCGCGCGCGGCGACGTGCAGATCTTCCCGGACCGCGTCCTGCTCGTGCTGGACGCCGATCCCCCGCCCGGAGGGCTCCGGATCGACGTGGGCGGATTGACGAAGGTACCGGAGGTCCTCGACCGCGACCGCGTGCGCCTCTGGGCGGTAGTTCGGCCCGTCACCGGCTTCCGCACTCCCGGCGCCTTCGACGCCCCGGCGGCAGCCTTCCACGAGAACGTCCATGCGCTGGGCTATTGCAAAAGCGCGCGGCTCGTCGAGGTCCTCGGCCACGGCCGCGGACCCGCGGCCGGGGCGGCGCGGCTGAGGCAGCACGCCCGCGCGGCTTTCGCACGCTTCGTGCTGCCGGGGCCGGAAGAGGGCCTCGTGCGCGCGATGACTCTCGGCGACCGGACCGGGATCGACGACGCGACGGCGGACGCGTTCCGCGTCGCGGGCACCTACCACGTGCTCGCCCTGTCCGGAGCGCAGGTCGCGCTCGTGGCCGCCCTGCTCGTGGGAGGGCTGCGCGCGCTCGGCGCCCGTCCGGCGACCCAGGCGCTGGTCGCAATCGCGATGGTCTCCTTCTACGCCCTGCTCGTGGGGGGCGACGTGCCGATCGTGCGGGCCGCGCTGATGGCGGGGGCAGTGCTGGCCGGCCGGGCCCTCGAGCTGGAGGCCGACACCGCCAACCTCCTCGGCCTGGCCGCGCTCCTGCTGCTCGCCCATCGCCCCTCCAACGTGACCGACGTGGGCTTCCAGCTCTCCTTCGCGGCCACCCTCGGCATCCTGCTCCTGACCCCGCCGCTCGTCGCTGGCCTCAAGCACCTCCCGCTCCGCCTCGAGCTTGTGGTGGCGGCGTCGGTCGCCGCGCAGGCGGTCCTCCTGCCTTTCCTGGCCGGCCACTTCCACCGCGCGACGCCGGCCGCGATCGTCCTGAACCTGCTGGCGGTGCCACTCTCCTCGGCCGTCCTGCTGGCCGGCCTGGCCGTGCTCGTGGCGGCCGAGGTCGCCCCCGCCCTCGCGCCGTGGCTGGGGGACGTGGCCTGGATCGCCGCCCACGCCCTTCGTCGCTCGAGCGATCTCGCGGGGCTGGCCGCGGGCGTCGACTTGCGCGTTCCGGCGCTGTCGGTGCTCGCCCTCGCCGCCTGGGCGGCGGGCCTCGCCCGGCTGAGACAGGGCCGGCGCGCGATGGGCCTCGCGCTGCTCGTGACCGCGCAAGTCCTGCCCGTCTTCGAGCCCGACCCCCCGGGAGACGGCCGGCTGCACCTGAGCGTCCTGGACGTGGGGCAAGGCGATGCGCTCGTCGTGCGCTCGCCGCGTGGGCGAACGTACGTGGTCGACGCGGGCGGATCTCCCCGGGGCCGCTTCGACACGGGCGAGCGGGTCGTGGCTCCGTTCCTCTGGACGGGAGGCGTGCGGCGGATCGAGACCATCGTGGTGAGCCACGCGCACCCCGACCACATCGGGGGCGTGCCCTTCCTGCTCCGTGCGTTCGCAGGGGGGGCGGTGTGGGAGGGTCCGGCACCGCGGCACGACGGGACATACCGTTCGCTGGACGAGGACCTCGCGCGCTCCCACGTCGAGCGTCGAACCGTCGTGCGGGGGGTGCGCGACGATTGGGACGGCGTGGATCTGGCCGTGCTCGGTCCGCATCCGGTGCGTGCGCCCTGGCGCGTCCGGAACGCCGACTCGGTCGTCCTGGCCCTGCGCCTCGGCGAAGTGCGATTCCTGCTGACGGGCGACGTCGAGGCCTCGGCGGAGAACGAGCTGGTACGGAGCGCCGGCGAAGGTCTCGCGGTGGCGGTGGTCAAGGTCCCCCACCACGGGAGCGGGGGAAGCAGCAGCGCGGCCTTCGTGCACGCCACTCGTCCGACGATCGCGGTGGTCTCCGTTGGAGGCCACAACCCATTCGGTCACCCCCACCCGGACGTCCTCGCGCGCTACCGGGAAGCGGGAGCGCTCGTCTACCGGACCGACCGGGACGGCGCCGTGACGATCTCCACCGACGGACGGCGCTTGTGGGTCCGCGGCGTTGGGGAGGCCGTGGAACGACGGCTCCGCTGAGCAGTCCCAAGACGCGGAGCCGATCTTGCTCAAGCGTTCCCCTCCCCTACGTGGGGCGATACATCGGAATGAAGTAGAAATGGTCGAGCCCAAGGCCAGCTCCGACGCATTCCGATGTATCGGAGGGATAGGGAGGGGGTCAATGAATGAACTGTGCTAACATTTCGCGGCCTCGGGCGATAGCAAGGAGCGCCGCCGGCCCACACGCCGACCGGTTCCTCGGGGGGGGAGTCCAGCGGTGCCGAACACCCGCGATGAGCGATAAGCCCTTCACTGTCAGCGACCGCCGGCACTTCACGGCGGAAGGTCAGCCTCGCGAGGACGCCTCCACGAGCGATCCCGAGCGGCCGGCTCCGGACGGCGCTCGGACGGCGGTCCCGGCCTCGGAGCCCGGGCCGGCGCCTCCGAGGGCCGCCACCGGGCCGCCGCCCAAGGCCGAGTTCGTTTCGTTCGTGATGTCTCTCGCGACCCAGGCCGGCATGTTCCTGGAGGGCCACGGTCTTCCCGAGGGGGCGCCCGGCGACGAGGGTCTGACGGCCGCGCAGTCCATCATCTCGATCCTCGAGATGCTCCAAGACAAGACCGAGGGTCGGCGGACGGCCGGGGAGAGCGAGGTCCTCGAGGGCCTGCTGTACGAGCTTCGGATGGCGTACGTAGCCAAGGCTCGGGTGAGCGGGGCGTGAGACACGCCGTCCTCGCCCCCCTCCTCCTCGCTCTCGCCCCCGAGGCCGGCTTCGCCGCCCAGGGGCCTGAGCGGGTGGTGGACGTCCGGGGAGCGGCCTCCGCCCCCGCCAGCTCGTTCGAGGCCCTCTGGGCCGCCTACGGGAGGGCGGATCGGAGCGGCGATGCCGAGAACGCCCGCCGCATCTTCTCGGAGATCCGTCGCATCCGGATCGAGCGCAACGTGCCGAGCCTCGAGACGCTGGGGCTCGCGCTGGTGGCGCAGGGGATGGACCGTCTCGAGAGGGGCGACCGCGAGCCGGCCGAGGAGTCCTTTCGCAGCGCGATCGGCCTCGCTCCGACCCTGCCCGACGCGCACTTCGGCCTCGCCCACACCCAGCTCAAGAAGGTGCCCCTCGGCATCGTTCCGGCGATCAGGCACACCATGGCCGGCGTCTTCGCCCGCGTGCCGACGGCGCGCGGGAGCTACAACCTCCGGATGCTGCTGGTTCCCGTCGCGATCCTCGCGCTCTTCGGGGCCACGATCGCGGTGGCGATCGCGCTCGTCCTCCGCCGCGGGGCCCTCCTCCGCCACGACCTCGGGGAGTCGCTGGGGCCGGGGCGGAGCGAGGCGGTGTCCCTCGCGTTCTACATGGTGCTGCTCCTGCTGCCGGTGGCCACTTTCCAGGGCTACGGCTGGCTCCCGCTCTGGTGGCTGACCGTCCTCTTCGTCTATCTGAGCCGGGCCGAAAAGGCGGTCGCCCTCGGCCTGCTCCTCCTCGGCCTCGGGGTCGTTCCCCTCATGGGGATGCTCGAGGCTCGCATGCTGGCCGCACGGAATCCCCTCTTCTGGGCGGGAGTGCAAGCGGTGGAAGGGGCGTCGGACACCCGGTCCCTGGCCCTGATGGAAGCGGCGGCCAAGAAGGATCCGACCGACCGGGACCTCGCCTACCTGCTGGGCGCGCTCTACCGCAGGGCGGGGCGGTACGATGAGGCGGCGGCGCTCTACCGCAACCTGCTCCAGGCGAACGCAGCCGATGGCCTGGCGAAGAACAACCTGGCCAACCTCGAGTTCGCGCGCGGGGAGTTCCAGTCCGCGATCGCGCGCTACAAGCAGGGGACGGAGGCGGCGGACGCCCTTCCCGCGGTGTTGGCCACCTTTCACTACAACCAGTCGCTCGCCCACCTGCAACGATTCGAGTATCAGCCGGCCCAGGAGGCAAAGTCGAACGCCGATCGCCTGGCGGGGAGGCTGATCAGCGAGTACGACCGCCGCTGGAAGTACGACAAGGGGGACTACGCGGTCGTGGACCTCGGCCTGTCCATCGAACAGGTCTGGGAGAAATTCCTGGGGGTGCCCGAAGGGGTCGGGGTGAAGAACGTGGCGAACGACGGAAAGGGCGGTTCCGAGGCGGGCACCCTGGCTGCCTCCCTGGTGAACCGCTTCACGGGGTTCCTCGCCGTCTTCGGTGTGGTCGTGGCTACCATCTCGGTCTGGCGCAGCAAGATGCTGACCTTGCAGTGTCTGAAGTGCGGGATGATCTTCGACGCCCGCGACCACCGCGGGGGAGCCGCGGCCGGCCTCTGTCCCCAGTGCTACCACCTGTTCATCGTGCGCGACGGGGTCTCGGCCCCCGCCCGTAACCGGAAGCTGCTGGAGGTGCAGGGCTGGGACGAGCACCAGGGGTGGCTGTTCCGGCTGCTCTCGGTGCTCTCCCCGGGCGCGGGGCACCTCTACGCGGGCAAGACCCTCGTCGGTCTGGCCCTGGTCCTCCCCTGGTACCTCACCATCGCCACGGGGGCCATGGCGGGCCGGCTGCTCCCGGTCACGGAGGCGTCTTCGGCGCTGTCGACGCCCTGGGGCCCGGGTCTGGCCGCGGTGCTGCTGTTTGTCCTCTGGACGGTGGCCAACCGCCTTCGGCCGGACTTCGAAGTCGTGGTCGCGGTCAAGCGGTCCCCGGCCGTCCGGCGAACGGGCGCCGCGTGAGGATCTAGGAAGACATGGCCCTCGAAGGCACGATCAAGGACTTCGGGCTCCCGGACATCTTCCAGCTCATCGGGCTGCAGCGGAAGACCGGGATCCTGACGCTTACGAGCAACGAGAACGTGACCGTCACCTTCGAGAACGGCATGGTGGTGATGGCCGACTCCTCCTCGAAGCGGCTCGAGGACCGGCTGGGCAACGTCCTCGTCAAGCAGGGCAAGCTCAGCAAGGAGCGCCTGGAGGAGGCCCTCGAGACCCAGAAGCAGACCCTCCAGCGCCTCGGCCACATCCTCGCCACGGGCGGCTACATCACCGGCAAGGACCTCAAGGACGCTCTGCAGGTGCAGGTCGCCCAGATCGTGTTCAAGGTCTTCCGGTGGCGGGACGGGCATTACCACTTCGCCCCCACGGACAGCGTCGACTACGACCGCGAGAACTTCGTCCCCATGAGCGCGGACTTCATCCTGATGGAAGGGATCCGCATGGTGGACGAGTGGCCCATCATCGAGCGCAAGATCCCTTCCTTCGACATCGTCTTCCGTGCCGCGGTCGAGCCCTCGCAGATCGAGGTGGGGGCGGGCGGGCAGGACGGGGCCCCGGGGCTCTCGGGCCATTCGCGCAGCCCGGCCAGCTCCGCGAAGATCCGCCTGACCCCCGAGGAGGAGCGCATCTTCCGGCGGGTCGACGGCGCCCGCACCGTACAGGGCATCATCGATGCCTCCGGGGCGGGGGAGTTCGAAGTCTGCCGGACGCTTTTCGACTTCCTGAACCGCAACATCATCGCGCCGGTGGGCCGGGGGGAGGCGCGGGCCACCCGGGAGAAGGTGGAGTCGATCGCCTCGGCCACGCCCGGGTACATCGTGACCGGCCTGGTCGTCCTGCTCGCGATCGTCGGGGTGCTCGCTCAGCTCGGCTCGCCGTTCGCGGTGACGGGGCTGCCCCCGGTCCTGCGGCGGAGCTACAACCAGGTGCTGGAGGCGGTGGCCGTCTCGCGCTTGCAGCGGCTCGACCAGGCGCTGCAGGCCCATCACCTCGCGACGGGCGCGGCCGCCCGCAGCCTCCAGGACCTGGTGACGAGGGGTCTTGTGGACATGCGCTATCTCACGGACCCCTGGGGCCGCCCTTACCACTACGTCCCCCAGGGGAGCGGCTACCTCCTGAGCGGGGTCGACGACGCCGGGAGGGACAGGCCGGGAGTGGTCATCGAGAGGACGCTGCCGGCGGAAAAGCCCTGAGCGGCCGCGCGGACGCGATGGAGCGGGTCCGGCTCGATGAACTGTCGCCTCGCGGCTGGGCGGGGACGGCGGTCACGGTCGGCAACTTCGACGGCGTGCACCGCGGGCACCAGGCTCTGGTGCGGGAGGCGGTGTCGGGCGCCCGCGCCGCGTCGGGGACCGCGGTCGCGCTCACCTTCGACCCCCATCCCTCCCGGGTGCTGAGTCCCGAGCGCGCGCTGGCGAGCCTCATGACCCTCGACCAGAAGGCCGAGGTGCTGGCCGGGCTCGGGGTGGACCGTCTCGCGGTCCTGCCATTCACCCGCGAGGTGGCGGAGAAGACGCCGGAGGCCTTCGCCCGGGAGGTGCTCGCGGTTGCCCTCGGAGCCCGGCTGGTGGTCGTCGGCTCGAACTTCCGCTTCGGGCGGGCTCGGGAGGGCCACGTGGGGCAGCTCGAGGCCCTCGGCCGGGCCCTCGGCTTCGCCGTGCGCGCGGTGGAGCCGGTCTGGCACGCGGGGGGGCCGATCAGCAGCAGCCGTGTGCGCGAGGCCCTGGCCCGCGGCGCGGTCGCCTCCGCCCGCGAGCTGCTCGGCCGGTCGTTCTTCGTGGACGGCCTCGTGATGCGGGGCGACGGTCGCGGGCGCGGCATGGGTATTCCGACCGCCAACCTGGAGGTGGTGAACGAGACCCTCCCGCGTGCGGGTGTCTACGCCTGCCGCGTCCGCCTCCCGGACGGCGCGGAGCTGGCCGCGGTTGCCAACCTGGGGCGGCGTCCGACCTTCGGCGGGGAAGCGACCACCCTGGAGGCGCACCTCCTGGACTTCGAAGGCGACCTCTACGGCGCCGACCTCCGGGTGGCCTTCGTCGAGCGGCTCCGGGACGAGCGGCGGTTCCCGGGCCCGGACGCCCTCGTGGCCCAGATCCGCGCCGACGTCGCCGAGGCCCGGCGCGTGCTCAATCAGGTGGGGGGTCGATGACATGACCATGGAGATGCGCCTCTTCAACACCCTGACCGGCCGGGTGGACCCGCTCGTCCCGCTGCGCCCGGGCGAGATCGGGATGTACGTCTGCGGCGTGACCGTCTACAACCGCGGCCACATCGGGAACTTCCGGACCTTCGTGGCGACGGACCTCCTGCGCCGGGCCCTCCGGTACGCTGGGTATCGCGTGACCGAGGTCATGAACGTCACCGACGTGGACGACCGGATCATCCAGCAGGCCCAGGCGGCCGGGAAGGGGCTCGGCGAGTTCACCGCCGAGTACATCCAGGCCTTCGAGGAAGACGCCCGCCGCCTCGGCCTGGAGCGGCCCGAACACAACCCGCGAGCTACCGAGCACTTTCCCGAGATGATCGACCTCATCTCGCGCCTGCAGGCGCGCGGCCACACCTATACCGCGGACGGCAGCGTCTATTTCCGCATCTCCTCGTTCCCCGACTACGGCCGCCTCTCGCGCCTGGACGTGGCGGGAATCCAGCCCGGGGCCAGGGTCGACGCCGACAAGTACGACAAGGAGAACGCCCGGGATTTCGTGCTCTGGAAGGCCAAGCAGGACGAGCCGGAATGGGCGCAGTGGGACGCCCCGTTCGGCCGGGGGCGCCCGGGCTGGCACATCGAGTGCTCGGCCATGAGCATGAAATACCTCGGCGAGACCTTCGACCTCCACTGCGGCGGCGAGGACCTCATCTTCCCGCACCACGAGAACGAGATCGCGCAGAGCCAGTGCGGGACTGGCAAGCCCTTCGTCCGCCACTGGATGCACGTGAAGCACCTGCTGGTCGAGGGCGAGACGATGTCCAAGAGCAAGGGAAACTTCTTCCTGGTCCCCGACCTGCTCGAGCGTGGGCATTCCGCGGACTCCATTCGCTACCTTCTTGCCGGTGCGCACTACCGCAAGCCGCTCAATTTCACGTTCGAGGGGCTGAGCCAGGCAGCCACGGCCCTCGATCGGGTGCGGGGCCTCGTCCAGCGGCTGGGAGAGGTGGCGCGGGAGGGACCGGCCGAGCCGGCCGAGGAGGCGGCCCGCGAGGCGCGCAAGGTCTTCGCGGCGGCCCTGGCCGACGACCTGAACACCCCCGAGGCGCTGGCCGCGGTGTTCGGCCTCGTGACCCGAGCGAACACGCTCCTGGCCGAGGGGGCGATGACACGGGAAGGCGCCGCGCTCGTTCAGGGCGAGATCGAGAGCATGGACTCGGTCTTCGGAGTGTTGCTGCCCGCGGCCGAGGAAGACCGCCTGTCGCCGGAAGAGCAGGCCCTTTTCGACGAGCGTCAGGACGCCCGCAAGAACCGGGAGTTCGCCCGGGCCGACGCCGCGCGGGCCCGACTCGAGGCGCTCGGGGTGGTCCTCGAGGACACCCCGAAGGGGACGCGGTGGCGGCGGAAGCGCTGAAGGGCCTGCTGGGCCGGCTGCGCGACCGCGTCCGAACCGGCGCGGCGGGGGAGGACCTGGCCTGCGCCCACCTGCGGGCCTTGGGCTACCAGATCATCGAGCGCAACTATCGCTGCCGGTCGGGGGAGGTCGACATCGTGGCCCGCCACGGCGAGGCCACGGTGTTCGTGGAGGTCAAGGAGCGCCGCGGCGACTCCCACGGCGGTGGGGTGGAGGCCGTGACGTTTGGCAAGCGCCGACGAGTCATCCGTGCGGCGCGGATCTACGCGGCGTCGAAAGGCCTGTTCGAGCGGCCGGTCCGCTTCGACGTGGTCTCGATCGATTGGACGGAGGGACGCCCGCGGCTCCGCCACGATGTCGGAGCCTTCGACGCCGACGGCTGTTGAAGGTGCGGGGCCGTACCTGCAGCAGCGTTCCCTCCCCCCAACGTGGGGGAGGATAGGAGGGGGGGTCGATGAAGGAATGAGTTATGGAGCGGGAAACGGGATTCGAACCCGCGACTTCGACCTTGGCAAGGTCGCACTCTACCACTGAGCTATTCCCGCCCCGACCGACGAAAATGATCCTATCCAGACCCGTGCCGTGCGTCAACCCCCTGACGCCGCGGCATCGGAGCGGCCCGAACGATCGTCTTGATCGCCGCTGCCGAGTCTCTTATAGTCGGAAATCACGGGCGGCGTAGCCAAGTGGTTAAGGCGGAGGTCTGCAAAACCTCTACTCTCCGGTTCGAATCCGGACGCCGCCTCCAATCTCAGCTCTCGTTCCCTCCCAAAGCCCTCCGCCAGTTGGAGGTAGCGACGATAGAAGCCGAGGCGAAGGAGGCGGCGCTCCACCTACCCGAGGCCCCCCGGCTCCCCTGACCCCTGTGCCGTCGCCGTTCAGCAAGCCTCGGTGCAGCCCCAGGAGAGAATTGGGCATGCCAAGCCAGGTTGCCGAGACTCCAGCTCTAACGGATCGGTTCAGCGATGCCCTGGGTTACGCGGCCGGCGTGCACAGGACGCAGCTCCGCAAAGGCACGGCCATCCCGTATGTCAGCCATTTGCTCGCGGTCTGCTTCCTGGTCCTGGAGGACGGTGGGGCGAGGACGAGGCAATCGCTGCTCTCCTGCACGACGCTGTGGAAGACCAGGGAGGCCGTGGCAGGCTGGAGGAGATTCGTCGCCGTTTCGGTGACCATGTCGCCCATATCGTGGACGGCTGCACGGACGCCGAGGCAATTCCGAAGCCGGCTTGGCGAGAGCGGAAAGAGAGGTACATCGCCCACCTCCGCTCTGCTTCCCCGGAGGTACTCCGCGTGTCCGCAGCCGACAAGGTGCACAACGCCCGCGCCATCCTGGCAGACTACCGTGTGCTCGGTGAGCCTCTCTGGGAACGCTTCAACGGTGGCCGGGACGGCACCCTGTGGTACTACCGGACCCTGGCGTCGGTGCTTGGGCAGGCTGGCGCTGGCCACTTGGCCGATGAACTTGACCGCGTCGTCTCGGAGATAGAAAGGCTTGCTGCGTCACTTCGGGGGAGGTCCTGAGCGCTTTACCGTGCGGCGGCGTGAGCATCAGCGGCAAGAGGGGCGCCCTGACGCCCCCACTGCAATCGGACAACGTCATGTTAGGATAATGTGTTGTGAGTTCCCGAGTCGCCGTGAGCAACGTTCCGAAGGCGCTGCGGCGCGCCTCGCGCGGGCAGCGGCTGATCGTCCAGCACCGTGGCAAGGACGTAGCTGCGATCGTGCCGCTTGAAGACCTCGAAGCCCTGGAGCGCCTCGAAGACGAGGCCGACCTCCGGGCCGCCCGCGAAGCTCTCGCCGAGCCTGGCCCCAACGTGCCTTGGGAGAAGGTCAAGGCGGATCTCGGCCTGTAGCGCCGCGGCGCTACCGGGTCGAGTTGCGCCCAGCCGCCGAGCGGGCGCTCCGCAAGATCGCGCGTCCCGATCAGCGGCGGATCCGCGACCGAATCGACGCGCTGGCCGACGAGCCGCATCCGGCAGGCGTCAAGCCGCTTCAGGGGAGCAGCGAGGGCTTGCTCCGCATCCGGGTAGGGGACTACCGGGTGATCTATTTGGTCAAGGATGACCTCCTCCTCGTTGTCGTCGTTCGAATCGGCCACCGCCGCGAGGTGTACCGATAGGTCGGCCGCCGGAGCAGATCGTCGCCGTTCAGGCGGTCGTCCGGCCCTGGGTCGAGAGGGATCGAACCGAGCACATCGCGTTGACTAAGGGCCCCCGCTGGGCTATCGCGGCCCCGCCGCCGAGAGCCGATCAGAGATCGTCCCTGAACGCGCTTCAGCGCTACGCCCACGGCCCCAGGCTTACCATTCCCGCCCCGTCCCACTCGACACGCCTCTGGGCCCTCCAGGGCGGTCAGCCT
>WNGB01013054.1_pt1 | contig 11218 bp, 10 predicted proteins | sample 5400681 | NCBI WGS metagenome assembly WNGB01 (sample SAMN13153367, study PRJNA577476) | soil metagenome | isolation source: 115 cm soil or saprolite under grassland replicate 2 | place: USA:California | collected 2016-06-15 | reverse complement strand
GGCGGTACACCCGGCCGGTCCTGCGGCCGGTGAACGTCAGCAGCATCAGCCGCCGGCTGAGCGGCGTCTGGAACGGGAGTCGCAGCAGGCGCCGCATCGGAACGTTGACCACGCGCATGAGACGCGCCTGCCGGGCGCGGCGAGGTGGGGGCATCGCGGGCTGGTTCATAGTCATCCTCCTGAGCCCTCTGGGAACCTCATGCTCCCCCGCGGGCGGCCTCGCGTCGTCGCATGGCGGGAGGCTTCGCGGCTGCGCCGGATGGTGTAGGCGCGGTCGTCACGCAGTCGCCTGGCGTTGTAGGGGATGCGATCGGCAGCGTGCAGGGCTGCCGTCGCAGACACCAGGCAGGCCGGGCCGGACTGCGCCGGGATTTCGCTCCACCTTCGCTCCGCCCGACGCCAGGCCGCGCGGGGCCGACGAGACCTCCGGCATGGTATCTGGCGATACGGGCCAGCAGGGCCTTGATGCGTCCGGCACTGAAGCGTTGAGCGATTACCCGTCCGACTGTCTCCGTTCCGCGTCCAGCGTCGGGGTCGGGTCGTCAAGGCCCCAGCCGACGATCCGTTCGGGGTGGATGCGGATGGCCGGCTCGGGGTCGCTGATGGCTTCCGCTCGGCCGCGGATCTCGACGCCACGTGGCCGCCAGGGCGGGAGGACGTCGTCGACGACGATGGCGGCGCGGCCGGTGCGGGCGACGTCGCGGAACTTCTTGGTGGCCGCGAAGTCGTGGCCGGTGACCTCGATGACTCCGGTGTCGGGGTCGACGGTCCACATGCCGACCGGGGTGATGTGGGGGGTGCCGTCCCGGCCGACGGTGGCCAGGCGGGCGAGCCGGCGTTGGCTTTGCAGGTAGGTCAGTTCGAGGTTGCTGAAGGGGCTCATGGTTGCTCCTCGGGTGGGTGGGTTGGGGGTTGGATGGTCGCAGGGCGGAGTGGTGGGAGGATGAGCATGGTGAGCGCGGCCGCGGCCAGGGCCAGCAGCGCGGCACCGCGCAGCGCGGCGGCGTAGCCGCCGGTGAGCGCGGCCTGGAGGGCGGCCGGGTCGGTGGGGCCTTGGGCGGGTCCGAGCAGGCGGTGGGTGGTGGCGGTGGCGAGGCTGGTCAGCGTGGCCAGGCCCAGGGCGACGCCGAGCTGTTGGGCGGTTTGCAGCAGGCCGGAGGCCAGTCCCTGCTCGGTCGGCGGCACCCCGGCGGTGGCGCTGACGGTCAGCGGCACAAAGCTCAGCCCCATGCCAAGGCCGAGCAGGACGATCGGGCCCAGCACATCGGTGGGGTAGCTGCCGGCCGGGTGGATGCGGCCAAGCAGCGCTAGGCCCACAGCGGCCAGCGCCAGCCCGGCGGCCAGCAGCCGCCTGGGGCCGATCGTGGTGACGAGCTTGGCGGTGAGCTGGGAGGCGGCGATGACCGCCAGTCCCAGCGGCAGTGTCGCCAGCCCGGCCTGGATGGCCGAGAAGCCCAGGATCTGCTGCAGGTACAGGGTGAGGAAGAAGATCGGCGATGCGATGATCGCGGCGCCGCCCAGCAGCGCCACGGTGTCGGCACCGGCGAGGCTGCGGTGGCGGAAGATGCCCAGCGGCACCAGCGGGGCGCGGCGGCGGGCCTCGATGACCACAAAGGCACCTAGCAGGACCACTGACAGCACAAACCAGCCGAGGGTCGGGGTGGCGGTCCAGCCGTGCTGGGGGATCTGGCTGGTGGCGTACACGAGCGCGGCCAGACCGGCGGTGGCGCTGACGGCGCCGGCGGTGTCGAGGCGGGCGCGCAGCTGCCCGGGGGCGGCGGGAATCATCCGCGGCGTGGCCGCCAGTACCAGGACGCCGACCGGGACGTTGACGAACAGCACCCAGCGCCAGCTGGTGTACTGGGTGAGCAGCCCGCCCGCCAGCATCCCGAGGGCGCCGCCGCTGGCAAGGACCGCGCTCCATAGCCCCAGGGCGCGGTTGCGCTCGGGACCTTCGGCGAAGGTGGTGGTGAGAATCGACAGCCCGGCGGGGCCGGCCAGGGCCGCGCCCAGGCCTTGGAGGCCGCGGGCGGCGATCAGCATGCTACCCGTGGGTGCCAGCCCGCCGAGCAGGGAGGCGACCGTGAAGATGGCCATACCCGCCACGAAGACCCGCCTCCTGCCCAGCCGGTCGGCGAGCCGGCCGCCCAGCAGCAGAAAGCCGCCGTAGGCGAGGGCGTAGGCGTTGACCACCCACTGCAGACTCTGAGGAGTCATGCGCAGGGCGTGCTGGATGGTGGGCAGGGCGACGTTGGTGATGGTGAGGTCCAGGATGAGCATCAGCCCGGTAATGGCGATGACCAGCAGCGTCAGGTGGTTGGACGGCCGCGCTGGCGCGGCGGGCGGTGGGAGCGTGTCGTGACGCATCGGCGGTCCCTCCTGTCAGGCGGGGTGCTTGCTCTTCGGAACTTCACACTATGTGCATGATGTAAACTACACGCTACGTGTAGTTCTGTGCAAGGAGTCGCCATGCTGGACGCCATCGAGGGACCGCGAAATGCCCGCAGCCGACGCACCCGCGCCGCGCTCCTGGACGCCGCCCGCGCACTCCTCGAGGAGCAGGGGACGGAGTCGCTGACGATGGCCACGGTCGCTGAGCGGGCCGGCATCTCCCGCCGGGCGGTCTATCTGCACTTTGCCTCCCGCACCGAACTGCTGACCGAGCTGTTCGGCTACGTGAGCGAGCAAGAAGGCCTCGCAAGCTCGCTCGAGCCGGTCTGGGCGGCCTCCGACGCCGCCGCGGCCCTGGCGGAGTGGGCACGCCATCTGGCCGGGTTCCACCCCCGCATCCTCGCCGTCGCCCGCGCGATCCAGCGCGTGCGGCGCGTCGACTCCGACGCCGCAGCGCACTGGAAGCTCGTCATGGCCGACCAGCAGGCCTGCTGTCAGCGGCTCGCCGCCTGGTTGGCGCGCGAGCAGCGGCTCGCCCCGCCATGGACGGTCCGGACCGCGACCGACATGCTGTGGGCGCTGATGTCGTTCGACCTGCTCGAGGAGCTGCTCGTCGACCGCGGATGGTCCGCACGGCGCTACCGCACCCACCTCGCCGCCCTGCTGCGGTCCACGTTCCTCTGCGGCCCGGGCCAGACGCAAACGCCGCCGACCGAGCGGCGCTAGGAGCGTGGTGCATTTGGCTCCGTCACCGAGCCGTCGAAGGCGTTCGGGGCGGTCTTCCAGCGGTCGCCGCGTCGAGCGCCAGGCTTGAAGTCTGCGGCTGTTGGCCCAGGGACGAGAACGCACACGTCGGGGTCTACGTCGCCTACTGTGGGGGAGATGGGCCCGGCCGCTGGCCACCGGAGGAATGACTGCCCGCATGATGGCCCTGTCCAGGCCGGGGACTGCGGCCGGATGATGAGCCGCGAGGTCTGGTAGGGAAGAGAGGCGGTGCACGTGGCTGCGCTCCAGCCATCAGAGAGCGCTGGTCGCACCATGTGGTGGCGACGCGATACGGCGCTGCGCCATTTCCTCAGCACCGAAACAGGCAGCGCCGCTGTCCTGCTCGCGGCCGCGGTCATCGCCTTGGTCTGGGCAAACGCCGGCGCGTCCTCGTACGCGGACGTATGGCGAACCCAGCTGTCCGTGCGGCTCGGTGACGCAGCGGTGTCAATGGACCTCCGCGGCTGGATCAACAGTGGCCTGATGAGTTTCTTCTTCCTGGTGATCGGGCTGGAGGCGCGTCGGGAGTTTGACATCGGGGAGCTCCGCGACCGCCCCAGGGTCGTGCTTCCGCTGCTCGCGGGCGTGGGCGGGATGGTAGGTGCCGTCGCGTTGTACCTGGCCATCAACGCCGGGCAGTCCTCGGCGCACGGCTGGGGCGCGGCGATGTCGACCGACACGGCATTCGCGCTCGGCGTACTCGCCCTTGTCGGCAAACGCGTCCCCGACAGGCTGCGAGGTTTCATCCTTACCGTCACCGTCGTCGACGACATCGTCGCGCTCATCGTGATCGCCACGGTCTACACCAACGACGTGAGCATGGGTCCGCTGCTGATCGCCATCGCGCTATTTGCTGTTGCGTTCATCGGGACGCGCCTGCGCATTCGCTACGGAGTGCTGTACTTCGCGCTGGCGACCGGCAGCTGGGTCGCGCTGTTCAAGTCTGGAGTGGATCCCATCGTCATCGGTCTCGCTGCAGGTCTGATTGCGTACGCCGCTCCGGCGGCGCGCACTGACCTCGAACGCGCCACCGGCCTGTTCCGCGACTTCCGTGAACAACCAACGCCCGAGCTGGCGCAGTCAGCACGCGCGGGTCTACGCGCCGCGTTGTCCCCCAACGACCGCCTGCAACAGCTCTATCACACGTGGACGAGTTACCTGATCGTGCCGCTGTTCGCGCTTGCGAACGCGGGCATCCCTATCGACACCAGCTTCATCTCCCGCGCCTACACCTCACCGATCACGCTCGGGATCGTCGCCGGCTACGTGGTCGGCAAGCCGGTTGGTGTGATGGCCACCTCCGGGCTCGTCACCAGGTTGACCAGCGGTCGGCTTCGCCCGCCGGTCGGCTGGGCGGCCGTGGTCGGCGGGGGCACCCTCGCCGGCATCGGATTCACGGTCTCGCTCCTGGTTGCGTCGCTGGCGTTCAAGGGGGCTGAGCTGGAGGAGGCCAAGCTCGGCGTCCTCACGGCAGCGCTCGGGTCTGCGCTGCTCACCTGGTCGATCTTCCTGATAACGGCGCGGCTGCCGAGACCTCTGCGCCTGCGAGCCCTGCTCGGTAGATCGGAGGTCATCGTCGATCTCGCCGATCCGGTCGACGTCGAACGTGACCACGTCCGCGGGCCAGCGGAAGCACCGGTGACGCTCGTCGAGTACGGCGACTTCCAATGCCCCTACTGCGGGCAAGCCGAGCCGGTCGTCCGTGAGCTGCTCAGGGACTTCGGCGATCTCCGTTATGTGTGGCGGCATCTGCCGCTCAGCGACGTACACCCGCAGGCCCGACTCGCCGCAGAAGCGTCCGAGGCCGCGGCCGAGCAGGGTGCGTTCTGGCAGATGCACGACCTTCTGCTCGACCACCAGGGTGAGCTCGGACCCAAGGACCTGATCCGGTACGCCGGCCAGCTCGGCCTCGATGTCGACCGGTTCACGGACGAGCTGCGAGCGCACACATGGAGTGACCGTGTTGCGGCCGATGTTGAAAGCGCTGACCTCAGCGGGGTCGCGGGCACACCCAGTTTCTTCATCAACGGTCAGCGGCACGCCGGCGCCTACGACATCGATACGCTCAGCAGCGCCGTCCGAGCCGCGCGTGCGCGCGCTGCCATCCCGTCGATGACCAGGTGACCGCAGCGGCGCTGTCGCGTTCGCGGTGACTGCCTTGGAGCGGCGACAATTCCGGCATGACAGCTCACCGCCCTCGCTCCACTGAGGTTTCAGGGTCCGCCTTCGCCGGCTTCCGCTTCCCGCCCGAGGTCATCGTCGTCGCGGTCCGCTGGCATCCGCGCTTCGGCCTGATGCCTACCGCGACGTCGAGGAACTGCTCAGCGAGCGTGGCGCCGAGGTTGACCATGTCACGATCTATCGGTGGGTGCTGCGAAGATCCATGAGTATGCGCAAGTCGCACGGGTGGCCCAATATCCGGCACCTACACGATCAGGGAGACGACAATGGCAACTCCTCGTACCACGCCGCGCGCCGCCCTGGTGACCGGCTGCTCATCAGGCATCGGGCGGGCCACCGCGCTGCGCCTGCACCGAGCCGGCTTCGTCGTCTACGCCACCGGCCGGCGGGTCGACACTCTCGCAGAGCTGACCCACGAAGGCATCGTGACGCTGCCGCTGGACGTGACCGACGACGCGTCGATGCGCGCGGCGGTGGAGCGGGTCGTGGCCGACCACGGCGCGGTAGGGGTCCTGGTCAACAACGCCGGCTACGAGCTGGTCGGTCCGCTCGAAGAGGTCCCCATGGCCGAGGTGCGTCGGCAGTTCGAGACCAACGTGTTCGGCCTGATCCGGCTCACCCAGCTCGCCCTGCCCGGGATGCGGGCACAGGGCTACGGCCGCGTCGTCAACCTCTCCTCGATCTTCGGCCGCTTCGCCGTGCCCGGAGGAGCGTTCTACGACGCCAGCAAGCATGCGGTCGCCGGGCTCAGCGACGCGCTGCGCCTGGAGCTGGCGCGCTTTGGCATCCGGGTCATCCTCGTCGAGTCGACGGCGGCGCGCACCGGGCTGAACAGCAATGCCGTCTGGGCCAGCGGCGTCGCGGACGGCCCGTACGCCGAGCTACGGCGGCGGCTGGACCGCTGGCACGCGGACGTCTGGGAGGAACCCCCCCGCAACCTGGCCGGCCGGTTCGCGGTGAGCGCCGACGACGTCGCGCGCGTCATCGAACGGGCGGTCACCGCCCGCCAACCACGCGCCCGCTACCCGGTGGGGGTTATGGCACACGGGCTGTTCCTGCTGCGCCGATGGCTCCCCGACCCCGCGTTCCACGCCTTCGTCCGAAGCCAGTTCCCCATGCCCTGACCTCGTGCAGTCGCGCCACCTGGCGGCGCTGCGCAAACGGGCCGTCCAGGCAGTCAGCTCCACCCCCTTGAGGCCGAACCACAGCGGCTCCACCGGGTTGAGCTCCGCTGAACCTGCGACGCAGGCCAGTTCGGCTGTTGCCACTGTCGTTCGACATTGACCCCAAGCCGCCACGCACGGTCAGACGGCGATCTGCAGCAGCCGGCGAAGAGCCGACAGGTCGCCTGCGGCGGCGACGCTTCCGTTGGAGATGGCAGCGTCGAGCGCGGCCGGTTCGTCGAGCAGTGCATTGAGCGTCCCGGGGTCGGTGCGCACCCGGACGTCTGCCCTGGTGGGTTCGCCGGGCTCGACATGCACCTGACCGGCCACCGTTCGGAGGGTCCATGCCCGGTCGTCGAGCTCAAGTCGACAGACGGTTGCGGGCGCTTCGGGGTCTGGGCGCGCGGAGGTTCGCAGGTACAGCAGGACCGAGGTGGCGCTGAGTGTGGTCGGCCCGGTCGGCCGCGGGCCCCGGGCGCCCCAGCTGCCGAGAGCGAGCACGATCGGTTCCAGTTCGCGTCCCCGTGCGGTCAGTTCGTATACCCAGGAACCGGCCGGCGGTGGCAGTTTGCGGCGGCGGACCACGCCGTGGCCGTCGAGTTCGCGGAGCCGGTCGGCGACCAGGTTCGAGCTGGCGCCGGCCAGACCGCGGCGCACGTCGGAGAAACGTTGCGGTCCGAGCAGCAGTTCGCGCACGACGAGCAAGGCCCACCGTTCCCCGACGACGTCGAGGGCGCGGGCTATCCCGCAGGCGTCGCGGTAGCTGCGATTGGTCGGCATGACGGTCTCCCACAACTCAGGGTTGGTGTTAACGTACAACGGAGAAGTTGTTCTTAACAACCAAACATCGACGCCGGGCCGTCGAGCCCGGATGTCGGCGTGGAAAGGACGGGCCATGGGGCAGCCAGTAGTGCACTTCGAGATCATCGGGACCGACCCGGCCAAGCTCCGGGGCTACTACGGCGACCTGTTCGGTTGGGAGTTCGACACGAGCGGTCCGGTCAGCGAGGCGGTGTCCGAGCCGGGCAACTACGGCTTCGTGGACCGCGACACGACCAGCGACGGAGTCGGCATCCCCGGCGGCGTCGGCGGAGGCAGGGGGTACAGCGGTCATGTCATCTTCTACGTCGGCGTTCCCGACGTGGAAGCCGCACTGCAGAAGGCGGAGAGTCTCGGTGGGACCCGTCGGATGGGCCCGGAGCGGGCACCGGGGAGGGCCCTGGTGGTCGGCCACTTCACCGACCCCGAGGGCAACCTGATCGGCGTCGCCGGTACGGCGTAACCGTCGAACACCTGCCCGGCTGGGCTGAACCTGCGGGATGGTTGGAGGAGTAGATCGCCCGCATCGCCCGCCCGAGAGCGCCCCGGCTCAGCGGAGGTCGGACAGCGCCTTGGCGAGGCGGTGGACTCCTTCCTCGAGCACGTCGGGCGGCGCGGCGCCGTAGGTGAGCCGCAGATGCGGTGAAGGCGGTTCGGCCGCATACCAGGGGCGGCCAGGGTAGACGATCACGCCGCGGCCGGCGGCTGCAGAGGTCAGGAGGCCGTCGTCGATGCCGGGTGGCAGCTGTACCCAGATGTGCAGTCCGCCGGCGGGTATGACGGCTGGCCGCACCACTGGCAGGTGGCGGCGCAGCGCGCCGACCAGGGCGTCCCGCCGGATCCGCAGGGCTGACCGCAGTGCCTTGCGGTGGCGCTGCCAGGCCGGCGACGACAGAAAGTCCAGGGCGGCCTCCTGCAGCGGCCCGGACACAAAGAAGTCGTCGCGGACCCGGGCGGTGCGCAGCCGCGCGCCGGCGGCACCGCGCGCGCCGATGGCAGCCACACGCAGGCCGGGCGCTGCCGGCTTGGTCAGCGACCGAAGATAGACGACGTGACCGTGGGTGTCCTCGGCGGCCAGCGGCGGCGACGGGCTGCCGTCGATGCTCAGGTCTCGCGCCCAGTCGTCCTCGATCAGGAACGCCCCAGCCGCATGGACGGCGCCGAGCACGGCGCCGCGTCGTTGTGCCGACAGCACGGCCCCGTGTGGGTTGGCGTACAGCGGCTGGCAGTAGAACAGGCGGGCGCCGGTGCGGGCGAACGCGTCGGTGAGCAGGTCGGGTCGGACGCCATCGGCGTCGGCGGCGACTGGGACGACCTGCAGACCTCCACCGCGGGCGGCGGCGATCGCGCCCAGGTAGGTCGGGTCCTCAACGAGCACCGTGCCGCCCGGGGTGGCCAGTGCCCGAAACGCCGTGGACAGGGCGGACTGCGCGCCGGGGCACACCAGCATGTCGCCGGCGCGGAATGCGCCACCAGCCTCGTGGGCGAACCAGGCTCGCAGCTCCTCGCGGCCCTCGACCGGCCCCCGGTCCCAGGTGGCTGGCCGGCGCGCCGCTCGTGCCAGCGCACCTCCGAGCGCGGCGGTCGGTTGCAGCGAGGCTTCGAGGTAGCCGGTGGACATCGGGATGGTCTCGGGCCGGGGAACGGCGAGCAGTTCGGGTAGCGCGTCGTCGCCGGGGATCTTGGGGCCCAGGGCGCTTGCCTGCCAGGCCAGGTCCGGAGCAACCAAGGTGGCCCTGGCCGGGCGGGCGACGAAGCTGCCGCGCCCTGGATGGATCTCGATCAGCCTCTCGGCGACCAGCCGCCGCATCGCGCGCTGCACAGTCATGGGCGAGACGTGCAGCGTGCCCATCAGCGAGCGGACCGACGGCAAGCGGTCACCGGGATCGCTGCCGGCCACAAAGGCGCGCAGCGCTCGGATAACGGCTTCCTCAGTGTTACCATTATTCATGGAGGCCAATAGTAACGTTATCGCACCCCGTAGGGTAACGGCGGGAGTGCTGCTCGGGGCCCTCGGCGTGCTGGCGTTCAGCTTCTCGCTGCCGGCGACGCGGCTGGCCGTCGGCGGGCTCGACCCATGGGTGGTGGCGTTCGGCCGGGCGACCGGGGCCGGTGTGCTCGCGGCCGCTTATCTATCCGGGATGGGTGCCTCCAGGCCGAACGCCGGCCAGCTCGGTCGGTTGCTGCTCGTCGCCGCCGGTGTGGTGGTCGGCTTTCCCCTTTTCTCCTCGCTCGCGCTCACCGAGCAGACCGCGTCCCACGGGGCGGTGGTGGTCGCGATCCTGCCTGCGGCGACCGCGGTGTTCGCGGTGCTGCGTGGCGGCGAGCGACCATCTCGGCGGTTCTGGCTCGCCGCGTCGGCGAGCTTCGCCGCGGTGCTGGGGTTTGTCGCCGTCTCGGGTGGCCTGGGCGGTGGGTTCCACCTCGCCGACCTGTGGTTGCTGGTTGCCGCGACGGCCGGTGGGCTCGGTTACGCCGAGGGTGGCGCGCTCTCGCGTGAGCTTGGCGGCCCGCGGACGATCTGCTGGGCGCTGGTGGTGTCGTTGCCGGTGACGGCCACGGTGTCGGCGGTGCTGGTCAGCCAGCGCGGCGTCGCTGGAGCCACCGGCAGCGCCTGGCTCGGCTTCGCCTACGTGACGACGGTGTCGATGTTCCTCGGCTTCTTTCCGTGGTATGCGGGGCTGGCACGGGGCGGGGTGGCCAGGATCGGGCAGGTGCAGTCGCTGCAGCCGGTGTTGACCCTGGGATGGTCCGCGCTGCTGCTCGGCGAGTACGTCACGGCGCCGACGGTGCTTGTCGCGGTGGTCGTGCTCGGCTGCGTCTTCCTGACCCAACGAGCCCGCTGAGCGCTTCCCGCGACTGCCGCCGGGTATACCGCTGTGGTGACGTTCCCCTCACCAGACCTGCCGGCGGGCCGGGTTGACTCGCGATTTGGAGCGACGGCCCGGTTCCGTGTCGTCATCGCCGCGGCGGCGGGTGCCTGCGCGGCCGGCCTGGCCGGGTTCCTTGGGCCCTGGGAGCTCGCCTTGCTGGGGGGATGGGACGTGGCCGCGGTCATCTACGTGGCGTGGATGTGGATCACGATCTGGCACCTGGACGCCGAGCACACCGCGCGCCAGGCCGTCCGCGAGGATCCCAGCCGCGCCGCCACCGACGTGCTGGTGCTGGCAGCCAGCGTGGCGAGCCTGCTGGCGGTGGGCTTCGTGATGCTCCGAGCCGGCAACAGCGCGGGCGCGGCCAAGAGCATGCAGGTTGCGCTCAGCATGGCCAGCGTCGTGCTGTCCTGGAGCGTGGTGCACACCCTGTTCACGTTGCGCTACGCCAGGCTCTACTACACCGGCCCGGACGAGGGGGTGACCTTCCACCAGCACGCCCAGCCGCGCTTTTCCGACTTCGCTTACCTCGCCTTCACCATCGGCATGACATTCCAGGTCTCGGATACAGACCTGACCACCGCGGAAATGCGCGCGGCCGCCCTCTTCCACGCGCTGCTGTCCTATCTGTTCGGGGCGGTGATCATCGCCACGATGATCAACCTCGTCGCCGGGCTGACCAAATAGCGCCACGCGGCTGTCGGCGTGGCGCAGCCAGCGGCTCTGGGGGCTGGGCAGGATGGTGTGCGGCTACGCGGTGTACCTGCCGGTCGGCCGGTTCCTGCTGACGCGTCGTGGCTTACCTGGCTCAATCTGGTGCCGTGTCTCTGATGCTCGTTGACGGGCTGTGCCGCTGGCTAGGCTCGATACGGCCCTGCGGCGCTGCGGTGGGACGAAGCCACAGCGACACCTGGGTCGGCTGCATCGTCTGGTCGACCACGCCGAGCAGCTCGGCCGATAGGGTGTCCAGGTCGACGTGCTGGCGCAGCCGGGCGCTGAACCCCTCGATCGTCTGGGCCGCGTTGT
>WNGB01013053.1_pt1 | contig 11218 bp, 12 predicted proteins | sample 5400681 | NCBI WGS metagenome assembly WNGB01 (sample SAMN13153367, study PRJNA577476) | soil metagenome | isolation source: 115 cm soil or saprolite under grassland replicate 2 | place: USA:California | collected 2016-06-15 | reverse complement strand
AGCGGGAAGCCACCACGATCTATAAGGTGTACCCATTGTGACAAAGGGTCGCTATGCACCGCCCTTTTCTTTGTTGGCAGATGCAGGGTGTAAAACCCTCAACCGTGCGGTTGAGGGTTTTACATTCGCCAATAACTGGCTCACTCCTGAGTCTAGCACGGCTTCGGGGGTTGCAGTTCTGTCCCTTAACAAAAGCGGAACTTGCAGAGGTTGCTGGCTACGCGAGGGAAAAGGTGACTTTTAGGCATCAGGAAGTGGAAATGCCATCACCTTGTCCCAGGGCTTTTTCATGTTTTAACTTTTGGCCCCAGGATGTGTTCCGAGATGGACTATTAGGGGGAGTGCCTTCTTCAGTCTTGCGGGAAGATCCCATCGTGACCGTAGATTACATATGTGACCGGCGAGACCGAGGCGACCGATCTGGGCATCGCCGGCGCGGCCCAGTTCAACTTCAGCGGCGGGGGTAGTCCGCCCACCGACGTGTTTGTACTCAAAGTCAACGCGGCGCAGCGGCTGACTCGCTACGGCTACGATGGCCTGCAACGCCTGATCGGCGCGAATGAGCGGCCTGGCAGCGTGTACACCTATACCTACGACCTGGCCGGCAACCGCACATCGGTGCAGCTGAACGGCGGCATACCCGCCACCACCACCTACAATAACGCCAACCAGATCACCAACGCTAGCTTCAGCTATGACCTGGCTGGCAACTTGACTCATGATGACACCGTGGCATACACCTACGACGCGCTCAACCGCACCACTCAGCGCGGTACCACGACCACCTATACCTACAATGGCGACGGCACGCTGGTGAAGCAGATTGGGGGTTTTTGCATAACGCCCCAAAAAGGTGCAGTAGGATTAAAACCGCTCTTTTGTTCGCCAATATGTGAACAAAAGAGCGAAACTTCCACCGATCAAATGGCTCAGAACGTCTAAGGTGATGCGAGAAAGCCGTTACGAGACATATTTTGAGACACAATTGCGAACTGTCTCACTATGTACACCTTCTTTTGCCCTGCGTGGGGAGGCCAGCGCAACATGATCGCATCTGGGACGCACATACAGGCAGGTCATGCTCTATCCGATTGCGTATAATGCACCTTTTTGGGGGGACCTGCAAAAACCCCCTTCTTGAGATCGGTGCGCTGCTCGGGAGCGAGTTCGGTGGGCGAGAGCGCCGGCACGGTCGGGCGTTTGATCTGGTGGGCCGGATTGCGCTGGAGCTGACCCGCAGCAATGGCCCAACGGCAGAAGCGGGTAATCGCGGTGAGCGCCTTGGCACGGGTGCGCGGCGCCCGCTGTTCGGCTTCCAGGTGCGCAAAGTACCCTTCCAGGGCGGTGACGGTCAGGAGCGCGGGGTGAAAAGGTGTCCCGTCGGGCTGGGTGGCCAGCCAGGCAGCCAGGTCGCGGAGCGTCGTCAGGTACGCCGCGACCGTTTTCTCATCGTTGCGACCCTCGATCGCAACGAAGCTGCGGAACGATCCCGGGTCGTCTTCCCGCACGGTAAACGCAGGCATGGGCGATCTAACTCCAGTACGCGACGATTCTCCGACGAGATTTGGGGAGCAATGTCAGGAGTATACCATGCCGTGCCAAAACGCGCGAGGTGATTGGAATGGGGAAGGGCAGAAGCCGCACGAATCGCGTGCCCGCCCAAGGGGTGCAAACTCGACCGAGATGCAAGGTTACCAGTCCAAGATTCCGGGATGCCGATTCTCTGACCAGCCGACCAGCGGAACCAACGATTTACCGTAACCGATTCTTCGACGAATCGAAAATCGGGGATGGGCCATGGCGAACAACCGAAGGGGGAGTGACCGTTTGATGGCAGCACAAAGCGCGAAATGAACGTTTCTTTCTTAGCGAATGGTTTCTCGGTTTCAACGTGATGACCCCACGATGACCAACGACCATCGACCGCTCCGTTACGGCGCCGGTGTCGCCCCACTTTGGTGTTGCACCAACTGGACAAACGCGTGCAGCTCATCGACGTTCAGGTCGGAGACCGCCCAGTAGGTCATCCCGGCCTGCGTCCAGTGGATCTGGTTATAGCCCTGGCGCACCTCGCTCGCCGCCGGCGTGTCGCCGGCCTGGGGCGCCGGCCAGCTGAACAGATTGATGATATGGCGCTGGCGTTGATACACTAACGCCGCCACTGGCCGCCCGTCAAGATAGTCCAGCCGACCGCCAGTCAGCGGATACCCCTGGCTTGCCAGATCGTCGACCGTCGGTGAGAAATCCAGCTTTCCGGCGAACCACGGCTTGACCGTGTGCCGATCGGACGACACCACATCGATCAGGTGATCGGTCATCAGCGAGCGCACGTGCGCGTCCAGCACCACCGCGGCCAGACGATCGTCAGCCGCCGGCGCGAGCCAGCCCCGGCCCAGGCCCCAGACCAGGACGGCGACGCAGGCGAGCGTGGCCGCAACGCTGTACCACGGCCAGCGCATCAGCCGCCGGACCGGGGCGACATTGCTGGCCTGCCGCACCGACGTCTGGATGCGCTTTTGCAGGGCGATGGGCGCTGGCGCATAGAACTTGCTGCCACGGATCGCGGCCTGCAACGCCTGTTGGCTGGCATACGCCTGCGCACAGCGCGGGCACGTTTTCAGGTGGTCTTCGATCGTTACCGCGTTGACCAGATCCAGCTCCCCATCCAGATACCCTGAGAGCCATCGTTGCGTCTCGTGACAATTCACGTTAATCCTCCCCATTCCAGCGCTTGGCCAGGTCGTGTTGGAGTCGCTTGCGAGCGCGTGCCAGGCGGGACATGACCGTCCCCAGGGGAATGTCGGCGATCGCGCCAATCTCCTTATACGAGAGGCCTTCCAGCTCGCGCAGGACGATCACTTCGCGCGACTCCACCGGCAGCGCCTCCAGCGCCTGCCGGAGCAGCTGTTGGTCGGCGCTGTGCAGCAGCAGCGTTTCGGGATTCAAGGCCTCACATTCGACATCGTGGACGGTCTCGTCGAACGGTGTCATCAGTTCGTGTGCCCGATTGTGGCGCAGCCAGGTGTAACAAGTGTTGCGGACAATCGTGAGCAGCCAGGCGCGGCTATCCCCGCTGTAGAAGCCACCGAAGAACTTATATGCGCGCAAGCAGGCCTCCTGGACCACGTCTTCCGCGTCCTGGTCGTTACGGGTCAGCCAGCGGGCCAGGTTGTACGCGGCATCCAGATGGGGTAAGACGATCTGTTCAAAGCGCAGCTGTTGGGTTTTCTCTTGCACTCGCCTGCCTTCCTGCGCGTCGTGCGTGCCGCGCATCGCCCTTCCACGGGACAGTTGAGAGATTGTCACCAAGCGGATCGCCTTCCGTTACCGAGATCGACCGTGTCACAGCATCCTTGGAAGGGAGATGCACAGCTCCGGCGTCGTGCGATCGACGATCGGATCGCTCGCCACTCTTTCCTCCCGGCTTAGAAGACCGGCGCTCCGACCATTTTATTCCCTTTGCTCCACGAACACAATTCGCGGGAATATTTGCCTGGGCACCCCAGTTGAGGTAGCTGTAGGCAATGTATCGGAGCAGCGGTCGCTGGACATGCTGCTCGAAAGGAGCAACCCGATGAACCGGTCCACCCGATGGAATATGTTCTCTCCGCTGCTGCTGCTCACGCTCGCGCTGCCGATCCTGGCGGCGTGCGCCGGCGGCCCGCAGGCGGCCTATCCGAACGCTGCGCCCGCGACTGCCGCGGCAGTACGTGCCACCAGCGCGCCGGCCGCAGCCCCGGCCCCGGCGGTGACAGCTGCCCCCGCCACCCTGAGTGGGCTGAGCAAGATCAACCACGTCGTGGTCCTGTATCAGGAGAATTGGAGCTTCGACAGTCTGTATGGCGAGTTCCCAGGCGCCAACGGCATTGACGAGGATGGCCCCGCGGTCACCCAGTTGGATAAGCAGAACCAGCCGTACGCGACACTGCCGCAGCCCAAGGATACCAACCTGAAGCCGGTCGCCGCCGACACCCGCTTCCCGGCGAATCTGCCCGTGCGGCCCTTCGACATCGATCAGTATGTGGCTCCCGACAAGCGGATCGGCGACCTGACGCAGCGCTTCTACCAGGAGCAGGCACAGATCGACGGCGGCACGATGGATAAATTCGTGGCCGGGGGCGACAATGGCGGCCTGACGCTGGGCTACTACAACGCCACCATCCTGCCGGAGGGCCAGCTGGCCAAGCAGTACACCCTGGCCGACAACTTCTTCCACGCGGCCTTCGGCAGCTCGCTGCACAACCACTTCTGGCTGATCGCCGCCGCGACGCCGCAGTGGCCCACCGCCCCGGCCGGCATGGTCGCGCAGGTCGACTCGAACGGCGCGCTGATCAAGGATGGTACGGTCACCCCGGACGGCTACTTGGTCAATACGGCATTTCCGGCGACTGGGCCGCACCCGGCGACGATCACCGACACGGCGCAGCTCGTCCCGCCGCTGACAATGCCCACGATCGGCGACCGGCTGGATGAGAAAGGCATCTCGTGGGGCTGGTTCTCGGGCGGCTGGAACGACGCCATTGCCGGGCACCCCGACCCGCTGTTCGAGTTCAACCACCAGCCGTTCGCCTACTTCGCCAAGTATGCGGTCGGAACGCCGGGCCAGGCCGCGCATCTGCACGACGAGCAGGACTTTTTGCGCGCGTTGAGCGCCAACAGCCTGCCGGCGGTCGCGTTCATCAAGCCGCTCGGCGCCGACGACGAGCATCCCGGCTACGCGAGCCTGGTGCGCGGCCAGCAGCACGTGGCCGATCTGGTCAAGGCGGTGCAGCAGAGCCCCTACTGGGCTGATACCGCGATCATCGTCACCTATGATGAAAACGGCGGGTTCTGGGATCACGTGGCCCCGCCCACGGGCGACCGCTGGGGGCCTGGCACCCGCGTGCCGGCGATCATCATCTCACCCTACGCCAAGAAGGGCTTTGTCGACCACACCCAGTACGACACGACCTCGATCCTCAAGTTCATCGAGACCCGCTGGGGACTGGCTCCACTCGGCCCGCGCGATGCCGCTGCCAACGACTTGATCAACGCCTTCGATTTCGCGCAATCCGCGCCTAAATAATAAGGAGACCTCAGTAATGATCACCACATCACACCAGCGGTCGTCAAACGACGAGCCGACGACCGTTCCCACGCTCTGGGCGCGCACCCGTGCGGTGCTGCGCTGGCCGTTCACGAATCGGTTCGCATCCCTGCTCTGGCTGGCGCTGCGGCTGTGCCTCGGCTGGGTCTGGCTGCAATTCAGCCTGGACAAGTTCCAGAGCGGCTGGCTGACTAGCGACCCGATCGGCGCAATCATGCAGCAAATCGCAAAGGGGACGCTGCCGGTGCCGCTGGCGTTCTACCGCGATGTCGCCCGGACGCTGCTCGGCCTGGGTGTCACGCCGCTGATCTCGCACGTCATGCCGTTCCTGGAGCTGGCAGTCGCGCTGGCGTTCCTCAGCGGCGTGCTGGTCGTCCCTGCGGCGATCGGCAGCATTCTACTCAACGTGAACATCCTGCTCTCCGGCATCGGCGTGCTGAAGCTGGACGGGCGGTTTGTCGTGACCGAGGTCCTCTTCATCCTGGCCTGGCGGGTGGTGGGGATGATCGGTATCCAGCGTCTGCTGGGGCGGGGGCTGCGGGCCATCCGCCACGGGCTGCCCCCCGTGCTACAGCCGGTGCCAGTGCCAGTGCGGCCTTCGCGTGTGCGGCGGCGCCGGTGAACCACGGGGCCGAACGGCCCCCGCCACATGATCCTTGATGTATCCGTGGATACCGCTTGTCAAAGAGCGTGTACGAAGTGGGTTACTCTTTCTGATGCAGCAACTAGCTTCTTAGGACACGATCATGCGGTACGGTCCTCCGCATCGAGAAGCGCACCCGGTACACGCTCCATGACCGGGGGTGTCCATGGAGAAGGCCTGTATGGTTTGGCGAAGTTTGCAACGGAGGATGTCATGGAGCGCGACAATCGACAGACGTGGAAGCGCCGGCTGGGCAGCATGGCGCGGAGCCTGGATGCCAGTGCGCACGTGGGCGACGGTGCTGCGGCCGCGATCGACGAAGTGCCGGAGCAGAATCGCCCGCCGCGGCGGAAGGGGCACCTGCAGCGGTACATCAAGCGTCGTAAGAAGCACCGGCCCCGCCAGGAGTAACCTGGTCACATTGTACGACGAGTACACAGCGGACGAAAGAGATCGACCGTTTCGGCAGTGAGGGCCGGGCCCCAATTAGGTCCAGCTGAACGGTGCGGCCATGGTGCGATTGGAAGCGGCAATAAAGGCAGGTATGATGAACGCGCAATGGGACGATAAGAAACAGCAGCTCGACGCCGCCCTGCGGCTACTCACGAGCATAGGCGGCGCGCCGGACTCCACATCCGATGCGCGTGCTACGGAGGCCGCGGGGCCGCCGGGCACTGCGGCGCTGGTCGCGCCGCCACCGCCCGACCCCTCGCGCACGCTCATGCGGCTCGTCGTCGGCACTGCGCTGCTTGGCTGGGACGAGCTGGCCCGGCGCGCGGCCGAGTGGGAGCGCCAGGCCGCGCTCGACGCGCGTTTGCCTGAGGCGACAGTCGCGGGCGACGCTCCCGTGGCCTCCGTCCGCGCAAGGGCGGAGGCGCACGAGCGGACGCGCCGCGCGCTGATCGGCTGGATCTTCGCGACGCAGGACCGGCTGCGGGCAGCCCACGACCCCACGGGCTGGCTGCAGTCGGCCGCGGCGCACACGCTCGGCACGGCCATGGCGCTGGCCAGCGAGGCGCTCGGCGGCAGAGAGCGCCCGCGCAGCGCCCACGTCGATGACCCGACGGTGGCGCGCTGGATCGCGCAGGGCTGCGCGGAGGAGCAGCGCAGTCGTGCGCTGGCGCGCGTGGCCCTGCGCCAGATTATGGAAGATGTGATCGACTATCTGGCCGGGGAGCCGACGGTGCGGGAGTTCATCCAGGCCCAAAGCACCCGCCTGGCGAGCGACGCATTTAGCGACGTGCGCGAGCGCACGGTCAGTGCCGACCGGTTTATGCACAACCTGCTGCGTCGGCTGTTACGTCAAGCACCAGCGCAGGTCCTCGACACACCCGCGCCCACTCAGCCAGAGGAGTAGTGTCATCGCGCACATCATATGGTTTGTCTGCGGCGGAACGGCACTGTTTCTTTCGTTTCACCTTGCCGACGAAACACAACCACGTCCAACAGGAAGTGCAGAGCGCTCCTTGCGCTGAAGGGTCTGCCGATATCGAAGTGTATTACTACTTCACGATCATTGATTCTACGACGAGCAGAACAGATGGTACCAAAAAAGGCGCTGATCGAACGAGCAGAAGCGACAGAAAAGCGCACGACAACGCTGCAAATCAGGCCCTGCGCTTAGCGTATACCTTCCCAATTTCCGTACGATGACCCCTTGATCCCCAGCAATTGCTCGGCATGCTGGCAGGCGGTACGATGCTCATGTTGCTCCGGCTGCACACTGATGCGCTGTGGATGCCCATCGGTTATCATTGGGCCTGGAATATGCTTCAGACAGCCGTCTTCGGCGCGTCAGAGTCCGCGCCCTCTATCCGACCACTGCAGATCCATGGGCCGGAGCGCTGGATGGGGAGGCCAGGTCAGCCCGAGCCTGGCCTGCTCAGTACGCTGATGCACCTCGTGATGGCGCTGCTAGTATGGTGGTGGCTGCGGCGTGCCAGGACGTAGCAGCGCCCCTAATGACTACGTCCAGCGCGCCGCAGTGCTGCGCGGGTAGTCATACAGATGGAGTGCTGGTATAACGGGGTATCGGCCGTCATTCGTAGTGATGTGCATTCGCCTATGCCCACTCCCATCGAAAGCCCGTTGGCGTCGCCACGACCCGCCCCCATCCGGGAAAGGGTGCATGGGTAAACACGACCAGCGCATCACTGGCGGCGGCTTCGGCCATCAGCTGATCACGCGATTGCCGCATCGTTTCGGGATCGCGGCCAGGATCCATCCAGTCAGGGTGCTCCACTTCACAGGCATAATGGAACAGGTCGCCCAGATAGTAAAAACTCTGGCTCGCGGAGCGGACACGGACGATCGAATGGCCCGGCGTCTCACCAGGGCTGGGAATCATGCGGACACCTGGCACGACCTCGCGCTCGCCGTGGATCACCTCTAGCAGGTGGAGTTGCTCGATGGTTCCAAGTGTGCGTGCCAGTGCCTCGTCCGCTTGAGCCTGACTGCGATCCCAGTCGCCCGCTCCAATCAGGTGTTGTGCGTTCGGAAAGCATGCGACGCGTTGACCATCACGTTCTGTTGTCACACCATAAAAGTGATCCGCATGGGCATGGGTGATCAGCACATGCGTGATCGTGTCAGGATGTATGCCGCACTGCGCAAGTCCTGCGTGAAGGCCAGGCGAAAGCGTGAATGAGGGGAACCAGGTTGCGAACAGCTGCGCCATTCCGGAGGAGGGATCGTCGATACCGCTGGTATCGACAAGGATCGAAGCAGTGCCAAGCTGAATGTGGACAAGGTTCATGCCGAGGGAGATCAAGCCATGCTCGTCGGCTTCGGGGATGGCCTGGCGCCACTCAGCTTCAGGGATGGGCAGGCTCACCGAGCCAACGGCGCTGGCCTCAGAAATGATGGTGATCGTGGCATCACCGATACGGCGTGCAGCAATATAGGCTGCGGGTGATTGATCAATCATTGGGAGGCCCCCGTTTTGTCCAGCCGGTGGGATTCTGTACCGGTATTATACACCCGATTCCGATAGAATCAGCGCGAGAAACGGATGGTGGAGGCATGCACGCCAGTAGTGCGGAAGTCAAGACAGTGCATACCTTCGCCTGTTTGCTGGTGACACTTGGTCTGATAACCAGCCGTGCATGAAGGCGCAGTAGCGGTAGTTTGCCTTCAGTTGATCGTTTTCAGCCGGGCTTCTACTACTACTAGCGTCGTTATGAATGTGCCGTTCGGTTCATGACTCTGCGCCGGGTTTGTTGATATACTGTGCGAGAGACAGCCGAGAAGGAAGGAGGATATCCATGTTTCGTACCTATCTAGGCGCTCAGTCCGGTGTGTATCGACTTGAGGGCGAGCAGCTGACCCATCTTGGATGTGAGGAGCATGCTTTTTGGGCAATGCATGCCTTCAGCGCTCCCCAAGATAACCGATCGGAACACGACACTGTTCTGGCTGGCAGCTATGGTCAGGGCATGTTCCGCAGCACCGATGGCGGCGCGACCTGGACGCCGGCCAATCAGGGCCTGACGGCCACGGCGCTGCGCACACTTATCGCCGACCCAGCTGCACACGATGCCGTTCTTTGCGGCACCGAGCCTGGTCGTGGATTTCGCAGCAGCGATGGCGGCCAAAGCTGGCAGGAGATGATCGGCATTGCGGCGTTGCCCAACAGTGCTGAATGGTATCTGCCCTACTCACCGCGCGCTGGCGCACTCCGCAATTTCTATGTACCGCCTGGCCGTCTCGACCATCTCTTCGCCGCGATCGAGGTTGGCGGATTGCTGCGCAGCACAGACCGCGGCGCGACCTGGACGCTGCTGGACACCTACGACGATGACATCCACCATATTACCGGGCATCCGAACAGGCCTGACGAACTCTGGCTGGCCCTGGGATGGGCAGCCATGAAGAATCGCTCTACTATAGATAGATCACGGCTTGGCGGCGTGGCGCGCTCGGACGATGGCGGGCAATCCTGGATCAAGCTGATCGAGAGAGACTACACCCGCGCCGTGATTGTGCCACCGACGCAGCCCAACCTGGTGCTGGCAGCTCCGGCCAAGGCGGTCGGGCGGCAAGGGCGAATCGTGGTCTCGTCCGATGGAGGGACGAGCTGGGAAGCGGCCGGGCATGGCATCGAGGAGCCGATGGTGGATATGGTGGAACTGTTTGTGGCTGCACCCGATGGTTCGATCTGGGCGATCTGCGCAGAAGGACGTCTGCTGCGTGCCGAAGTGGGTGAATGGCGCTGGCGTGGGGTGCTCGCTCCAGCCGACGCAGCCGCTATCCACGTCCTATCGGTGAGCTTTGTGACGGCCGGGTGACACGACCGGGCTCGGCCGCGTTCCTCGGCGTCGGCCATCTCGCGGTCTCGTGGAATGAGGAAATGGTCTTTCGTGGGTATGGCTTCGAGACGGTATTGTCAACTTAATCTTCGTGGCGAACTCATGTGCTGAAAAAATGGGGGAAAAACCGCCAGTGCCCGTCGAGATCAGGCCGAATGGGATCGAGACGTTCCTCGCGGGGTTCGAGGAGTTCGAGGAAGCCTGGGACGTCCTTTCCCGCCTGCAATGCGAGGCTCGGCGCCAGCGCCGGAAGGTTCGCTACGAGGTTCGCTGATCATCAGGGCGGCGTGGTCGAATAGCCACGTCGCCTTTCATTGTGCTCCAGCCATCTCACCCGTCTGCCACGCCGGGAAACCGTCAGGCCGAGAACAACCCCAAACCCCGCCCCGGCTTTTCTGCTCACGTCTTGTATCGTTATATTCCCCGTTGCACCGCCAGCTGCGAGGAACCGGCCTTCAACAGTATGAGCCAGTTTGGTTCGCTCTCCGCTTCTACAGTGCAGCGCTCGCCATCGCGAGAGACGAACCAGTGTGCCTCGTTCGTGATCGACTGACCGCACGACTACGCTCTTGCGGCGGAACGCTTTGGCTCGGGTTCCACGCCCGTCGCGGTTCTCCTTGCCTGCCAAGGTTTACCGGAGGCCGGCGAGCCGCGATCCGCGCGATGCACTCCAGGCGCCGCCCGCAGCCAGCAGGAGCGGCCGCTCCTCCAACGCCTCGCTCGGCATATCATTCCGTGCTTCCCGTCGTCGCATCGGCCCTTCTAACATTGCGTTCCTCCCGTTCCGTCCGCTGCACCTTCGCGTTGTCCCAAACCATTCGCTGCTGTACCGCGCTCCTATGGGCTCGCCTTCGCCCGCTGTCATGCGTACCGATCAGGTGTCCCTGATGCTGCCGAGTTGACGATGCGCGCGGTGCACGACCGACGCGCCGCGGCCCGCTGCCATCCTCGCGTGTGTGGTGGTCTCGTCGTTCCGCTTCCCTGTGCGTGCCAGAACCTGGCACCGGCTGCCTGTTTTTTCGATTGGCGCACGCTACCAGCCCGGCGCAGCGCGTCAAAAAGGAGCCGCTGCACCGACCACGGCCCCCTTCAGGACCCCCGAGGTCGTCGCCCCGTCCGCGTTAAAGCGTTTTGACCCGCCGCTCAGTTCCGTGCTGGTTTCTTCACACCATCGAAAACAGA
>WNGB01019758.1_pt1 | contig 11219 bp, 9 predicted proteins | sample 5400681 | NCBI WGS metagenome assembly WNGB01 (sample SAMN13153367, study PRJNA577476) | soil metagenome | isolation source: 115 cm soil or saprolite under grassland replicate 2 | place: USA:California | collected 2016-06-15 | reverse complement strand
GGCTTTGGCCCTCCCCCCAGCGGGGGGAGGCAGGAGGGGGGAAGTCTCGGAGGGCGCGAAGACTGGGGGCACCCCGTCCGCGCAGTGCCCCTCTCCCAACCTCCCCCCGCTAGGGGGAGGAGGCAGAGACCGTCTTGTCTCCGACGCTCATGGCGTTTCTTATTGACGATAATGTCTATTGGTTTCTGCCATTGTCACGGTTCCCCGTGACTCGTGCATCTAAGGAGGAACGTATGTCGGTGTCCACTATCCAACGTGTTATCCCTTGTCTTACCGTTTGCATGGCTTTGGTATTGCCATGGCTCAGTTCCGCCCAGAGTCCCCCGTCCGCCAGCAGCACGGGCTCTGCGAAGGCCACCTTTGCCGGCGGCTGTTTCTGGTGTATGGAGCCCCCCTTTGACAAGCTTCCTGGCGTCATCTCTACCACTTCGGGCTATACCGGCGGCCACACGCAGCAGCCGACCTACCGTGAGGTCTCGGCAGGGGGTACTGGCCATGCGGAAGCGGTGCAAGTGGTATATGATCCGCAGAAGGTGAGTTATGAGAAACTTCTGGAGGTATTCTGGCACAATATTGACCCAACCCAGAAGGACGGGCAATTCTGCGACCACGGGAACCAGTACCGCACGGCGATTTTCTACCACGATGAAACGCAGAAGCAGCTGGCAGAGGCCTCAAAGGCTCAGTTGCAGAAGACAAAACCCTTTCAGGGTGAGATTGTGACTGAGATTGTCCCGGCGGGGGAGTTCTACCCGGCTGAGGACTACCATCAGGACTACTATCTCAAGAACCCGCTGCGCTACAAGTTTTATCGGACCACGTGTGGACGCGATCAGCGGCTGCAAACGCTGTGGGGGAAGGCGTCAGGGTAGAGGCTCTGGCCAAGCAGCTTCTGCGCTGTCAGGTTACACCCTGTACGATCCTGAAGGGGGCATTATCTGCATGCTCCCCCTCTCCTCCTCGCCTCGTCGCCTCGTCTTCCCCTGCGGGTAGAGGATGAAAATACTCATACACCACACGGGCGACGGACTGCGGCATCCCCGGTACCGTGCTGAGGGCTTCACGCGAGGCCTCACGGACCTGCTTCAGGCTCCCGAAGTGTCTTAAGAGCTGGGTCTTACGCTGCTCACCCACGCCTGGGATGTCTTCCAGGGTGGAATGCAGTTGCTGGCGCTGGCGCAGGGTTTTGTGATAGGTGACCGCGAAACGGTGCGCTTCGTCACGCACCCGTTGCAACAGAAACAGGGCAGGAGAATTAACCTGGAAAAGCACCGCGTTCTTGCGCCGGGGACGATAAAATTTTTCGTCGCTGTAGCGGTGGGCCCCGGTCGACTGGTCCACCTGCAAACGACTCTTGGCGATGCCCACCACTTCGAGGTCGGTAATGCCCAGTTCGTCCAGGGCCCGTAAGGCGATGTTGAGCTGTCCCTTGCCGCCATCCACCATGAGGAGATCAGGAAAGTCATTCTCTTCGAGGGCGCGCCGATAGCGCCGGCGCAGGACTTCGAGCATCATGCCGTAGTCGTTGGGACCAGCGAGCGTTTGAATACGGTAGCGGCGATAGCGCTGCTTGTCCGGCTGGCCCTCCTGGAAACACACCATCGAGCCCACGGCCAGAGTGCCACTGATATTGGAAATATCAAAACATTCAATACGATGTGGCGGTGTACGGAGATGCAGTTTGTCCTGTAACTCCTCGATAGCGCGCTGCTGTTGTTCATCAGCATCGCGCTCCTTCTGGTACGACAATTCGGCATTCTTCATGGCCAGTTGGACCAGATGGTGCTTATCACCCTTCTGGGGCACCAGGACTGACACCTGGCGTCCCTTCTTCTCACTGAGTAGTTCGGCCAGGGAGTCAGCGTCCTCCAGCTCACACGGGACAAGCACTTCGCGGGGAATGTAGGGGTTGTCCGCGTAATACTGGTTGATAAACGAGCTGAGCACTTCTGTTTCTGGTGCCAGTTGACGCGGAAACGTATAGGCGCGGCCGCCCACGAGTTGGCCGCTGCGCACGTTGAGGGTCTGGATCTGGACCGTATCCCCCACGCGGTAGTAGCCAAAAAGATCCTCATCGCGCTGTTTCATGGACGTCATATGCTGCTTGCCCATGGTTTCTTGCAACGCCTGCAGGCGCTTGTACAAACGCGCTGCGTCTTCAAAGTGTAGCGCGTCGGAGGCTTGCGTAATCTCTGCCTTCAAGGTCTTGACGAGCTCATCGCTACGCCCCTGCAAGTGTAACACCACCTGTCGGACCAGCTCATCATAGCCTTCTTTGGTGATGTGGCCAGGCACACAAGGCGCCACACACTGGCCAATTTCATGGTACAGACAGGGGCGTGTACGGCTATTGAACACCGCCTCGGTACAGGAACGGATAGGAAACGCACGGTACAGGAGGCGTAGCGTCTCGCGCACTGCCTGGCTGGAGGCATAGGGGCCGAAATAGAGTGCCTTGTCCTTCCCCGGTCGACGCACTACTGTCAGGCGCGGGTACGATTGCTTGGGGTCAAGCCGGAGGTGGACGTGGTTTTTATCGTCGCGCAGGTTAATGTTGAAACGCGGCTTGTGCTTTTTGATGAGGGTATTTTCAAGAATGAGCGCGTCTTTTTCCGTGTCGGTGGCGAGAAAATCGATGTCGACCACGGAAGGGAGACCCAGACGGATGTGGTAGCGTGGATCTCCATTCTGCGAGTAATACTGCCGCACGCGGTTGCGCAGATTTTTCGCCTTACCAACATAGACGATGCGCCCCGCCGTATCCTTCATGAGGTAGACACCAGGGGTACGAGGAAAGCGCTCAATTTGCTCACGCACATCCATAGGCTTCTCCAGCACAGCCTTGCCCGACGCTGCCTTGACTAATCCGCAAGACATTCAAGAACGAGCGCATCAAGCTCTATGGCCAATTCTTCAATTTCATGTGCAAGATGGCTATTATACTCTTTGACCGATTCTGCAACATTTTTTGTTACTGGTGCAAGAACATAAAGTTCTTGCATAATTCTTTTGTCTATATTTTTTACCCCTTTCCATTCTCTAGAAAGACATCTCAGTGAATAGCATAGCTCTTTATACGATTTCTTATCTATTACAAGCTCTGTTCTGAGTTTGTCTAAATAATTATTCTGTAAAATACCTGAAAAATGATCCTCAACCATAATGTCGTTCCTCAACAACCTCAATAATAGCCTCTGGATTTACACCGCCCTTAATAAGCACTTCTCGATGCTTCACAGCAAAGTTTATCGCTCTTGGGTGAGTGAGGATCGCGCCTGCCCTAGCAGGAGTCGAAATATCAAGGACTGGTTGTGTGACTTTGGACAAATCAATGGCGATGATACTTCCGGGTGGTTTCAGACCTCCATGCGTGGCGAAGAACTGTGCTGATTCCAGAGAGCGTGTGGTAGAAACGAATGGGTTCGTAAGGTGTTTACTCCCCATAACATGTTGTGTGGGCATCGTTATACCTTCATTTCGGACTATACCATCGTCTGCCCTCATGCTGTCCATTTCGCCCGCCCTGAGAGCACGGTAGACAATATTCGCCGTCTGCATTAGCCTGCCAGTGCCCTAGGCATGACGCCCTACTAGTGCCGTAGCGACCGCTTAACGTAGCTCCAGCTCCCGCTCCTGCAGGGCAAAGATACGGTCACGCAGCTCCGCGGCACGCTCGAAGTCGTAACGATCTGCGGCCGCTTTCATCTCCTTGCGCAGCTTGGTAATGAGGCGCGGGATATCCGCATCGCTGACACCATATTCCACTTGGGCTTCGGCCGCGATTGGTACTGTGGAGTAGTCTGCCTCGTATACGGCTACCAGTGAATCGCTAATGTCTTTGACAATACTCGTGGGCGTAATACCGTGCTCGCTATTGAACAGCCGTTGCAGCTCACGGCGACGATTGGTCTCGTCGATAGCCCGGCGCAGCGAGCCGGTCATGGCATCGGCGTACATCAAGACCTGGCCGTTAACATGACGTGCGGCCCGACCAATGGTCTGGATGAGCGAGCGCTCAGAGCGCAAAAAACCCTCTTTATCCGCGTCGAGAATCGCCACCAGCGACACTTCAGGAAGATCTAAACCCTCACGCAGGAGGTTGACGCCCACCAGCACGTCATGGGTGCCCAGGCGCAGCTCACGGATAATCTCGGTGCGCTGCAGGGTGTGAATGTCGGAGTGTAAGTAGCACACTTTGATGCCCAGAGTGCGATAGTATTCCGTGAGTTCCTCGGACATCCGCTTGGTTAAAGTCGTGACCAGGACGCGCTCGTGGCGTGCCACACGCTGGCGTATCTCGTCTAGCAGGTCGTCCACCTGACCCGTCGCTGGCCGCACGAGAATTTCTGGGTCCATCAGGCCCGTCGGGCGAATGATCTGCTCCACGATCACCCCGCCGCTCATGCGCAGCTCATAGTCAGCTGGGGTGGCCGAGACATAGATCACCTGATATGTACGGGCACAAAATTCCTCAAAATTCAGTGGACGATTGTCTAATGCCGAGGGCAGGCGGAAGCCGTAATTCACCAGTGTCTGCTTGCGTGAGCGGTCCCCGTGGTACATGCCACCAATCTGCGGCACGGAGATATGGCTCTCGTCGATGCACAACAGATAGTCGTCCGGAAAGTAGTCTAATAGCGTCGACGGGGGCTCGCCTTCCTGACGTCCATCCAGGTGGCGCGAATAATTTTCGATGCCAGCACAGACGCCCGTTTCACGCAGTATCTCGAGGTCAAACCGGGTCCGCTGCTCCAGGCGCTGGGCCTCTAAGAGCTTCCCCTCATTGCGCAAAATGGGGAGACGCTCTGCCAGTTCGGAGGCAATATCTCTGAGGGCGCGCTCCAGGTTGTCCTTGCTGGTCACATAATGGCTGCTGGGATAGATGGCGACCTTGCCAACGGGCCGCAGTACCGCGCCGGTGAGCGGATCAAACTCGGAGATGCTCTCGATAAAATCGCCAAAGAACTCGACGCGTAAGGCCCGCTCTTCCTCATGCGCCGGGAAAATGTCAACCACATCACCGCGCACGCGAAACGTGCCCCGGTGAAAGTCAATGTCATTACGCTCGTACTGAATCTCCACCAGGCGTCGCAGGATGTCATCCCGCGATACTTCCATCTGGTTGTGGAACAGCACCAGCATGCCGGCGTAGTCCTTGGGTGACCCAATACCGTAGATACACGACACACTGGCCACCACGATCACATCACGACGCTCCAGGAGCGAACGCGTGGTCGAGTGGCGCATCTTATCGATGTGCTCGTTGATTGCTGCATCTTTTTCGATGTAGGTGTCCGTGGTTGGGACATAGGCTTCCGGCTGGTAGTAATCGTAGTAGCTGACAAAATACTCCACCGCGTTGTGTGGAAAGAGGCGTGCAAATTCGCTGTACAGCTGCGCCGCCAGGGTTTTATTCGGGGCCAGGACGAGGGTCGGCTTCTGCACCCGTTCAATCACCGAGGCCATGGTGTACGTCTTACCAGATCCTGTCACACCGAGGAGGGTCTGATGCTTGACACTGCTATTGATCCCCTCGACCAGATCCTCGATGGCGTGCGGCTGATCGCCTGCTGGCTGAAAATCGGAGATAAGGGTAAAAGTATCCATAACCCGAGATTGTACTCGTTCAGTGCGACAGGCTCAATGGGAAGTCGTAGGACAGAGGTTATGAAATATATAATTCTGGGCCGAGATACTCAGGGACGGCCCTTTTACACCGTGGACAAGGGCATACAAGGCCCTAGAGGCCGGCTCTACTTCTATATCACCGCCCACCAAGCCGATGATTAAGACGAGGAGAAAACCCATGATGACCGAGACAGCTATGCTGTTTGAATATCCTTGCCCTGAATGCGGCAAAGGAGTGGTACATACCACCAGGATCCGGAACTACAAGACGAAAATCAAAGGCTATCCTTTTGTCGTCGATGAGGCGCTCATTGGGGTATGTGATCATTGTCAATCCAAGCATTTCGCGCCTGAGGAATCGGAGCGGTGGGAAGAGCTTTTCTTCCAGTCCCTAGAGTCCCGTAAGGCTTTTCTCACTCCTCAGGAGATCACCGAGATGCGCACTGCACTTGAGTTGTCCATGGAGGATTTTACGCGACTGATCGGCGCCACGCGCCAGTCGCTCTCCACTTGGGAAAAGACAGAACGGGCTTCACCACCATCACGCACTGCTGACTTGCTCATGAAGTTGGTGCGACAGGCTCTCCACGGCGGAACTGTTGACGTCCTCTCTGTCCTCCTCGAGGAAGCAAAGAAATGGGGAATTGTCATTCAAATACGGGGCACCCCCGTACCCGCAGCACAGAATGCCATCATTGTTTTACGGCCAAAGTCGAAGCGTCTTCATACTCCATTGCCACAGACGAGGGAACGCACCCTGGCAGCGGAAGCGGCCGTGGCGGAGGAAGCGCCCTATGTGGTGGAAACAGCAGACGGAAGGTCCCTAGGAGTCCTGAGATATGATTATGAGCAGGCAGCCTTACTGCTCGATATCACTGGTCCTATGCCTCCCTGGGACACTGCGAGTATGGAGATCGAGACTCAAGGTGGCCAACGTTTCACCAGACAAGTGCTGTTGGATCAAAAGCACTGTGTCTTGTTACTCGAAAACAGTACTTTACGGGAGAAAGACATTGTGCAGATTACCCTCAAAGTACAACCTCAGGAGCGCGGGGAATAAGCGGTGGATAACACGATGAAGACGCGATTGGAAGATCTGCTACGTCAAGCACGACTTTTGATACCTTCCAGCGAGATAGATCCATCCCTAGCAGTACAACCTCTATTCACCGACATCTGCCAATTGGTCCTTGATAGGCGAGTCTACCAAGAGTTGTGGAACGAAGCCATCCTATCCCAACTTGACTGGCTCTTTCAGATCAGGCCACCAGCGGCCATGTTTGATAGTCAGGTTGCTGAGCTGCGTCAGCAAGCTCAGAAAGCTCGAAGTGTCCATAACCTCTTCTTCCAGATTCTAAACCGTAGTGCGTCTCTCGAGATGGTCTAGGAGGCTCTTGCAACTGTGGTTCCAGTAGAGTTATCTCTGTTCCATAGTCTCACATTATCTAACCGCTTGGAAACCATTCGGGAGGCAGACAGTCCGCCTACCAAATTTTGTGTCTCTTAAGGCTGTGGTAAGGCTCGCGGTCTACACTGTCTTGCAACCCGTAGAGCAAGAAACTCTACGCTGCCACGCTTGCCAGAGCGGCCCTTGAGACATCCACGCGATCACAGGCACATGCTCCCTATACTCCTATGGGCATGACGTCTGAGACTCTGGACGTAAGGAAGGAGAAGATTATGCCTAAGAACAAGGAACAGCTGTTCGAAGATTTTGCCAAATTTCTCACGCAGCACGGTTATGGCGAAGGCTACACGCGCCCCCCGAACCAGTCCGTGCCGCCTGACTGTGGTTTCGTGCGCTTTCGTTATCCGGGAGCGGCGCTCTTCACCGCCGCAGGGCTGGTGAAGTTTCACCAGCGGGAGGATGGTTGCACGGCTTGCAAGGCATTCGCTGAGAACAGTGACGAACCGATTGAATTGCAGATGAATTTCCCGAAGGAGGGCCCGCAAAATTTCCCTTCGCCAACATTTGCCAAGGAGCATGCGATCGCCCAGAGTCGGTGGCTCCGATGGAAACGCTCCTTTGGCTCATGGTGGCCCTAGGAAATCAAGGCCAAAACGTCCTTTTTAAAACAACGATAATTGCGTGACGCGCTTCTCCTGGCGTGGCATTTCCACATCTTCTCCCACCAGCAACTCTCCCGGCAGTTCACCGACAAAGGGAGACATGGCAGGCTGCAGGTGCTTGCCATGTCGCTGGCGCATGCGCGCCCGGAACAAGATGATTTCCTCCTGGGCCCGGGTCAGCCCAACGTAGAACAGCCGACGTTCTTCGGCCAGGTCGGCATCTCTGCTCTGCACCGGGAGGAGGCCCTCTTCCACGCCACACACGAAGACCACGGGAAACTCTAAACCTTTGGCGGCGTGCAAGGTCATCACTTTGACCGCCTCCACCGGGGCCGGGCCTTTGGCCCGAGTGTATTCGTAGTCAGCGTCCTGGCCCAGGAGGATGGTCTCGAACAACTCGTGCAGTGAGGCGGCCCGCTCCGCCAGATGGAGCAAACGTTCCAGTTCCGGGTCGTCGGGGCCGCCATACTCCTCCTGCCAGTGCCGGAAGAAGACGACCGGGGGCGCCTGCAGCAACGGACGGTAGCGTTCGACCGCCGCAGCCAGTGCCTGGAGCTCCGCATCGCCCTGTTGTCCCTGCTGACGGATCGCGGCCAGCGCCGTCTTGCCAGGCTGAAACGCTGCCACCTCGAGTACCTGGAGCAGCCGGAGCGTGTCTGTGGGCTGCAGGAGATAGCGACCAAACGCCAGCGCCTGACGTACGCTAGGAGCTTCGAAAAAACTGTTGTGACCAATCAGGCGATAGGGCAACCCTTCCTGTAAAAAGCACTGTTCGAGCCCTCAGCCATCTCGCTGGGGGTCGTGTACAGCCGCAGCGGCTCACCCCCCTCCCCTGCCGCACGCAGGTGCAGGGGCTGTCGGCCGCGGTTGTGCGCAATGACCGCGGCAGCAGCCTGCACGATGGTCTGCGTCGAGCGGTAATTGGTTGCTAACTGGCACAGCCGCGCCTGCGGGAAGTCTTGCGTCAACGTCCGAAAATACTGCGGATCAGCGCCACGGAAGCCATAAATCGCCTGATCCGGATCACCAATCACAAACAGCCCCTGGCCATCACCCGCGAGGATTTTCACGAGTCGATACTGCACGGCATTGACATCCTGAAACTCGTCCACTAACACATAGGGGAAGCGCTGGCGGAGCTGCAGCGCCGTCGCGTCGTCGGTTTCGAGCCACGTCAAACAATCGAGCAGGATATCGTCGTAGTCACACGCCCGGTAAGCGTGTAACTGCTCCTGATACGCCGTATAGGCTGCTTGTAGTTTTTCTTTGCCTACAAGGTCAGCAGGTCGTAACCCAGCCGCTTTAGCCAGGGAGATGGCCTGCTGTACGGCCTGGGGCCGCAGCTTAAGCCCGGTCTGGTGCAGGGCCATGTCGAGCAGCTGCCGCGCCTCCCAAGCGTCCAGGACCGTCTTGGGTGGCGCGGCCTCATAGAGGCGCATCAGGTCGAGCGCCAGGCGGTGAAAGGTGCCAAGGCGGAGGTCAGCCACCTGACTCTCAGGCAAAAGTTCCCGCAGGCGACTGTGCATCTCCGCTGCTGCCCGCTTGGTAAAGGTGACGGCCAGCATCTGTGTACCGGACACACCCCGCTGGCGGATGAGATACGCGATGCGCTGGGTCAAGGTCCGCGTCTTGCCAGCTCCAGGGCCAGCGACCACGATGACTGGCCCTGCCTCCGCTTGCACAGCCTGCTGCTGCGCCTCGTCAAGGGCGCCAGACACAGGACCCGCCTGGAGCTCCGCTGCATGGGTGACAGCCGGTGGTGTGTTTGCGGGAGACGCTGTCTGTTGCGCTGGCACTGGGGCAGCCGCCGGCAGGGCAAAGAGCGCATGTTGCCCCTTGAGCTGTGCGCGTTCGGTGTTACTAAAGATGCGGATGGTACCGTACTCACCGTCATACCCTGGCAGGATCTCCACGGCTCCCAGACGCATGCGGTTGAGCGCTTCAGCCACCAGCGGCTCGCCACAACGCCCGACATCTTCTATGGATACCGTGCGTAAGATGTCCAACTCCGGGCCAAACTGCGCGAGCAATTTTTTGTAGATGGCGGTAGCCTTCTTACTCTCAGGCCCCACGCCGAGGGCCGCACCGATCACCTCGGGGAGTGGGATAAGGTATTCGAACGGGCGCTCGACTGCGGGCTCGGTCTCTTCAGAGCGATCAGCCAGGCGCTCGACCCGGTGCAGCACCCCAACCGTCAACTTGCCACCGCAGGTGGGGCAACGCCCCTCGGCCTGTAAGGTTTGCGCTGGCTTCCAGCGGATCTGACACTTGCGGTGGCCATCATAGTGATACTTGCCTTCTTCGGGGTAGAACTCCAGGGTGCCCGTAAAGCGGGTCTGATCCCGCTCTTTGAGTGCGGTATAGATGGCGGAGTAGGACAGCTCCGTGTTAAAACATGTCGCCTCGCGCGCCAATTTTTGCGCCGAGTGCGCGTCGGAATTCGAGACCATGGCGAAACGATCCAGAGCCGACAGGCGGGTGTTCATGGGTGGATCAGAGGAGAGCCCGGTTTCCAAGGCGAAGATATACGGTAGCAGATCATCAAAGCATTCTGCCAAACTGTCAAAGCCTGATTCGGAGCCCAGCACCGCAAAGTGTGGCGTCCAGATGTGCGCCGGCACAAAGAGCACGTCTGGACAGACTTCCAGGCCGATTTCCAGCAGATCATGACTGTCAAGTCCCAGAATAGGTCGGCCGTCGGCCTTGAGATTGCCGATGGCACTCAGCCGGCGGTTGAACGCTTCGACACGCGCCAGATCGGGGAGCATGACGAGGTTGTGCACCTTGCGTGTCCGGCCGTTCTTCTTGTAGATCGAGCTGATTTCCACGGAGAGCAGAAAGCGCACATCGTGCCGACAGGCCGGCGGCAGCTCATGCTCTACGGCCTGACGCCAGGGGTCTTTGAGTCGATACAGCCCCGCCTCGGCCGGCTCAAGTTTTTCCTGCAGCTCGGCGAACCAGGACGGATGCGTGAAATCACCTGTACCCACGACGCTAATGCCCTTGAGCGCCGCCCATTTGTGGAGATTTTCCAGATTCAACTCGCGGCTCGTGGCCCGGGCATACCGCGAATGGATGTGGAGGTCAGCGATAAACTGCATAGAGGAGACCTTCTCTCAGTGCGTGTGCCAAAGCGCTGGCGGCATTATGTCACCCAGTTATACCACAGATAAATTGCAAACTGCAATAAGCTCTGCCTCTACGGGTAAGGTGTGCCTGCGGGCAGGTGAAGAGGGCTGAGCAAGGCCATGGGAGCTAGGCTGGAGAGGTCATCGCCGTCTGTTGGCAACAGCCACTCCCCGGACCTCCAGCTGCTCCGCCAGCCCTTGCTCCTACCGGGGTGAGATGTCCGCTCCTGCCGTCAGGCAGGCTGTTTAAAAATGAATATGTTGCTGGCCACGTGCGACAGGCTTTGGACAATCGGATCATCCCTCTGCGGCGCCGCGCCTTGATATTGGAAGGCCGTGACGAGTTCCCACCCCTCACGGGCCTGTTCACTGAGCAGCTGCTGCACTTGCTCG
>WNGB01013051.1_pt1 | contig 11219 bp, 7 predicted proteins | sample 5400681 | NCBI WGS metagenome assembly WNGB01 (sample SAMN13153367, study PRJNA577476) | soil metagenome | isolation source: 115 cm soil or saprolite under grassland replicate 2 | place: USA:California | collected 2016-06-15 | reverse complement strand
TGGTCGCGCTCTACGACACCGCCGACGACTACCGCACGGGCGTCGACCTCGTCGCGCAGTGGGCGGAAGGCACGATCGCGGTCGGGTTCCGCGAGGGCTGCCAGCCGCCGGGCTGGGACGTGCTGTCCGCTCGGGAGAAGGTGCGTGCGGGCGCGGAGGCACGAAGGCTCCTCTACGTGGCCTGCACGCGCGCGCGCGACCTGCTCGTCGTCCCCGCGCCCCCGAAGGACGCGCGCGTCGGCGCGTTCTGGAAGGACCTCATCGCGCAGCTTCCCGCGCGCTCCGATGCCGACGTCCGCGTCGTCGACGCCGGAGACCCGCCGACGATCTCGCGCGACGAGCGCGGAGCCGACCTGCGCGAGCTCTCGGAAGCCGGCGGCGGCGATGCCGCGGGCGAGCAATGGGACGCCCGGCGCGGCGAGCTGCTGGAGGCCGCGGGACATCGTCCGTTCGTTCCGGCGTCGGTGACACGGGCGGCCCTGCGCCAGGCGCCGGCGGCGGTGGCGATCGCGGCGGCCACGGGCGGCCGCGACTTCGGCTCGCTCGTGCACCGGATCCTCGAATGGGTGCCCCTGGCCGAGCCGGAGCGGGTGCGCGGAATGGCGGAAGCCCTCGCGCCCTCGTTCGGCCTCGACGCGGCCTCTGCCGCGCGCGCGGCCACGGCGGCCGAGCGCGCGCTCGCGCTGCCCGTCATGGAGCGGGCACGGCTCGCCACCCGCGTCTGGCGTGAGCTGCCGCTCTGGTTCCCGGAGGGCGCGGAGCTGCTGGAGGGCGTCATCGACCTCGTGTTCGAGGAGGACGGCGCGCTCGTCCTCGTCGACTACAAGACGGACGGGATCGCCGCCGAGCAGGCCCTGGCCCAGGCCGCGCACCACGCGCCCCAGCTCCAGCTCTACGGGCGCGGGCTGGCCCAGGCCCTGGGGATGCCCGTGCGCGAGCGGCTGGTCCTGTTCACGACGCTGGGCCAGGTCGTGGCCGTGTGACCGTCCTCCACCTCGTCCGTCACGGGCAGGTCGACAACCCACAGAAGATCGTCTACGGACGGCAGCGCGGCTGGCGGCTCTCGGACCGCGGCCGCCGGGAGGCGGAGGCGGTGGCCCGGCACCTGGGCGGGCGGCCCATCGCTCGCGTCTACACGAGCCCGCTGGAGCGCGCGGTGCAGACGGCAACCGTGATCGCCGGCGCCTGCGGCGGTGAGGTCGAGCCGCGCGACGACCTCGTGGAGGCCCTGCTCTGCACACCCTGGGAGGGAATGCCGTGGCGCGAGGTGAGGCGGGGCCGCGCGCGCGAGTGGGCGCGCTACCTGTTCCGTCCCCTCGAAGTCGGAGGCGTGGCGGAGGACCTCAAGGCGCTGGCCGCGCGGATGGACACGGCCCTGCGCGCGATCGCGGCCACGCATCCCGGCCAGCAGGTGGTCGCCGTCTCCCACGGCGACCCGCTCAAGGCCGGCATCCTCGTGCTGACGGGCGGCGATCTGCGCGAGCTGCACCAAAGCCCGATCCCCACCGGTGGGCTCGTCAGCCTCGAGATGGACGGGCCGGGACCCGCGCGAGTCCGGGAGCGCTGGGTGCCCGGCCGCGAATGAGCCGGGTCAGGGCTCGCGCAGCGCGATCATCGGATCGACGCGCGCGGCCCGGATTGCGGGAACGATCGCGGCCAGGATGACCAGCGGGATGGCCACGAGAAGGACACCCGCGTAAGCCTGGGTGTCCATCGGCGTGATCCCGAAGAGCATGGTCGTGATCACGCGGCTCGTGGCCAGGGCCAGGACCAGCCCCAAAGCCACGCCGATGGCGACCAGCCGCGCCGCGCCCCCCAGCACCAGGCGGACCACATCGCCGGCCCGGGCCCCCAGCGCCACGCGCAGCCCGAATTCGGAGGTGCGCTGGGCGGTGACGTAGCTCATCACGGCGTACATGCCGGCGACGGCCAGCATCAGGGCGAGGGTGGCGAAGGTCGACACCAGGACCATGCGGAAGCGCGGGGCGGCGATCGAGTCACTGACCGACGCTTCCATCGTCGTGAACTTCATCGCGACTTCGGGGCGGAGCGAGCGCACGGTCTGACGCACCGCTCCGATCAGCGACTCCGGAGGGGCGCTCGTGCGGATCACCATCTGCACCCTGCTCGCGGCATACGGATGCTGCCGCAGCGGCATGTAGAGCTCCGGACCCGGGCGCGACGCGGGTGAGGCCTGCCGCACGTCACCGACCACACCCACGATCGTCATCCACTTGTCGGAATCGAAGCCGCACATGATGCGATGCCCGATCGGATCGTTGGCCCCGAAGCTCTGGCGCGCCAGGGAATCGCTGATGACGGCCACGAACGGGCGGTCGTACAGGTCGCCGTCCTCGAACTCCCGGCCCCGCAAGACGGGAATGGCCATCGTCTCGAAGTATCCCGGGCTCGCCAGCCGGAAGCCGGCGTGGGGGAGCAGGCGGAAGTCGCCGCCGAAGGCCTGTTTGCCCTCGACCGCGTACGAGCCATCCGAGTCGAATGAGCCCGTCGGCAGTCCCATCGCCCCCCCAGCGGAGATCACGCCCGGAATCCGGCGCATTCGCGCGAAGACGTCGTCGAAGAGCTGGCCCACGCGGACGTAGTCGTCGAGGCCGCTCTGGTCGAAGATCGAACCGCGCGCGGGTGCACTCGCGTAGGCGACGAGAAGGCCATCCCTCCGGAAGCCGAGCGGCGTATCCGTGAGGGCGGCGAACGACCGGAAGAGCAGGCCCGCGTTGATGGCCAGCATGAACGAAAGGGCAATCTGAGCGACCACGAGCCCGTTGCGAAGGCGCGAAGAGCCGGCGCCCAGGGTGCCGCGCGCGCCGCCCTGGTTGAGGGCCTCGCTCACGTCCCCTCGCGAGGCTCGTAGCGCCGGCACCAGGCCGAACCCGATGGCGGTGATGACCGAGACCGCAGCCGTGAACAGCAGCACGCGCCCGTCCGTCTGCACGTCGTCCAGCCGCGGCAGCGGGACGTAGCGGGAGCCCACGTGCAACAGGGCATCCATGCCCACGCGCGCGAGCAGCAGGCCGACCACTCCCGCGACCACGGCCAGGACCAGGCTCTCCGCGAGGAGCTGACCCACGACATGGCGCCGGCCGGCGCCGAGCGCCGCCCGCACGGCCAGCTCGCGCGACCGTCCCGCGGCGCGGGCCAGGATCAAGTTGGCGACGTTGGCGCAGGCGATCAGCAGGACGAGCGCGACCGCACCCATCATGACGAAGAGCGTCGCTCGCACCCGACTGACGAGGTCGTCACGCAACGGGGTGGCCACGAACGTCTTCCGCTTGTTGCTGTCGGGGAAAGTCCGCGCGAGCTGAGTGGCGAGGGACGAGAGCCGCGCGTTGGCGGCGTCGACGGACACGCCCGGCGCGAGCTTGGCCACGGCACGGTAGTTGTGGCCCGAGCGATTGCGATTGCTCGGCTCGACGGGAGCCGCCGCCCACACCTCGGTCTCGGCCGGAAACCGCATGGCGGCGGGCATCACGCCGACGATCTCGTGCGGCCGGCTCCCTATCGACACGGACTGCCCCACGGCACCCGCGGCGCTGCCGAAGTGACGCTGCGCGAATCCGAGGCTCACGATCGCGGAGCGCAGCGCATCATCACGGTTGAACAGGCGCCCCGACGCCGGGGGAATGCCGAACACGCGGAAGAAATCCGGATGAACGCGCTGCCCCCCGACCAGCTCGGCGAGGTCGCCCACCTGCACGCCTATCTCGCCGCCCTGGTAATACGCGAAGGCTTCGAACGTTCCGGGGCGGGTGCTGATGTCGATCTCGTCACCGCCGGCCAGGTTGGCCTGGGTATGGCCGGTGTCCGTCCAGCGGTTGAGGACGGCGACGATACGATCGGCGTCGGGATAGCCGAGCGGCTTCAGGATCACGCCGCTGATGACGCTGAACATGGCCGTGTTCGCCCCGATGCCGAGGGCCAGGGTGAGGACGACGGCGGCCGTGAATCCGGGCGCGCGGCGGAGGGTTCGCGCTGCGTACTGCAGATCCCGCCGCGCATCGTCCAGCCACACGAACGACCGCGCGTCGCGATAGACCTCCTTCGTCTGCTCCACGCCCCCGAAGGAGCGCACGGCCGCCAGCCGCGCCTCTTCCGGAGTCAGGCCTCGGCGGATGAACTCCTCCTCCAGGAGAGCGATGTGGGATGCCACCTCGCGCGCGAGATCGGGCTCGGTGCGGCCGGGACGGAGGACGTTGTAGAGCCGGAGAAAGAACCGCCGGAGCGAGGACAAAGGTTCCCTCCCTCTCCTCAGGACTCGCCGAGCAGGAGCTTCTCGACCAGGCCGGCCAGCCGGCGCCAGCGCTCCGCTTGCTCGTGCAGGCCGCGCCGGCCGGCCTTGGTGAGGGCGTAGTACTTGGCTTCGCGGTTGGTCTCGGTTCTCTGCCAGGCCCCCTTGATCCAGCCCCTCTGCTCCAGCCGGACGAGAGCGGGGTACAACGTGCCTTGGTTCAGCGTGAGCGACGGCTGGGCGACCTGTTCGAGCCGGGCAGCCAGGCCGTAGGCATGCTGGGGCCCCATCGTGTCCAGGGCGCGCAGGACGATCAGGTCGAGCGTCCCCTGGAGAAGCTCCACCCGTCGCCCGCTTTCACTGGCCATTCAAGTGGTCTCCCGACGCGAGGTTCCCGCGCTTGCACTTGAATGTCAAGTGGAAACCTTCGACAGGCCTAACGGCGTGGTTCAGGAGCGCTCGAAGCGGACCTGGAAGCGGACCTCGCCCATCTCGAGCACGTCGCCGTCCTGAAGCTCCTGCGTGCCCTTGATCTCGCGCCCGTTGACGCGCGTCCCGTTCGCGGCGCCGAGGTCCTCCACGATGACGTGGGCGCGATCGTCGCTCAGGGTGAGCACGGCGTGCCGGCGTGACACCGTCGTGTGGTCCACCCGGAAGGCGGTGGACGCGGAGCGGCCCACCTCGAACCGGCCAGGCTGGGCGAGGTCGAACGCGAACTTCTCGCCCGCGAAACGCGCCACCGCGATCCGGGTCGGAGTCGCGGGCGGCGGCGAGGACGGGATCACGGGGGCCGAAGTGTCCATGACCGTCCCCTCCACTTCGTAGTCGACGGTGGGCGGCGCGACCGGCCGTGCCGTCGCGGCCGGGGGTGCGGCCGGGCGCGGAGGTTTCACCGGGGGTGCGGGCCTGGGCGCGGCGGCGGCCGGCTCGACGGCCGGAACGATCGGCGACGGGGGCGCCGCTTCCGGCGGCGGATTGAGCCCGGGCGCGCTCGGCGTCGAGAAGGGGTCGGTGCCGGCCGGAGTGGACTTCCTGGCCGGAGGCGGGACGCCCTTCGGACGATCCTCGGCCGGAGATTCCGTCTTCACCGGCCGCGGCACCACCTTCTCGTTCGCGGGCGTGCCGACCGAGTCCGCCGCGGGCGGAGCCGCCGGCTTGGCAGCGGCCGCGGGCGCGGGCTTCGCTACGGCCGGAGTCACCGCGGGCTTGGACGCGGGCTTGGGCGCGGCGGCGGGTGGCGCGGCCGCCGCCGGAGCCTTGGCCCCGGCCTGGACGATGTGCTTGGGACCAGCCGCCGGTTCCGGCTGGCCCTTCTTGTCCAACTCGGGCGGCCGTTGGCCGGCCGCCGCCGCCGCAATGGCGGCCAGCTCGGCCGGATCCCATTCGTAGCGTGTCTTCCATTCTCCGGAGAACTTCGGCTCGTCCTCCTTCTTGCCGATGGTCGGGGTGCGGAAGACCCCGCTCCCACGGATCTCCCCCTGCTCGATCACGACCTTGAACTTGGCGACGTTGGCCAGCTCCAGGGTATCCGTGTCGCGGAGCACCGCCGTCCTCACTCGAGTGCCGTTCACAAAGGTGCCGTTCGACGAGGAAAGGTCCTCCAGAAGCAGTTGGTCCGCGGAGCGCTCGATGCGCGCGTGCACCTTCGAGACGGCGTTCTCGTTCGCGACGACGTTGCAGGCCGAGGAGCGGCCGAGCGTGAACTCGCCGACCGCGATCTCGTAGACCGTCCCGTCCTCCGCCTCGACCAGCGCCGCGCGCACGACGCCCGTTCGCGTCGGCGGGGCGGCCGCGTCGATGCTGCGCAGCAGGAACACGAGGTCCGCGCTGCGCCCGAGGCTGATCACGTCGAGGTGCTGCAGCTTTTCGCGCATGACCTTCTCGCCGTTGACGAAGGTGCCGTTCGTGCTCTTGAGGTCCTCGAGCCACCAGCCCTTGCCGTCCCATTTGATGCGGGCGTGCTCGCGGGAGACGCCGTCCAGGGGAATCGACACCGCCGCGGCCTCGTCGCGGCCGAGCACGGCTCCCTCCGCGCGGACGTCGAAGCGCGCGGGGCGTCCCTTGCGCAGGCGCGCGCGGATCTCCGCCTTCATGGTGGGGGCGGCGATCTCGGCGGGCGCGGCCGGGGTCGCGGCTTTCGCGCCCGGCGCGGGCTTGGCTCCGGCCGCCTTGGCCGGGGCCGGCTTGGCCGCCGCCGCGGGCTTGGCGGCCGGCTTGCCGGGGGGAGGGGTCGGCTCCGCCATCACGGCACCCCCTTCGGATGGAACAGGTGGCATTCGCGGCAGTCCTGGCTGGCCTGGAAGGACCGATGGCACTCGCGGCAGCTCTGGATGCCCTTGAAGTTCAGGTCCTTCGATACCTTGCTCGCTTCGATCCCCGGATGGCACTTCGCGCAATCGGCCTGGATGACGTGCGGCTCGTGGACGAAGCGGGCGCGCGTCAGCACCGGTCGCGCGGCGCGCACGGGCGCCAGGGCTCCGGCCCTCAGCAGATGGCACTTCGTGCAGGCGGCGGCCAGCACCACCGCCGTCTCGCGCTTCTTCTGCCGCTCTTCGTCGGAGAGCGTCGCGGTGGTGGTCACCAGGGCGAGCGAGGCGAGCTGGGCGCGCGCTTCGGCCAGCGCACGCATGATCTCGCGGCGATCGGCGTCGAGGAGCGCGGCCCGCGGCGGGGCCACCCCCTGGTCGCGCAGCTTCAGCTCGTCCCTCAGGCGCTCGAGCGAAGCCTGGCGCTGGTCGCGCACGCGGGCGAGGAGGTCGGCGGCGGTCTCCCCCGGCACCAGGGCGACGATGCGCCGGCGCAGGTCCGCCGTCCGCGGCTTGAGGGCAGGGTCGGCGGCTTCGACGGCTTCCAGGAGCCCGAGCACTTCCTGCCGCCGCGCTTCGAAATCCGCGGCGGGCAGGGGCGCCGCTCCCGCGCCCGGCGCGGACGCAGCCGCCTTGAGCTTCGAGACCTCGTCCGCGGCCGCGGCGTCCGTCGCGCGCAGTCCCGTCTCGATCTCCTGGAGCCGGCCCATCCCGGTGCTCGCGTCACCGGCACCGGAAAGAGCGCCCAACCGCCGGGTGGCGCCCTCGCTCTCGCGCTGGAGATAGGTCGCGCGCTCCTGGAGGGCGGCCCGGTCGAGGGCCGCGAAGGGAGTGGCGGCGGCCAGCCGCCGCTCGAGGGAGGCGATCCGCGCCTCGATGCGCGCGCGCTCGCCCGCGAACGCCTCCGGATCGCTCTCCGCGCGAATCTTGTCCAGGTTGAACAGCACCCAGGGATCGCGGTGGCGGACGGACGGGCGCGCGATCTTGCCGCGGCTCGTTTCGAACTCTTCCGGCCTGAGCATGGCGGCGGCGCCGATCCCGCGCGACCGGAGGCCCTCGAGGTCGACGAGGTCGGTGAGCGGCACCGGATCGATGGCGCCCACCGAGCCCTGCTTGGAGTGACAGCTCGCGCAGTGCTGGTCGAAGTTGATGGGCTCGAAGTCGCGGCGGGCCCTGCTCTTCTGGTGGCAGCTCCCGCAGGTCTGCGCGGCGCTGCTCACCGCCTGCGCCTTCATCACCTCTTCGATGTGCTTCTTGTGTCCGAAGTTCATGCCCGGCGCCTCCGCCGTGGAGGCCTTCAGCACCGCGAACTCGGGATGCCGGCGCAGGTTGCCGAAATGGCACTGCGCGCACTGGACGTCCGGCACCGCGCTGATCGACGCGCGCCGTCCCTTGTGCTCGACGTGGCACCTCGCGCAGGCGAGGTCGGGCGCGGCCGCCGCCTTGCGCGGATCGCCGCTGCCGAACAGCACGTGCGCGCTGGCGGTGAGGCGGCCGGCGGAAGAGGGATCGTGGCAGCGTTGGCAGCGCACGTTCGCGACGCCGCGGCCGGTGGTGTGGCACTGCTCGCAGGTGGCGTCGATGTTGCCGTGGCCGCCGGTCACGGATCCGGGAGAGAGCGTGGTGCGAGCGCCGACGAGGTGCCCGCCGAGCAGGATCACGGCCAGGGCGCCCGCCGCGATCGCGGACGGGAAGAGCAACTGCCATTGCTTGCGGAGGGGCGGGTGGTGCTCCGCGCGCGTCGGCGTTCCCCAGGTGGGCTTCCGCGGCATCAGTAGAGGACCCAGGCCAGGATGTGGACGGCCAGGAGCGCCATGAGCACCGCCGCCGGCGGCACGTGCACGATCAGCCAGCGCCGCAGGATCCCCTGCAGGCTGTAGTGGACGTCGAGGTCCATCTTCTCCATGCGGATGGTCATGAGGTCGTTGACGATCTCCTTCTCGGCGGGATCCACGAAGGAGCTCATGCGTCGGAAGGGCTCGAGCGCACGCTCGCGGCCGGCGCGCACGTCGAGCAGGTACGACCAGGAGGGCTCGACCCCGGCCAGCCGCGTCCGCACCTCGGCCAGGTAGAACCGCTCGAGGACTTCGCTCGCGTTGGCGACGAGCGCGTCCGCCTCCTTCAAGAGATGCTCGATCAGGGCCGGGATCCGCTCATAGAGGGCCTCGACGCGCAGGCCTTCCGACATCACGATGGGCAGCCACTTCTGCAGCCACACGCCGACGAGGCCGGTCAGGGTCGTCCAGGCGGAGAGGAGGAGGAGGGCCCAGCCCATGGACCCGCCTGGCCAGTGGAAGCCGGCGTGGATGAGGACGGCCAGGAAGGCGAGGGCGCCCAGGTAGACGTGGGCCTGCAGCCAGCGGCGCGCGGTGCCGAGCGGCCGGGCGCGCGAGCGCCGGTAGGGATACGCCATCTCGAAGACGAACACGAGAGAGGCGACGATGCCGAAGAAGAGGCCCAGGCCACGCTTGGGACTCCAGGGCGCGAGCCAGGCGGAGGTCGCGTACACGAGGACCATCACCAGCCCCGCGGCGGCGGCGATCAGCAGGTTGCGCGGCTGCTTGGGCCGCAACGCTCCCTTGGAAGCTATGACCGCCTCACGTGAGAGTCGAAGTCACGCGGTCCAGGTCCTTGAACGAGATCCGGACCGCCGAGCCATGGGGGCACATCTGGACGCAGGCCGGGCCCTCCGGCCGCGTCAGGCACAGGTCGCACTTGGTCGCGATCTCGACCGGCTTGCCGTCCGGCCGCTTCTCTTCCTTCTCGACCATCGTGATGTTGCCCCAGGGGCAGCGGTTGGCGCAGTTGCCGCACCCGATGCACGTGGGCGGGTCGATGGCCACTTCCAGCGTGCCGACCTGGCGCGTGATGGCGCCGGTCGGGCAATCGATCATGCAGACGGGGTCCGTGCACTGGTAGCAGGCGGTGGGGACGAGCCAGCGGTGGTACTTGGTGCCCTCGCGCAGGAAGCGCGGCTCCCCGCCATGCGCGTCCGCGCAGCCGCGCACGCACTCGTCGCAGCGCGTGCAGGTGGAGAGGTCGATGAGGAGCACGCTCTCGCCGTGGATGAGGCCGGTCTCCATCGCCATCTGCACGTATTCGGACGAGGTCGGCTGGCGTTTGATGGCCCCGCGCGCCTTCAGGCGCGCCACCGATTCCACCCACAGCGCGTCCTCGACTTCCGGATAGGCGGCCGTGACCTCGCGGAACATCTCGCGCGTGAGCTTGACCACCTCGACGTGCTCGAGGGCCTGGAGGGTGAAGGGCCAGGTGTCGTCGAGGAGCAGGGCCGACTCTCCCGCGTGATCGCCCTTGCGCAGGTAGGTCAGGGCGAGGTCGGTGGCGCCCGCCCGCACCGAGACCTTGACGTAGCCTCCGATGACCAGCAGGAACGATTCCGCGGGCGCGCCTTCCTCGACGATCACCTGGCCGGGTTCGAACGACATCAACTCGGCGCGCCGCTTGATGTCCTCCAGGAAGGAGTCGTCGACCTTGGCGAAGAGCGGCACCTGCCGGAGAGCCCGCGACAGGATGCGGCTGCGGTAGCGCTCCTCCACGCTCTTCTTGAAGTCCTTGGACGAGGCCAGGAGCATGCGCAGCCCGGGCAGCCGGATCTGGAGCAGGGTCAGCGGCGTCACCGCGCGCACGGTGGCGGAGACGGGATAGCGCGAGAGCGCGCCGATCTCGCCGAAGACCTCGCCCGGGCCGAGGGTCAGGGAGCCCGCGCCGACGTCCGCGGGCAGCGCGGAGAGGATGACGGTGCCGGAAAGGCCCGCCGAGCCGCGGCCGATGTACGGCGCCACGTCCGGGCGCGCGTGGGGGCGCTGGGCGGCCGGGACGTGCGCCCCGCCGCGCACCTTCGCCCGCATCTCGTTCTCGCTCGTGAGCACGACCTCCGCCGCCCCGTCCACCACGAAGTAGGCGGAATCGCTGTACTCGGCCTCGCGCAGGACGAGATCGCCAGCCTCGTAGCGTACGAGATGGATGTAGCGCCGCACCTTGTCGATGACCTTGGGGCGCGCCTTCTCCGGTATGCCCGCGAACAGGGACTGCTGGGCGAGCAGGTCCGGCTCCGCGGGCACCATGAGCTGCATGCGCCTCTCGTAGCGCTGCTGCAGTTCGGTACGGTCCACCGGGTTGCTCATGGCCGTCGCAGCGCCTCCAACGCGAGGGCGATCGCCTCGTCCTGCAAGCGCAGGAGCTCGCCGTCGGGGCCCTTGAATTCCCGGGGGGGCGAGGCGGGCGGCAGCGCGGGGACCTTCGCGCCTCCGCGCAACACGCGAGCCAGAACGACCGCGGCTCCACCCCGCGCTTCCGCGACCCGCGCGGTGGCCGAGCGCGGCCCTGCAGAAACGGCGGCCGCGGGTGGCGGCGCCAGCGCCGCCGCGTCCGTGGCGACGATGGCGGGCGTGACGGGAAGATCCTCCGCCAGCGAGGGCGCGGGGGCGGCGCGAGGGGGAGCGGCCCGGGGTGGACGAGGAGCGGCAGGAGCGGCGGCCGCGCCCGCCGGAGCCGCGGCGCGGCCGGCCGCCGCGGGCGGCGCCGGCTCCGTGGTCTCGGGCACGTAGTCTTCGGGCAGGGCCCGGATCGGCGCGTTCCAGTCCCAGGGCGCGGACGCGGCGGTGGGGGCCTGCGCCGCCGGAGCGGCAGCGGCGCCGGTCGCGCGC
>WNGB01019150.1_pt1 | contig 11220 bp, 6 predicted proteins | sample 5400681 | NCBI WGS metagenome assembly WNGB01 (sample SAMN13153367, study PRJNA577476) | soil metagenome | isolation source: 115 cm soil or saprolite under grassland replicate 2 | place: USA:California | collected 2016-06-15 | reverse complement strand
GGAGGGCTAAGCGCAGAGCAAGTCAGGGAGTATCTGGCGGGTCGGCTGCCGGATTACATGGTGCCTGGGAGAATTGTGGTGGTGGCGGAACTGCCGCTGACGGCCAATGGGAAGCTCGACCGCCAGGCGCTCCTGAAGCAGGAAATAGCCCGGCTAGGGATTGCTGAGAAACTTCAACCACGCGATAGTACGGAGTTGTTTCTGAAGCATATCTGGGAAGACGTTCTTAATCTATCTAACATCGGCATCAATGATAACTTTTTCGCACTTGGCGGGCATTCTCTAACCGCTGTGAGCTTAACCGCACGTCTCGCCAAAGTGTACGGTGCGAAAATCTCAGTGCGGACAATATTTGACAATCCGACGGTTGAGCAATTGGGTTGCTTTGTGCGGCGTGAGATTTCCTGGGCGCCCCCATCTTCGGTCATACCTTTCAATCTCAGGGGGGCCAAAATTCCTTTCTTTTGCGTCCATCCTGCTGGGGGGATAGCGAACTGTTATCTTGACCTGGCACGCCACCTCGGATCCAATCAGCCGTTTTATGGGTTGCAGGCTTATGGTCTCGATGAACAGCAACGCGCCTTGACAAGCATTGAGGAAATTGCCTCTGTTTACATCAAGGACATTCGCGTTGTTCAGCCCAAAGGTCCGTATCAAGTTGGGGGATGGTCATTAGGCGCGGTTATCGCCTACGAGATCGCACAACAGTTGATGTCTACGGGAGAGAGAGTGCGACTCCTTGTCATCACAGACGAGATAGCGCTCCGGCTGAAGCGGGAACGACTGCTTGCGGCGCTCAAGGAGGCAGGCATAGAAGAGGGCCATGTTGATTCCGCGGGGCTGGTAGACCTGGCTGCATCTTATCTTTCTCGGGGAAAAGACCGCGGAGCGTTTCCTCCAGATGTTACAGTAGAGCAATTCCTGCGGTTTATTCATGTCTGGGTTGCCAATGAAGCAGCGGCGAAGCGTTACGCCTTTAGGCGTTATCCGGGGCGGATTACGCTCTTTAGAAGCGGTATGTCTGAGTATGCGGATGAGAACTATGGATGGGGGCAGTTTGCTGTGAGGGGAGTTGATGTCTATAAATTTGCTGAGACACACAGCAAATTTGTTACAGAGCCCAATGCCGGTTTACTAGCGCTACAACTAGAAAAGTGTATTGAAGAGCTGATGTCGGGACACATATTGTAAATTGGCGTGTCGAGGCAAGTTAACGAACTTGCCTTAAGCTTGTGGTTGTCATGACAACAAGCGAATCTACGACACGCCTTCAAAACTATATCAAAGAGTTGTTGCCGTGGGCGCACGGCCACCAGCTGAAATCCATCGCGACCTTTGTCGCGGCGATCCTTGTAAAACAGACCGGCAATCAAGCCGAACTCGCCCGCACCCAGGGAAATCAGGAAGCGGCGGTCAAACGCTTGTCACGGTTAATTCATAACGAACGCCTCAATCCCAAGGATTTCCCCGAATGGCTCTGCCGAAAGGCGCTCGAACGACTGCCCAGCGCTGGCAAAGTCCGGATCGCGATTGATTGGACGACCGAAGATGATCAGCACTTGCTGGCTGTCTCCTTGGTCATCGGGCGCAGAGCGATGCCTATCTTCTGGCGCGCCTATGAGCGATCCGTCCTCAAAGGCCGGATGAAACGCTACGAATTGGCCGTCGTCAAACGCGATTTCAAGTTGATCTTTCAATTCGTCAAGCCCTCTCGGATTCGGCTCACGGCCGATCGTGGGTTTCCGGACGACGATTTGTTTGCCTTACTTGACCATCTAAAGGTCAATTACATCATTCGCGTCAAAGGCGGCGTCAAAGTGTTCTATCGCGGAGAGTGGGCCAAACTCAACTCGCTCCGGTTTGAAGGGAACGCGCGGCGGCGCAGCCTCGGGCGAATGGAATACTGTCAAAGCTCTCCGCGCAAACTTTGGGTGACGATGAGCCGCGCTCGCGATAAAAAAGGCAAATGGGGCATCTGGTATCTGGTCAGCAATCTGCCATTGCGCGCTGAGCAGGCGGCCAAAGAATACGGTTTTCGATTTGATTGCGAAGAAGGTTTCCGAGACCTCAAATGGGATCTCGGATTCTCCGAATCCCGAGTCAAACAGATCGATGCCTGGTCACGCTTGTTCGCCTTGTTCGCCATCGCGTTAATGGCCTTGACAGCGCTAGGCATGCGACTCTTGGTTGGAGGCGGCGCACAGGCGAAAGAACTGCTGCGCCGAGTGGCGTCGCGTCGTCGTGGTCGATGTGAATTGAGTTTGATTGCCGCGGTCATCGCTTTAATTCAACAGGATAAAACCTTGTTTGCCGCGCTGTCAGCACAGACGAAACTCAAACTCGACTATGTTTTATGACTCCACTTTGTCCATTTCGTAATGACGGCGCAAGCGCCGTCATTACGAAATGGACAAAGTGGAGGAGTTGAATATGTGAAGTCAGCTTTTCAAGCGGACTTCACATATTTCCCGAGTGTTGAAAACAAAGCTCAATCCTGTGGTTAACCGTTAACTCAACGTGCAATTAAGCAATTGAAATGTCAGTAGTTAGATCATTCGACCCGCGGTTAACAGTTAAACTCGACTTTGTCCATTTGAACGCCGGCGCGTTGCGCCGGCGTTCAAATGGACAAAGTCGAGTATGAGAAGTGTCCCGACATCAGATTGAAGAGGCTATTGATGAAGGTTATGATGATGCCAGCAACGCTCCTAGTTGGCCAGGGCACTACCACGGAGAAGCCAAGGGCCTAGACCGAGCAGGCTGCTTCTTCGGTGTATCGGGTTGCGATTGACGAGCGAGTCGTTGATAAAAGTCATCCTGAATTGGTAAAACGCGAGTAAGCGGAAAGAGGGCAGAACATGTTACAAGCGGATTTGTTGGGCACGTTAATCAGAAATGTCAGATACGCGTTGCGCATGCTACGGCGGACGCCCGTAGTGACTGGAATTGCGATCCTATCCTTGGCGCTCGGGATAGGCGCTAACACGGCAATCTTTAGTATAGTGGATGCTGTGCTGCTGCGGATGCTACCTGTCCGGAATCCAGAGCAACTTATTATATTAACGATAGCCAACTCGAACCAGAGCGATCTCAGCTTTTCTTACCCCGCTTTCCAGAAATTCCGCGATCAAAGCCGGTCATTCTCCAAAATATGGGCATTCTCAAACGTGCGGAGAATGAGCTTGAGTGTGGATGGGCAGCCTGAAATGGTATACGCGCAGCTTGTATCAGGGGATTTCTATACTGGACTCGGAGTTGATGCAGCGCTGGGCCGAACCTTCACTCGGGAAGAAGATAAAACTCCCGGCTCCCAGCCGGTTGTCGTGATCAGCCACTCCTTTTGGGAGCGCAAATTTGGGATGGATCAGTCAGCGTTGGGGAAGAAGATCTTCTTGAACGGGTCTCCGTTCAGCGTCATAGGGATAGCGCCTCAAGGCTTCTATGGTGTCTCTATCAGTGCGGCTACGGACATTTGGCTTCCTACTTCAATGCAGGCTCAAGTCGAGAGTTCGGGAGAAGGCGCTGCATTCAATCGCCCAGACTGGTTATGGCTGAAGATTATGGGGCGTCCCCAGGTGGGAGTTAGTGAACAACAGGTACGCGCTGATGTGAACTTCACTTACCAACAGGTTTTGCGTGAGTGGGCAGATTCCCCTTTTACGAATGCGCTATCGCCCATAGTACGCCAGCGCAGACTTGCTAGTACAGTCGAGATTATGCCTGCCAGTCAGGGTCTGGCTGACCTGCAGCAGCGCTTGTCGAGGCCCCTGCTTGTCTTGATGGCGGTGGTTGGAGCGGTGCTCCTGATTGCCTGTGTGAATCTGGCTAATCTTCTCTTGTCGCGGACGGTAGCCCGACAGAAGGAAGTGGCCATGCGACTGGCGCTTGGAGCCAGTCGTGCAACTATCATCTGGCAATTTTTGACTGAGAGCATTGTGCTATCACTCATTGGAGGCGCGTTCGGCTTGATCTTTGCTTGGTGGGGGCGTCAAAGCATCCTCTTCTTCCTGGCGAATGAGCTGCCGACACTGGTTCAATTCCGGCTGGATGCTCGTTTACTCGGGTTCATGACCGTGATTTCTATTCTAACGGGCATCTTGTTCGGCATTTTACCTGCCCTGCGCGCCGCGAGATTTGACTTGAATTCGGCGCTCAAGGAGACTGCACAGTCTATCACTTCGTCCAGTTTAGGCGCCTTGGCTGGGAAAGCGCTTGTCATCTCGCAGGTGGCGTTTTCTCTTGTGCTTCTAATTAGTGCTGGTCTGTTTGTGCGCAGCCTCGCCAATTTACGCGACATAGAGTCGGATCCTAACCACGATCGTGTCTTGGTGTTCTCCGCCCGCCCCACGCTAATCGGATACCGTAGCGATCAACTTGTCGATTTATATAATAGATTACTGAAGGATCTTGAGTCACTTCCCGGTATACAGTCCGTGAGCCTTTCAATGTCTGTTCCACTAGGCGCCGGCGGGTTGTGGCGCCGCTCCCTAGTTATTCCCGGGTACACAACTCAGTCGAACGAGGAGATGTTTGTCGGCGTTAACGCAGTAAGTCCGAGATACTTTGAAACTCTAGGTATCCCACTCTTAAGTGGGCGTGATTTCCGATTGCAGGACGACACAAAGGCGCCCAAGGTGGCGGTGGTCAATGAGAGCGTAGCGCGTCAATACTTTGGCGGCCAGAACCCGATCGGAAGGCAGTTCGCTTTTGGCAACGGACAGCCTAATGTTGAGATTGTGGGCCTAGTTAAAGATACCAAATACGCCAGCTTGCGCGAACGGAACGAGCGTGTCATCTACATCCCCTTCCTCCAGCGCGAGCGCCTCGAAGGCATGACCTTCGAGGTGCGCTCTGACTCGGATCCAAAGAGCATTACGAACGCAATACGGAGCCGAGTGCAGGCAATTAACAGAGATCTTCCGATTTTTGAGATCAAAACGATGCGCCAGCAAATAGATGCATCTCTGGTACAGGAGCGGCTGGTTGCCACACTGGTAGGCTTCTTTAGTTTACTGGCGTTGCTACTCACCTTTGCTGGGCTATATGGAGTAATGTCATATGGAGTTACCCGTCGTATCAATGAGATCGGGATTCGCATGGCTTTAGGAGCTACTCGTCGGGATATCATCTGGTTAGTTATGAGAAAGGCGATGGCCTTAGTTCTGATAGGTGTCGCCGCGGGCCTTGGGATCTCCTTAGCTTTGACCAGGCTAATTTCGAGCCTTCTCTTCGGGATCGCTTCGACAGACCCGATAACAATCGCACTCGCCGTTGTCTTGTTGCTTATTACCTCTGCCGTTGCCGGTTTCCTTCCGGCTTCAAAGGCTGCACGAACCGATCCATTGATCGCATTGCGTTATCAGTAACACGCAAACTTTCTGTTTCCAAAACATGCTATCGCACGCATTTCGCCACCCCCATAGGTGAAGGCTCACCCACGCATGGCCTTTTTGTCGTAAACAATCAAGCCCCCTGGCCTTACTAGCCAATATCAAAGGTACACCAAATGATCTTAGACCGTTTCCTTAAACCCTTTTCACGCCGCAGGAAATGCGCAGAAAAAACTCTTTGGTCTCTGATCTCTGAAGTAGCTCGCCCTAAGCCGAAAGTGCTAATCAGTGGGTTGTTGCTAATATTAGTCAATCGTGTCTCGTTACTGATTGCTCCTTACTTCACGAAGAATCTGATTGATGAAGTAATCGGAAATAAACGCTTCAATCTCTTGGGGCCTCTGGTGATGGTAATGATTTGCTCGACTTTGGTTCAAGTACTCACAGCCTATAGCCTGAATCTGTTCATGTCGCAGTCAATGCATCGACTGATAGCTAACCTGCGTTGCAAAATTCAAGAGCACGTCGAGTGTCTTCCACTCACGTTCTTTGAAGCTAACTCAACGGGCGCGTTGATGACACGCATAATGCAGGACCCTGAAGGGATCCGCAATCTGGTGGGGACGAGTCTCATTGAACTCGTAGGTGGCGGAGTAGTGTTTATACTTGCGATTCTGATTATGTTCCATCTTAGCCCTATGATTACACTAGTGATCTTGTGCTATGTGGTGGTTTTTGTTTTCTTAGTAAGGAAGTCCCTTACCCGAGTCCGAGGACTGAATCGACACCAGGCGATGATGAATGCTCAGGTAAACGGTCGTCTCGCCGAGTCGATAAGTGGGATCCGTATAGTAAAGGGATACCAGGCCGAAGGACGTGAGGCTTCCGTGTTCGCCGCTGGCGTCCGGCGACAATTAACTAATGCAATGGAGATTCTGACTGCCACTTCACGGTTGTCCTTATGCTCCTCGATACTTCTAGGATCAGCGACCGCGATCGTGATGTACTTTGGGGTCAACCAAATTATCGCTGGAAGAATGTCGATCGGCGGCCTTTTCACCTATACCATTCTCCTAGGGTTGCTCGGCGGCCCAATACAACTGGTCATTTCCGTCGGGTCTCAAATAACAGAAGCTATTGCCGGGTTGGAGCGGGTGCGGGAAACCCTTATGGCGGTTCCAGAGGGCGCTGACCCGAACCGCTCTTTGAAAATTCCGAGGATCCGTGGCAATGTTTGCTTTGAGAATGTAAGTTTTTCTTACCATAACGGTCGGCAGATCCTCCATAGGGTAAACTTCACAGCCAAGCCCGGCACAATCACGGCTTTGGTGGGGCCATCTGGCTCTGGTAAATCCACTATCATTGGGCTAATCGGCTCCTTTTATAAACCTACCGGGGGCACTATCTGGGTTGACGGAGTAGATCTTTCTACCGTGCACTTGGATTCTTACCGCACGCAATTGGGAGTAGTTCTCCAGGAGACATTCCTGTTCGACGGTACAATTCGCGAAAACGTAGCATTTTCTCGCCCCGACGCAACGGATGATGAGGTTCTTGAGGCCTGCCGAATCGCTCGGGTCGACGAGTTCGCAGAAACTTTCGAGCAGAAGTACGAAACCGTAGTGGGCGAGCGGGGAGTAAAGTTGTCAGGGGGTCAACGGCAGCGGGTTTCAATAGCCCGCGCTGTATTAGCGAACCCGCGTATTTTGATTTTGGACGAGGCAACTTCGAGTTTAGATTCGGAGTCAGAAGCGCTCATACAAGAGGCGTTATCCGAGCTAATGAAGGGGCGCACAACCTTTGTAATTGCTCACAGGCTATCAACGATCCGACATGCGGATCAAATTCTGGTCATTGAGAATGGGCGTATCGTCGAACAGGGGATACACGAGTCACTTCACGGAACAGGAGGGCGCTACTGGGAAATGTATGTGCGACAACACGGCGGAACAGATGATCTTGGCAGCCCGCACCGTGTTGGCAAACCCGGGCGCTCTGATCTCAACGATGTGTATTGTATTCATGGCTAGGTTGATCGAAGCGTTGGGATGATAAGGGGTTTTGTTGAGTCGGAGCGACCTAAAAATTCCTGCATATGTTGCCAGCTGGGATCGTTCAGAAAGTCTTTCTCAAAGTCCTAGGGGTCGTGCTCGATCATTCGAAAAATTGGCTAAAACGGTTATGAATGAACCCGAATTTCTGATATTGCGCACTAATGATGTGTTGTCGGCTCTGGTCGACCAGGACGAGCGTGTCATGGAGCTAGTGAGCCAGGCGTATCTTTTACACGCGCTCGGCGACACTTCGTTGCCCCACTCTGCTTTCCTTTACCTACCAGGAAATGAAGGGAAGCGGATCATAGCCTTACCGGCGTACTTGGGCGGCGAAATCCGTAGCGCGGGTATCAAGTGGGTAGCATCTGTTCCTGCCAACATCACTCGCGGCCTAGATCGCGCTTCTGCGGTAGTGATCCTGAACTCCATCGAAACCGGGCTCCCGAAAGCGGCCTTGGAGGGTTCAGTTATTAGCGCTAGGCGAACGGCAGCTAGCGCAATATTGGCAGCGAAGCTAATGCATGTAGGTGAGTTGCCCGATACACTATCAGTGATCGGCTGCGGGTACATCAACTACGAAGTGGTCCGGCTTGCCGCCAGAATTTTCCCTGCTTTGCGGAAATTATATTTGTTCGACCTCGAGGTTGGAAGAGCCGAATTCTTCCGAAAGCGAGTAGTTGAGAGTTCACCAAGTTTGGTTGTAAACATCACCGAAAGCGTCCAGGAAGCAGCCGCTGTATCCTTGCTCGTCTCTATTGCGACTACCGCAGCCTCACATCACATTGATAGGCCAGAGTACTTCCTTGCCGGCTCGACAATACTTCATATCTCACTACGCGACCTCTCTCCGGATTTCATCCTTGCCAGCGACAACGTAGTCGATGATCCAGACCACGTCTGCCGTTTCAACACCTCAATGCACTTAACCGAGGAGCTGACAGGTGGGCGCCAATTCATTCGCTGTTCGATTGGGGATATTTTACTTGGTCAGGCGATCCCGCGGGATCCAGGCCGCAGATGCGCTGTCTTCAGCCCGTTTGGCTTGGGCATTCTGGATCTGTCGCTCGCAGAATTCGTTTATCAACAGGCTGTCCATCGAGGACTCGGGATTGCCATAAATGAGTTCTGTGCCAAGTCATGGCATCAATAGTTGATATTGAAAATCTCCAGAGCATCTCAAACGCATCTCGGGAATAGGTTGCCTTTGACCTCGAAACTGCATCGAAACAGCTAATGGTTGATAACCCCACCAGAGGTGATGCAATATTTCACCTTATCCTTCCTATGGAGGTGGCGTAGCGCCGCAACCACTTCCGCACGCCAACAGACCTGCGGAAATGACGTTTGTAGATCTGCCCGGTAATCGTCAGTCCGATCACGGTCGAAAGCTCTCGGCGAATTTTTCCTCGATGCAGGATCAGCGTTTTTTCTGTGGGCGCCCACGTGGTTCCGGTAGGTACCTGGAACAGCCAACCGGCCTCATCCACCAGAACGATGGTGGAGCCGCGCTTTTTTTATCCGCGGCCAGTCGTACCGGAGCTACTCCGCACTCAGTTCTTCGTCACGCTTTTTGGCATAGACGGCGCATCTGCGGCGGGCTCCAGCCGATCTGTGGCTGATGTGTATCGACATTTTCGCATCAATGGCCCCTGTAAGCGCTGCTTGTTGGAAAGCTACGGGCCAGAAGCCGTTGCCACCATTGAGCAGGTGGCCGCTGATGGCAGGTTAAAGGCAGCGGCGTAACGACACAATCTTATGCGGCCCGACTTAGCGCCGGTTTGCGGCCGAACGGTGATAGTTTCGTTATTTGAACGTCATCCCAAAAAAGCCGCACCCTAACAAGTTGAATTCACGGCAATAGAAGCTGAGAGAGGTAAATGATGTCTACTGATATCTTGGATTGCATTATCGTAGGTTACAACGACATTGACACCCAAATGATGCTCGATACTGTCAAATCGACAGACGATGTGTCGGGGGCAATTAGAACAATATTGCGCAACACAGTAGAGTTGCGCGGCAAACGCATGAATTACGCGAGCCTGCTGAATATGGCTTTGCGGGAGACCCTGAACAAAGATCCCGATCTCAACGTGATGAGGATACCAAACCTGGCGGTCTGCTATCTGAAATCCTTCTTGGCCAAGAGGGGATTCAATGTCGAACACGTAAATTTCTTCAGTAAGGAAAAGGAGCGCATGGCCGCCCTATTACGGAATGGGGGACACGCGGTCGCTGTAACGACCACCTTCTATGTGAGCGCCGATCCGATCATCGAAATTGTTCAATTCATACGAGAGCACAACCCTAATATTCCGATCATTGTCGGGGGACCCCATATTTTCAACATTTGCAATGACTTGGATGTGGCAACACAAGACTACTTGCTTAGTTCGATTGGCGCTGACATCTATGTACATGACGGGCAGGGTGAAGACACTTTATCCAAGCTACTTCACGAGCTGTGCAATATCGGGCCAGAAAACGTAGATAGCATTCCGAACCTCATATACCCCGCAGGACTCAAGGAGCGCTTACTCGGAAAGTCAGCGAACGCTCTCAATCCACCGGGCTCCGGAAGCGCCTCAACTTCCTACATCAGGACTCGAAGAGAGAAGGAGAACAATGACATGGATGTTAATCTCATCGATTGGGGCTATTTCTCAAAGGATTTCTTCACCCCAACCGTCCAAATGAGAACAGCGCGAAGCTGCGCGTTCAAATGCGCTTTTTGCAGTTACCCAGTAATGGCTGGGCCTCTCAATCTTATCAGCGTCGATGTGATCGAGAGGGAGATGATGAAACTCAGATCCAACTCTGTGCGTTACCTAGTGTTTATCGACGATACATTCAATGTGCCATTGACACGTTTTAAACAAATGCTTCGAATGATGATCAGGAATAAGTTTGACTTCAAGTGGTTCTCATATTTCCGCTGCTCAAATTCGGATGACGAGGCTTTTGAGTTGATGGCAGAAAGCGGGTGCGCTGGCGTGTTCCTGGGCATTGAGTCTGGTGATCAGGATATTCTCGTCAAAATGAACAAGGCGGCGGCGGTTCCTAAGTACGAGTATGGGATAAAGAAGATGAATGAGTACGGCATCACTAGTTTCGCGTCATTTATTATCGGGTTTCCCGGAGAAACTCGGGGAAGCGTTCAAAACACAATTAACTTCATTGAGAGATGCCGACCGACTTTTTATCGAGCAGAGTTGTACTATCACCGAACTAACTTGCCCATTCACCAGAAAGCCGACCAATATGGCCTGCGAGGTGGCGGCTACAGCTGGCAGCACAACACGATGGACTGGAGAGAAGCTTGTGATCTGATTGACTACATGTACACGACGATTAAAGAATCGATAATACTCCCACAAGCCACTTTTGACTTTTGGTCAATCCCATACTTGCTTGGTATGGGTGTATCGATGGAGCAAATTATAGAGTTTACAAGAATTTCCCAAAAGCTTCTTTTAAGCCCTCTGTGCGGTGGACAGCCCGCTACTCAAAATGGCAATAACGAGGAGGCTGTATTTCAAGAATTAGTTGCATTGTGCAGTAAAATCGCTCCGAATCTGCATGAAAGAGTATTGCTCGGTTAACCAGCACGACAATCTTCTCGTCCGCTCGCAGCCGGTAGAAAGGCGTCCCCTGGCGCTCGCTGAACGGTTTCTTGCAAACGTTGCGGCGGCTGAACCGCCCCGGGATTCCCGGAGACGGTTTTCGTTGAGTCAGGCCGCGGCGGCCGACTCGTCTTGCTGGCGATAATACATCAATTCAAACTCCGCCGGCGGAATGTTGCCGATCGGTTCAAGCAGCCGACGGTTGTTGAACCA
>WNGB01017781.1_pt1 | contig 11220 bp, 9 predicted proteins | sample 5400681 | NCBI WGS metagenome assembly WNGB01 (sample SAMN13153367, study PRJNA577476) | soil metagenome | isolation source: 115 cm soil or saprolite under grassland replicate 2 | place: USA:California | collected 2016-06-15 | reverse complement strand
GCTCGCCACCTGGTCGGTTCAGGATCCTTCGCTCAGCCACGCCACCAACACGCCGGTGCGCAACCTGCTCGGCATCGGCGGCGCCACCGTCGCCGATCTCTCGATGCAGTTGCTCGGACTCGGCTCGCTCGCTCTGCTGCTGCCGATCGCAGTCTGGGGCTGGCGGCTGGCGAGCCACCGGCCGCTCCGCCGCGAGCGCATCCGGCTGGTGATCTGGATCGTCGGCATCGCGTTGGCGGCGGCGTTCGCGTCGTGCCTGCCGCACACCGCCTCATGGCCGCTGCCGGCCGGCCTCGGCGGCGTCGTGGGCGACGCCATGCTGCGGCTGGTGACCATGGTCGCCGGCGACCCACTCGCCGGAGCGATCCGCGTCATGGTCGGCGCGACCGCGGGCGTGATCTCTCTCATCGCGCTCGCCAGCGCGTGCGGTCTCGGCCTGCATGGCCAACCGCGCGAAGCGAACGACGAGGCGGAGGACGAGGAGCGCACCTCGATCTCGCTCGGGTTCCTCGTTCACGGCCTGCTCAGCCTCAAGGCCCGGCTGGCGCGCGCCCTCACCCGGCGCCGCACCGGGAAAGTATCGCTGCGGCGCGACGGCGGAGCGCCGCGGCCGGAGCCGCGCTTCGACAACTACCAGTCCGCGCTGCGCGACCTCGAGCGCGCGCCCGACGAAGCCGATATGGATGATGAAGACGAGGAGGAGACCCCGGCGCCGCGCAAGCAACGCCCGGCGCCGAAGCCGGCGCGCCGGTCGAGCGGCGGCTACGCCCTGCCGGCGCTCGAGCTCCTGACCCCGCCACGCGCGAGCGGGCGCGCGACCGTAAGCACCGAGACCCTGCAGACCAACGCCACCGCGCTCGAAGGCGTGCTCGGCGATTTCGGCGTGCGCGGCGAAATCATCAATGCGCGGCCGGGCCCGGTGGTGACGCTCTACGAGCTCGAGCCGGCGCCCGGCATCAAGTCTTCGCGCGTGATCGGGCTCGCCGACGACATCGCCCGCTCCATGAGCGCGCTGTCGGCACGCGTCGCCGTGGTGGCGGGCCGCAACGCCATCGGCATCGAGCTGCCGAACCCGACCCGCGAGAAGGTCTACCTGCGCGAGCTGCTCGCCAGCGACGACTACGTTGATTCAAGCGCCAAGCTGCCGCTCTGCCTCGGCAAGACCATCGGCGGCGAGCCGGTGATCGTCGATCTGCAGCGCATGCCGCATCTGCTGATCGCCGGCACCACCGGCTCCGGCAAGTCGGTCGCCATCAACACCATGATCCTGAGCCTGCTCTATCGGCTCAAGCCGGAGCAGTGCCGGCTGATCATGGTCGACCCGAAGATGCTGGAGCTCTCGGTCTATGACGCCATCCCGCATCTGCTCACGCCGGTGGTCACCGACCCGAAGAAGGCGGTGGTCGCATTGAAGTGGGCGGTACGGGAAATGGAGGAGCGCTACAAGAAGATGTCGAAGCTCGGCGTGCGCAACATCGACGGCTACAACGCGCGCGTCGCTGAGGCCAGCGCCAAGGGCGAGAAGCTCACCCGCACCGTCCATACCGGCTACGACAAGGACAGCGGCGAGGCGATCTACGAGGAAGAAGCGCTCGATCTCGAACCGCTGCCCTATATCGTGGTGATCGTCGACGAGATGGCCGACCTCATGATGGTGGCCGGGAAGGACATCGAAGGCGCGGTGCAGCGGCTCGCCCAGATGGCGCGCGCCGCCGGCCTGCACGTGATCCTGGCGACGCAGCGCCCGTCGGTCGACGTCATCACCGGCACCATCAAGGCGAATTTTCCGACCCGCATCTCGTTCCAGGTCACCTCCAAGATCGACAGCCGCACCATCCTGGGCGAGCAGGGCGCCGAGCAGCTGCTCGGCCAGGGCGACATGCTCTACATGGCCGGCGGCGGGCGCATCAGCCGCGTGCACGGCCCGTTCGTGTCGGACGACGAAGTCGAGAAGGTGGTCCGTCACCTCAAGGCGCAGGGCCAGCCGCAATACCTCGAGGCGGTCACCGCCGCCGACGAGGAGGAACTCGACGAGGACGGCAATCCGGTGTTCGACGCCACCAGCATGGGCGCCACCGGCGACGCCACCGACCTCTACCAGCAGGCGGTGCAGGTCGTGCTGCGCGACAAGAAAGCGTCCACCAGCTACATCCAGCGCCGGCTGCAGATCGGCTACAATCGCGCCGCCTCGCTCATGGAACGCATGGAACAAGAGGGCGTGGTCGGCCAGGCCAACCACGCCGGCAAGCGCGAAATCCTGCTCGGCGGCGAAAACGAAGAGCGGTACTAAGGCGAGAGCGGTATTGAGGAATCATCGCATTGCCGGTTAACTGAGGATGGGCGACGATCGAGCCGCGATGTCGCCACACGGGGCGGCTACCGGACGGCTGGGCCGGTGGCTAGACGGGAGCACACGATGGCTGGCAGGGGCCAGACAGCACTTATCGCAGCATTGCTGGCAGGCATGGTCGCGGCGACGACGGCTGCGGCCGAGCCGGTTCCGCTGCCGACCCCGGCGCCGCTCCCGAAGACCGGGGGCGTGCCGCCGCCATCCGCGGGTTCCGGGCCGGCGGTCCGGCCGCCCGCCCCGGTCCAGCAGCAGCAGAGCAACAGCGGCAGCGGCATCCCATTTTTGCCGCAGATCTTCGGCGGGAGTCAGCAGCAGCCGAACGCGGCCACGCCCAGCAGCGCGTTGCAGCCGGCCCAGCGCTCGCTGGTCGACAAGGTCAGCGGTTATCTCACCCGCGTCCAGGTGATGTCGGGCGACTTCCACCAGATCGGCCCCGACGGCCGGCAGTCCAAGGGCCAGTTCTACGTGCAGAAGCCTGGCAAGGTCCGCTTTGACTACGACCTGCCGGCCCGCATCGACATCATTGCCGACGGCTCCTCGGTGGTGGTGCGCGACCGCAAGCTCGCGACCCAGGACGTCTATCCGCTGTCGCAGACGCCGCTCCGGTTCCTGCTCGCCGACCGCATCGACCTGCTCAAGGACACCAACGTCACCCAAGTCTACGCCGACGACCTGTTCGTCACCGTGGTGGTCGAGGAGAAGCAGGTGCTGATCGGCACCAGCAAGCTGATGATGATGTTCGGCGCCAAGGATTTTCAGCTCAAGCAGTGGGTGGTGACCGACCCGCAGGGCTACGACACCACGATCGCGGTCTCCAACATCGATACCAGCCGGCGGCCGGACCCGAACCTGTTCAAGGTCGACTACACGCAGTACCGGAACTGAGTTGTGGGAGAAGCGAATAGCGAGTAGCGAATAGTAGAACGAATCCTACCTACTATTCGCTATTCGCTACTCACCATTCGCTTCATCATGCGCCTCACCGTCACCACCTGGAACATCAATTCGGTGCGCCTGCGCATCGACCTGGTGGCGAAGTTCATCAAGACGGTGCGGCCGGACGTGCTCTGCCTGCAGGAAACCAAGTGTCCGGACGACAAGTTTCCGCGCAAGCGCTTCAAGCGGCTCGGCTATGAGCACATCGCGCTCAACGGCCAGAAGGGCTATCACGGCGTCGCGGTGATCGCGCGCCTGCCGTTCGAGAGCTTCAACGCGCGCTCGTTCTGCGGCAAGACCGACTGCCGCCATGTCTCGGCGGTGCTCGGCGAACGCGCCGGCGTACGCGACCCGATCACGGTGCACAATCTCTACGTTCCGGCGGGCGGCGACCTGCCCGACCCCGGACTCAATCCGAAATTCGCCCACAAGCTCTCGTTCCTCGACGAGATGCGCGACGCGCCGGTGCTGCGGCCCGCGTCCTCCGAGCGCGCGATCCTGCTCGGCGACCTCAACGTGGCGCCGCTCGAGCACGACGTCTGGAGCCACAAGCAGATGCTGCGCATCGTCTCCCACACGCCGATCGAGTGCGACAAGCTGATCGCCGCCGGCAAGGCCGGCAACTGGGTCGATTCGATGCGCGTGCACACGCCGGAGCCGGCCAAGCTCTACACCTGGTGGAGCTACCGCGCGCCCGACTGGGCCGCCGCCGACAAGGGCCGCAGGCTCGACCATATCTGGACCTCGAACGCGCTTGCCGACCGGGTCGCCGGGATTGCGATCGCGCGCAACTATCGCGGCGCCGCGCGGCCGTCGGATCACGTGCCGGTCACGGCGACGCTGGAGCTGTGAGCCGGCTCGGCGGTTGGACCCTGCGCACTTGCATCAGCGGGACTCTCGACCCGTCATCCTGAGGTGGCCGCGTAGCGGCCCTCGAAGGATGCGGCCCCGGCTGGCTTAAAGGTCCCGGGGCCGTCGCCCTTCGAGGCTCGCTTCGCTCGCACCTCAGGGTGACGGGGATGGAGCAGTGCGCCTTCAAGAGTGAGCGAGACGGGCTAGATCTCCGACCACTGCCGCAGCAGGTTGTGATAGATCGAGGTCAGCTCGACCACCGAGGCATGGTCCGGGTGGTCGCGGGTGAGCGTGATGATCGCCATGTCGAGATCGAACAGCAGATTGCGCTGGGTGTCGTTGCGCACCATGCTCTGAATCCAGAAGAACGACGCGATGCGCGATCCGCGCGTGATCGGCGTCACGTGATGCAGGCTGGTGCCCGGATAGACGATCATGTCGCCGGCCGGGAGCTTCACGGCGTGCTGGCCGTAGGTGTCGCTCACCACCAGCTCGCCGCCGTCGTAATCGGCCGGCTCCGAGATGAACAGTGTGGCCGAGACGTCGGTGCGGATCTGCAATGACGTGTCGAGATAGCCGCGGATCGCATTGTCGACGTGCGGCCCGAACGTCATGCCGGCGTCGTAGCGGTTGAACAGCGGCGGAAACACCTGCTTCGGCAGCACGGCCGAGAAGAACAGCGGGTTGCGGCTGAGCGCGCCCATGACCATCTGGCCGAGCTCGCGCGCCTCCGGCGAGGTCTCGGGAAGCTGCAGGTTGTTCTTGACCTTCTCCGACTGGTGACCGGCGGTGACCCGGCCGTCGACCCACGCCGCCTTGACCATGACGTCGCGGCAGCGCGCCACCTGCTCGGGCGCCAGCACCTTCGGGATGTGAACCATCATCGGGATTCTTTGCTCCGCGCGAGCGATCCGCTCGGCTGGACGTGCCTTAGCAAATCACCAGCGCACCTTGTAGGTCACCGAGCCCCAGCGGCCCGACGCCGGCACAACGTTGTTGCCGAAGTATTGCGAATAATAGAGCTCGTTCGTGATGTTGTAGATGTTGAGCTGGATTGTCGATTTGTCGTCGATCTTGTAGCTCACCATCGCGTCGAACTTCCAATAGTCGGGCACGAAGGCCGTGTTGCCCTGGTTGGCCCATCCCATCGACTGGTAGGTCGCGCCGCCACCGACCGTGATGCGATCGGTGACCGCGTAGGTCGTCCAGATGGTGAGGTTATGGTGCGGCGTGTTCGGCAATTCGCGGCCCAGGATGCTGAGATCGCGCGTATCCGCAATGAGCGACTCCAGATAGCTGTAGCCGGCAAAGATGCTCCATTCGTTGGTGAGCTTGCCGCGGCGCCGATCTCGATGCCGTCCACCCGCGCGATGCCGTCGAGGATCGAGACCGTGCTGTCGGCCGGATCGTTGATGCGCAGGTTGGTCTTCTCGATTCGGAAGATCGCGGCGGTCACGCTCAACTTGTTGTCGAGCAGGTCGGCCTTGACCCCGGCCTCGATCGTGAAGGTCCTTTCGGGCGCGAGATTGGCAGTGCTGAGATTGGCGATGGTGCCCTGCTCGGCCGACGGATTGTACGAAATGCCGTAGGCCACGTAGGTGCTGACGTTCGACATCGGGTGCCCGACCGCGCCGAAGCGGTAGCTGAGCAGATTATCGGTGCGCTCGAGGAAGCGGTTGGCGACGACCGCCTGGTTCGGGTCGCTGTAGGTGGTATGGAAATAGTCGCCGCGCACCGTCGCCAGGAGTTCGAGATATTTGTTCACCTTGACCTGGTCGGACGCGAACATCGCGAAGGTCGATGCCTTGGTGTCGATCTCCTTGAACAGCACGGGCGCGCCGCCGGTCGGCGCGCCGGCGTAGTTCGGGAACACGACGCTGGTGCGGCAGGCCACATTCGCCGGGTCGCAGATATCCAGGCGGTTCTGCTTGCGGGTTTCTCCGGCGATCTCGTATCCGGCCGCAACCGTGTGCTCCAGGCCTTCGGTCTTGAACTTGGTGACGAGGTCGCCCTGGTTGACCGCGTAGGTGTTGTCGGTCTGGCGCTGGCGCCGTTCGCGGCCGACGAACATCTGGCTGATCGGGAAATTCGCCGGCGGCGGGTTGGGGAAGACCGCGGCGGCGGTGCCGAGCGAGCGCGGCGAGGTCGGCCGCGTGAAGCGGTCGTTGTCGATGTAGCGGACCACATTGCTGAGTTTCGTATCCTTGCTCAGCTCATGCTCGATCTTGGCGGTTGCAATGTGCGTTTCAAGCTGGGTGATGTCGCGCAGCGAACCGGTCGGAATGCCGAACCAATTGTTGCGCGGCACCGGCAGCGGCGGCGTCGGGGCGCCGTTGCCGTAGTAGCCGGGATTGGTCAAAACGCCGGTAAGAGGACTGCGGGCAGGCTGCGGAAGATAGGTGAACCCATAGTCGGGCACGCCTTCCTCGCCCTGGTAGATGTAGGCGAACGTTGCCTTGGTGCGCTCGCCGAGGTCCACGGCGACCGCGGGCGCCACGCCCCAGCGCTTGGTCCAGATGTGGTCGCGCGTCGGCGTGTCGAGGTCCATGCCGAGCGCCGCGACGCGGCCGGACCAGATGCCGTTCTTGCCGGCGGCGTCGAGCTCGGCGCGCACGCCCGGACCGGTGGTGGCGGTGAGCGTGCCCTCCACGTACGGCACGCCGCCAGTCGGCGGCAGCTTGCTGACGGTGTTGATGGCGCCGCCGGTGGCGCCGCGGCCGAAGGCGAAGGCCGACGGGCCCTTGTAGACTTCGACGCGATCGGCATTGAACAGGTCGCGGGTGTACCAGCCGGGATCGCGGATGCCGTCGCGAAACAGGTCGCCGCGGGCCACGAAGCCGCGGATGATCGGACCATCGCCCTGCTGAGAGCCTTCACCGGCGCTGAAGGTGATGCCGGGAATCGCGCGTAGCGCGTCCTCCATCGTATTGGCGCGCTGCTCCTGGATGATCTGCTGTGGAACCACGTTGACGGTCTGCGGCATGTCGCGCAGCGGCACCGGCAGACGCCCGATGCCGGACGTGTTGGCGCGATAGCCGGTAACGGCCGGCTGCGCCTCGACCGCCTGCGGGGCGGACGTTGGTGCAGGGGCCGGTGCCGGTGTGGTGGCGACCTGACGGGGACGGCGCGGACGCGGACGGACGATCACGTCAACGGGTGGCAGCGGCGTCTCCTGGACCAAGCGCTGCTGCTGTTGTTGCTGGGGCGGAGGTGGCGGCGTTGCTTCACCGGGCTCCGTGCTTTGCGCGAACAGCTGAACCGGCTCGCTGAGACAGAGCAGCGCCGCCACGCTCACAAACCCAGCCTTGGCCTGAATGAAGCGCTGCGCACTGCGCCCCGTACAACGCGGCATTTGACGCCTGTTCTTTCTCTTAGATTAGAAGGATTCAATACTGTATTTCTGAGAGTAATACTTGGTATCCGCCGGCATGGAGGGCGACAATGACATTTCCGCAACACGTATCGGCAATCGTATACTTGGATTATAATAATTAAAAACTAGACGATACGTTGTTTTTATTGCGCAACATCGCTTTTGCTTGTACTCAGCAATGATCGACCGCCGTCCAGAGTGATGACGCCTCGGAGCGGCTGCCAGCACCCTGGTGATCCATGTCCGTTTCGCCCTCGACGCTGACCCGCCTGCGATGCTTCTGGTGGACGCTCCATCGCTGGATCGCGCTGGCGCTTTGCATGCTGCTGGTCCCGATCGCGATTTCCGGCGCGCTGCTGGTCTGGAAGGACGAGCTGGATGCGCTGGCGCATCCCGCCCGCTACGCCGTGACGGCCGACGCCCCGACAGCTCCGTCGGCTTACCTGGCGAGCGCGCGCGCAGCACTGCCGCCGGGCTTTGCACCCATGGGCGTGCGGTTCCCGGCCGAGGACGGACAGCCCGTCACCGTCCTGGCGCGCGGCGAAGGCGCGCGCCAGCTGCTCATCGTGTACCACGACCCGCCGACCGGACGCGCACTCGACGTGGTCGATTTCCGTTCGTCGCTCATCGGCTTCCTGCATCGCTTCCACGAGAACCTGACGATCCCGGATTATTCCGGCCGCGCCATCGTCGGATGGGCCGGCGTCGGCATGCTGGTTCTCTCGCTGACCGGGATCTGGCTGTGGTGGCCGCGCAATGGCGCCTTCCTGCGCGGGCTGCACTGGCGCCGCTCGGGCTCGACGAACACGAACTTGCATCATCTGCTCGGGTTCTGGATCTCGCTGCCGCTGGCGTTCGTATCGCTCACCGGCATCTATCTGTCGTTTCCGCAAACCGCGCGCTCGACCATGGCGGCGATTGCACCGATGAACCCGCCGGGACGACCGATCTTCGCCGGCCAGCTTGCACGCGAGACGCAACTCACCGCCGACGCCGCGCTCGAGGCCGCGCGCGCCGCGAAGGCCAGCTGGCGTCCGGCCGCAGTCTTTCTCCCCACCATCGCGCAGGATGGCCCGCAGCGAGAGGGCCCCCAAGGTGGCCGGCGCGGCGAGCGCCCGGGCGCCGAACAGTCTCCGCCGCCGACCTGGCGCGTGCAGCTGCGCCACCCGGAAAGTTCCGAGATGGCGACCGTGCTGGTCAGCGACCGCACCGGGGCCGCGCAGGTCATGCCGGAACCGCTGTCGGGCGATCGGGCGGCGCAATGGATCCGCTTCCTGCACGAAGGCAGTCGCGGTGGAATCGTGTGGCAATGGCTGGTATTCCTGACCGGAGTATTCCCGCCGATATTTGCTGTGACTGGCATTGTCATGTGGGTGCGGGGGCGACGACGGCGAGTTGATTCCAATCGAACCGCGCAGGAAGCCGGCGCCATGCAGGCGGCGGAATAGACATGCGCGCGGCATATCGATTGGCGTCTCGCCAGGTGAGCGTGAGTGATCCGATGGAATGGGCAATGCGTCGTCGCGTGAACGAAGTGGCCGGCCTCGCCTTCGCCTCCGTGGTGACGTGGACGGTCTGGCTCGCCAAGTCGATCGAGCTCCTGGCCGCCAAGCGGCGCGCCAAACGGGCCGGAGCAACGCTGGCGGCAGTGCGCCATCTTGCCGAAGCCGTGCAACAGGTTCCGAAGGCGAGCGGCCCAGTCGGACAGCTGGTCGAGGCGGCGGTGACGGAGCTGCGGCTGTCCGATGACAACATGGACCGCGAGGGCATCAAGGAGCGCGTCGCATCGAGGCTCGAGCGGATCGAAGCCAACCGCGGGCGGCTGATGATGCGCGGCACTGGCGTGCTCGCGACGATCGGGGCGACCGCGCCGTTTGTCGGTCTGTTCGGCACGGTCTGGGGGATCATGAACAGCTTCATCGGCATTTCGAAATCGCAGACCACCAATCTCGCGGTGGTCGCGCCGGGCATTGCCGAGGCGCTGCTGGCGACCGCGATCGGGCTCGTGGCCGCGATCCCGGCGGTCGTCATCTATAACGTGTTCTCGCGGCAGATCGCGTCCTATCGAGCGCTGCTGGGCGACGCCTCGGCTGAGGTGCTGCGGCTGGTCGGACGCGATCTCGACCGTGCCGCCGCAGCGCCGCCCTCGTCCGCGCGCCGTCCCGTGTCATTGTCAGCAGCCGAGTAGCGCCATGAGCGTACGTCTCGATCACGGCGAAGACGAGCTGTCGGAGCTGCACGAGATCAATGTCACGCCGTTCATCGACGTGATGCTGGTGCTGCTCATCATCTTCATGGTGGCGGCGCCGCTTGCGACGGTCGACGTTGCGGTCAATCTGCCGTCGTCCACGGCCGAGCCGCAGCCGCGGCCCGACAAGCCGATCTTTCTGACCGTGAAGGCGGACTTGTCGATCGTCCTCGGCGAAGCCAGCATCGCGCGCGATACGCTCGGCAGCGCGCTCGGGGCGCTGACCAAGGGCGAGAAGGACACCCGCATCTTCGTGCGCGCCGACAAGACCGTGCCGTACGGCGAGATGATGGAAGTGATGAACCTGATGCGCAAGGCCGGCTATCTCAAGGTCGCGCTCGTCGGGCTCGAGAAGCCCCCGAGTCTGTGACGATGGGATTCGCTGCCGATAGCCGCGATCTCCAACGCTGGCTGCTCTGCGGCTGCCTCGTGCTGATGGCGCACGGCGGCTTCGCGGCCGCGGTCGTGCACTGGCACGGCACCGAGGAAGACGACGATCCCACCGCCGCGCTGGTCGTCGATCTGTCACCGATGCCGGTCGCTCCGGCCGACACGCTGCCGATCCCGCCTGGGCCCGAACAGGTCCAGGCCGAGGCCTCGCCGCAGCGGCCGGTCGAGAAAGAGGAAAAGCCGGACGAGGTGAAGGAGGTCAAGGAGGCTCGCGAGGAGCAGCCGGTCGTTCCCCTGACCGAGACAAAGTCATTCGATCTCGCCGCGCTCCCGCCCGACGTTCAGCGCGAGACCCCGAAGGCCGCGGAGCAACAGATGCCAGCGCCGGCGACCGCCGCTCCGCAGGCGCCCAAAGTTCAAGACGCCAATGTGGCCGCGGCACCGACGCCGGGCCAGCTTCACATCAGCAATTCGAATACGGTTCCGGCCTGGAAGCATCAGGTGGTCGGCTTGTTGGAGCGCAACAAGCGTTACCCGCAGGCCGCGCAGGCGCGCGGCGAACGCGGCATCGTGCAGCTCTCGTTCAGTCTCGACCGCCAGGGTCACGTGACATCGAGCAGGATCGCCAAGAGCTCGGGCTCCACGGCGCTCGACGAGGCGACGCTCGAACTGCTGCGCCGGGCGGGGACGTTCCCGCCACCACCGCCGGAAATGGCCGGCGCGCAGGTCAACCTGACGGTTCCGATCCGCTACAGCATTCAATAGCCGCAGATTGCCGCTGCGTTTCGCGGCGCGGCCCGCCGGATTACTTCTGTCCGACGGCGTCGAGCACGGTGCGGATCTTCTGCATGTCGCGTTCGGACTCGGCGATCCGCTTCGCCAGCACGTCGCGCAGGCGTATGGCCGCCTCCGGATAGCCGTCCAGCATCTTGAGAAAGAGCGGCCGCGGAATGCACAGCACCGTCGACGGCTCGAGCGCGGTCGCCGTCACCGGGCGGGTGGTCTCGGTGAACAGCGCAAGCTCGCCGAGCAGCGTGCCGACCCCGACCTTGACGCTCTTGCCGCTGTCGG
>WNGB01017582.1_pt1 | contig 11222 bp, 10 predicted proteins | sample 5400681 | NCBI WGS metagenome assembly WNGB01 (sample SAMN13153367, study PRJNA577476) | soil metagenome | isolation source: 115 cm soil or saprolite under grassland replicate 2 | place: USA:California | collected 2016-06-15 | reverse complement strand
CCCGCCTGGAAGCGCTTGACGAGGTCCTTCGACACGGAGGCGACCAGATTGACCTTGCCGTCCACGGCCGAACCCAGGCAGATGACACCCGAGCTGAGGCGCTCGCGCAGCGTATCCACCACGGAGCGCAGGTCTTCGGCGTCGAGGCCGTCGAGGCGCGCCACCAGCACCGGAACGCCCGCCACGGTGCGCGCGGAGGCCGCGAGCTCCTGGGCGCGGCCCTTGGCGAGGCGCGCCTCGAGCTGCTGGAGCTGCTTCTCGAGCTGCTTCTGCTCGTCCAGGAGCTTCTGCAGGCGCTTCGGCAGCTCGAGCGGCGGGATCTTCAGCAGCCCGGCGGACTCACGGAGCGCCTGCTCCTCGCGCCCCACGTGGCGCAGCGCCGACTCCCCGGTGACGGCCTCGATGCGGCGGACGCCGGAGGCGACGGCGCCCTCGGAGACGACCTTGAAGAGCCCGATCTGCCCCGTGGCCTCGAGGTGGGTGCCGCCGCAGAGCTCGGTGGAGAAGTCGCCGATCCTGATGACGCGCACCCGGTCGCCGTACTTCTCGCCGAAGAGCGCCATGGCCCCGCTCTTGAGCGCGGCCTGGAGATCCATCTCGGCGGGCGTGACCACGATGTTGGCCTGCACGTGCTCGTTGACCAGGTCCTCGACCTTTTCGACCTCGGTGTCGCCCAGATGACCGCCGTGGGAGAAGTCGAAGCGCAGGTGGTCGGGCGCCACGAGTGAGCCGGCCTGGCTCACGTGGGTACCGAGAATTTTCCTCAGGGCGGCGTGAAGCAGGTGCGTGCCGGTGTGATGCAGCTTGAGGCCCTGACGCCGGCGCGATTCCACCGTGACCGCGACTTCCTCGTTCTCGTGGAGGCTGCCCTGGGTGATGCGGACGCGGTGGACGATGAGCTGCCCGCCCCGGTAGTACGTGTCCTCGATGGTGCCCTGCCCCTCGCGTCCCACGATGGTACCCGTATCGCCCATCTGGCCGCCCGACTCGGCATAGGCCGGCGTGCGATCCAGAATGACCTCGACGGTCTGGCCCTCACCCGCTTCGAGTAGCCGCTCACCCTCCCCCACTAGAGCCAGGATGCGCGCGGGTGAGGCCAACTCGCTGTAACCGAGGAACTGGGACTTCGGTAGCTGGGCGGAGAGCTGCTGATAAACAAGGTTGATCGGGCTTTCGGTGATCCGGTATGAACCCCCGCCAAGCTGGAAAGAATAGGCACGCGCACGCTCGCGCTGAACATCCATCTCGGCCTCGAACTGATGGAGCGCCTCCGGGGGCACACTCCAGCCCGCATCCTCGAAGACCTCCTTGGCCAGATCAGTCGGGAAGCCGTGAGTGTCATAGAGCGTGAAGAGGAACTTGCCGTCCACGACCTTGCAGGCGTCCTTCGCATGCAAATCGAGATAGTCGCGGATCTTGGCCATCCCGAGATCGAGAGTCTCGGCGAAGCGCTCTTCTTCCTGCTTGACGGCATCAACGACGCGCCCCTGCGCCTCGACGATCTCCGGATAGGCTGCGCCCATGATTTCCACGACGGTCCTGGTCACGTCCCAGAGAAAGGGCTCGGTCAACCCCAGCATGCGACCGTGGCGCATGGCCCGGCGCATGATCCGCCTCAGCACATAGCCTCGCCACTCGTTGGAGGGGGTGACGCCGTCGGTGATCAGGAACGTTGCCGCCCGCGCGTGGTCGGCGATCACCTGCATCGACACGTCGTGCTCGATGCTGGCTCCATAGGCGATCTTCGACAGACGCTCGACGTGGCCGATGAGCGGCCGAAACAGGTCGGTGTCGTAGTCCGAGGCCTTGCCCTGCATCACTGCCGCGATCCGCTCCAGCCCCATGCCGGTGTCGATCGAGGGCTTGGGCAGCGGCGTCAGCTTGCCAGAGGCGTCCCGATTGAACTGCATGAAGACGAGGTTCCAGATCTCGAGCCACCGATCGCATTCGCAGGCGGGCCCGAGACACTTCCGGCCCGCCTGCTCCTCGGCACAGGGAAGATGGTCGCCCTGGTGGAAGTGCACCTCCGAGCAGGGCCCGCAGGGGCCGGTATCGCCCATGGCCCAGAAGTTGTCCTTCTCCCCGAGTCGCAGGATCCGATCGTCGCTCAGTCCGGCGACGCTCTTCCACAGCTGAAAGGCGTCGTCGTCATCCGTGAAGACGGTCGCCTTGAGGCGGTCCTTGGGCAGTCCCCACTTCTGCGTGAGCAGATCCCAGCAGTACTCGATCGCCTTCTTCTTGAAGTAGTCCCCGAAGGAAAAATTGCCCAGCATCTCGAAGAAGGTGTGATGCCGTGCCGTGCGGCCCACGTTCTCAAGGTCGTTGTGCTTGCCGCCCGCGCGCACGCACTTCTGAGCGGAGACGGCCCGGCGGTAGTCCCGCTGCTCCTCGCCCAGGAAGACGCGCTTGAACTGCACCATGCCGGCATTGGTGAAGAGGAGGGTCGGGTCGTCGCCGGGCACGAGCGGGGAGGAGCGCACGACCGTGTGGCCGCGATCGCGGAAGTAGTCGAGAAAGCCCTGGCGCAGCTCGTTGCCTGTCGTGGTCATGGGAGCCCTCATTATACCGGGCCCGTCACCCGACTGCGTCCCCGTCCGCCTGCGCCCCGGTGAGCGCCGAGACGGTGCGCATGACGAGGCCCGGCGGGTAGCCACGTCGCAGCAGGTAGTCGCGAAGACGGGGGGCGGCGCGCTCCCGGGCCGCGCGCAGCAGCGTGGGAAGCCGGCGGCGCCCGGCCGCGAGGCAGCGCTCGGCTTCGCCCACCTCGGCGAAGGCCGCTTCCACCGCCAGCCCCGCCACGTCGCGCGGGATCCCCTTCTGGGCCAGCTCCTGGCGGAGGCGGCGGCTGCCGACGCAACGCGCGCGGGCGCGAGACTCGGCCCAGAAGCGGGCGAAGGCCTTGTCGTCGACGTAGCCGCGACCCGCGAGCTCCTCGACGACGGCACGGGCCACCTCGGCGGACGCCCCGCGGCGCCGAAGTCGGGATGCGAGCTCGCGCGCGCTCCAGGCCTTCATGGCCAGAAGCTCGAAGGCCGCCAGCTTGGCGGCCTTCGCGTCCAGCTCGGGCATCTCTCGAGGCCCGCGCGCGCGGCCTCGGGGCGGCATCAGCCCTTCTTGAACACGCCCGGGCGGCCGACGTTGGGGGCGCCGACGAAGCCGGGGCTCGACGAGTCCCAGGTCATCTCGCCGGTGGAGAAGATGCCCTTGACCTTGAGGTCGAAGTCGTCCGGGTTGGTCGCGGCATCGCGCGCGGTTTCGTAGGTCACGAGCTCCTGGCGGTAAAGCCCGAGCAGTGACTGGTCGAAGGTCTGCATCCCGTACTGCGCCTGCCCGGCGGCGATGACCGTCGGGATCTGCGGCGTCTTGGCCTTCTCGCGGATGGACTCGCGGACGAGGCCCGTCATCATCATGACCTCGACCGCGGGCACGCGTCCCTTGCCGTCGGCGCGGACGACCAGGCGCTGGGAGACGACGCCCTGGATGACGGCCGAGAGCTGGGCGCGGATCTGGTCCTCCTGGTGAGGCGGGAAGATCGAGATGATGCGGTTGATCGTCTCGGTCGCGTTCAGCGTGTGAAGGGTCGAGAGCACGAGGTGGCCCGTCTCCGCGGCATGCAGGGCGACCTCCATGGTCTCGGCGTCGCGCATCTCGCCGACCAGGATGATGTCCGGGTCCTGGCGAAGGGCGGCGCGCAGCGCCTGCGCGAAGCCCGTCGAGTCCTGGCCGATCTCGCGCTGGCTGATGACGCACTTCTTGTCCTCGTGGACGAACTCGACCGGATCCTCGATCGTGACGATATGGTCGTTGCGGGTCCGGTTCATGTAGTCGAGCATGGCCGCGAGCGTGGTGGACTTGCCGGAGCCGGTGATGCCCGTGACCAGGATCATGCCGCGCCGCTCCAGGCAAAGCCGCTCCAGCACCTTGGGCAGGTGCAGGTCCTCGAAGGGCGGGATGTGCTCGGGGATGTGACGCAGCACGGCGCGGACGTCCCCCTGGCAGAGGAAGACGTTGATACGGAAGCGGCCGATGCCCGGCACGGTGTGCGCGAGGTCCATCTCCTCGCCTTCCATGAGGGCGTTGTAGCGGATCTCGCCCAGCAGCGTCATGGCCGTCTTGCGCATGAAGTCGCGCGACACGGAAGGCAGGTCGTCCTGGGTCTCGAGGTGGCCGTGCACGCGCACGATCGGGCGCGAGCCGGACTTCAAGTGCAGGTCGGAGGCGCTGCGCTTCACGCACTCGGTCAAGAGCTGGTGGAAGTCCATGGTCGCTCCTACTTGGTGGCCTTCTCGGGCTGCGCCGGCGCGGCTGCGCCGACGGGCTTCAGGCCGAGCGCGGCCCGCACCTTGATTTCCAGATCCGCCAGCACCTTGGGGTTGTCCTTGAGGTACTTCTTGGCGTTCTCACGGCCCTGCCCGATCCGCTCGGTCTTGTACGTGTGCCAGGTGCCGGACTTCTCCACGAGGTTCTGCTCGACCGCGGCGTCGAGGACCGAGCCTTCCTTCGAGATGCCCTCGCCGTAGATGACGTCGAACTCGGCCTCGCGGAACGGCGGCGACAGCTTGTTCTTCACGACCTTGACCTTCGTGTGCACGCCGATCGCCTCGGTGCCGTTCTTGATCGTCTCCTGCCGCCGGATGTCGAGGCGGATGGAGGAGTAGAACTTGAGCGCCCGCCCGCCCGTCGTCGTTTCGGGGCTGCCGAACATGACGCCGATCTTCTCGCGGATCTGGTTGATGAAGATGACGGCTCCGCCCGAGCGCGCGATGGCCGCGGTGAGCTTGCGCAGCGCCTGCGACATGAGCCGCGCCTGGAGGCCCGGCAGCGAGTCGCCCATGTCGCCGTCGAGCTCGGCCCGGGGCACGAGCGCCGCCACCGAGTCGATCACGATCACGTCCACGGCGTTCGAGCGCACGAGCGTCTCGGCGATCTCGAGCGCCTGCTCGCCCGTGTCGGGCTGGGAGATCAGCAGCTCGTCGGTGTTGACGCCCAGGTTCTTGGCGTAGATCGGGTCGAGGGCGTGCTCGGCGTCGATGAAGGCGGCCGTCCCGCCCATGTGCTGGGCCTCGGCGATGATGTGAAGCGCCAGCGTCGTCTTACCGGAGGACTCCGGGCCGTAGATCTCGGTCACGCGGCCGCGCGGGATGCCGCCGATGCCGAGCGCGACGTCGAGAGACAGCGCTCCCGTGGGAATGACGGAGATCTCGTCGAACACGCCGCCCTGGCCCAGGCGCATGATGGCGCCCTTGCCGAACTGCCGGTCGATGGACGCGATGGCCAGGTCAAGGGCCTGACGGCGATCGCTCTTCGCTACTTCAGCCATGGGTAATCCTCCGGAGGCGCGCAAACGCCCGATTCGACGAGTAGTTAGAGCATTGTAGGGGCCCGCGAGCCCCAAAGTCAATTAAGACCCGTCACCCAGGGTATCGTGACGCCGCCGCGGGCGCTGTCAATGTCCCGAATGCGATACGGATGGAGCCCTCAGAGCTCGTAGTGAGAGACCAGGGGGAACGAGGCGATGCTGGTATAGCGGGCGCCCGACGGATAGAGGTCGCTCCGCATGAGCGAGATGGCATCGACCGGGATGGTGCCGAAGCTCACGGTCGCCCCGCGGGCCAGAGACGAGCGGATCTCGGCCATGCCCTCGCGCCGCGAGCGTCGCTCGTCCATGACGCGCCCGATGGTCACGTGCGCCTGCCAGGCGCGCGTTTCGAGCGGGAACCCGTGGCTCTCGAGCGCCTGGGCCACGCGTCCCTGGAGCTTACGCACCTCGGCGCTGCCCTCCGAGATGCCCACCCAGATCGTGCGCGGGTGCTCGAGGCCGGGGAAGGCACCGAGTCCCCGGAGACCCATGGTGAAGGGCCCGATGCCCTGGACCCCTTCCTCGAGTACGGGCTTGATCCCGGCCAGCTGCTCCTCGGTCTGGTCGCCGAGGAAGCGCAGCGTGACGTGCAGGTTGTGCGGGGGCACCCAGGCGACGACGCGGGAGAACGGCCGCAGCTTGTCGACCTCCGCCGACAGGGCTCGCCTGACCTGGTCCGAGAGGAGGACGGCGACGAAGGTGCGCGGCATCAGCGCGCCAGGCGCCGGCGCAGCATGTCGAGCGCCGCCTGGGAAGACTGCCATTTGATCGCGGCCCGGCCGCCGGTGAAGCGGTGGCGGCGGACCTCCACGCCTTCGGGAGCGGCGCACGCGAGATACACCGTCCCCACCGGCTTCTCGGCGCTGCCGCCATCGGGGCCCGCTATGCCAGTGACGGCGAGCCCGCACGGCGAGCCCGACGCTCGGCATATGCCCACGACCATGGCCTCTGCCACGGGCGCGCTCACCGCGCCGTGGGCCCGGAGGAGCGCCTCAGGCACGCCCAGCAAGTCCTCCTTGGCGCGGTTCGAGTAGACGATGACGCCCCGCTCGACCCAGCGTGAAGATCCCGCGATATTGGTCAGGCGATGGCCGAGAAGGCCGCCCGTGCACGACTCGGCCACCGAGACCGTCAGACCCCCGTCGAGCAGCAGCCGGCCGACCACGGCCTCGAGCGTGTCCTCGTCCTGGCCGTAGCAATCGAGGCCGAGGGCCGCGCGCACTTCGGCCTCGACCGGCAGGAGGGCGGATTCCGCGAGGGCAGCCGTCGGGCCGCGGCCGGCCAGGCGCACGTGAACATCGCCTCCGACGGGCACGCAGGACACGGCGACCTCGCCCTCCTTGCCAAGCCAAGAGCCCAGGCGCTCCTCGGCGTCCGCCAGGCCGAGCCCCGTCGTCAGGAGCACGCGCTGCACCACCGCTCCGTCGGCGGAGAGAGAGCCGCGCGACTCGAGAAAGTCGCCGGTCATGTCCGCCAGGTGAGGCGAGCCCAGAGGCAGGACCACGATGATGCCGCTCTTCCTCTCGAGGGACCAGCCGTCCCAGCCGTCGGGCGCAGACGGCAGGAGGAGGGCGCCCTTGGGGAGAAGCGCGAGGCGGTCCAGCCGCCGGGGCATGGCCTGCCCGCGCTTCGCGAAGGCAGCCTCGAGCAGGGCCAGCCGCTTCTCGTTGAGGACCAGCCGCGCGCCCGTCAATCGCGCGACCAGGCGAGGCACGAGCTCGCCCGCCGAGCCGCCGGGCTGCGCAAGCACCACCAGGAGCCCGCCCGCCTCGAGCGCGCCGCGCAGCGCGGCCTCGAGCGCCGCCTCGCTCTCGTCCACCACCTGGCGCGAGGCGACCTGGACGCCCGCGGAAGCCAGCGCGCGTGCCACGGTGCGGGCCGCCGTGTCGTCGGCCGCGCCGTCCGCGACCGTGAGGACCCACGCCGCGCTCACGCGGGCACCCCGAAGAGCATTCGCGCCCCCATCAGCAGGACGAGCGCGTAGAGGCCGGCGATCAGGTCATCCACCATGACGCCGAAGCCGCCGCGAAGGGCCTGGCTCTCGCGGGCGGGGAAGGGCTTCCAGATGTCGAAGAGGCGGAAGAGAAAAAAGGCCGACACGAACACGGCCGGCGTGCGGGGCAGGAACAAGACGGAGAGCATCATGCCCGCGAACTCGTCGATGACGATGAGCCCGGGGTCCTTGCGCCCGAGCACGGCTTCGACGCGGTGCGACGCCCAGAAGCCGAGCGCGGTGACGATCACGAGCGCCACCGCGAGCCAGAGGGGCGTGAACGGGATGAACCACAGGCCGACCGCGGCCACCAGGCTGCCGGCAGTGCCGGGCGCAACGGGAGAGTACCCGGCGCCCCCGCCGCTGGCGATCGCGAAGGCCAGGCGGTCGGTCGAGCGGATCGCCTACTCTCCGACGAGCTCGTAGCCGTCCACTTCGACGATGTGGACGTCCGCGAAGCGTCCGGGCGTGAGGCGGGCATCGCGCAGATAGACCACGCCGTCGATCTCCGGGGCCTGTCCTGCGGTGCGCCCCTCGAAGGGAAACGCCGGGTCGGCGCTCGTGCCGTCCACGAGGACCGTCTGACGCGTGCCGAAGAGCGCCTTCTGGCGCTCCCACGCGAGACGATCCTGGAGCTCCTGCACCTGCTGCGCGCGCTCCGCCATCAGCTCGGCGGGCACCTGGCCCGTCATGGTCGCGGCGGGCGTGCCCTCCTCGACCGAGTAGGTGAAGACGCCGAGGCGGTCGAAGGCCGCGTCCTCCACGAAGGCCAGCAGGTTGTCGAAGGCGGCGTCCGTCTCGCCCGGGAAGCCCACGAGCACTGTGGTGCGGATCGTGACGCCAGGGATCGCGTCGCGGAACTGCGCCACGATGTCCTTCATCCGGCGGGCCGTCACCGCGCGGCGCATGGCGCGCAGGATCCCGTCGTCGCCGTGCTGCACCGGCATGTCGAGATAGGGCACCACGCGCGCGCGCCGCCATTTCTCCACCAGGCGCTCATTCACGTGCGCGGGGTGAAGATACATCGGACGTATCCACGGCATGCGCGTGTCGGACAGCGCGAGCAGCAGGTCGCCGATATCCCCGTTGGCCGGCAGCTCGCGTCCGTACGCGAGCGTGTCCTGCGAGACCAGGATGGCTTCCTGGATACCCTGGCGCGCCAGCCCCTCGACCTCGGCGACGATGTCCCTGAGGCGACGGCTACGATGGGATCCGCGAAACTGAGGAATGGCGCAGAAGGTGCAGCCCATGTCGCAGCCCTCGGCGATCTTCACATAGGCATACGGCATGCGGCCCGTAAGCAGGCGCGGCGTCCGGGCATCGTAGAGATAGCCGGGGGGCGCGCTCGTCACCCAGTCCTGGCGTCCCTCGGCCTGGCCCACGAGCTCCACGATGCGGTGGAGCGCCGAGGTGCCGAGGATGGCATTGACCTCGGGAATCTCCTTCAGGATCTCGCCGCCGTAACGCTGGGTCAGGCAGCCCGTCACGATCAGCGCCCGGGCGCGACCGGTCTCCTTCACCCGCGCGAGGTCGAGGATGGTGTTGACCGATTCCTCGCGGGCCCGGTCGATGAAGGCGCAGGTATTGACGATGAGGCACTCGGCCGCCTCGGCGGCGCCGGTGAGCTCGTGACCCGCCTGCGCCAGCATGCCCTGCATGAGCTCGGAGTCCACCTGGTTCTTGGGGCAGCCGAGGGTCGTGAAATGGACTTTCATGGGGAAGCGTTATGATCCCACACGGCTCGGAGGGAAGCAAACGCCGGGGCCGGAACCCGCATTGACTGCCAGGAGTTCTATCGTTATCGTGTGTGCCATGTCCGGGCGGCGCGTGACCCTCGCTTCCTCTCTCTTCCTGGCGACGATCCTGACGGTGGCTGCCGCAGGACCGGTCTGGGCCCATGAAGGGGGCCTCACGCCGGCATCAGCCGCTTTCCAATTCCACTGGATGGCCCTGGCCGCGTTGATCGTGCTCCTGACCGTCTGGCGGCGCTCCCGCTCGGCTGCGGCAGTCGCGCTGGCGCTCGCCCTGTGCACCTTCGCTTTCGAGCGCGGCGTGCATTCGGTCCATCACCTGGGCCAGGTCGTCCAGGAGAACGAATGCGCCGTGGCCGCCTCGGCGTCGCACACGGACGCCGCCGCTCACGATGCGCCAGGAATCGGCGCTCCGGATCTTGTCGCTGCGGGCCCGACACCCGAGGACTCGGGCCCGGGAGTCGCCGCTCTCCAGCTCTCCACAGAACAGGGACGCGCCCCGCCCGCTCCGCTCGCCTGATCGCTCGATCTCTCGCAGCTCGCAGGCCCTCATCGATCAGGGAGAGGAGCCACTCATGCACCATACCGTTGCTCGTGCCGTCGTATCTACCGTCGTCGCCGCCCTCGGGCTGGCCGCCGCGGACCCCGCACACGCCCACGGGCTCGCCGGGAAGCGCTTCTTTCCTTCCACGCTGACGCTGGACGACCCGTTCGTGGCCGACGAGCTCTCGCTGCCGACGGTCTTCCATATCAAGGAGCCGTGTGACGGCGACACACCCGCCCGCCACAGCACGGAGGTCTCGGGCGAGCTCTCGAAGCGTCTCCTGCCCAACCTGGGGCTCACGCTCGAGGGCGGCTGGCGCAATCTCGACCCGGCGCCCAATGGCAGGACTGAGGGCGGCTTCGACAACCTGGAAGTCACGCTCAAGTACCAGTTCTTCACGAGCGCCGCGCACGAGACCATCCTGTCAGTGGCGCTCGGCTGGGAGGTGGGCGGCACGGGCCGGCCAAAGGTCGAGGCCGAGTCCTTCGACGTCATCAAGCCGACACTGCTCTTCGGCAAAGGCTTTGGCGACCTTCCTGACTCGCTCGGCTGGCTCAAGCCTCTCGCGGTGACGGGCATCGCCGGCGGCGAGCTGCCGACCCGAAGCGGCACGAAGACCCTGCGCCTCAACGACGACGGAGACCTCGACATCGACATCGAGAAGAACCCGACGATCTTCCACTGGGGCTTCGCCGTGATGTACAGCCTTCCGTATCTGCAGTCCTTCGTGCGTGACGTGGGGCTGCCCGTCGTCCTGAATCGGCTCATTCCGCTGGTCGAGATCGACATCACGAATCCGCTGGATCGCGGCTTCGCGGGGAAGACGACGGGCACGGTCAATCCGGGCATCATCTGGGCCGGCAGGTACTTCCAGGTCGGGCTCGAGGCGGTGATCCCGATGAACGAGCGGACCGGCAAGAACGTGGGCGCGCGCGCGCAGCTACACTTCTTCCTCGACGACATCTTCCCGACTACCATCGGACGGCCGCTCTTCGGACGATGAGGAGCGCGCGGCTCGGCTTGATCGTGGTCCTCGCGCTGGCCGCGGCGGCCCCCGCGTGGGGCCACGCCTTCCTCGACCGCGCGGAGCCGCGAGTGGGCAGCACCGTCAAGTCGGCTCCCGCCCAGGTGCGGGTGTGGTTCACCCAGAACCTCGAGCCTGCCTTCAGCACCCTCGAGGTCGTCAACGAGCGGGGCGAGCGCGTGGACAAGGGCCCGGCTCAGCCCGATCCGGAAAATCCCGCGGTGCTCCACGTACCGCTCAAGCCGGTCGGGGCCGGGACCTACCGGGTCAGGTGGCGCGTGCTCTCGATCGACACCCACGTCACCGAGGGCGACTTCACGTTCCGCGTCGGTCCCTAGCATCTGCAGGAGCGCGGCACGTCCTGTGCACGAATCGCATCCTGGATGTCGGCACGTGCTCCCATCGCGGGTGGATGACACGGTCGAGCCAGAGCTCAAAGACGGGGCGGGATCGGATTGCCAGGCGAGCTAGGTGGAACGATAGTTCGTGAACTGGAGCGCGATGCCGAGATCCTTGCCCTTGACGAGGGCGATCACGGCCTGGAGGTCGTC
>WNGB01013046.1_pt1 | contig 11223 bp, 6 predicted proteins | sample 5400681 | NCBI WGS metagenome assembly WNGB01 (sample SAMN13153367, study PRJNA577476) | soil metagenome | isolation source: 115 cm soil or saprolite under grassland replicate 2 | place: USA:California | collected 2016-06-15 | reverse complement strand
GGCCCAGCAGCACGGCATGGTCGTGGTGGACGAGGCCGGCGGCGTGATCCGGCCCGCGCTGCTCTGGAACGACCTGCGCTCCGCCCCCGCGGCCCGCGAGCTGATCACCGAGCTGGGCGGACCGGGCTGGTGGGCGGAGCACACCGGGAGCGTCCCCAGCGCCTCGTTCACCGTGACGAAGCTGCGGTGGCTGGCCACGCACGAGCCGGACCACGCGGCCCGGGTGGCCCGCGTCATGCTCCCGCACGACTGGCTGACCTGGCGGCTCGGCGCATCCGGGGCCGGCCCGGACGGGCCCGGGCCGGCGACCGATCGCGGCGACGCCTCCGGCACCGGCTACTTCTCGCCCGCCGAAGACCGCTGGCTGCCCGGGATCGCCGCCGCGGCGCTCGGCCACGAGCCCGGGCTGCCCCGGATCGCCAAGCCCAGCGAGGTGGTGGGCGAGACCGCGGGCGGGGCCGTGCTGGCCCCCGGGACCGGCGACAACATGGGCGCCGCCCTCGGCCTCAGCCTGGAGCCCGGCGAGCTGGTGATCTCGATCGGCACCTCGGGGACCGCCTACGCGGTCACCGAGCGGGCCGCGGCGGACGAGTCCGGGATGGTCGCCGGGTTCGCCGACGCGACCGGCCGCTTCCTGCCGCTGATCGCCACGGTCAACGCCGGCCTGGTGCTGTCCGCGGTCGCCGCGCTGACCGGCACCGACCTGGACGGGCTGTCGGCCCGGGCGCTGGCCGCTGACCCCGGCGCGGGCGGCATCGCCCTGCTGCCCTACCTGGACGGGGAACGTTCCCCGAACCGGCCCGACGCCACCGGCGTGCTCCGCGGCCTGACCACCCGGAACGCGACCCCGGCCAACCTCGCCCGGGCCGCGATCGAGGCCGTGCTGGCCACCCTGGCCGAGGCTGCCGACCTGATCGCGGCGCAGGGCGCGTCCCGCGAGCGGGTCCTGCTGATCGGCGGCGGGGCCCGGTCCGAGGCGGCGCGCCGGCTGGCCCCCGGCATCCTCGGGGTTCCCGTCCTGGTGCCCGCACCCGAGGAGTACGTGGCGCTGGGCGCGGCCCGGCAGGCCGCGTGGGCGCTGGCGGGCACCCCCGACCCCCCGCAATGGCCGCGCCACCTCACGGAGGAATACACCGGGCCTGCCGAGCCGGTGGTCCGCCAGCGGCTCGCCTGGCTCCGCCAGGCCACGTTGGACTGGGACACCGCGGGCTGGGACACCCCGGTCTGGGAAAAATGACACACGTGCTGGTGACAGAGGTTTTTACGACGGAAAGGACTGGCTGGTGAGTGCGGACGCTTACGTGCCGACCCCTGGGGACAAGTTCTCGTTCGGGATCTGGACGGTGGGGTGGCAGGGGGTGGATGTGTTCGGCGGGGCGGTGCGCAAGCTGGCGGAGCTGGGCGCCTACGGGGTGAATTTCCACGACAACGACGTGTTCGGGTTCGAGGACAGCCCGGCGGAGCGGGACCGGAAGATCGCCGACTTCCGCCGCGCGCTGGACGAGACGGGCCTGGTGGTGACGACCGCGACGACCAACCTGTTCGGCCATCCCATCTTCAAGGATGGGGCGTTCACCGCCGCGGACCGGGAGGTGCGGCGGTTCGCGCTGGCCAAGACGATGCGGAACCTGGACCTGGCCGCGGAGCTGGGGGCGGGAGTGTATGTGTTCTGGGGTGGCCGGGAAGGCGCGGAGTCCGGGGCGGCCAAAGACATCCGGGCGGCGCTGGACCGCTATAAGGAGGGCCTGGACCTGCTGGCGGGCTACGTCCTGGAGCAGGGGTACGGGCTGCGGTTCGCGATCGAGCCGAAGCCGAACGAGCCGCGGGGGGACATCTTGCTGCCCACCGCCGGGCACGCGCTGGCCTTCATCGGTGAGCTGGAGCACGCGGCGATGGTGGGCATCAACCCCGAGGTCGGGCACGAGGAGATGGCGTCGCTGAACTATGCGCACGGGATCAGCCAGGCGCTGTGGCACGGGAAGTTGTTTCATATCGACCTGAACGGGCAGAACGGGCCGCGCTATGACCAGGACCTGCGGTTCGGGGCGGGGAACGCGCGGGGGGCGTTCTGGGTGGTGGATGCGCTGGTGGCCGGGGGGTATGACGGGCCGGTGCATTTTGATTACAAGCCGCCGCGGACCGAGGACGATGCGGGGGTGTGGGTGTCGGCGGCGGCGTGCATGCGCAACTACCTGATCTTGCGGGACAAGGTGACCGCGTTCCGCGCCGATCCGGAGGTCAAGGCGGCACTGGCCGCCTCCGGGGTGGCGGACCTGGCGGTACCGACCCTGGCGGCGGGCGAGACCTGGCGGGACGTGGCCGGCTACACCCCCGACATCGCCACCCTGGCGGACCGCGGCCTGGCCTACGAGCACCTCGACCAGCTCGCCCTCGAACACCTCTACGGCGTCCGCTAATGGCCGGGAACCCCCGGCCGCGGCCAGGGGGTAATCTGCCGCAGATGCCGGTAATTCCCGGACATGCCGTCCGGCCATAATGTCCCGGCGGCAAACCGCGGGCGAACCGCGGGACACGCGTGCCGGGCGCGGAAGGCAGGCCTTCCGCGCCCGGCACGAGCCCGGCGAAATAGACTCGCCAACAGATCCGCGCTTCTCACATGAGGGAGCAGCCCAGGTGACCTTGCTGGAATCCATCTCCGGCCCGCGAGAACTCAAGCAGCTGGCGCCAGACCAGCTGCCCGTCCTGGCCAGCGAGATCCGGGACCTGCTGATCGAGACCGTCTCGCGGACGAGCGGCCACCTCGGGCCCAACCTCGGCGTGGTCGAGCTCACGATCGCGATGCACCGGGTGTTCGACTCGCCGGCCGACAAGATCGTGTTCGACACCGGCCACCAGTCGTACGTGCACAAGCTCCTGACCGGGCGGGTACCCGAGTTCGGCACGCTGCGCCAGCGCGACGGGCTGTCCGGCTACCCCAGCCGCGCCGAATCCGAGCACGACCTGGTGGAGAACTCCCACGCGTCCACCAGCCTGTCCTACGCCGACGGGCTGGCCAAGGCGTACCGGCTGCGCGGTGAGACCGACCGCACCGTGGTGGCGGTCATCGGCGACGGTGCGCTGACCGGCGGCATGGCCTGGGAGGCGCTGAACAACATCGCGGTGGCCAGGAACAGCCGCCTGGTCATCGTGGTCAACGACAACGGCCGCTCCTACCAGCCGACCATCGGCGGCCTGGCCAATCATCTGGCCACGGTCCGGGTCAACCAGCGCTACGAGCAGGTGCTGGACTACATCAAGACCACGCTGACCCGTACCCCCGTGGTCGGGCCGCCGCTCTACGGCACGCTGCACGGCATGAAGAAGGGCCTCAAGGACGTCCTGCAGCCGCAGGTCATGTTCGAGGACCTCGGCCTGAAGTATCTGGGCCCGATCGACGGCCACGACGAGCAGGCCATGGAGATGGCGCTGCGCCGGGCCCGCGACTTCGGCGGCCCGGTGATCGTCCACGCGATCACCCGGAAAGGCTTCGGGTACCAGCTGGCCGAGGACAACGAGGAGGACCGGCTGCACCAGGTGCCGGCGGCCGCCCCGGCCGGCCAGGCCCCCGGCTCGCCCAAGCGGACCTGGTCGCAGGTGTTCGGCGACGCGCTCCTCTCGATCGGCGCGCGGCGCCCCGATGTGGTCGCGATCACCGCCGCGATGCTGCATCCGACCGGCCTGGCGCCGTTCGCCGAGGCCTACCCCGACCGGGTCTTCGACGTCGGCATCGCCGAGCAGCACGCGGTGACCAGCGCGGCCGGGCTGGCCATGGGTGGCCTGCACCCCGTGGTCGCGATCTACGCGACGTTCCTCAACCGGGCCTTCGACCAGGTGCTCATGGACGTGGCGCTGCACCGGCTGCCGGTCACGTTCGTGCTGGACCGGGCCGGGGTGACCGGGCCGGACGGGGCCAGCCACAACGGCATGTGGGACGGCTCGATCCTCCAGGTCGTCCCGGGCCTGCGGATCGCCGCCCCGCGGGACGCGACCCGGATCGCCGAGCTGCTGAGCGAGGCGGTGGCGGTCAGCGACGGCCCCACCGTGGTCCGCTTCCCCAAGGGGAGCGTGGGCGCCGAGGTCGACGCGATCGGCCAGATCGGCGGCATGGACGTGCTGCGCAGGCCGGACGGCGGCGCGGCCCCCGACGTGCTCCTGGTGGGGGCCGGGCCGATGGCCCTGACCTGCCTGGCCACGGCGGACCGGCTGGCCGATCAGGGCATCGGGGTGACCGTGATCGACCCGCGCTGGGTGAAGCCGGTCGATCCGGCCCTGGCCGAGGAGGCCCGCCGGGCCCGGCTCGTGGTGACGGTGGAGGACAACGGCGTGGCCGGCGGGTTCGGTGACGCCGTGTGCCGGCTGTTGCGGGACGCGGCGGTGGCCACCCCGGCCCGGATCTTCGGCCTGCCCCAGCGGTTCCTGGCCCATGGCTCGCGGGACGAGGTCCTCAATGAGGTCGGCCTGGTCCCGCAGCACCTGGCCCGGCAGATCACCGAGGCCGTGGCCCAACTGGACCCGGTGCTGGCCGATAACCCCCGCGGATAGGCCGGGGGAGGAGACTCCAGGGGAAGACCCAGGACCAGGAGAACGGTGGGGTTGCGTCCGTGACGACACTCGAGGTCGCCGTGGTGGGCTCCGGCCCGGCCGGCATCTACACGGCTGAGGCGCTCATCAAGCAGGTCACCGCCCTCGCCCTGCCAGGCACCGTGCGGGTGGACGTGCTGGACCGGCTGCCCACGCCCTACGGCCTGGTCCGCTACGGAGTGGCCCCGGACCACCCGTCCATCCGGTCCATCGCCGACTACCTCCGCGGCGTGCTCGAGCACCCCGCCGTCCGGTTCCTCGGTGGCGTGCACCTCGGCGACGACGTCACCCGGGAAGACCTGCTGGCCAGCTACGACGCGGTCGTCTACGCGACCGGGGCGATGCGGGACCGGCGGATGGGCATCCCCGGCGAGGACCTGCCCGGCAGCTACGCGGCCACCGACTTCGTCAACTGGTACTGCGGCCATCCTGACTCCGCCGCCGAGGCGTTCACCCTGGACGCCGAGTCCGTGGCCGTGGTCGGGGTCGGCAACGTGGCCGTGGATGTCGCCCGCATCCTGGTCAAGGACCCGGCCGCGCTGCGCTCCACGGACATCCCGCATGCGGTGCTGGAGGCCCTCACCTCCAGCAAGGTCCGCGAGGTGCACATGATCGGCCGGCGCGGGCCCGCGCAGGCCAAGTTCACCACCAAGGAACTCCGTGAGCTGGGCGAACTGGCCGACGTGGACATCGAGGTCCGGCCGGGCGAGCTCGACCTGGATGCGTTCGACCCCACCGGGCAGAGCGCCCAGCTGGCGCAGAGCGACCGCCGGGTCCGCGGCAACCTCGCGGCGATGAGGGACTGGGCCGCGCGTCCCTCCCGCGGCGCGGCACGCAGGCTGACGGTCCGGTTCTGGCTCCGCCCGGCCGCGGTCGAGGGCACCGTGGCCGAGGGCACCGTGGCCGAGGGCACCGCGGTCCAGGGCAGGGAGCGGGTGTCCGGGCTGACCGTGGAGCGGACCCGGCTGGATGAGCAGGGCCGGTTCACCGGGACCGGGGAGTACGAGACGATCCCGGCGCAGATGGTGTTCCGCAGTGTCGGCTACCAGAGCGTGCCGCTGGCCGGGGTGCCCTTCGACGAGAGCAGCGCCACGGTGCCCAACGCCGAGGGCCGCGTCCTCGGACCGGACGGCGAACCGCTGCCCGGGGAGTACGTCGCGGGCTGGCTCAAGCGAGGCCCCACCGGGGTCGTGGGCACGAACAAGTCCGACGCGGCCGCGACCGTCCGCTCCCTGCTCGCCGACCTGGCCGCCCGTGGTCCCGGGGAGACCGGTGGTCCCGGGGAGGCCCGTGGTCCCGGGGAGACCCGTGGTCCCGGGGGCCGGCCGTCCCGCAGGCCGCTCACGGAGGTGCTGGCCGCCCGGGGGGTCCGGCCGGTGAGCTACGTGGACTGGCTCCGGATCGAGGCCGCCGAGGCGGAGCTGGCCGGTGCGCTCGGCCGCGGTGAGCGGGTCAAGATCGGTGACCGGGAGGCCATCGAGGCACTGTGCCGGCCTTCTGCCGGCTGACCCGTACCGCGGTGCGCAGGCTGACCGCGCTGGCCGGGATGGCACTGGCCGCCGGGTCACCGTCTGCGCTGCGTGGCGCCGAAGTGACGCTCGGTGCGGCAATCCGGGTCAATGGTGCTCTACTGAACTGGGCAAACACGGCACTTGGTGATATCGAAAACAGTGGGCCGGGAAGTCTTGACGCGCGGGGCACAGGGGACAATGACGACATGAGTGTCGGTGAGGTCAGCTTCCAGCAGAGTCGGGATGAGGCGGGCACAGGCGGGGCGCCGGATCATGCGGGCACGGAACGAGCGGACGACCTGCCGCCGGACCGTTACATCGAGCGCGAGGGAAGCTGGCTGCGGTTCAACCAGCGTGTCCTCGAGCTGGCCCAGGACGACACCGTCCCGCTGCTCGAGCGGGTCCGCTTCATGGCCATCTTCGCCAGCAACCTGGACGAGTTCTTCATGGTCCGGGTGGCGGGCCGGATGCGCCGGATGGCCACCGGCCTGCCGGTCGAGGGCGTGACCACGGACATTCCCCCGGACCAGGTGCTGGAGAACACCCTGGAGACCGCGCGTGAGCTCAGCACGGAGCACGCGGAGTACTTCAACTCGACGATCGGCCCGCTGCTGGCCGACGAGCGCATCGAGATCCTGCACTGGAAGGAGCTCTCCGAACAGGAGCAGAACGACCTGCGGCAGCTGTTCCGGGACCGGATCTACCCGGTGCTCACCCCCCTCGTGGTGGACCCGGCCCATCCTTGGCCGTATATATCCGGGTTGTCCCTCAGCCTCGCGGTCATGATCGCCGAGCCGGACACGGGTGCGGTCATGTTCGCCCGGGTCAAGGTGCCCCCGCTGCTGCCCCGCTTCCTCAAGGTAGGCACGTACCGGTTCGTCCCGCTGGAAGACGTCATCGCCGCCCACCTGCCGGAGCTGTTCACCGGGCTGGACATCCTGGAGCACCACGTGTTCCGGGTAACCAGGACCCGGGAGCTGGAGGTGGACGAGGACGTCACCGAGGATCTCATGCAGTCGCTGGAGCGCGAGCTGCTCCGCCGCCGGCTCGAGCCCGCGGTCCGCCTCGAGGTGGAGGAAACCATCTCCGCCGATGTGCTCGAGAGGCTGGTCACCGAGCTGGACGTGGACCACCGCTCGGTCTACCACCTGCCGGGCCCGCTCGACCTGACCGGCCTGAATTCCATCGCCGACCTCGACATACGGCGGCTGAAGTACCCGGCCTTCGTCCCGTCAGAGGCGGCGTTCCCGCACGACGCGGACGTGTTCGCCACCCTGGACCGGCGGGATGTGCTGGTTCATCACCCGTACGACTCGTTCACCGCCACGGTGGAGCGGCTGACGGTGGAAGCGGCCAACGACCCCCGGGTCCTGGCCATCAAGCAGACGCTGTACCGGACCAGCGACTCCTCGCCGATCGTCGAGGCGCTGATCGACGCGGCCGAGGCGGGCAAGCAGGTCGTGGTGGTGGTGGAGCTCAAGGCGCGGTTCGATGAGCGGGCCAACATCCTCTGGGCCCGCAAGCTTGAAGAAGCGGGCTGCCACGTGGTGTACGGGTTCGTGGACCTCAAGACCCATTGCAAGATGGCGCTCGTGGTCCGGGAAGAGCCCGACGGGTCGCTGCGGCGCTACTGCCATATCGGCACGGGCAACTACAACTCCTCCACCGCGCGGCTTTACGAGGACTACGGCCTGCTCACCTCCGACCCTGAGGTCGGCGGGGACGCCACGGACCTGTTCAACGTGCTGACCGGGTACAGCCGCAAGAGCGAGTACCGCCGTTTCATGGTCGCCCCGCACGCGCTGCGGACCGGCCTGCTGGAGCGGATCGAGCGGCAGATGATCTGGCAGCGCTCGGGCAGGCCCGCGCGGATCCAGCTGAAGTGCAACGCGATCGTGGACGAGGCGGTCATCGACGCGCTCTACCGGGCGTCCAGCGCCGGTGTGCCGATAGATCTGTGGGTCCGCGGGATATGCTCGCTACGGCCGGGCCTGCCGGGACTGTCGGAGACCATCCGGGTGCGCAGCATCCTGGGGCGTTTCCTGGAGCACTCGCGGATCTACGCGTTCGGCCCCGCCGACGACGAGGAGGGCGAGGTCTGGATCGGGAGCGCCGACCTGATGCACCGCAATCTGGACCGCCGGGTGGAGAGCCTGTGCCGGGTCAAGACCCCGGCGCACCAGCAGGAGCTCCGCTCACTGATCGACTTGGCCGTGGACGACACCACGAGCTCCTGGTGGCTGGCCGGGGACGGCACCTGGACCCGGCATCACCTGGACGCCGAAGGGAAGCCCTTGCGAGACCTGCAGCAGTACCTCCTGGAACGACGCGGTCACCCAACCGACGGCTGATGGCCTTGGGTGGGGGAGCTGGGGAGAGCGAGATCCGGGCTGCGGGCGCCCTACTCTGGCGGCCGGGTACCGATGGCCCTGAGGTCGCGCTGGTTCACCGCCAGCGGTACGACGACTGGAGCCTGCCCAAGGGCAAGGCCCTGCCCGGCGAGCATGTCCTGCTGACCGCGGTCCGCGAGGTGGCCGAGGAGACCGGGGTCCGCGTGATCCTGGGACGGCGCCTGCCGTCCACGCACTACCAGCAGCATGGCAACCGGCCGAAGACGGTGGACTACTGGGCGGCCAAGGCGGCGGACAGCCCTCAGCCTGGCTTCATCCCGAACGACGAAGTGGACGAGGTCGGCTGGCTCCGCGTCGCGGCGGCCAAGGGCCGGCTGAGCTACCCGCATGACGTCGGCGTCCTCGACGAGTTCGCGGCCGGCCCGCCCGATACGAAACCTTTGATCCTGGTCCGGCATGCGTCTGCGGGCAGCAAGGACCGATGGCGGGCGGACGGGCACGACGACGACCTGAAACGGCCCCTCGATGCGGTGGGCCGCCAGCAGAAGGAGGAACTGGCCTCGCTGCTCCGGTGTTACGGGACCGCCCGGGTGCTCAGCTCGGCGGCGGAGCGCTGCGCCGAAACCGTCCAGCCGTTCGCCGACCTGGCCAGGCAGCGCGTGCAGACCGACCCCGCCTTCACCGTGGGGCTGGCCGGCCCCGGGGACGCGCGCCGCCGGGTGGACGAGGTGCTGGGCGCCGGCCTGCCCGCCGTGATCAGCGGGCACCGGGAGAACCTCTCCGTGATGCTGGAGGAGGCCTGCGCGGTGCTCGGCGCGAAGGCCCCCGAGAGCGAGCCGCTGCCGCTGGGCGGGTTCTGGGTGCTGCACGTCGGATGGAACGCGCTGGTGTCCCTGGAGGAGCATCACCTGGTGGGCAGCTGAACCCGGCCCGTGCGTCCGGGTGCGCCTGCCTGTCCGGCCGGGCCTCCCTGTCCGGGTGGGCCTGCCCGTCCGGGTGGGTCAGGCGCCAGCCGGGCTCCAGTCCAGGGTGGCCGGCAGGGCCCCTTCGAAGATCAGCAGCCACCGCTTGATCTCGATGCCGGTGCCGCCGCTGTAGCCGCCCAGCCCGTTGCCCGCGACCACCCGGTGGCACGGCACGATCAGCGGGACCGGGTTCGAGCCCATGATCCGCCCGATGGCCCGCGCCGGGAGCGAGATCCCGTCCGGCCCGGCCACCGCGCGCTGCGCCAGTTCGCCGTAGGTGACCGTCTTCCCATAGCCGACCGAATCATAGAGCACCGACAGCACCTGGTGCTGCGCCCGGGAACAGCCGGACCAGTCCACCGGCAGGTCGAACACCTGGCGCTGCCCGGCGAAGTACTCGGCGAGCTGGTCACGTGCCGCACCCAGCAGCCCGGCGCTGGCCCGCACGGAGCTGCCCTGCGCGGGACCGGCCTGCGCGGGACCGGCCTGGGCGGGGCTGGCCTGCCCGCCCTGGCGCCGCCCGGCGCCGCCGGGGCCCCGGAAATCGAGCCGCGCCACGCCCGCGGGGCTGCAGCCCACCGCGAGCGGTCCGACCGGCGAGCTCAGCCCCGCCCAGGCCAGTTCGGTCATCGTCCCATCCGCCTTCTGCCCGTTCCGCCGGCCTGGGGGCCGGGCTCTGGCCGGCCGTGCACGCCCCGTTCACGCCAGTCTGAGATTACGCACCCCTGCCGACATTCTCGCCGGGGCCTGGCCGGCCGGGCTGATCCCCCCCGGTGCGCTCCAGGGCATCGATGAGCATGCCTATCCGCGCGGTCTCCTCCGCGACCCGGGCCAGCAGGCGGTCGAAGCCGGCGCCGGGCTGGTCTTCGTGCCGGTAGTACTCGGCCAGGCCGCCCAGCACGCTGAGCGGCCTGCGCAGCGCCAGGCTGGTGTCCTCGATGGCCTGCCGCTGCCGCTCGGTGGTCTGCCAGGTGGCCGGCCCGGGCTCTGCCGCCGGGGCACGGGCCTGCTCGAGCTGGCTCAGCGCGGCGCTCAGCGCCGGGGCCACGCGGTCCGGGCCGGGCGGCTGGCCGGCCCGCGGATGGCCGGCTGGCGGCTGGCCGGGCCGCGGCCGGCCGGCCGCGATGGCTTCCGCCCGGCCACCCAGCTGGGTGAGCGGGCGGAGCGTGGCGCGGATCATCCAGCCGGCCAGGCACCCGGCGGCCAGCACCACGAGGCCGCCGAGGGCCAGCATGGTGACGGCCAGGCGGCTCGCAGCCTGGCCCACGCGGGCCAGGCTGAGGCTCACCACGAGCGTGCCCGGGGCGCCGCGGCCGGCCGGGCTGGTGACGTCGAGAGCGAAGTCCTCCGCGCTGTACGCGTAAGGGATGTGGTGCGCCCGGTAGTGCACCGGCTCGGCCACAGCCAGGAAGTTCCCGCCGCCACTGACCCGGACCGTGCCCGCCTCGCGCTGGTCCGCCAGGACCCGCACGGCGGATGCCGGCAGACCCGGCCCGGCCGGGCGGCCCGGGCCCGCCCGCATGACCAGCTGGCCGCCGGCGTCGCGCACCTCGATGCTCAGGTTCCCGGCCCCCGCGCCGGCGAGGCCGCTGAGCCCCGGGGGAGCAGGCTCGGTCCGCGAGAACGGCGTGAGCAGGAACGGGAACCGGGCGAGCTGTCCCGCGTAGACGCGGAGCTGCTGACCGGCCTCCCGCACCAGGGCGTCCCGGGTGGCCAGCCCGCCGGCCCCGACGATGATGCCTGCCCCGGCAGCGAGCAGGCACACCGCCACGGCGGCCAGCCGCACCGTCAGCGAGCGGGGGCCCGGCCGCCAGG
>WNGB01029613.1_pt1 | contig 11224 bp, 4 predicted proteins | sample 5400681 | NCBI WGS metagenome assembly WNGB01 (sample SAMN13153367, study PRJNA577476) | soil metagenome | isolation source: 115 cm soil or saprolite under grassland replicate 2 | place: USA:California | collected 2016-06-15 | reverse complement strand
GCACGCCGAACCACGGCTCATTCGTGATCCCGCAGGTTATGGCGAGTATCGAGAGCACGGTCAAGAAAATTGCGCTGCTCGATCTTCGGCATTCGTCCCGCGAGCTCGAACGTATTTTCAATTCATTTCCCGGCCTTTACCAGATGCTGCCATCCCCATGTGTCCAGAATCGCCGCTGGTCCGGCTTCTACGAACGCGACACCTACGGAAGCCTTGAGATCTCGCCACGCCACCTTGACGCTGCTCGCGCGCATCACGAGCTGCTCGTCGAGGCGATTGATTCAGAGCGGATGATCTACGTAGCTGGCGCGAATCAACCAACCTTCGAGGGACTTGACGATCTCTCGCGACTCGGCGATGCCAGCGCGTACCACGTCACCCTGGCCGGCGATGGGCGCGTTCCGCATGCTCTCGGCCTCCTCGACGGCGTGCCTACCTACTACATCGAGGAGCGTCACGGCGACCTGAGCGTCAACGCTAGGGTGCTCGGCGAGCTCGATTGGCTTCTGAAAACAGGCGAGTGCGCTCTCGAGACATCGCCGCCTAAAGATCGCAGCGCTGAGGCAGATGCACAAGCTCTGCAGGAGCGGGTGCTCCTCGAGCAGGAAGGTGAGGAAAGGCGGGTTCGAGAACTGGCCACCGCTCTTGGCTCCCGTGGTGCAACTTCGGACGGCGCTCAGACGTATGGCGGATCGACCGAACGCGAGCTAGAGGAGCTGGTGGTGCGTGAGTTTCTCGGCGCACGAGTAGAGGCCCCCCGAGTTACCGAGCGTCGACGGCAGGTGCGCCCGCGACGAATCCGAATCGCACTAGTACACGGAAGGATCGAGGAAATTGGCGACGGCGGTGAGCCGTTGATCGACGCAATAGCTGTTGGCCATTACGTGGGCGTAAAGCCACAGGAGGCAGAACTCGCACTCGACCAATCGATCAGCGCTGCGCTGGCGGAGTCGCACGACGGTCGCTCCGCGGAACGTCTACTCCTCACCGACTACAGCGAGCGCGGGGTGATTCGCGGGGAGCTTGGCCAGCCGTTCTTTCTCGAAGACCCACGGGGAGGCACCGAAGGCGCCAGTCGAGGGCGCTTGATTGTCGTCGCGGGTATGGGTCTACCAGGTCGTTTCGGTCCGCCTGAGCTCGCGGTGCTAGCGCGAGAGCTCGTCTGGTGTCTCGGCAGGTTGGGAAAGCGGCACCTCGCGACCGTATTGATCGGCGGCGGAGCCGGCAGTATCGATATTGGGGACGACGTTGAGGCGTGGCTGCGCGGAATCCGCGAAGCGATCATCGGATCAGCTGATCGTGCAGACGCACAACTTGAACAGATCACGTTTGTGGAGGCATCGGCCGCCAAACTTCGACGCGTGCAGGAGGCGATCCTGCGCTCCGACGAAACGTTTAAGGCGAGCGGCGATCCTTTGCGAATCGATTATCACGCGCTCAAGGATGACGAGCTCACCGACTTCGAACGTATTGAGGGCGAGCGGGAGCTCGAAAAACTCCGACACGGTCTCAACACGCCGCGAAGGATGCCCAACTCCGAGCCGGTCGAGCGAGCACCGACGCGTCTCACCCTCTCACTTGACAATGGGACCTACACCTTTGGTGCAATAACCCATGATGCAGCGCTGCCGGAGCGACGGATTCCTGTCGACCCCAAGCTCGTCGCGAAAGCGAACGACGAGCTTGTTTCCGAATGGCGACCTCAAATGCAATGGGAGCGGGGGCAGCTTCTCGATCGGCTGTTAATCCCCGACGACCTCAGGCCTCATCTCGCAAGCAATGCGCCGATCGTCATGCTCCTTGATGCGACAACGGCCCGGATCCACTGGGAAATGGTCGCGCCTCCCGGGCCGCGCCTCGTAGGGCTCGACCCTGTTGATAATCAGACACCAGATGTGCAGGAGCTCGCGCGAGTCTTCCTTGGGACGAGCCGCGGACTCACCCGTCAGTTGCGAACAACGTTCGCGCCGCCTCCCGAGGCACCACCACCACCGCGGCGCGTCTTGCGTGTGCTGGTCGTGGCCGACCCAGCGGCAGATGCTCCATTAGGCGGAGCCGAGGAGGAAGGCGTCGCCGTCGCCGACTTGTTCGAGAGCTTCAACGACATTGTGGCGAGCGAGGCTGAGAATCGAGTCGTCGTTGATCGCCTACTCGGCCCGAACGCGGCGACCCGGACCGCGGTCTTGCGGCATCTCGCTGTGCGCACCTACGACGTGCTCCACTATGCGGGCCACTGCGTGTACGAGGAGGACGACCCAGCCCGTCAGGAGCCAGCACGTCAAGGATGGCTATTCAGCGGCGGGGAGCTCCTGAGTCCGAACGAACTCAACCGGATAGATCGGATCCCAAAGTTCGTCTTCTCGAACGCCTGCCAATCCGGCGTCACACCTGACCGCGCGGACCGGCGTGCCGCGAGCCTCGCTCCCAGTTTCGCCGAGTCGTTCTTCGCTCGCGGCGTCTCGAACTTTGTTTGCACCGCATGGCCAGTCGCAGATGGCGCGGCGCGCGACTTTGCGCTTACCCTCTACTCGAACCTGCTGGGCATGTCACAGCGAGATCAAACCGAGCCACGGGCTCAAGGAGGTGTCGACTCGTGGCGGCCGCAGGTTATGCACGAGGCGATGCGAACAGCACGGCTTAGCATCTTCGACACGCTCGATGGTCACCAGACATGGGGCGCCTACCAGCACTACGGAAACCCCTATTTCCGCTTCTTCGAGAACTCCGGTCGTGAAAGCGGTCGCACTGACACGTCGACGATGAACTTCTCGACCGTGCCGCCGAAGAGCTCTAGCTCCCGAGCCCGGGCAGGACTGGTAGGGCGAGCAGAGCCCTGACGTCCCCGGGGACGCGTCTGCTCGGCACGCGCTGTGAAGCCGACCAGGTCCGCGAATACGACCGTCATGACCTTCCGCTCGTCGCGGGCGATGTCCGGGCGGTGAGCTCGGCGCCGTAGGCGTTGCAGAAGCGCGACTCCGGCGGGTTTTCCTGCTCGCAGGCCGTGCGAGTGACTACTCCTGAGCATCTCTCGACGGCGGAGTCGTACGCTCCGTTCGTGACTAGCTGCCTCAATTGCGGCCACGAGAACGAGGCCGGACCCGCGCGTGAGCTCGACCAACTACGAGGACGCGGTCGCGTGCGTGCGTGAACAAGCTTCGCGTGAGCTCGTCACGCTCGTCGGGGTTCCCGGCATCGCCAAGAGCCGGCTCGCGCGTCCCGGCCTCCGAGCCGCTTTGGCCGGTTCACTTGGTATGTGCGAGATGGCGCGATTCCTCGTCCCCATTAGAGGGAACGGCTACCGATCAGCTTGCAGCAGCGAGGAGCGCTTCGGCCTCGCGCACATAGCGCGTAGCCCTGACGGAGCGGAAGAACCCCAGGGCGGCCTGTAGCTGCACGTCCGCTTCGGCGCGTTGCCCCGCCGCCGTCAACGCCCGTGCGGCGTGTAGGCGCATCTCTGCGCCGTCCGTCAAATCTCCAATCTGGTCGAGCAGGTCAGCTGCCCGAGCGTAATCTCCGTCGAGGACGGCCACTGCGGCGTCATGGAAGGGCGACGACCGTGGCCAGGCCTCGAGGAGCGCTCGCAGCTCATCGGCTCGTCCCAACTCGGTGGTGAGCCGTGCGAGGTCGATCGTGCCGTAGTTGAGGAAGGTACGGCTCTGGTCCTCAAGAATGTCGGCGACGTACCTGGCCGCCTCCTCGCGCCGACCGTGCTCGAACGCAATCTTCGCCGCGTACAGGAAAGCGCCCACCCAGTTCTGAGGCGATCGAGCCGCGAGCGCAATCGAGATGACGCGCGCCAGCTCAGCCGCCGCCTGCTCGTCGTCGCCGCGCGCATGGAGCATCAGCGCCCGTGTCAACAGGACCGTGTCCTCTCCGTGTGGTGGCTGCCCTGCCTCGGAGTTCGCCAAGTAAGCGGCTGCGAGCCGGACCGACTCGTCCCAGTTGCCCAGGTAGTACTCGTTGGCGACTTGCATCGCGTCCGGATAGCGGGCGGCCACGTCGCCGCCCAAGCGTCTCGCAGTCCGACTTGCGTCCACGGTATATCGGCTCGCCTCGACCAGGCCCGTCGGCCACATGGTTGCCCCGAGGTTGTGGTACGCGCGCATCGCTGCGTGAAGTGAGTTGGAGGCGAGCGCAAGCTCGAGGCCCTCTCTGATCCTCTCGACTCCCTCGGCGTGACCCGCGTTTGCGAGCCCTGCGCCGATCGTGATCAGTGTGTCCGCGCGCAGCTCGTCGAGCCCAAAGGCTTCCGCCATCGCAAGGGCGTCGCTTCCGACTTCGAGTGCGGCCGCCGTGTCGATCGCGAGCATGCGATGCCTCGCGACCTGTGACAGCACGCGGGCCTTCTCCTCGGTCGGCTGCCGGTCGGCTACGAGGTCGAGCGCACGCTCCAGGTGCTCCCAGATCCGTCCGTACTCACCGCCGACCCAGGCGACCTCGGCGAGGGCGACCTCGAGCTCCGCGGTGCGCTCCACGTCCTGTGCCTCCAGGAGTGCGTCCCGCGCCTGTTCGAGAATCTCCCGGCGGTTCTCAGCATGTGCGCGGAACAGGGCCGAAGCTTGCAGGAAGAGGAGGTCGCGTCGCTCTGGATCCGAGGGCGCGAGGGCCAGCGCATCACCGTAGTACTTGGCTGCGGCGACGAACGCCTGCAATGAACGCGCACGGTCACCCGCTGCGCGCAACGCTTCGCGCGTCTTGCCCATGAGCGCTTCGTTCTCTCCGCCAAGAGCACGCTCGAGCTCGAGTGCCGTGACGTAGTGGTGCGCGAGCATCTCGGCGTGGTCGGCCTCCCGTCCGAGTGCCCCGATCCACTCGGCCGCTCTCCGGTGCTTCTCGGCCCTTGTGGCGCGGGGAATCTGGGAGTAGGCGACGTCGCGCACGAGGACGTGCCTGAAGGCGTATTCGCTCTCGCCCGCGACGGAGGGCCGACGCTCGCGACGCACGAACTCCTTGCGGTCGAGCGAGTGCAGCAAGCGTTCGGCTTCCGCCGCGGGCTTGCCGCCGATCGCCTCGAGAGCGCCGGTCCAGAACACCTTTCCCAGCACCGAGCCGTTCTGGACCAGCTCCTTTTCCGCAGCCGGTAGAGCATCGAGACGTGCCGCGATGATGCCCTGCACGTTCTCGGGCAGCGGTAAGTCTTCGACGTCGCCGCTCTCCGCGAACATGCGCGCGTACTGCTCGGCATAAAGCGGATTTCCCTCAGCCCGCTCGAGCAATGCCGTCTGCGTCTCGGCCGGAAGGACGGATCGGCCGAGCAACGAGCCGATCATCTTCGCGGTGTCGGCGTCGCCGAGCGGTGAGAGCGAGAGCGTGACGGCGTTTCGCTTACCGCCGCCCCAACCCGACCGGCGGGTGAAGAGCTCCGGCCGCGCTGTTGCAAGCACGAGGAGCGGCACGTCCGTCGCCCACTCGATCAGGTGGTCGACGAAATCGAGCAGGCCATCGTCCGCCCAGTGCAGGTCCTCGAACACGAGCACGGTCGGACGCTGTTCCGCGAGTGCCTCGAGGTAGCGGCGCCAGGCTGCGTAGGCCTCGTCGCGGTTGGCGCTGACTTCGGCGTCGTCGCTCGAGCCGGCGAGCACGCCGAGATGTCGCTTCACCCAGCCCGCCTCAGCGGGATCGACGAGCAGGTCGACCGACTCGTCGAGCTTCGACGCAACGACCTCGGGCGGATCGGCCTCGAGCACGCCGGCCTGCGCTTTCAGCATCTCGCCCAGTGCCCAGAAGCTGACGCCTTCCCCGTAGGGAAGCGATCGTCCCTGACGCCAAGTCACGAGTCCGGGAGTGGCTCGCACGTGCTCCAGGAGCTCGAACACGAGCCGGGACTTGCCGATTCCCGGAACGCCGACGAGCGTGACGAGCTGCACCGAGGGCTCGCGTTGGGCTCGGGACAGGGCGTCGCGCAGGACACCGAGCTCCTCGTCCCGCCCGACGAGCGCGGCACGGGACTCCTGCGTCACGTCGACGCCGTGGCGGGCTCGAGCCTCGACTGCCTCCCAGACGGCGATCGGCTCGGTCTTGCCTTTCGCCTCGACCGGCTCGTGCTCCTCGTAGTCGATCGAGTGCCGCGTGGCGCGCCAGGTCGTTTCGCCGACGAGGATGCCGTTCACGGGTGCGGCCGACTGCAGACGAGAGGTCGTGTTGACCACGTCGCCGGACGCCATCGCCTCGCCCTGGTCGGGACGTGCTCCGAGTGCGACGAGCGCCTCGCCCGTGTTGACGGCAATCCGGACCTGCAGCTCGTCTTCGTGCTCGCGCGCCCAGTCCCGGATCGAGAGCGCGGCGCGGACGGCTCGCTCCGGATCGTCCTCGTGCGCGACCGGTGCGCCGAAGAGCGCCATGACCGCGTCGCCGATGAACTTCTCGACGGTGCCGCCGAAGAGCTCGAGCTCCGAGCGCAGGCGCGCGTGGTAGGGGGCGAGCAGGGCCCGGACCTCCTCGGGATCCATCTGCTCGGCGCGTGCCGTGAAGCCGACCAGGTCCGCGAACACGACTGTCACGACCTTCCGCTCCTCGCGGGCGATGTCCTGCGCGGTGAGCTCGGCGCCGCAGGCGTTGCAGAAGCGCGACTCCGGCGGGTTTTCCTGCCCGCATGCGGTGCAAGTGACCATTCCTGAGCATCTTTCCACGGCGGAGGTCGTACGCTTCGTTCGTGACTAGCTGCCCCAATTGCGGCCACGAGAACGAGGCCGGAGCGAGGTTCTGCTCCCAGTGCGCGACGCCGCTCGGCGAGGCGCTGCTCGCGATGTCCGCATGAGCGCTCGCGAACGCAAGGTCGTCACGGTGCTCTTCGCCGATCTCGTGTCGTTCACGTCCCGCGCCGAGCAACTCGACCCCGAGGACGTCGAGGAGATGCTGGCCCCCTACCATGAGCGGCTGCGTTACGAGCTCGAGCGCTGGGGCGGCACGGTCGAGAAGTTCATCGGCGACGCCGTGATGGCGCTCTTCGGCGCACCGGTGACTCGTGAGGATGATCCGGAGCGCGCCGTGCGCGCGGCGCTAGCAATTCGAGACTGGATCGTCGAGGAGGGAAAGCTCGAAGTCCGAATCGCCGTCAACACCGGCGAAGCGCTCGTCAAGCTCGGCGCACGTCCGGAGGCCGGCGAGGGGATGGCGGCGGGCGACGTCGTCAACACGGCCGCACGGCTGCAGTCCGCAGCGCCCGTGAACGGCATCATCGTCGGCGAAACGACGTATCGCGCGACGGCGGAGACGATCGACTACGCCGAACGTCCGCCGGTCGAGGCGAAGGGGAAGGAAGAGCCGATCCCGGTCTGGGAGGTCGTGCAGGCGCGGGCTCGCTTCGGGGTCGACCTCGCGGGGGAGGCGCGGACGCCGCTCGTCGGGCGCGACCGCGAGGTCGAGCAGCTCGTCAGCGCACTCGAGCGCGTGCGCGAGCAACGCGCCTCGGAGCTGTTGACGCTCGTCGGTGTGCCGGGCATAGGCAAGAGCCGGCTGGTGGGCGAGTTGTTCCAGTCGATCGAGCGCGGCCGCGTTCTGACGTACTGGCGCCAGGGACGCTCGCTTCCTTACGGCCTGGGTGTCAGCTACTGGGCACTGGCCGAGATGGTCAAAGCGCAGGCCGGCGTCCTCGAGACCGACAGTGATGCCGAGGTCGAGGCGAAGCTCGCAAGCACCGTTGAGCGCCTCGTGGACGAGGATGAGGACTGGGTGGTCGCACAGCTACGCCCGCTCGTCGGCCAGGGCGATGCGGCCGGAACGCAGGAGGAGTCGTTCGCGGCGTGGCGTCGCTTCTTCGAGGCGATGGCCGAACAGCGTCCGCTCGTGCTCGTCTTCGAGGACATCCAGTGGGCGGACGACGGCCTGCTCGACTTCATCGAGCAGCTCGCCGACTGGGTGCGCGACGTTCCGATGCTGATCGTGTGCACGGCGCGGCCGGAGTTGCTCGAGCGCCGGTCGGCGTGGGGCGGCGGGAAGCCCAACGCCGCGACCGTCACACTCGCACCTCTTTCGGATGAGGAGACCGCGAAGCTGGTGGCCGCGCTCGGCGCAGAGACCGAGAGCGGGCTGCTCGAGCGCTGCGGCGGCAATCCGCTCTACGCGGAGCAGTTCGTGCGCATGCTGGCCGAGCGCGGCGACGCCCAGGGGGCGCTTCCGGAGACCGTGCAGGGGATCATCGCGGCAAGGCTCGACTCGCTGGCGGCGGGGGAGAAGGCGTTGCTGCAGGACGCGGCGGTCATGGGCAAGGTTTTCTGGCTTGGCGCGCTCGGTGCGACGGAGCAGCAGCTCCACGTGCTCCGGCAGAAAGAGTTCGTGCAGCGCGCGCGCCGGAGCTCGGTCGAAGGCGAGATCGAGTACGCCTTCAAGCACGTGCTGGTGCGCGACGTCGCGTACGGGCAGATCCCGCGTGCGGACCGCGCGCCGAAGCATCTACGCGCGGGCGATTGGATCGAGTCGCTGGGCCGTCCGGAGGACCACGCCGAGATGGTCGCGCACCACTACGTGAATGCGCTCGACCTCGCGCGCGCGGCGGGCCGGGACGACGACACGCTTGAGGAGCGCACCGTGCGCGCGCTGCGCGAGGCCGGGGGGCGGGCGCTGACGCTGAACGCGCTCCCTCAGGCGGCGGGCTACTACCGGCAGGCGTTGGCGCTCGTCCCGGACGACGCAGACGTGCTCTTGTCCTACGGACGCGTTCTCTACCTTCAAGCCTTCCAAGGCGAGGAGGAGCTGGCGAAGGCGCGTGGGGGGCTCCTCTCCGCGGGAAGGCGTGAGACCGCGGCGGAAGCGACGCTGATGCTCGCCGATGTCGCCTGGAACGAGGGCCGGCGTAAGGACGCCGAGGCGTACCTGGACGAGGCGCGCTCCTTCGTCTCCGATCTGCCCGCGTCGCGCGCGCAGGCGGCGGTCGTCACCGAGGTGGCGCGCTACGAGATGCTCGCCGGCCGACTCGACACGGCAATTGAGGTCGGTGTCGAGGCGATTGCTCTCGCTGAGGCCGTCGGGGCCGACGACCTGCGCTTACGGGCGTTGAGTACGGTCGGCGTCTCGCGTGCCGACAGCGGAGACACGGCCGGATTCGCGGAGCTGGAGCAGGTGATCGAGCTCGCGACGCGCCTCAACGAAATCCCAGAGCTCTTGCGCGGCTGGAACAACCTGACGGCACTCCACATCCTCCATGGAAGCATGGAGAAGACGCAGGCTGGAGAGGCAGAGACGCTCCGCCTGGCGCGGCACTACGGTCAGCACGCCTGGCGCGGCACTACGGTCAGCACGGCATCGTGAGGTTCATCGAAGGGGGAGCCTCGGCCGGCAACCGCTATCACGCCGGCGAATGGGATGACGCCTTGGCGTATGCCGACAAGGCGATCGCGGAGGTTGAGCGGGGGGCGCGCATATATCAGGTCGCCGCGATGTATGCCTTCCGCGGCCTGATCCGGCTCGCCCGCGGTGATGACCAAGGCGCCGAGTCGGATGCCGAGGTGGCGATCGAGCGGGCCCGTCCGATCGGAGACGTGCAGGCCCTGAATCCGGATCTCGCGATGGCGGCGTTCTTGTTCGTCTCTGTCGGCAACGAGCAGCGCGCGGACGAGACGGTGACCGAGGCACTCGAGAGCCTGCGGCAGCTGCGCCACTTCGGCTTCGCCGTGATGGAGGCGCCCGCCCTGGCGTGGGCCGCACTGGCGCTCGGCCGCGAGTCGGAGCTGATCGAGGTGCTGGAGCGCGAGTCGTTCAAGTCGCCGTGGTTGCGGGCGGCGCTCGCGGTCGCCTCGCGGGACATCAACGAAGCGGCGGAGATCTGCGGCGGCATGGGACTGAGGTCAAATGAAGCCTTCTTCCGGCTGCAGGCGGGTGGCGAGCAGGATGTCCGGGCCGCGCTCGACTTCTACAGGCGCGTTGGTGCGACGCGGTACGTGCGGGAGGGGGAGGCGCTGCTGGCAGCGTCGGCCTAGCTTCTGGTCTACTGATCGCGTGACAAAGCGGGTATCCGTCCGACTGACAGATTCGGACCTGGCCGCGTTGGACGCGGCTATCGCACGCGGGCGGTTCGCCAGCCGCAGCGAGACTTTGCGCGCAGGCCTTGAACGACTTCTGTACGAAGAGCGCCAGGGCGAGATCGACAAGAGCTATGCCGCTGCCTACGCGAAGCATCCGCAGGAGGAGTGGGTCGCCGAGCTCGGCCTCGCCGGCCCTGCGGCGTTTGACAAAGCCCAGGGGCGGCGCGCCGCTCTGACCTAAAGCGCCTGCCCGACCTCTTCCAGGCTGGCGAGGTTGTGCCCGCTGAGGAAGACGTCGACGTGGGGGAGCGCCTGGCGCATGCCGCGCGCGAGCGGCTCGTACGCGGGGTCCTCCTTGAGCGGGTTGAGCCAGACGACCCGGTGCGCGAGTCGTGCCAGGCGCGCCATCTCGGCGCGGAGCACCTCGGGCTCGCCGACGTCGAGGCCGTCCGAGCAGATCACGACTACGGCTCCGCGCGCGACGTTCGTGCGCGTCAGGGCGCGCACGGCGTCGCCGATGCGCGTGCCGCCGTTCCAGTCGACCACGTCTTCGGCGGCGCGGCGTAGCGCCTCCTGCGCGTCCGCGTCGGCGAGCGCCTTGGTCACGCGCGTGAGGCGCGTCCCGAAGCAGAACGCCTCCCAGCGCGCGTCCGCCTGCAGGGCGGCACGCGCGAAGAGGACGAGCGCGCGCGAGTAGTCCGCCATCGAGCCGGAGACATCGAGCAACAGCACCAGCCGCCTCCGGCGTCGCCGCCGCGCCCGCCAGACGCGTTCGACCGGCTCACCACCGGTGCGGAAGGAGCGGCGAAGCGTCCGGCGCAGATCGGGATCGCCGCGCCGCGCAGGCTCGCGGCGGCGCGTGCGGCGGCTCGGCACCGTCAGCCGCAGGCGCCGCATCAGCTCGCCCAGATCGAGGAGCTCCTCGCGCGTCAGGGCGGCGAAGCTCTTCGTCCGGAGGAGCTCCTCCCGGCTCGCGAGCGCGACCTCCTCCTCGACGACTGTCACCGGCCGAGCAGGCGGCTCCTCCTCCAAGACTCCGCGGAAGACCCGGTCGTAGACCGGGATCTCCTCCGGGCGGGAGACGAGCGTCAGCCGCCCGGCCCAGTACAGGTGCCCGGCGGGCAAGGCAGCGGCGGCGCGGCAGAACTCGAGCACGCGTCCGGGGCCGACGGCAAGGCCCTCGTCGCGGAGCGCGCGCCCGAAGGCGGCCAGCCGCGCGACCTCGTCAGCCACTGAAGAGCTCGGCCTGCGCGCGCTTCAGGTCG
>WNGB01021729.1_pt1 | contig 11224 bp, 13 predicted proteins | sample 5400681 | NCBI WGS metagenome assembly WNGB01 (sample SAMN13153367, study PRJNA577476) | soil metagenome | isolation source: 115 cm soil or saprolite under grassland replicate 2 | place: USA:California | collected 2016-06-15 | reverse complement strand
CGGAACGGTTCGACCAGCCGCGTCGTCAAGCTCGGTCGCCTACAGCCGGCGAACGCCGAGAGCGAAGCTCCCAAGACCGACATCGTCGTCAAGCGAGAGGCGAATGGTCACGCCATGCTTCCGGCCGAGCGATCGCCGCAGACAGTGCTCGTGCTCGCAGCTTCCGCTTCTGAGGAGCGTGCACTCCCGGAGGTGGTTTCGCCGGAGATGTCCTCCCCGGCAGCGGCAGCTCCCGAGGAGCCCGCGCCAGTCCGTGTGCCTGAGACGCAGGAGACCGGACCGCCGCTACACGTGTGCACGATAGCGTGCTGGCGCGGCTACACGAAAGCTCACTTCTATGCTCGCCCGCCGCGCACCGACGCGGCGATTGCGTCGTCGCCTTCGTTCTCGTGGCGGATATGGGAGGCGCAGCCGCGTGATGCTGCAGCCGGGGAAGCGGCGCTCGACAAGCTCGTGGCCGACCTGGAGGCCAGCGGCTGGCAGCAGCTGGGGCGCGGCCACGCCTGGTACGAGCTCAGGTTCGGTCGTACGCCGGACCCGGTGTGGGAGGCCTGACCACGTCGCGTTCGGCGCTCCGGCACTCAGCCCGCGGCACGAACTCGACCATCTAAGGGCCGTACCGGTCCGACCGCGGTGGAAGACCGGGGTCAGTTCTTTCATTACCGCACACGACCACATGCACGCCGCCTGATCACGGACTTCTGAACCCGCGTACCTGTCGGTCGCGCTGCTCGTAGGCCTGCTCGCGAACGCGCTTGCAGGTTGGTGGTGGGCCGACCCACTCGCCCCGCTCGTCATTGCCGGCGTTGCAGCTCGTGAAGGTGTCGAAAGCTGGCGCGGCGACAGCTGCGAGTGCTGCTAGCGGCCGCGCTTGCTCGAGCAATCGGGGCAGCCACACTGATCGCAGCCGCACCCCGTGCAGGCATTCCTCGTCACGTGTGGAGACTACCCCTTTGGCGCCTGAGGTTGATCCGACACTCCCGGTACGTGACGTGTGCCGCTACGTGAGTTGTTTCGCGACGATCGCGCGCTGCAGCTCGGTCGCGGAGACGGAGCCTTCGAACTTCGCCGTTAGTCTGCCGTCGCGACCAACAAGGAATATCCACGGCTCCGACTCCAGAGCCCATTCCTTCATCCACCGGTTGTAGCCCTTCGCCGGATCGTTGGCCTTGTACACCTCGACGTGGATAAACCGCACCGCTGTTCGTTCGAGTCGCTTCTGGACGTACGAGACCACGTCGACGACAGGTCCGCACGTCCGGCTCTCACAGAACTTCGGCGTGGCGAAGACGAGGACGAACGGCTCGTGTGCTGGAAGCGCCTGCGCGACCGACGTCGTGTACAAGGCTCGGTTCGGATGCGGCGCTGTCGTCAAGACGGAAAGCTTCCCGTGAGCTGATGCCAGCGTCGGCGTTTTCGATCTCGGCGCCATCGCACCGATCGCTGGCGAGAACGTCTTTGGGCGCACGTCGATGTTGGCGAGGCCCGCGATGTTCGCTTGGGCAGGCAGAGCGGCGATCCGGTAGCGGCCGGCGCGTGGCATACGCAGGTGGACGACGTAGAGGGCCTGTACGCCGAACGGCGGTTTGGAGACGCCGGGGATGCCGATCGGTTCGCGCTTGGCCGTCGCGTGTTCGAATGGCTTCGCGTTGAGCCCGTTTGCGAGGTAGACCCGGGCCGTGGGACGGTCGATCGGGCGACCGTTCTTCGCGATCACTAGGAAGCTGTATCTGATCGGCCCGGGGCGAAGTCAGCGTCTCCGGGCGTGAGCGCGACTGTCGGTGACCGGCTCGTGAGGGCGGCCAGGCTACCGCGAGGTGTGGTGACCGCTTGGTCTCGCGGATCGCGAGCCACAGCCTGTTGCGACGAGAGCGACGACGGCGACCAGGAGACAACCGTCCACCGGCCTGCGGCATCTCGTTGGCATCGAAGCCCGGACCCTCACCGGATGGACGTCGGAGGCCTAGTGTGCATGGGCGCCGGTTCATCGCCTTGAGCATCGGCAGGCCGCCGGTGCTCACGAACCGCCAGACTAGCGCCGCGGCGAGCGCGAGGAAGATGATGTTCAGAAATGTCGTGTAGTTCCAGTGGAGGCTTGCCTCGACAACTTTTGCGTGGCGTTCTGACGGGGACGAGATGAATTTCCTTGAAGACCAGTTCGACCGCGATCCCGGCAGCCGCCATCGTGACGTAGAAGCTGCCGAGCAGGAACGCTGCCATCTTCCAGCCGTAGTACTTGCGGTAGATGCCGAGGATCGGCAGCACGATCAGGTCGGCGAAGATGAAGGCGAGGACGCCGCCGAAGCTAATGCAGCCGTTCCAGAGGATCGCGGCCAGTGGGACGTTGCCGATCGAGCAGACAAAGCTGATCAGGGCGACCAGTGGTCCGATGATCGGGCCCCAGAACACGGCGAGAGTGTCATGGCGTTCCAAAAACAGCGACTGCCACCACGACTCCGGAACCCAGGCTGCCAGTGCGCCTGCGATCAGCAGTCCGCCGGCGATGTCGATCCAGATCGCCGCCCAGTCCATCACGAAGTAGTTGGCGGAGGCCGTGAAGCCTTGCGGGCTTCGGAGCCGCCGCCACCACGTGCCGGGGCCGCGCGCGGCCATGTCCATCTCGGCGTGGCCTTCCATGCGGCCTACGAGGCCGAGGTCAGCCTGCCTGCGTGCTTGCTCGACGAGTCGCTGCGTCAGGAAGAGCCGGAAGCTGATCGCCAGGAGAACGATCATCAGCGGACCGCCGATGAACTCGGCGATCGTGAACTGCCAGCCGAGGAGCAGCGTCATGATGATCCCGAGCTCGATCACGAGGTTCGTGGAAGCGAACTGAAACGCCATCGCAGCGGTGAAGTTGGCGCCTTTGCGAAATAGCGAGCGGGCGAGGGCGACCGCGGCGTAGCTGCAGGAGGACGAGGCAGCGCCGAGCCCGGTGGCGATCGAGAGTGTCCGCGGGGAGTCGTCGGGCAGGAGTCGACGCATCTCCTCCTTGGAGACGACTGCCTGTACCGCCCCGGAAAGGGCGAAGCCGAGGATCAGGGCCCAGAGGACCTCCCAGAACATCCCAAAGGCGAACGAGAGCGCGTGTCCGATCTCGCCCAAGACCGAGGAGAGTGATCACGTCCTTGGCTGTCGATCCAGTAGGTCTCCGGGACGCCGGTGAGGCCGTAGTCGCTGAACGTCGATCCGCTGCCGTCCCGGAGCGAGACGTAGTTCGTGTCGAACTCGCGGAGGAATTTGCGAGCGTCACCCTTGAAGTCCTGCACGTCGATTCCGAGGAACACGACGCGCCTCGAGTGCAGCCGAGCGGCGTCGGTCAGGCGGGATGCTTCCGCTTTGCAGGGGCCGCACCAGGACGCCCAGAAGTTGATCACGACTGGATAGCCGCGAAGCTCTCGCAGGGATACCTTCGAGTCGACGACGGCTGAGCGAAGCTCTCGCGGCCACGTTTCGGTGTGCGGCCAGATGACGGAGAGATCGAAGCTCGGTGCGGCAGGGTTCCTTCCCGACCGAACATCTTTCACGAGGCGCGTCCCCCGGCCGTGGTGGACGACCTGGAGCACCAACAGCACAAACAACCCGCCTACGAGCGTGACCGAGACAGCGCGCAACACTCGCCACAGAAGGGACCGCCGCTTCTGTACCAGCGAAACGCGGGCCGAGCACTGAGTCGGATCAGGCTGGGCCGTCATCGCGCCTGCGGTTTCGGCCGCCTTCACGGCGATGCTTGCGTCCCATCATGATCATCATCAGCCCCATCCCGATCGGGCACGCGAGCACGCAGAGAACGACCACTGCTGCCGCGGCACTCATTGCACTGCGCTCCAGGTCGAGCCCCCGTCACTCGTTCGATACAGAGTTCGGTCGAATCCGACGACGTACGCGATCTTCGGCTCGCTTCGCGACCAGGCGACAGGGCCGGCACCGTCTGCGAGCTCGAGCGTTTTCCGCCAGGTTCGGCCGCCGTTTTGTGACAGCAGGATTCCCGGTCCAGTCGCCAGCACGCGGCGCGGGTCGCTCGGATTGATCGCAAGTCCCATGACGCCCTCAGCGAGTTGCCGCCGCCACGTCTTGCCACCGTCCTCGCTGGCCATCAAACCCTGTTGCATGTCGCCGGCGAGGACACGCCCATCACGAAAGACCGCCAACGCCATCACCGCAGGCCCGACCTCGGTTGAGACGAGCGAATATGAATCGCCACCATTCGCCGAGCGGAAGAGCCCCTGTCCCGCAATCGCCGCAAGAAGTACATCGGGGTCTCTCGGGTCCGCGGCAAACCCGTGGACATCGAGCGACGGCAACCCGGCAGGACGAACATCGTCCCAACGCTTGCCGCCATTCGTGCTCTTTGCGAGCACGTTGTGGCCTGCGGCCCAGATCGTGCGCCGGCGACCACTCGGGCGCGCGAGATTCATGGCGTCCTGGCCCGACAGCGCCGTCGCGTCCCACGTGCGTCCTCCGTCGTTGGACGCGAACAACCCCTGATGCGTGCCGAGCAGAAGCCGTTGAGTGTCGTCAGGCGCCACGAGAAGCGAGTGGTAGTCAGACGTTTGTGGCAGACCAGCGCTCGTCGATTCCTGAGCGCGCGAGCTCGTCCGGAGGAGCGCGATGGCCACGACGAACCCGATGATCCCGAGCGCAGCTAGCACAATCAGCAAAAGCGGCGGCCGCTCGCGCGGCGGCTTGCGCCGCTGTGGCGCCTGAACAGGCCGACGTTTCTTCGGCCGGGTGCTTGACTTGGTCATAGTTCCTCCGGTCTGGGTCGAGCTTCACCGACATTCCGCTCGTGTCTGAGCGGGAGAGCCGCGACTCAGGTGAGGAAGCGTTGAAGAAGCTGGGGCGTCGGCCTCACCGCCACGACATGGCGCGGCCGCAGCGCCATCGCGAGGGCCACCGAGGCAGCAAACCACGACCACGCCGGGCTCAGACCTGGCAGCGACGCAACAGCGAGAAGGGCCCGCTCGATCGCCTGCACGGGGTGATCGCTGAGGCACGCGCACGCGAAACCGACGAGCACAAGGCACACGAGCGCGAGAAGGATGAACACCACGAGCGGAAGACGCTTACGGAGGCGCTGGACGCTCAGCACGGGGCCCAGGATACCGCCGCGGAGCCGCTTCGATCTGACACAGAACGCAAAAAAGGCGCGGCTCCGCCGCGCGACGCCGACGACCAACGAAGCAACACCGCTGCGAAAACCACCAAAGGCACACGCGCGAAGCGCGCCTCACGGTCTACTTCGCCGGAAGTCGCCAGACTTCCGGCGACGAATACCCCCAGCGGGATTCGAACCCGCGCCGCCGGCGTGAAAGGCCGGTGTCCTAGGCCACTAGACGATGGGGGCCGGTCAGCGCAGGATAGCCGCGCCTACACGCGGATCTTCCTGAGCGTGATGCCGAACGCCGCGCCCGTCGAAAACAGCTTGTCCGCGTCCACCTCGTCGGCCCAGCCGATGAAGTGCGACTCCGGCTTCGCTTCCGTCGAGCCGAAGACCGCGCCGCGCACGCGCGCGGGACCCGCGCCGAGCTCGCGCTTCGCGCGCTCGAGCTCGGCAAGGTGCTCCTCGAGCACCGGTCCTTCTGCGTATCCCTTGGCCATCGCGCTGAACAGTAGACAATTACGGCGTGGAGATCCGGCGCGGAACCTGGGACGACTTCGACGCGGCATACGCGCTAATCGAGAACGCCTGGTCGAAACCCGAGCATCTTCGCGCACGGTGGGCGGTTCCCAGCTTCGATCCCGCGCGCCATCTCTGGTTCGCCGAGGACGACGGACGGCCGCTCGCCTACGGCGCGTTGTACATGCCGGACGAAGCCGTCGTCCGGGGCGACGCTGCGCAGATCCCCGCGCTGCTCGCGGCGATCGAGCAACAGGCACGCGCAGAAGACGTCGACCAGCTCACGTTCGTCATCCCCGAGTGGGACGAGCCGGCGTGGGGTGCGTACATGGAGTACGGCTTCGAGCTCACGACGCGTGTGCTGCAGATGGAAGTCGAGCTCGCAGAGGTTCGCCAACAGGCGGCGTTCCCGGACGATGTGGCCGTGCGCACGTACACCGACGCGGACGCACCCGCGGTGCATTGCCTTCTAGATGAGGCGTACGCCGCATGGGACGACGCGTACGTGCCGATGGCGCACGAGGACTGGCGTGCGTGGATGACAGGCGACCCGAGCTTCGCCCCTGAGTGCTGGTGGCTCGCAGAAGCGAACGGCTCGCTGGCCGGCGTGTGCCTGACGTGGAAGGAGGGCTGGGTGAAGGACATCGCAACGGCACCGGCCTGGCGGGGACGCGGCGTCGGCAAGGCGCTCCTCCTCCACGCCCTCGCCGAGCACCGGAAGCGCGGCAACCGCAAGATCGGCCTCAAGGTCGACGACCGCAACCCGACCGGCGCGGTGCAGCTCTATGAGCGCTGCGGCTTCCGCGTCGACCGTCGCTTCTTCGCGCTCTTGAAACGGCTGTGACACGTTCGAACGCCGTCGGTCTCCTTCGCTGGCTGCGCCGCCAGCTCCGCCAGCCGATGCCCGCGCGCGAGCACCTCGAGGCGGCCGTCGCAAACGACGATCCGGAGGAGGCGCGACGCGTGCTCGCGACGTTCGAGTTCACGGACGAGCAGCGTCATCACGTCGAGCGGCTGCTCGACGCCTGGGAGCAGGAACGCCGCGCGTGAATCTCGTGTAGAGATACGGGCCGTGGACCGGGGTCTCCGAACAGCGCGACTCGCCGTGCCTCTCGCGGCGGTCCTGGTGGCCGTGACCGGCTGCGGGAACGGCGGAGAGAAGACGGCGACCGGAGCCGTGAAGGAGCCGCCCGCAAGGACCGTGCGTGCGATGCAGACCCGGCTCGAGGACGCAGTACTTACTTCGCGCGCGGTCGGACCGGGCTGGACGGTGGCGCCGCCGGACCAAGTCGCGCCCGTGAAGCAGTACTGCAACCGTCCGCTGGGCAAGGGGCTGAAGCCGTTCGCGCAGACGCGAGTCGCCTTCCGCCAGCGCTACGGAAGCGTCGTCACGCAGGACCTCTGGGCGTACGCCGGCGACGGAGCGGAACGCGTCATCGACGAGTTCAGCTCGCTCACCGAGAGCTGCCGGTCGTGGAAGGTATCCCCCGAGATCGGGCGCACGGTCACGTACACAATGGGGCCGCTCGAGGTCGACGAGCTCGGCGACGACACCGTGGCGGCCCGCCTGCGCTCGGCCAACACCTTCGGGGGCATCGAGGTCGTCCACTCCTTCGTCGCCGTCATGAGCCGGCGAGGGAACGTGGTCGACTTCGTGACGCAGACCGCGAACTCGGGCCTGTTCATGTCCAAGGCCGAGGCCGAGAAGCTCGCCCGCCGGGCCGATCGACGCCTGGCTGCGTCGCGCTAGGATGCCGACCGTGCGCGCCCGCATCGCTCTGGCCGGACTTGCGCTCTTTGCGGCACCCTGGCTGCTGCTCCCCGGCGCCGCGGCACGTTCGACGGCTCCGACGCGTCCGGTCACCCTCCAGCTGTCCAACAGCGGGCTTGGAGCCTGGAGCGTCGACTCCCCGGACGACAAAGGGCAACTCGCGCTCAGGTACCGCTGGAGCGGAGCACTGAAGTTCAACATCCCGGTCAAGGCTCTGAAGAATCCCGCCAAGGCCAGGTTCAGGGCGCACGCGCGGACGACGCTGCGCGCCAGCTGGAGCGGCGTGTTCACGGGACGAAAGCTCACGGGCTTCGACGCGGGTGCCTATCGCTGCGAGTACAACGCCTCGGACGTGCCCGCCTCTGTCGACGCCGTGCTCTCGAATGGAAAGAAGCGCGGGAAGCTGCAACTCGTCCTGCACCCTGCGGGCGGCTCACAGCAGTTCTTCCCGCCGAAGGGCCAGGGCGCAACGGTGAACTGCACCACCGCGCGAGGCGACCTCGGGCCCACGCACTTCGGACCGAACTGGCTCTTCCGGGACACGGTCACGGACCACGGCTTTCTGTCGTCCGACACCGCGGTGATCGACCTGCCGAGCAAACTCCTGCCGAGGCGATCGGTCACGGTCAGCTTCCCCCGAGAGGTCGGGAAGCGTGACTCACCGTTCATCGGGAAGATCAACTGGAACAACCGCGGCAAACTCGTCGTGCGCGCGCGCTAGGCAATCTCGAACGCGATGAGCTCACGGACGACCCGCTCCCCGCGTCCGCGTCCCGCTCCCGCCCCGACGAGCAGGAGATCGCCCGCAACCGCAGGGCACGCGTTGATTCCGGCCCGCATGCGGTAATGCCAGAGAACCCGCCCGCTCTCCGCAGCAAGCGCGTACACCGTGCCGTCGTAGGTAGAGGTGAAAACGACGTCGTTCGCGACCGTCGCACAGCCGAAGTCCGGGGACGGAAAGCGCCGCTCCCAAACGCGCTTGCCGGTGGCCGCGTCGAGCGCCACGAGGCGGCCGCGTCCGCGCGTCGCGTCGACCTTGTCGAGATCGTCATAGGCCACCGCGCTTCCGTGCACGCAGAGGTCGACGACCGGGACGAACACTCGACCGCCGGCGTAGGCCATCGGCGTCTCGACACCACCAAGAAGTCCCGGGCAGATCGTCACGCGCCTTCTCGGGAGCGGCCCGACGTCGTTGCGGTGCAACCCCACGCGGGCGCTCCAGACCCGCCGGTGCGTCCTGCGGTCCCACGCAATCACCACGCCGGCCTTTCCGGCTCCGAACACGAGGTCTGACCCTCCCTCCCGGGCGAGGATCGGCGTCGCTTGGAAGTCGTAGTCGCGGACGTCGTGCGGCGTCACCTGGTCGTACCAGCGGAGCCGGCCGCTCTGTGCGTCGAGGACGAGCAACGAGTCCGTGTACAACGCGGGCCCAGGGAAGCTGGCACCGTTCGGCCGCTCGGGAGTCCCGCCCCACGGCCCCGGGTTGGAGTTGCCCGCGTACAGCCGTCCATCCGCGTCGATTGAGACGGGATTCCAGAGCCCGCCGCCGCCGGCCTCGCCTGGGTAGCTCCACGGGTCTCGGACAGTGACGAACTTCCAGCGGACCGAACCGGTCGCCGCGTCGAGTCCGTAGATGGCACCGCGGCCGCCGCGCGGATATCCGACCGTGCTCGTGAGGACGAGGCTCTTCCAGGCGATCGGCGCCACGTCGACGAACTGCTCGATGCGATTCGTGAGATGGCGCCGCCAGAGTTGCCGGCCGTCGGACGCGCGCAGGGCGAACGCGTCCGAATCCGTCGCCCCATAAACCCTCTCGGCGTCGACTGCGAGACCGTTCGGGCCGTCGTTCCGCGCCCGAAGGAGCCGCGACCAGCGGCGCGCTCCGGTCTCCAGATCGAGCGCGAAGACGTTGCTCCGCAGGTCCTGCACGTAGACCGTGTCGCCGTCGACGACCGGGTTCGAGGCGAAGATCCCGGAGAAGCTCGGCTTCGCGCTGAACCGGAAGCGCCAGCGGGGCCGTAGCCCGGCGACGTTGCCGGCGTCGATGGCGGTGTCGCCGGCCGCACGCGTCGCCGAGAGGTCGCCGTTCGCCGTCCTCCACCCCGCCCCGCCCGACGATTGTCCGCCGCAACCCGCAGCCGAGACGACGGCCGCAGCCAGAACCACGGCAGAGACCGCGCGGCGCCGCGTCAGACGATCTTGAACGTCTGCTTCAGCCGCGGCTTGTTGGCGTCGCTCTTGAGCGAGCTGCGCACCGTGAAGTCACCGCGGTAGTCCATGTACAGCTGCAGGACGACCGTCTTCCGCGGCTTGATCGGCCCGGTCGAGAAGCCGAGCCCCGAGAGCGGCGCGGCACCGGTGGCCTCGAACGTGAAGTCGTGCTGTTTCCGGCCGAGGTTCCGGACCCAGAAGTCGACCTGGGCTCCGCGCTCCGCGCTCTTGTCGCTGAGCGTCATCCGCAGGTCGGTCATCGTCACGTTGATGCGGATGACCTCGGTCGGCTCTGTCGTCTGAGTCCGGGCGACGCTGTTCGCCGCGGGCACGAGCGCGACCGCGCAAACGGCAGCAAATGCAAAGAGACGTGATCTCACGACTCGATTATACCCGCGGTCACTCGGATCGGATTGGCCCCCAAAGCGCGACGCCCGCGTGGTGCGCGGGCGTCGCTAGAGCCAGTTCGGGCGCCGGTCAGGTGACCTTGAGCTTGCCCTTCATGCCGAGCGCGGCGTGCCCCGCGATCGAGCAGATGTAAGCGTAATTCCCCTTCTTGCTGAAGGTGATGGTGATCGTCGCGGACGTGTTGCGCGCGAGGACCGCCGTCTGCTGCTTGTTCGAGGCGAAGTTGTGCGGCAGCTTGCCGATGTTCTTGACCAGGAACTTGATCCGGCCGTGAGGCACGGACTTGACCTTCTTGCCCTTCGTCGTGGTCAAGATGATCTTCCACTCCTTCAGCGATGCCCGCAGGGTCGCCTTGATCGGCGGCGGCGGCGGCGTAGGAGTCGTGGCCGTCGTGGTGATCGTGGTGCCGTTGGTCGTGATCACCGTGGTCGTGGCCTGGCCGCTGATCTGGAAGTTGCCGGCCATGCCGTAGATGGCGTGCTCGCCGACCGTGCAGAGGAAGTTGTACCCGCCCGGCTGCGTGAAGTTCACGGTCAAGTCGGCGGACTGCCCCTTCTCGAGGATGGCCGTCTTCTGGCCGGCGATCGCGAAGTCGTGCCCGAGGTCGCCGTCGTTGGTGACGTGGAACACGACGGTTCCCACCGGTGCCGTCATCGTGGAAAGCGTGAAGAAGTACTCACCCATGTGGACCGTGACGTCGGTCACGGTCGTCGCCTTGTGCTCGGATGGACCAGCGAGTGCAAAGCCGACGACGCCCGTCGCCGCTACAGCGAAGACGGACAGCAATACGGCGACGAAACGACGCATAGCTCTAGAACCCCTCCTGGTTTGCCTGGGAAATCATTTGACTGCACAAACATGGTAGCAACGGTCGCTCACCGCTCTCTGTAAGAGCTTTATCAAGATCGTGCTTTCTCAAACGAGAGGGAGCGGCCCGGAGGCCGCTCCCTCGGTTCCACGAGTTGCTTTCCCGCGCTACGGCAGAGTCCACGCGTAGACGCTGTCGCCCTTGATCGCGGGGTTGGTCGTGTTGATGCGCCCGTTCGCGTAGGCGACGAGGTACTGCTTGCCGTCGACGGTGTAGGTCATCGGCGGTGACTGCACCGCGGCGTCGGTCGGCAGCTTCGCCAGCTGCGCGCCGGTTGCCGCGTTGTAGATCAGCAGGCCGTGGTTCGACGGCGCGCCGATCGCCGCCGGCTGCCCGACGGCCACGAAGC
>WNGB01013040.1_pt1 | contig 11225 bp, 9 predicted proteins | sample 5400681 | NCBI WGS metagenome assembly WNGB01 (sample SAMN13153367, study PRJNA577476) | soil metagenome | isolation source: 115 cm soil or saprolite under grassland replicate 2 | place: USA:California | collected 2016-06-15 | reverse complement strand
ACACGTAGTCGGCCAGGGCGGAGGAGGAGCGCGTCAGATACTTCTCTTCCAGCGTCTCGAGCGTCCGTTGATTCCGGCGGATGAGCACGGCGCCGGAGAGCAGCAGAGGAACCAGCGAGGCCAGAACGAACGCGCCCGAAAGGAGGATGAAGAGGCGAATCCGACGCCTCGCGGAACGCCCGGTCACGGCAGAATTATAGCGCCGACGGCTTCTCTCGCCCGAAGACGCCGCCTCACAGACGGACGCGGGACGCGGCCTCTAGCCACTCTTCGAGCGGGATCGCCTCGTCGATCCGAGCCCGGCCGATCGCTTCGAGCACGACGCCCGCGATGCCGCGGGAGCTTCCCTTCTTGTCGCGGGAGAGATACGGCGCCAGCGCCTTCGGGTCCCGGACCGGCTCGGCAAAAGGGCCCAGCAGCCGCAGGACACGACGGATGCGGAGAGCCTCTTCTTCGCGAAAGCCCGCTCGCTCGCGCGAGATCTCGAGCGATGCCGCGATTCCCCAGGCCACCGCCTCGCCGTGGCGCAATTGCCGGTATCCGCCGGCCGCCTCGAATGCGTGGCCGAGCGTGTGACCGAAGTTGAGAAGCCGGCGGCGATCCTCCTCTTTCAGATCCTCGGACACGATCGCCGCCTTGATCCCCGCCGAGCCGGCCAGCAGATCGGCGAGAGGCGGCTCTTCTCGCCGAAGGATCCCTTCGATCGCGTCCTCCGCTCTCTTCGCAAGCCCGCCATCCGCGATCCAGGCCGCTTTGAATGCCTCGACGAGCCCCGCGCGGAAATCCCGGTCGGGCAGCGTCGCCGCCGCCTCGGGGTCGATCACGACGGCTCTGGGGGGATGAAAAGCGCCGAGCAGGTTCTTTCCGGCGGCATGGTCCACGCCGGTCTTTCCGCCGATGGCGGCGTCGGCCATCGCTCCTGTCGTCGTCGGTACAGCGTTCCATACGATGCCGCGCAGAAGAATCGCGGCCGCGAAGCCCGCCACGTCACAAACGACTCCGCCGCCCACGGCGACGAGCGCGTCGTCGCGGCGCGCGCCGGCTTCCAGAGCCGCGTCGGCGATGTGAGAAACGGCGGCGAGGGTCTTCTGTTCCTCGCGGTCGTCGATCTCGATGTCCGCCAGAATCCGGCCCGAGAGGGCCGCGCGAATTCTTTGCGCCGGCTGCCGCGCTCCCGCGCAGGTGACGAGAAGAAACCGGCCGGAAGAAGACACGAGATACCGCTCGACGCACGAAAGCAGGCCGGCCCCGATCCAGACGAGGCTTTCCGTTTCTCCCGACCCGATCGCGATCCGGCGCGGCTCTTTCACGGGCGGGGAGTTCGCGAAGGCTCGATGCCCAGTTCCTTCAACTGGTCCTGCGGCACCTCCGACGGAGCCTTCATCATAACGTCCAGCCCCGAGGTCGTCTTGGGAAACGCGATGACGTCTCGGATCGAAGCGGTGCCCGCCGCGATCGCGCAGATGCGGTCGAGACCCAGAGCGATCCCGCCGTGCGGCGGCGCCCCGTATCGCAGGGCATCGAGAAGGAAGCCGAACCGCTGGCGCCCCTCCTCGGGCGAGATCCCGAGCAGGCGAAAGACCCTCTCCTGGACGTCCGCGCGGTGAATGCGGATCGAGCCGGAGCCGAGCTCCCAGCCATTGACGACCACGTCGTAGGCCAGCGCGCGGACGCTTCCGGGATCGGTCTCGAGGCTGCCCAGGTCCTCCTCCCGCGGCGCGGTGAAGGGGTGATTCATCGGGAACCAGGACCGTGTCTCTTCGTCGAAACCAAAGAGCGGGAACTCAGTGACCCAGCAGAAAACGTATTTCGATTCGTCGATGAGCTTGAGCTCCCGCGCTGCCGCGGCGCGCAGGGCCGCCAGTGCCGCGAAGATCGTGCTGCGCTTGTCGGCGACGATCAAGAGGAGGTCTCCGCCGCCGATTCCTCCCGCGTCGGCAATGTCTTCGAGCATCCCTGCCGGAAGGTGCTTGGCGGCGGGCGAGACAAGGCCCGGGTCTCTCTTGACCCACAGCAATCCTCCGGCGCCGTGCTCCCGCGCGAGCTCGCCGAGCTCCTCCAGTTTCTTGCGGGAAAAGCCTGCTCCGCCCCGGACGGGGACCGCTCGGATCGCTCCCCCTTCCGAAAGGGCCTTCTGGAACGGAGCGAAACCGCTCTCCGCGCAGACACCCGAAAGGTCCGCCAGCTGCATGTCGTACCGCAGATCGGGCCGGTCGGTGCCGTAGCGCTCCATCGCCTCGCGATAGGTCAGACGGCGGAAGGGACGCTCGCAAGGGATCGCGGCAGCGGCGAAGGCCTCCGCCAGAAAAGCCTCGACGGCGTCGAAGACGTCCTCCTGCGTCGGGAAGGACATCTCCAGGTCGATCTGCGTGAACTCGAATTGCCGATCCGCCCGCAGGTCTTCGTCGCGGAAGCAGCGGGCGATCTGGAAGTACTTCTCGAAGCCCGAGATCATCAGGAGCTGTTTGAAGAGCTGGGGCGATTGGGGCAGCGCGTAAAACTTCCCGCGGTGGACGCGCGAGGGCACCAAAAAGTCCCTCGCCCCCTCGGGGGTCGAGCGCGTCAGCATCGGCGTTTCGATCTCGAGGAACCCCCGTTCGTGGAGAACGCGGCGGACCCGAAAAGCGATCTCGTCGCGAAGCATCAGGTTTTTTTGCATCGCCGGACGGCGAAGGTCGAGATACCGGTACTCCAGGCGCAACTCCTCGGTCGCGTTGGTGCGGTCTTCGACGACGAAGGGGGGCGTCTCCGAGCGCGAGAGGAACTCCAGACGCGAGGCGACCACCTCGATGTCCCCCGTCGCGATGTCGGTCCGGCGCTGCCCGGCGGCGCGCAGAACGACCTCTCCCTCGATCTCGACGACGTCTTCGCCGCGCGCCTGCCCTGCCGCGTCCACGGCCTGCGAGGGGGAGCGCGCTCTATCGAAGACCGTCTGAACCGTTCCGCTGCGGTCGCGCAGGGTCAGGAAGACCAGCTCGCCCATGTCGCGGCGCCTTCCGATCCATCCCTGGAGGCGAACGCTGCGCCCCGCGTCGGACGCTGTGAGCGTGCCCGCCGGCTGCCGGGGAAGGCTCATGGCCGCCCTTGCCCCGGAGCGCCGAAAAGCGGGGAGAACCAGCCGACAATCTCGCCCCGAGGCACCGTCTGCTGCTCTGCCGAGGCGAGCTTCTTGACCGTGACGGCCCCCTCCTCTCGCTCTCGCGCGCCGAGGAAGACCGCGAAGATCTTCTCCCGATCCAGGCCGCGCGCCGAGGATTCCTCGAAGAGCGCGCTGGCTCTCGCCATCCCCTTCTTGAAGCCGCGCGCGAGCAGATCAACCTCGACGACACTACCGATGCCCGCGCGCAGCTCGCTCGCCAGGGCAAGCGCGTCGTTGACGTCGCCGGGCCCCTGGGGGAGAAGAAAAAGAAGCCCTCTCGTCGCGGCGGGAAGGGGCGCGGCTTGCAGGAGGCGGTCCTCCCCGATTGCGAAACCGATGGCCGGCAAATCCGGCCCTCCCAGTGTCTGGACGAGGTTGTCGTAGCGGCCCCCTCCCAGGATCGCATCCTGTGCTCCCAGGTCCGCCGAAGCGACCTCAAAGACCGTGCGGGTGTAGTAGTCGAGTCCGCGCACCAGAGATGGCTCGTCCCGGAAAGGGATGGGCACGTCGGCCAGCAGGCGGCACACTTCCTCATGGTGGCGGCGGGAATCGCTGTCCAGGAAGTCAAGCGTGCGCGGCGAGCCTTCCAGGGCGGCGCGGACGGCCGGGTCCTTGGAATCGAAGAGACGCAGGGGATTGTCCACGAGTTTGCGGCGGTCGTCGTCCCCGAAACCGGATGATCGCGGCTCCAAGTATTCGCGCAGGGCTTTCCCGAAGGTTTCGCGCGATCCGGCCGTCCCGACGGAATTGACCGAGACGGAGAGCGACCGAAAACCGAGGGCTTCGAGAAAGTCGCGGAGCATCGTCAGGGTCTCGACCTCCGCAGCCGGCCCGGGAACCCCGAAGAGCTCCGCGCCGATCTGCCGAAACTCCCGGTAGCGCCCTGCTTGCGGTCGCTCGTATCGGAATTGGGGACCCGCGTACCAGAGGCGCAGGGGCATCGGCCCGGCCGCGAGGCCGTTCTCGATGACGGCCCGCACGACCCCTGCGGTGTTCTCCGGCCGCAGCGTGAGGGAACGGCCCTTGCGGTCCTTGAAGGTGTACATCTCCTTGTGCACGATGTCGGTCGTCTCGCCCACGGAGCGGGCGAAGAGCTCGGTCGCCTCCAGACACGGCGTGCGTACCTCGGCATAGCCGTAGGAACCGAAGACGCGGCGGGCGATCGCCTCCGCGTCCGCGAACCTCTCACTCTCCGGCGGCAGAAGATCCCGGGTCCCCTTGACGGCCCGATATTTCACGCCCACTTCCCGTCGACGCGGAAGTACTCCTTCTTGTATTCGAGGTAGTTCAAGTGGAAGCGCTTCATGTCCTCGACCTCGGCCTCCGAGAGGGTCTTGACCTGCCGCGCCGGTGCGCCGAGCCAGAGCGTGCGCGCGGGCACCACCGTGCGCGGCGCGACGAGCGCACCGGCTCCGATGAAGGCGGACTCGCCCACCTCGGCTCCGTCCATAACCGTCGCGCGGATGCCGATGAGGGCACCCCTTCGGACGACGGCGCCGTGCACAATCGCAGCGTGTCCGAGCGTGACTTCCTCTTCGAGTACCGCCGGATATTTGTCCTGCAGGACATGGATCACGCAGTTGTCCTGGATGTTCGAGCGCGCGCCGACGCGGATCCAGTGGCAGTCCCCCCGCAGGACCGTGTTGTACCAGACCGAGACGTCGTCTCCCAGGACCACGTCGCCGATGATCGCGGCGGTCTCCGCCAGATAGACTCGCTCGCCGATCCGCGGCGTCTTGCCTCCGTACTCCTTGATCAGTCCCATGAAGACGTCGAATTTAGCACGCGGAAAGGGATTCCAGGTTCCAAGTTCCAGGTGGCACGCTCCGAGAATTGAGACGGACTGGCTTCTCCTCTCCTCGTGGAATCTGCTGGAACCTGGAGTCCGTAGCTATTTGCCCCACGGGTACGCTCCGTGGCGCAGAACGACCGGTGGCTGGTGCGTCGCGTCAACCAGGGTCGAGGGCTTGACTCCCGGCGTCTTTCCCCCGTCTACGAGCAGATCGATCTCGCGCCGGAATTCGGACTCGACGGTCACAGGAGAGAAAAGCGGCTCCGCTCCCGACCGGTTGGCGCTCGTGCCCGTCAGCGGTCCGACGAGAGAAAGCAGATCTCGCAGTTTCTTCGAGGCCGGAAGACGGACGCCGATCGTCCGATGGCCTCGGGATGCGGCGATCGGCGCGCGGATCGGGAAGACGACTGTCAGCGGGGCGGGCCAGATCTCGAAATACCGATCGAGCGTCTTGGAGTTGGCTTCGATACCCAACCGGTCCAGATCACTCCGGCGGGCAAAGAGGACCGGCAGCGGTTCGTCGTCCCGCCTTCCCTTGATCTCGAAGATTCGGGCAATGGCGTCCGCTTCGAGCGGGTCGGCGGCCAGCGCGTAGAAGGTCTCGGTGGGAACCGCGAGGACGCCTCCGTGGCGCAGGAGCGACCGCAACGCCGAGACCTCCTCGGCGGAGGAGAGGAGCGTTTCGATCGCGATGCGGCGCAGAGGATCATCTCCCGATGTAACGCTCGTAGAGCGCGCGGGCTCGGAGCGGATCGCCCGTGCCGCGAACAACGCACCGCCCGTCGGAGAAAACCGACAGGCTGACGTCTTCGAGATCGGCGGAGAGAAGCTGCGCCGACCGGCGGACACGCGCGACCCGCGCCAGGCGTGCCTCCAGCGCCTCGAGGTCAGGCCGCTCTCTTCCACCGGGAGCGACCTGTACGGAATTGCGCCCGCAGAGCTTCACGATCTGCGAGGCGCCTTCCCCTTCCAGGGCCGGAAAGCGGCCAGCCGCGCAGACCGGACAGGACGCCGAGGGGCGAGCGCTCTCGAAGATCCGCCGCGAGAGGAAGCCCCCGTCCCAGACCTTCAGCGACAGAATCCCTCGTGAGAGACTCTCTCCGACAGCCAGACGAAGGGCCTCCGTCATGGCGGCGGCCGCCACGAGAGGGGGCAGCGTTGGCACGACTCCGGCCGTATCGCAGGTCGGTCCCGATCCCGCCGGCGGCAGGACCTCGAGGTAGCAGCGCAGGCAGGCGGTCCCGGCCAGGTTCACGGCGACGAGGCCTTCCTCGCCTACGCAGGCCGCGTAGATGGAGGGAATCTTGAGGGCCCGAGCCGTGTCGGAGACGAGCAGGCGCGTCTCGAAGTTGTCGGAGCCATCGAAGACAAGATCGTGGGCGGACAGAATCTCGCGGGCATTTCGGTAATCGAGGTCCGCCACGATGCCGCAGACTTCGAGTCTGGGCTCGATCTCGAGCAGTCTTTCCGCGGCGGCCGTGGCCTTGGGCAGGACTCGAGCCGCATCTTCCGCATCGAAGAGAAACTGACGTGCAAGGTTTGACTCTTCGACGACGTCGCGGTCCACCAGCGTGATCCGCCCGACTCCCGCCCGCGCTGCCGATTCCGCCGCCGCCGCTCCCACCGCTCCGACTCCCACGAACACGATCGAGAAGGCCCTGATGCGTTGCTGCCCCTCCTCCCCGATCCCCGGAAAGAGAATGGACCGCGAATGCCGATCGTCTCTTCTCCCTCTTCCTCCGGGAGAGGGTGGGGGTGAGGGGTTCGATTTCACCCCGGTCATGACTTTCCGCTCGCCAGCAGAGTCCGCGCGTGCTCGATCGCCGTCTCCGGCACCTTCTCTCCCGCCAGCATCCGCGCGATCTCCGCCACCCGGTCTTTGCCCTCCAGCCGCCTCACGGCCGCAACAGTCCTTCCCCGCACCTGCGTCTTCTCCGCCAGGAAGTGCCGGTCGGCGACCGCTGCGATCTGAGGCACGTGCGTCACGCAGAGGACCTGTCCGCGCTCGGCCAGAGCCCGGAGCTTCCTGCCGACGACCTCCGCCGTCCGCCCGCCGATTCCGGAATCGACCTCGTCGAACACGAGCGTGCGCCCGCCCCCCGCCCGTCCCGCCGCCACGGACTGGATGCCGAGCTGGAGGCGCGACAGCTCACCGCCCGAGGCGATTTTCTCCACCGGTTTTTCCGGCTCCCCCGGGTTGGGCGCGAAGAGAAAGGATGCCGTCTCGAGCCCCGACGCTCTCGGCGCATCTTCCGCCGCCGGCTCGAGCGCCACGCGAAACCGCGCCTTCTCCATCGCGAGCCCCTGGAGCTCCTTCTCGACCGCCGACGAAAACCTGCCGGCCGCCGACCGGCGCCGCGCCGAGAGAGCCTGCGCCGCCTCCCGGTACCGGGCCCGGGCCTCCCGTTCCTCCTTCTGGCGGCGCTCGAGCGCGTCCTCGATATCGGAGAGCTCCTCGCGTTCCCTCTTGAGTTTCTCGCCGAGCGCCCGGACGTCGGAGAGCGTGCCGCCGTACTTGCGCTTCACGCGCGAGAACTTTTCCAGCCGCGACTCGATCGAGGTCAATCGCTCCGGGTCGCTTTCGATCTGTCCCGCCGCGTCCCGAGCCGCGGCTGCGAGGTCCGCGATGCGGCGCTTGACGTCCTCCGCTTCCTCGAGATGGATCCTCTCCCGCGAATCAATCGCCGCGAGCTCCGCGAAAGCCTTGACCGCTTCGCCCAGCCGGTCCGCTGCCGACCCCTCCCCTTCCGACAGAGCGGAGAGGGCCGTCTCGCCCGCGAGCCGGACGCGATCCGCATGGAGAAGCCTTTCGCGTTCGCGAAGCAGCTCCTCTTCTTCCTTCTCGTCGGGCGCGGCCTCTGCGATCTCGCGGATCTGGTATTCGAGCATTTCGAGCCTCGCCCCCCGGTCCCGCCGCGAAGCCTGCAGCGTTTCGAGCGCTTCCCGGGCTTCGCTCCAGTCCCGCGCGGCTTTGACCGTCGCCTGCCGCTCCTTGTCCGATCGCGTGAAGGCGTCGAGCAGATCGAGGGGGGCCTCCGCATCGATGAGCTCGCGCTCGGAGTTCTGTCCGTGGATCGTGACGAGCTTTTCCCCGATCTTCGATAACGTCCGGACCGAAGCCGGCTCGTCCTCGATGAAGACCCGGCCCTTGCCCTCCGGCGAGAATTCCCGCCGCAGCAGCAGCGTCTCTCCTTCCGGCAGCCCGGCTTCCGAGAGGACGCGCCTGACCGACGCGTCCGGCTCGAATTCGCCGCTGATAGAGAGCCGGTCCGCGCCCTTCCGCACCAGCTCGACTGACCCGCGCCCGCCGGTGAGCAGCGACAGCGCGTCCACCAGGATGGACTTTCCCGCGCCGGTCTCTCCGGTGATGACCGTCAGCCCCGGCTCGAGCTCCATCTCCAGGTCTTCGACGATCGCCAGGTTCTTGATCGCCAGCCGACGCAACATCGCCGGGATTATCTCAGGGCGGCCGGGATCGTCATTGACAGGACCGGGAGACGGCGACTCAAGAGCCGGGGGGACGGGTCTTCTTCTGGCCGATGGGCTTGGCGGGAATGCCGGCGGCGATGACGCCGGCGGGGACATGTTTCGAAGCGACTCCCATGGACCCGACCATCGCGTCGGCTTCGATGGTGACGCCGGAGAGGACCACGGCATGGTACGTGATGCGCACGCGGTCGCCGATGACGGTCCTGCCGAGCGAGATGTCGTGGATATCCTCAACGGCATGGGAGTGGGAGTAGATGTTGGCGTAGTCGGAGATCGAAACGTCGTTGCCGAGGACGACTTCGCCCCGGTCGTCGATCAGCACGTTCCTGTGAATGGTCACGCCGTCTCCGACGGAGAGGTTGTAGCCGAAGGAGAACTCCACCTCGTGGAAGATGCGGACGTCCTTGCCGCAGTGCTTGAAGACTCTCTGCGCGAGCATCGCCCGCACCTGCGTGCCCAGGCGCACGTTGCGTCCCACCGGGGAATGGTCGAACATCTGCCAGAACCAGAGGAGCGGCTTGACCGGCGCCCATTTCGCCAGGTCGATCTCCCGGTAGTACTCCGCCTCCATGGTTGCGTTGCGGGGATCGAAGGTCGCGAGCAGCGTTTTCATCCCGATGGGCATGCGCCGGTCCGTGAAGGCGCCCTGGTCGAAGGAGCGCCCCAGATAGAGATGCGAGAGCGTGTCCCGGACCACGAGGTTGCGGTCGAGGCCCGGATCGTCCAGGCGATCGGCCAGCTCTTCGACGAAGCGGGGATAGACTTCTTCCCCGACCGGACCGATCGAAAACTGACGGAGTGGCATGTGAACGCGAACCTAACAAAGCGATTCCTGCCAGTCAAACCATGAACGCGGCCGTCGCCGCGTTCATCGTTGGAGTGATGTCTACCGCCCCTGCGCTCTCCGGGCAGGACCCGGCGGAGCCGCCGCAGGGGAAACCTTCGGGCAAGGTCCTCGCGCCGCCAGCCGGTGCGATCCCCCGCAAATCGGTGGACGAGAAGGCGCTCCGGGCCACGGTCGAAGAGCTGGCCGCCTGCGGCACGCGACACTCGCTGTCTTCCTGGGAGGATCCCAAACGCGGCATCGGCTGCGGACGCGACAAGATCTTGGCGCGTTTGACCGAGATCGCTAGGGAGAGCGGCGGAAGGCTGTCGGTTACGGTGGACCGCTTCGAGGCGACCGCGCCGCGCACGCGCGAGAAGCCCGCTCGCTTGGAGAACGTGCTCGCGTTTCTGCCCGGAAGCGACCCGAAGCTCGCCAAGACCGTCTTCCTCGTCTCGGGGCACTTTGACTCGATGCCTTCTTCCGTGATGGACCCGGAAGCCGACGCTCCCGGCGCGGACGATGACGCCTCGGGCACGGCGGTCTCGATCGAATGCGCGAGGCTCCTGTCGAAGGGAAGCTACCGCGCGACGCTCCTCTTCGCCGCGGTCTCCGGGGAGGAGCAGGGGCTTCTGGGCGGCAAGCGGCTCCTGGAGTATCTGAAGGAGAAGGGTTACCAGATCGGGGGCTTCTTGAACAACGACATCGTCGGCGCAGACTTCGCACCAGGCGGGCCCCACCGCGTTCGTATCTTCTCGGGCGGCGGACCCGACGGCGTCGACTCCCCCTCACGCGACCTCGCGCGCGCGGTCGAGGAGGCCGCCGGACGGGACTCCGTCCGCCTGGTCTTCCGGCTCGATCGTCTGGGGCGGGGCGGAGACCATCGCCCCTTCGTCGAGGCGGGACTGCCCGCGGTGCGCTTGACCGAGCCGCTGGAGAACTACGACCACGAGCACCAGACGCCGCGCGTGGAGAGCGGGCGGGAGTACGGCGACCTCGTCAAGTTCTTGAACTTCGAGTTCCTCGGCAATGTCGCCCGAGCCAACGCCGAGACGCTGCGGCAGCTCGCGCTCGCCCCGGCGGCGCCCAGGGACGTGACCGTCTCCGGAGGTGTCACTCCTGACGCGAGGGTCGCCTGGTCGGCCGAGGAGGACGGCGAGCGTGAAGGATTCGAGATCCTCTGGCGCGAGACGACCAACCCCCGCTGGTCCGTCTACGACTTCGTCGTGTCGGCCGGAGAAAACGCCCTGAAAGGAGTCTCAACGGACAACCGCTTCTTCGCCGTCCGTTCGGTGGGAAGGAACGGCGCCCGTTCGATCCCGGTCGCGGCCGTCCTCAGACCGCCTCCGCCGCGCTGACGCGCGGCGATTCCAGATTCCAGATTCCAAATTCCAGGAGAAGACGTTCCCCCTGGAATCTGGAATGCGCGCGAAGCGCACCTGGAATCTGGAATCCGTTACCTAGGCGAAGTGGCGGCGGAGGAACTCCATCGTCAGCGCGACGCCGAACCCCGTCGCACCGGGGTCATGGCCCGCATGCTCTTTCTCGAAATGCGCGACCCCCGCGATGTCGAGATGCGCCCAGGCGACGCCGGGCGGGACGAACTCCTTCAAGAAGACGGCGGCGTTGACCGTGCTCGCGGTACGTCCGGCGGAGTTTTTCATGTCGGCCCACTCGGATTTGAGGTTCTCGCGGTAGTCGGGCCACACGGGGAGACGCCAGACCCGCTCGCTCGTCGCCTCGCCCGCTTCGAGGAACTCCCGGGCGAGGTCTTCCTCCGGCGTCATGAGTCCCGCGCATTCGTGACCGAGCGCGATCACGACCGCGCCCGTCAGAGTGGCGTAGTCGATGAGCACGTCCGGCCGGAACCTTGCGGAGTAGGAGAGCGCGTCCGCCAGGACCAGGCGCCCCTCCGCGTCAGTGTTGTCCACCTCGACGGTCTTTCCGTTGCGCATCCGGAGGATGTCGCCGGGGCGGCAGGC
>WNGB01025698.1_pt1 | contig 11226 bp, 10 predicted proteins | sample 5400681 | NCBI WGS metagenome assembly WNGB01 (sample SAMN13153367, study PRJNA577476) | soil metagenome | isolation source: 115 cm soil or saprolite under grassland replicate 2 | place: USA:California | collected 2016-06-15 | reverse complement strand
CGAGTCCGCTGGTGACAAGAAGATCAACGTCATCAAGGAGGTGCGCGCCCTCACCTCGCTCGGCCTGAAGGAGGCCAAGGAGCTGGTCGAGGCCGCCCCCAAGGCTGTCGTCGAGAAGGTCGACAAGGCCGCGGCCGACAAGGCGAAGGAAGCCCTCGAGGGCGCCGGCGCCACCGTCACCGTCAAGTGACGTCCCAGGCAGTCGCCTGACGCACAGCGCTTGGGCGGACAACCCGATGTCGGGGTTGTCCGCCCTTGCGGCATTTTCGGAGTCGGCCCGAGGATCGGATGAGACGCGTGACGGATGTCGAACTCGTGCGTAACTTTGCTGCGACGCCCCCGTTGTTCTGCTGAGACAGTCACCCGGGGGGAGCGCCTGCTCGATATCGGTCCACCGGTTTGCACTGCTCAGACGTGAGAGGGAGAACGAACGCCATGGGCGTGGAGATTCAGATCAACGACCTGACCAAGTCGTTCGGCAAACAGCTGATCTGGGGAGACGTCACCCTGACGGTGCCCGCGGGAGAGATCTGCGTGATGCTGGGTCCGTCGGGCACGGGTAAGTCCGTGATGCTCAAGACCCTGATCGGGCTGCTCAAGCCGGACAAGGGCTCGATCATCATCGAGGGCACCGATATCGCCAGCTGTTCGGAGAAGGATCTCTACGAGATCCGCAAGCTCTTCGGCGTGCTGTTCCAGGACGGCGCGATGTTCGGCTCGATGAACCTCTACGACAACGTCGCGTTCCCCTTGCGTGAGCACACCCGCAAGAGCGAGTCCGAGATCCGTCAGATCGTGATGGAGAAGATGGAGCTGGTCGGCCTCGTCGGCACCGAGAGCAAGCTCCCGGGCGAGATCTCGGGTGGTATGCGCAAGCGCGCCGGCATCGCCCGCGGCCTGGTGCTCGACCCCGAGATCGTGCTCTTCGACGAGCCGGACTCCGGCCTCGACCCCGTGCGTACGGCGTTCCTCAACCAGCTGATCGTCGACCTCAATGCGCAGATCGACGCCACCTTCCTGATCGTCACGCACGACATCAACACCGCCCGCACGGTGCCCGACAACATCGGCCTGCTCTATCACAAGCACCTGGCCATGTTCGGCCCGCGCGAGATGCTGCTGAGCTCCGAGGAGCCGGTGGTCCGCCAGTTCCTCAACGCCCAGCGCGTCGGCCCGATCGGCATGTCCGAGGAGAAGGACGCCGACGAGCTCGAGGCCGAGAAGGACCAGGAGCTCCCGCCGCTGCCGCCGATCCCGCTGCAGCTCGAGCCGTCCAACGGCATCCCGCGGCGCAGCCAGAGACCGCCGGGCGAGTGGTGCCAGGTCAACGGAGTGGTCCCGCCGCCGGGATCCTTCGAGGGTCAGTACGCCGGCCTGGCCCCCGGATCCTGAGGCCACTGACAGATGTCCACCTTCACCGCATCCCGGGCCCTCAAGCCGATCGGGACCGCGGGCAAGTTGTTTGCCTTCGGTCTGGACGTCGGCCGTGGCCTGTTCCGCCGCCCGTTCCAGGTGCGCGAGTTCATCCAGCAGGCCTGGTTCATCGCGTCCGTGACGATCATTCCCACGGCCCTGGTCGCCATCCCCTTCGGCGCCGTCATCGCGCTGCAGGTCGGCGGCCTGATCAAGCAGTTCGGCGCGCAGTCGTTCACCGGGTCCGCGTCGGTGCTCGCGGTCGTGCGTGAGGCGGGCCCGATCGCGACGTCCCTGCTCATCGCGGGCGCGGGCGGCTCGGCGATCGCGGCCGACCTGGGCGCCCGCAAGATCCGCGAGGAGCTCGACGCCATGATGGTGTTGGGCATCGACCCGATCCAGCGGCTCGTCGTACCCCGCGTGCTGGCGTGCATGCTGGTCGCCGTCTTCCTCAACGGCCTGGTCTCGGTGGTCGGCGTTGCAGGTGGCTACGTCTTCAACGTGGTGCTGCAAGACGGCACACCAGGGGCCTATTTAGCGAGCTTCACCGCGCTCGCACAGCTGCCAGACGTCTGGCAGGGGATGGCCAAGGCCCTCGTGTTCGGACTAGTTGCGGCGATCGTGGCGTCGTACAAGGGCATGAACGCCGGCGGCGGCCCGAAGGGCGTGGGTGACGCCGTGAACGAGTCGGTCGTCATCAGCTTCATGCTTCTGTTCGTCGTCAACTTCGTGATGAGCGCGATGTACTTCCAGCTCGTCCCACCGAAAACGGGTTAGCGGCCATGGCCAACGTGAAAGCCGTCTACGAACGGCCGATGGAGATGCTCGACAAGCTCGGCGAAGAACTCGCGTTCTACGTCCGTGCGTTGTTGTGGACGCCGCGCACGATCCGGCGCTACAAGAAGGAGATCCTCCGGATCCTCGCGGAGGTGACCCTGGGCAGCGGCGCCCTCGCCGTGATCGGGGGCACCGTCGGCGTGATCGCGGCGATGTGCTTCTTCACCGGCACCGAGGTCGGTCTCCAGGGGTACGCCGCGCTCAACCAGCTCGGTACCGCCAACTTCGCGGGGTTCGTGTCCGCCTACTTCAACACCCGAGAGATCGCCCCGCTGGTGGCCGGCATCGCGTTGGCCGCGACGGTCGGCTGCGGCTTCACCGCCCAGCTCGGCGCGATGCGGATCTCGGAGGAAGTCGACGCCCTCGAGGTGATGGCGATCCCGTCGCTGCCGTTCCTGGTGACCACACGGATCATCGGCGGCCTGATCGCCGTCGTACCCCTGTATGTCATCGGGCTGCTCTGCTCCTACTTCGCGACCCGGCTGACCGTCGTAAACCTGTTCCACCAGAGCCCGGGCACCTTCGACCACACCTTCAACCTGTTCCTGCCGCCCGGCGACGTGCTGTGGTCGTTCGGCAAGGTGCTGATCTTCGCGGTCGTGGTGATCCTGATCCACTGCTACCACGGCTACAACGCGGGTGGCGGCCCGGCTGGTGTGGGCGTCGCGGTGGGTCGCGCGGTCCGGACCAGCATCGTGGCCGTCAACGTGATCGACCTGTTCCTGTCGATGGCGATCTGGGGCACCACCACGACCGTCCGATTGGCGGGGTAGCGGATGAAGATCCCTCACAAGCTGCTCGGCATCGGCTTCCTGGTGTTGCTGCTCGCCGGCGTCTGGTTCACCCACGCGATCTTCAGCAAGAAGTTCGTCCACTACGAGCACGTCACCCTGCAGACCTCGCGGATCGGCCTGCAGCTGCCCGCGCGTGCCGACGTCAAGCTTCGCGGCGTGATCGTCGGCGAGGTGCTCGACTTCAAGCCGACCGCCACAGGAGCGGACATCACGCTCGGCATCTACCCGGACGAGCTCGACACGATCCCCGAGAACGTCACCGGCTCGATCCTGCCCAAGACGCTCTTCGGCGAGAAGTACGTCTCGCTCGACTACCCGGCTCAGCCGGTGCGGACCCCGCTCGCGGTGGGCGCCGTGATCCCGCGCACCGACGTGTCCATCGAGGTGGAGAAGGTCCTCGCCGACCTCTACCCGCTGCTGACCACGGTCCAGCCGGTCGACCTCAACCGCACGCTGACCGCGATCGCGACCGCGCTCGAGGGCCGCGGCGAGAAGATCGGGTCGGGCATGCAGACGCTCGACTCCTACCTGAAGCGGGTCAACCCGCAGATCCCCGACCTGGTCGCCGACCTCCGGCTGACCACCCAGGTCGCCGACACCTACTCCGACGTGATGCCGCAGATCGCCCAGATCCTTCGCAACACCGTCAAGACCGGACACACGCTGGAAAGCCGAGAAGAGGCGCTCCACACGTTCTTCGAGGACGTCTCGGCCTTCTCGGACACCACGACGACGTTCCTCGACCAGAACGAGGACAACCTGATCCGGCTGGGCGAGCTGACCAAGACCCAGACCGCCCTGTTCGCCAAGTACGCACCTGAGTACCCCTGCCTCATGAAGGGCATCGTGACCGCCGGCGGTATGCAGGCCGCGGCCTTCCGCGGCTTCGTGCTGCACATCAACCTCGAGCTGCTGCCCAACCAGCCGCGCGGCTACAACCCCAAGGACACGCCGCGGTACGGCGACAAGCGTGGGCCCAACTGCATCGGGCTCCCCAGCCCGAACAACTCCCAGGCCAACCCCTATGTAAACCAGCCCAACTTCGACGACGGAGTCGACGAGCCGACCGGCAAGGGCACCGACCGCGTCGCGCCCGGCTGGGGCTCGGGCTTCGTGGGTGGACCGCAGGAGTCGATGCTGCTCAGGGGCATGCTCGGCCCGGTGCTCGGCGTGACGGCCGAGGAAGTCGACGACCTGGGCGTACTCCTGATCGCGCCGATGGCGCGCGGGGCGGAGGTGGAGCTGCGATGAAGCTCCTTGACGGCAAGACCACCGTCGACCTGGTCAAGCTCAGCGTCTTCATGGTCATCACCACGATCTTCACGACGTTGCTGGTGGTGACGATCGGCAACTTCTCCTTCGGCTCCACGCAGTCCTACAAGGCGGAGTTCGCCGACGCGACCGGTCTGGTCAAGGGCGACGACATCCGGATCGCCGGCGTGAAGGTCGGCACGGTCGAGGACATCGAGATCGAGAACCGCACCCGGGCCCTGGTGACCTTCAAGGTCGACAAGGACGCCAAGCTCACCGAGGCGACGCACGCGGCGATCCGATACCGCAACCTGGTCGGCCAGCGCTACATCGCGCTGGACCAGGAGGTCGGCAACCCGGCCACGCTGCAGGCGGGCGAGACCATCCCGGTCTCGCGGACCCAGCCCGCGCTCGACCTGACCGTGCTGTTCAACGGCTTCAAGCCGCTCTTCGAGGCGCTGTCTCCGGCTGACCTCAACCAGCTGAGCTTCGAGATCATCCAGGTCTTCCAGGGGGAGGGCGGCTCGCTTGAGAGCCTGCTCGGGCACACCGCGTCGGTGACTTCGACGTTGGCAGCACGCGACCAGATCATCGGCCAGCTGGTCGACAACCTCAACGACGTACTCGTGCATCTCGGCAATCGCGACGACCAGCTCTCCGACCTGATCGTCAGCTTCCGCGACCTGGTGGGCGGGCTGAGCAAGGACCGCAAGCCGATCCTCAACTCGCTGAACTCGATCTCGGAGCTCGCCGTACAGACCGCCGGCCTGGTGGCCGGCATCCGGCCGGCGTTCGTCTCCGACCTCAAGCAGCTCCGCCGCGTGGCCGGCACCCTCGACACCAACAAGGCCGAGATCGACCGCGCGCTGCAGGTGCTGCCGATCAAGCTGACCAAGGTCGGCCGGACCGCCATCTACGGCTCGTGGTTCAACTTCTACCTGTGCCAGTTCCAAGGCAGGGTCATCGTCGGCGACCAGACGATCCCGGTCAGCTACGACACGAACTCGTCGAGGTGTTTCCTCCGATGATGAAGCCCTTCCGCGAACGCAACCCGATGGTCATCGGGGCGATCAGCCTCACCGTGATCGCGCTGATGGTGCTCTCCGCCTTCAAGGCCGACTCGCTCCCCTTGATCGGCGGCGGCGACACCTACTACGCCGCCTTCTCGGAGGCCGGCGGCCTGCGGGCCAACGACGAGGTCCGGATCGCCGGTGTGCGCATCGGCAAGGTCAAGGACATCGAGCTCGACGGCGACCACGTCCGGGTCACGTTCCAGATCACCGAGCCGGCGGAGTTCGGCCCGGAGACGGCGGCCGCGATCAAGGTGAAGACCCTGCTCGGTGCCATGTTCCTCTCGCTGCAGCCGGCGGGCGCGGGGCAGATGGCCGAGGGCACCGAGATCCCGGTGACCCGCACCAGCTCGCCGTACGACGTGGTCGAGGCGTTCAGCGGGCTGGCCCAGCGCTCGGAGGACATCGACACCGACCAGCTGGCGAAGTCGCTGACCGTGCTGGCCGAGCTGACCCAGAACACCCCCGAGGAGTTCCAGGCGGCGCTCAAGGGAGTCTCCGCACTGTCGACCAACCTGGCCGCGCGCGACACGCAGATCAACACGCTGCTGAAGAACCTCAACAAGGTGGCCGGCGTACTCGACGACCGCGACCAGGACATCATCGGCCTGATGCGCGACGGCGACGTGCTGTTCCGCGCGCTGGTGGCCCGACGTACGGCGGTGCACAACCTGCTGGTGTCGACCTCGACCCTCTCGAAGGAGCTGACGATGCTGGTGAAGCAGAGCCGAGCTGACCTCAAGCCCGCCCTCGGCCACCTCGAGAACGTCGTCAACGTGCTGCTGAAGAACCAGGACAACCTCGACAACAGCCTGCGGCTGATGGCGCCGTTCTACACGGTCTTCGCCAACACTCTCGGCACCGGCCCGTGGTTCGACACCTATATCCAGAACATGCCTCCCGTTCCGCAGGTCGGGTGAGATGACGATGCCCAACCTGATGAAGTTCCTCGTCCCCGGCGCGATCGTGGCGCTGGTGGCCGCCTTCGCCGTCTCGATGTTCACCGGTGAGGAGCAGAAGCACCTGACCGCGATCTTCCCGCGCACCATCTCGCTCTACGAAGGCTCCGACGTGCGCGTGCTCGGGGTGCCGGTCGGCACCGTCGACTCGGTGACGCCGTCGGGCACCGGCGTGAAGGTGGAGATGTCGTACGACGCGGACCTGCAGATTCCCGCGGACGCCGAGGCGGTGATCATCTCCCCATCGATCGTGGGCGACCGGTTCGTGCAGCTCACGCCGGTCTACCGGACCGGCCCGGAGCTCAAGGACGGCGCGACGCTCGACCTGTCCAAGACCTCGACGCCGCTGGAGCTCGACGAGGTCTTCGGCAGCATCGACCAGCTCACCGTGGCTCTCGGTCCCGAGGGGGCCAACAAGAACGGCGCGCTGAGCGACCTGCTCGACAGCGCCGCCGAGAACTGGGGCGGCCAGGGCGAGCAGTTCCACCAGACCATCGGCGACATCGGCAAGCTGACCGGCACCCTCGACGACAACAAGGAAGAGCTGTTCGGCACCGCCAAGCAGCTGGAGGCGTTCATCTCCACGTTGGCCAAGAACGACAAGACCGTCTCGCGGTTCAACCAGTCACTGAGCCAGGTCTCGACGATGCTCGCGGGCGAGCGCACCGAGTTGGCGACGTCGCTGCGCAACCTCGCCACGGCGATGGGGCAGGTCTCCGGGTTCGTCAAGGAGAACAAGGCCATCCTGGGCCGCAACATCAAGGGCCTCAACCGGGTGGCCAAGGGCAACATCGTCGACCAGATGCAGACCGATCCCGCGCTGGTGCTGTGCACGATGATCAACCAGGCGGACCAGAGTGGACAGATCTGCGACGTGATCAAGGACGCCCTGCCCCGACCTGCCGCGTACGCCGATGGCGCGCCGGTGCAGCCGGCGACCCCGTCGTACGACCCGACTCTTGGTGGACTGGTAGAGGTGGGCTCATGAGGCGGCTCAGGCTGCTGGCCGTGTTGCTGGCCGGGCTGATGGCGCTGTCCGCCTGTGACTTCAGCGTCTACAAGATGCCGCTGCCCGGCGGCGCCGACGTCGGGGACCGCCCGATGGTGGTCAAGGCACGGTTCGAGAACGTCCTCGACCTGGTCCCGCAGTCGACGGTCAAGGTAGCCGACGTGACCGTCGGCAAGGTTACCGACGTGTCGCTCGACGGCTACAGCGCCATGGTCACGATGGAGATCAACCGCGACGTGAAGCTCCCGGCCAACACCATCGCCGACATCCGGCAGACCAGCCTGCTCGGTGAGAAGTTCGTGTCCCTGTCGGCGCCGCCGCAGGGCGGCACCGGGCAGCTCTCGGACAACGACATCATCACCGACACGGGGCGCAACCCGGAGGTCGAGGATGTCCTGGGCGCGATGAGCCTGCTGTTCAACGGCGGCGGCGTGGCCCAGCTGAAGACGATCGCCAGCGAGCTGAACACCGCGCTCAAGGGCCGCGAAGGGTCGGCCCGGTCGCTGATCACGCAGTTCAAGCTGCTGATGACCCAGCTCGACGACAACAAGGAAGACATCGTCACCGCCCTCGAGGCGATCAACAAGCTGTCGGTGTCGGTGAAGTCGCAGGAGGGCGCGATCGACTCGGCGCTGGAGGATCTTCCCTCGGCGCTCAAGTCGCTCAACGGCCAGCGGGCGGACCTGGTGAAGATGCTCCGGGCCCTCACCCGGCTCAGCTCCGTGGGCGTACGCGTCATCAAGGCGTCGAAGGCGGCGACCATCGACAGCCTGCGCAACCTCACGCCGATCCTGACGCAGCTGGACGAGGCCGGCGACGCGTTCCCCAAGTCGCTCAGCGTCTTCCTGACCTACCCGTTCGTAGACGACGTCGTCGGCCGCAACCCGACGGTGGCCCGCAACCTGCACATGGGCGACTACACCAACCTGTCGATCAAGCTGGATATCAACCTGAACGGCGATGGGGTGCCGAGCACGCTTCCGACCAACCTGCCGTCGCAGATCGACCCGACGGTCATCCTCGACAACCTGACCAAGTGTCTGCAGAGTGCCGACCTGACCAGCGCCTCCTGCCAGAAGCTCTTGGCGACTCCCGAGGGCGTCTTGGCGCTCAAGGACGCCTGCAAGGAGCCGGCCAACGCGGACAAGGACGTCTGCAAGCAGCTCAACCTGCTGCCGGACCTGTCGACCGGCGACCTGCCGTCGCTGTTGCCGAGCGGGCTCCTGCGTCCGCCGGCCGGCCCCACCTCGGCCGGCCCGAAGGGCCCGACGATGGCCGACCTGATGGGCTTCTACGACCCCGACCTCGTGTCGCTCCTGATTCCGGGGATGGTGGCCCAGTGATCACTCGCCGTACCAAGATCCAGCTGTTGATCTTCGTCTTCATCACGCTGATCGGCGTGAGCTTCGTGGGCGCGCGCTACGCCAGGCTCGACCGCATCTTCTTCGACGACAGCTACGACGTCGTCGCGCACTTCGAGCAGTCGGGCGGCATCTTCGAGGGCGCCGAGGTCGACTGGCGGGGCATCAGCATCGGCCGGGTCACCGGCATGAGCGTCACCGACTCCGGCGTCGACGTCGAGCTGTCGATCCAGAACAAGTTCGACCGGATCCCGGCCGACACCATCGCGGTGGTCGCCAACCGGTCTGCGGTCGGCGAGCAGTACGTCGACCTGCAGCCGCGCGTCGACACCGGTCCTTATCTCGACGGCAACTCCGAGATCGACACCGACGACACCCGCATCCCGCTGTCGACGTCGAAGCTGTTGACCGACATCAGCAACACGGTGACCTCGGTCGACCAGGACTCGCTGCGGACCGTCGTACACGAGTTCGGGACCGCGTTCGACGGCACCGGCCCGGAGCTGGCCAAGATCATCGACACCTCCAACTCGTTCATCGAGACCGCCAACGCCAACTTCGACGTGACCACGGCCCTGATCAAGGACAGCAACACGGTCCTCAAGACCCAGGTCAGCTCGGAGTCGGCGATCCGCAGCTTCGCGCGCAATCTCCAACTCTTCACAGGGACCGTCGCCGGCAGTGACAAGGCGATTCGCGCGCTGATCGACAACGGCAGCGCGACCGCCAACCAGCTCCGGGCCTTCCTGGAGGCCAACAAGGTCGACCTGGCCGAGCTCGTCAACGAGCTGGTCACCACCGGCGAGGTCGTGGTCAAGCACATCGACGGCGTCGAGCAGCTGCTGGTGATCTACCCGTACGTCGTCCAGGGGGGCTTCACGGTCGTGTCGAAGGATCCCGCCACCGGTCAGTACGACGCTCACTTCGGCATGGTGCTGACCGACAGCCCGCCTGTGTGTCACCGGGGCTACGAGAGCACCGACCGACGCGCACCGCAGGACGGCTCCAACCGCCCGATGAACGTCAACGCGCACTGTGCCGAGCCGGCCTCCCAGACCAACGCCCGCGGCGCTGCGCACGCGCCCCGGGTGGGTGCGGCCTACCGTGCACCCGTCGCCTCATTCGACCCGCTGACCGGCCAGCTGCAGTGGGGTGACGCCCTACCGCAGACCACCCGAGGTAGCGTGTTCGCGCCCGCGACTCTCGGCGCGGACTCCTGGAAGTGGCTGTTCCTGCAGCCGCTCATCGCGACCGAGGAGTGACCCTCAACGTGGCAGACATCTCCACCGAGGCCGTCGACGAGACGACCCCGGCCCCTCAGCCTGCGACCCGCTTCCGACGGGGCCTGCTGATCTTCCTGCTCGCGGCCCTCCTGGTCGCGTCCGGCTGCCTGATCTGGCTGGTGGCAAACCGCACCGGCGAGGCGTCCGACCTCCAGTCCGAGCGCGAGCAGGTGATGAACGTCAGCGAGCAGTTCGCGCTCCGGGTCGGCACCTACGGCCCCGAGATGCTCGACGACCAGGGCCAGATGCCGGAGTACCGTGCGGGCGTCAAGGAGATGATCACCGCGAAGTTCGCCACCTCCTTCGAGCAGCAGGTCGGCACCGCCGAGGAGCTGGTCAAGCAGGCCGGCGCCTCGCGGAAGGCCGACGTCTACGCCACCGGCGTGAGCGCCATCGACGACGACTCCGCCGAGGTGCTGGTGGCCGGCGCGGTGGCCAGCACCTTCACCGACCAGGACCCCCAGGAGCCAAGCCCGTTCCGCTGGGACGTATCGCTGGTGAAGGTCGACGGAAAGTGGCTGGTCGACAACTTCAGCCTGGTGGGAGCCGCGCAGTGAACGCCAACTGGTACGACCTTCTCGACGTCGAGCCGGACGCCGTCTCCGACGAGATCCGTGCCGCCTGGCGCACCGCCATCGAGGGCATGGACCCGACCGACCGCAGGTTCCGGGTCTACAACCGAGCCGCCGAGGTGCTGCTTGACGACGACAAGCGGGCGGCGTACGACGTCGAGCTGGCCGCCCAGGAGTCCGACGACGAGGCGGAGCCCGACGAGGCAAAGTCCGACGAGGCGGAGTCCGACGAGGCGGAGTCCGAGTCTGCGGTTGAAGAGGCCGGCGACGTGGCGGCGGCCCGCGTCGTACTCGCGAAGGATGACGACGAGGCGGCCGACGCCGCCGCCGACGAGGACAGCGCCGCGGCAGCGGGCTCGGTACGCCGCGCGGTGCCGGCCTGGCTCCTCCTCAGCACCACCCTCGTCACCGCTCTGGTGGTGGCCGGCGCGGTCGCACTGTGGTGGTTCAAGCCGTCCGACCAGGCGGTCGCCGACGCGACGGAGCAGGCCGAACAGGCCGCCCAGCGCGCCACGCCGGTGCTCTTCTCCTACGACTACACGCGGCTGGATGCCGACCACGACGCGGCCGTCGGGTATCTCACCAGCGACTACCGCAAGAGCTACGAGCCACTCTTCGCGGTCATCAAGCAGAACGCCCCGGACCTCCAGGTGAAGCTCCATGTCGACCTGGTCGCC
>WNGB01013036.1_pt1 | contig 11227 bp, 9 predicted proteins | sample 5400681 | NCBI WGS metagenome assembly WNGB01 (sample SAMN13153367, study PRJNA577476) | soil metagenome | isolation source: 115 cm soil or saprolite under grassland replicate 2 | place: USA:California | collected 2016-06-15 | reverse complement strand
GTGCAGTGGTCGCGCGCCGAGGAGTTCGCGTACTCCCCCAGCCGGCCCGAGGCGGTCCTCGAGGTCACCGCCGGACTCGATGCCGACGGCAAGATCGTCGCGTGGCGGTACGACGAGCACACCAACGTCCACACCGCCGCGGGACCCGACCCGCGCGTCGCGGCGATGACGTCCGGTCGCAACGCGGTGCCGCCATACGCCATCGCGCGCGCGAGTGTCGTCCTGCATGTCGAGCCGACGCGGCTGCGCACCGCCAACTTCCGGTCGCTCGCGGCGGCCGAGAACGTGTTCGCGATCGAATCGTTCGTCGACGAGCTCGCACACGCGGTCGGCCAGGATCCGCTCGCATTCCGCCTGCGTCACGTCGACGACCCGCGCCTGCGCCGCGTCATGGAACGCCTCGCGGAAGAGAGCGGCTACGGCACGGCCTCCGGCGAGCGCCGCGGGCGCGGCTTCGCGTGCACCATCTACCACGGCACGTACGTCGCACAGCTCGCCGAGGTCGAGGTGTCGCCATCGGGCGCGGTCCGCGTCCTGCGTGTGTGGTGCGTCGTCGATCCCGGCCTGGTGGTGAATCCCGACGGAGTGCGCAATCAGATCGAGGGCGGGATCCAGCAGTCGGCATCCTGGACCCTGCTCGAGGAGCTCGGCCACAAGGGCGGCCGCGTCGCCACCGCGTCGTGGGACGCCTACCCGATCGCCACCTTCCGCGACGCACCCCAGTCGATCCAGGTCCTCGTCGAGGGCGACGCGAACGCGCCGTCCACCGGCGTCGGCGAACCCGGTGCGGTACCCACGTCGGCCGCGATCGCGAACGCGGTGTTCGCCGCGTGTGGCGCGCGGGTGCGCGACGTGCCGCTCACGCGCGAACGCGTGCGGAAGGCATCTCAGCCCGCGGTGTAGATCAGCCGCCCACCCAGGATCGTGTGATCCACGCGGGTGGCGCGGATCTCCGCCGGAGACGCGACGAGGATGTCGCGCGACAGCACGACCAGGTCGGCGAGCTTGCCGACACTGATGCTGCCCTTGCGATCCTCCTCGTACGACGCGAACGCCGGCGTGATCGTGTACGCCGCGATCGCCTCGTGCACGCTCAGGCGCTGGTCCGGATGCCAACCGCCCGCCGGACGGCCGTCCGGCGTCTGCCGCGTCATCGCGAGCGCGATGTTCTGGAGCGGGCTGAGCGGCGTCGCGCGCCGCTCGTTGAAGCTGCCCGGCCAGTCCGACACGATGTCGAGCTGCGCACCCGCCTCGCACAGCGCGCGCCAGGCGTGTGCCGTCTTCGCGCGCTCCGGCCCGAGCTTGCGATCCACACCGGCGAGGTCGTTCACCAGGTGCTGCGGAGTGACGTCGACGATAAGGCCCACCTTGCCGATCCGCGCGACTTCGCGTGCGCTCGGATACCACGCGTGGATCACGCGAAAGCGCCGGTCGCGCGAAGGGTTCGCGCGGATCGCGGCCTCGTACCAGTCGAGCAGTAGCCGATGTGCCTTGTCGCCGATGGTGTGGATGACCGGATCGAATCCGGCCGCATCCGCGCCCGCGATGTCGGCGGCCATCGTGGCCTCGTCAACGAATCGGAACGTGAAGTCGCCCGCGAAGCTCCCGCCGGCGTACGGCGCCTCCATGAGGAAACCGTCGATGAACGCCTTCATGCCGCCGAAGCGGATGAGTCCATCGTCGCTGCGCGGCCGGATGCCCGCGGCGACGGCGTCGCGCCACGTCGGCAGCGACAGGAACGCGTAGACGCGCACGCTGAGCTCGTCGCGACGCTGCAGCTCGCGGAAGAGCTCGAGGTCGGTCGCGCTGCGCTCGACGTCGGTGTGGAAGACGTGGCGCTGGGTCGCGGTATCGAGCCGCGCGACGTCGTGGATGGAGGAGATGCCGACGCGACGCAGCTCGTCGAGCGCGGCGCGCGCTCCAACGAGCTGCAGCTCCAGCGTCTCGGGCGGCAACAGCTCCGACAGCCTCTCGCCGGCACGACCATGCAGGACGCCGGTGAGCTCGCCCGAGCCGTCGCGCTCCACGCGGCCGCCGCGCGCACCCGGAGCGTGGCGCGTCAGGCGCGCACGCGACAGGGCGAGCGAATTGGCGACGTATGCGCCGTCCACGCGCCGTAGCAGCACCGGGTGCCGCGGCGCGACGGCGTCGAGCGAACGGCGGTCGATCGGCATCGGCGCGGGTCGCGGCCGGCCCGCGGCATCGGCATCCCAGGCCGCGGCCGCCCCGATGTCGCCACCACCGATCCAGAGCCCTTCCGGGACGCGCTGCGCAGCGGCGGCGAGGGCTTCGGCGACCTCGCTCGGACCGGTCAGCTCGTACAGGCTGACGCGTGACGACCAGGCCGCGGCGTTACCGAAATGCGTGTGCGCGTCGATAAAGGCCGGCAACAGAAGCCGGCCGGCGAGGTCGATGATCTGCGTCCGCGCTCCACGGAGCGCGAGGACGTCCGCCGTCGACCCAACGGCGACGATCCGGTCCCCGCGCACCGCGACCGCCTGCGCCTCCGGCAACGCGGTATCGACGGTCCACACCCGACCGCCGTGGACTAAGAGGTCAGCGGGTTCGGTCGTGGAGCTAGCGGACGCGGCGCCGCGCGTTGCGGCCGGCGCGATAGAGGTTCGCGACCACCAGCGCGGCCACGAGGACGAGCAGCAGCCAGCCGCTGTTCTCGCGCACCTCGTCGGAGCTCGCGGACGCGACGAACCAGGTGATCGCGAGCGCGGCGATCGCGCCCATCGCCAGCTGGCCGTCGTCGACGAGTAGACCGTAGGTGTTGTCCCAGATCGCGCGAAGGACGTTAGACATTGCGCGCCTCCACCCGAGCGCCCTCGGGGAGGAGACCGGTGAGGAGCCGCGCCCCGACCCAGCTCGCCGCGAGGACCGCACCCAGGATCACCGGGATCGACAGCGCGTCGCCCGGCCACTCGGCGCCCACGCCCTCGCCGAACCAGAACACGCCGAACGAGCAGAGCATCGCGCCGACCCCGAACTTCATCCAGTTCTCCGGCACCGCGGTGAGCGGTTGTCGGAGGACTGCGGCGAGCGCGGTCACGATCACGCCCGCGGCGACCGCGCCCCAGATGGCGGCGCTCATCGCCGCGACGCCACCGGCACCGAAGGCGATCACGATGAACGCGACCTCGATGCCTTCGAGCAGAACGGCCTTGTACGCGACGATGGTGCCGATCCAGTCCCACTCGGTCTTCCTCCGGCCCTGCTCGCGCAGCTCCGCGATCTCCCTCCGATAGATCTCCTCCTCGTCGTGCAGCGCGACGATGCCGGCGAACCTGAGCACCGCCTTGCGCAGCCAGCGCAGCCCGAAGAGGAGAAGCAGGGTGCCGACGAGGCCGAGGAGCAGATGCTCCGGCACCACGCTGACCAGAGCCACGCCGAGCGTGGCGACGATGACCGCGAGCGTGAGCGCGGCGAGCGCCGTTCCGACAAGCGGAGCCCGCCAGCCCCGCGTGATGCCGACCGCGAGCACGATGGTGGTGGCCTCGACGAACTCGACCGCGCTCGCGATGAACGCGGGCGTCGCCGCGACCGCGAGACTCACCAGATCCATTACTTGTCCACCCACACATCGTTGAGCGGCGCGCCGGTGAGACCGTCCGGCCCCGGCTTGAAGCCGTGCACCTTCGTCGACATCGCCTCGACGCGCACCTGGCTCATGACCCCGACGAATGGAAGGATCTCCATGATCCTCCGCTGCGCGTCCTCGTAGGTCTTCTTGCGATCCGCGGTGCCCAGCTCCTGCCCCTGACCCTTCACGAGGAGGGCATCGAGCGCGGGGTCGCTCAGGTTCGAGAAGTTGCTACCCGACACGCGGTTGGCCGAGTGGTAGCAGACGCGGAGCACCCCGTCGGGATCGACACTCGTCGACGACGTGGCGGCCATGTTGTGCTTGTACCCGCGCACGTAGTCGAGGTACGGGCCGCGCTCCATCTTCTGCACCTTGAGGTCGATGCCCACGTCGCGCAGCTGCGACTGCATCGCCTCGGCGATCTCGGTCCAGGGGCTGCGGAACGTCGCGAGGAGGATCTCCAGCTTCTGTCCGGCCTTCTCGCGGATCGGACCGGACGCGCCCGCCTTCCAGCCGGCGCTCTCGAGGATGCTCTTCGCCTTGGTCGGATCGAGCGAGAAGCTCTTCTCGAGCTCCTCGAGCCGTGACCAGACGCCCTCCGACAGCGGACCGACCGAGACCTTGTGGACGCCGAAGAACAGCTTTTCGACTATCGACTTGCGATCGACCGCCCAGTTCACGGCCTCGCGCACGGCCTTCTCGTCGGTCGGGGCCTTCGTCACGTTCATCGAGAAGCCGAGGGTGTGGCTCGCCCGCGGCGAGTTGACGAACGTGAAGCGGTTGTCCGCCTTGAGACGCGCGTAATCGGCCTCGGTCACCTCGTCGATGAGGAGGTTCTCGCCCGACTCGAGCGTCGCGACGCGCGTCGAGGCGTCGGTGATCGCGCGGAACTTCACCGTCTGCAGGTAGGGCGCGCCTTTGTTCGACGTGAGGTCGCTCGGCCACGCGTACTCGGCGAAGGCCTCGAGCGTGACGACACCGTCGGCGGACCGGCTGGCGAACTTGAACGGCCCCGAGCCGACCGGCGCGACCGCGGAGTCGCCCGGCTTGAGCGTGTCGAGGTACTTCGGGGACAAGATGCCGAAGAAGTAGCGCCAGATCTGCAGCATGAACGCGTAGTACGGCGTCTTGAACGCGAACACGACGGTCTTGGTGTCCGGCGCCGTGATGGTGTCGATCGGGCCGATGAGCGACACGACGGCGCCGGCCTTCAGCTTCGGATCGAGGATCCGCTCGAACGAGCGCTTCACCGCGTCGGCGGTGATCGTGCCACCGTCGTGGGTCTTCACGCCGTCGCGGAGCGTGAAGGTGAACTTCTTGCCGCCGTCCTCGATCGCCCATTTCGTCGCGAGCGCCGGGTAGAACTTCTGGTCGGCGTCCATCGTGATGAGCGTGTCGACGATGTTCTGCGCGACCTCGCCGGCGGCCGCGCCGGTGGTCAGAGCCGGATCGATCGAGTCGATCTTGTCCCATTGACCGAAGGTGAGCGTGCCGCCGCGCAGCGGCGACGCGGATGGCTTGATCGTCGGCGAGGCGGTGGTGGTGCCGGGTGGCGTGCAGGCGACGACGGCGACGCTGGCCGCCGCCAGCGCGGAGCGGCGCAGGAATTCGCGTCGGTAGACCAGCGTTCGATCAGCCATCGAGCGATCCCTCCAAGATGTCCAGGCCTTCCGCGAGCTGTGCGTCCGTGATCGTGAGCGGGACGAGCGTGCGGATCACGTTGCTGTACAGGCCGGCGCGCAGGAGCAGGAGACCCCGGTCGCAGGCGCGCTTGATCGCGCCCTCGACCAGCTCGGGCGCCGGCTTCTTGGTCCCGCGGTCGCGGACGAGCTCGATGGCCTGCATCGCACCGATCCCGCGGACCTCGCCGATGCTCGTACTGCGTGCGGCCATCGCGTCGAAGCGCCGGCGGATCGTGGCGCCGATCGCGACCGCGCGCGCCGCGATGCCGTCGCGCTCGATGATCTCGATGGTCTTGAGCGCGGCGGCGCACGCGATGGGATGGCCGCCGAAGGTGCTGCCGAGCGTGCCCGGGCCGAGCGCGTCGAAGAGCTCCGCGCGACCGGTGACCGCAGCGATCGGGAAGCCGGCGCCCAGGGACTTCGACGTGACGAGCAGGTCGGGCGTCACGCCGACGTGCTCGACCGCGAACATGCGGCCGGTGCGTGCCATGCCCGTTTGGATCTCGTCCGCGATGAACAGGATGTCGTGGCGCCGGCAGATCGCGGCGATCCGCTTGATCCACCGCCGCGGGGGGACCACGAAACCACCCTCGCCCTGGATGGGTTCGACGATGACCGCGGCCACGTGCTCCGGTGCGAGGTTCGTGTCGAGCGCTTGCTCGAACAGCCGCACGTAGAGCTCCGCGAGCTCGTCGTCCTCGAGGTTGGCGAGCGGTCGGTAGGGATAGGGGTATGGGAGGTGCGCGATGTTCGGCGTGGTCGTGCGCATGAAGGCCATGCGCGAGTTCTTCGTCTTGCCGGTCGCCGTCATCGCCGCGTAGGTGCGGCCGTGGAACGAGTTCTGGAAAGCGATGATCCACTCCCGCCCGGTCGCGACCCGCGCGATCTTCATCGCGTTCTCGACCGCCTCGGCGCCGCTGTTGGCGAACACGCTCTTCGTCGCGACGCTCGAGCCTTCGGCGCGCGGGTAGATCCGGTCGAGCTCCTGCGCGAGGCGGACGTAGGGCTCGTAGGTCACGACCTGCGCGGAGACGTGCGCGTAGCGCTCGAGCTGCTCGCGCACGGCGGCGATGATCTCCGGGTGCTGGTGACCGAGGTTCAGCGCGCCGATGCCCGCGACGAAGTCGAGATAGCGCTTCCCCTCGGGATCGAACACCTCCGCGCCCGACGCCCGCGCGACGACGACCGGCGTGCCGACGTGAAGCCCTTTGGGTACGTACTGCTCTCGCAGGCGCCGAGCCTCGGCGCTCGCGAGTCCGCTCATCGCAGGGGGAGAACCCCCTGCAACCCCCCTCGTCCGGCTATCGGTTTCCGTCACCGTGCTCACTCGATCCTCCCCCTGACGCGCTCATCGATGCGCGCGCGAAGTTGCTGCAGCTCCTCGGCGGCCGCGAGTGCCGCCGCGCGATCCTGGCCCGCGAGGCCGAACAGCAGCGCATCCAGCACGACGATCGTCAGCGCCGACAGGTGGAACATACCCCCGCCGGCGCGGCGTGCCGAAAGCGCCACGGTGAACTGGCCCGCCAGCGCGAGACCGAGCGTATCCGTGATGAGGATGGACGGCACCTTCAGCTCGCGCGCGCGCTCGAGCGTGAGCTCCGCTTCGGCGCTCGAGCGGTCATACGCGATGACGATGACGGCGTCGCCGCGGCGCATGTCGATCAGCGCGTCAGCGAGCGCCTGGCCGCGCGCGCCGATCGCGAGCGCCGGGCGGCGCATGCGGCGAAGCCGCGCCGCGAAGTACTCGCCGAGCGGAGCATTGGGACCCAGACCCTGGATGACCACGCGCTGCGCGCCGGCGATGAGCTTCAGAGCGCGTGCGAAGTCCGCGGGACGGAGCGTCTCGCGCGCGTCGTGGAGCAGCTGCACCTCGGTCGCCAGAACGTGCTCGAGGACCACGGCCGGGTCATCGCCAAGGTCCTCGATGCTCCGTCCCAAACGGAGGGTCGGGGTCGCGCGCGTCCGAAACGCCTCCTGCAGCTCGGCCTTGAGGGCCGGGAGGCCGCTGTAACCCAGCGTCTGCACGGCGCGGATGACCGTTGCATCGCTCATCTCGAGCTGGCCGGCGATGTCCGCGGCGGACAGGAACACCGCCTCTTCGGGGTGCTGCGCCAGGAAGGTCGCGACGCGCTCCTCGGCCGGACTCAGGCGGGGCCGTGCGGCGGCGATGCGTTCGTCGAGCGAGGCATCGCGTCGCCGGGCGCTCGCATTACCGCTTCGCGGCTCCTCGCGCCTTCGGCTGCTCATAGTAGCGTTCACTGCTGTTGGCACGCCCGGACTGTAGTGTATGCTGCGGCTAGATTTCAAGGGGGGTCGTGCGATGCAGCTACCGGTCATCGAGGTCAGCGGGGATCGCCGAGAGATCGGCCGGCAGCACGGCGAAGCCGCCCGCGCGCAGATCCGCGCATCGATCGCCTTCTACCAGCAGAGCTTCCGTCGTGCCTCGGGCCTGACCTGGGACGAGATCCTCCAGCGGGCGCCACGCTGGACGCCGATCGTCGAAGAGTTCCTCCCTGGGATCGGTGACGAGCTGCGAGGCATCGCGGAGGGCGCGGGCATCCGCTTCGAGGAGGTGCTCGCGCTCAACGCGCGCGGCGAGCTGTCGCACGGCAATCCCTTCGCGGAGTCCGAGGAGAACCCCGAGGGCTGTTCTTCGTACGCGATCCTTCCGGAGGCCTCCGGCGACCATCACGTCTACGCCGGCCAGAACTGGGACTGGCTGGCGCAGACCGGCGAGACCGTGATCCTGCTCAAGGTCACGCAGCCGGGGAAGCCGACCCTCTTCATGCAGACCGAGGCCGGGCAGATCGGCCGTCACGGCGCGAACTCGGCCGGCATCTCGCTCAACGCGAACGGTCTCGGTCCGCGCTTCGGCAAAGGTGTTGCCATTCCTCAGCCGTTCATCCGCCGGCGGATCCTGGAATCAGCGGACATGCACAGCGCGCTCAGAGCGGTGTTCGACTCGACACAGTCGGTGTGCACCAATCTCGTCATCACCCATCGCGACGGGTTCACGATCGATCTCGAGACGACGCCCGGCCGGCACGGCTGGATGTACGCGACGGACGGGATCCTCGTGCACACCAACCACTTCATCGCCTTCGTTCCCGAGCAGATCGCCGCGACGTATCGACCGTTCTCGGTCAACTCGCTATGGCGGCTCGATCGCCTGAAGCGCGGTCTCGAGGCCGTTCGTGGCGCGAACGATTCGGGCGAGGTGTTCCGGGCGATCGTCCGAGCGCTGCAGGATCACTTCGGATACCCGAATTCGCTCTGCAAGCACGACGACGCGCGCCTCGGCACCGGCGATCGCTATCACACGATCGCGTCGAGCATCGTCGACCTCACGAGCGGCGACTACTGGCTCTCGCCCGGCCCGCCCTGTCAGGGTCCATACGAGCGCATCTGGAACATCTACGACGGAGCGACGGCGCCCGCGCCGGACCTCATGACCACCGCCAGCCGCAGCTGATGGCTGCGACGGCCCTGCGTGTCTACTCCGGCCGGAACCGGCCGGATCTCACGGCGATCTACCGGCTGTTCGAAGGACTGAACGACACGAAGGTCGAGCTCGAGATGATCTATCACCTCGACGTCGAGCGGCGGCTCATAGAGGAGCGGAACGATCCGCGCGCCGACGTGCTCGTCACGAATAGCCAGGTGGCGGTGGAGGCTGTGCGCGCCACGGGTATCTTCGAGCCGTACCCAGCCGAGGTCGCTCGCGGATACGACGAATGGCTGCGCGCGCCGGACTACGCCTGGCTGTCGTTCACGGCGTGGCCGCGCAGCGCGATGATCAACCGCCGCGTCCTGCCCGACCAGGCGTCGTGGCCGCGCAGTCTCGAGGAGCTCGCGACCGATAGATTCCGCGGGAAGATCGGGGTGGCGACGACGAATGAAGAGACGACGGTCTCGCAGATCAGCTCGATCCGCGCCGCCAAAGGCGACGAGTACGCCTGGGGGCTCATCGATCGGCTGCTGGCGAACGGCCTGCGCACCTATGAATCGAACAAGGCGACGCGCGAGGCGCTCATCAGAGACGGGAACGCCGTCGCGCTGGTGAACTCGTCCAACTACCACGTGTTCCTCATGGAGGGGAATCCCGTCGGCGAAGCCTGGCTCGACCAGGACGGCGGCGGCCTCGGCACGCACGTCGAGGCGCATGTCGTCGCGCTGGTGAGGGGCGCGCAGCACCGCGAAGCCGGGGAGGCCTTCATCGACTTCCTGCTCTCGGCCGACACGCAGACGCTCCTCGCGCGCATGTTCGGCGAGACGCCGGTGAACCCGCGTGCGGTGACCGGAACGGTGCGTCCCCTGTCGCAGATCCGACGGACTTCCGTCTCGATCGCGAAGATCACCGAGCTTCGCGACAGCACGCGCGCGTACCTTACGAGGAAGGGCTTCGCGCCGCCCGCCCGCGACTAGGAGGAAGCGTGCTCGACTGGCTCAGCCTCGACGGCAAGAAGCTCCTCGTGACACGCATCCTGCGCACGTTCGCCTACGGGTACCTCGCGGTCGCGCTCGGCGTGTACCTCGATCGGCTGGGCATGGATCCGACACAGATCGGCATCGTGTTCACCGCGGCGATCGCGGGCTCGGCGGTGATGACCGTGTTCTGGTCGCTCGTCGCTGACCGCGTCGGCCGCCGCCGGACCGTCGCGATCATGGCGGCGCTCATGGCGGTCGGCGGGATCGTGTTCGCGCTCACCGACAGCTTCTGGCTGCTGCTCCTCGGCGCGTTCACCGGGACCATCAGCGCCACCAGCTCCGAGGTCGGCGTGTTCCAGACGGTTGAGCAGGCGGTCCTGCCGCAGACGGCGCCGAACGACAAACGCACCTGGCTCTTCTCCATCTACAACACCGCGGCGAATTTCGCGGGCGCGCTCGGCTCGCTGGCCGCCGCGAGCGTCGGGTTCTTCGCCTCCCTCGGGCTCAAGGGCGCCGACGCGTACCGGCCACTCTTCGCCTTCTACGCGCTCGTCGGCCTGGTGAACCTGCTCATCTTCCTGACGCTGAGCCCAAAGGTCGAGCTCGCGCACGTCGAGGGCGAGCGTCGCTTCATCGGCATCCATCGCAGCACCGGCACGGTCGCGCGGCTGTCGGCGCTGTTCGCGATCGATTCCTTCGCCGGCGGACTCGTCGTGCAATCGGTCGTGTCGTACTGGTTCTACCTGCGCTGGGGTCTCTCGATCGGCGAGCTGGCGGTGGTCTTCTTCTGGGTGGGGATCCTCTCCGGTCTGTCGCTCCTCGCCGCCGGATGGCTGGCCCAGCGGATCGGCCTGCTGAACACGATGGTCTTCACCCATCTGCCGTCCAACGTGCTGCTGGTCCTCGTGCCGCTCGCGCCGACGGCGTGGCTGGCGGTGGCGTTCTTCCTCATCCGGATGAGCGTGTCGCAGATGGACGTCCCGACCCGCCAGTCCTACACGATGGCCGTCGTGGATCCGGACGAGCGCACCGCCACCGCCGGGATCACCAACGTCGCGCGCACCACGGCCAGCGCGATCTCGCCGACGTTCGCGGGCATGGCGCTCTCAGCGGCGGCGTTCGGCCTGCCGTTCTTCGTCGCCGGCAGCCTCAAGATCCTCTACGACGGGCTCGTGTACCTCACCTTCCGGAACGTGCATCCGCCCGAGGAGCTCGAGCGGAAGCGTCGCCGCGACGACGCGAGGGGCAAGGCGTGGCAAAGTTCGTCCTGACCCGACTCGTCGAGACGATCCCGGTCCTGCTCCTGTCGTCGCTCCTCGTGTTCGCGATCCTCCATCTGATACCGGGCGACCCCATCGACGCGATGCTCGGCGCGGCGGCGTTCGGAGTCGGTGACCCCGTCGAGCACCAGCGGCTGGTCGTGCAGATCCGCACGCAGCTCGGCCTCGACGATCCGCTGTGGCAGCAGTACGTGCGGTGGCTCTTCGACGCGGTGCGTCTCGATCTCGGCGAGTCGTTCATCCGGCACGCG
>WNGB01014201.1_pt1 | contig 11228 bp, 11 predicted proteins | sample 5400681 | NCBI WGS metagenome assembly WNGB01 (sample SAMN13153367, study PRJNA577476) | soil metagenome | isolation source: 115 cm soil or saprolite under grassland replicate 2 | place: USA:California | collected 2016-06-15 | reverse complement strand
CTGCTCCATCAAGATCTCGAGTTTGTGAAACTTATGCGCGATACCGGGTTTGCGAGCGTCTACCTGCCGCTCGAGAACATGTCGCGTGAAGTCACGAAGGCGTGGAACCGCCGCCACTCGCACGCGGGCCTTTTCGAGAAGGCGGTCAAGATCTGCCACGAGGCGAACTTCAAACTCCACAACATGGAAGTGAACGCCTTCATCCTGTTCGGGATGCCAGACGAGAACCTGGCCGATGTCGTCAACACCATATTCTATGCGTCCGAGATGGTTGGCGGCATCGTCCCGATGCTCTTCACCCCGGTGCCGGGTTCGATCATGTTCGAGCAATATCGTGAGTACCTGTTCGAGGAGATGGGATTCGATCTCCACCACTTGAACGGCAAGCTCTATCCGTTCTTGAAGTACAACTTCGAGCGCCGCAGGATCCGGCTTGAAGACTATGTCGCGCTCGAATCACTTGCCTTTAGGCTGAATGCGAAAGCCGTGGGCCAGACCTTCCAGCTTAACCGCGAGAACCGCGTGTACTCGGCCCTCCGTAAAGTACTGGCCGAGTCTGAGGGCATCAAGGCGAATGTGATTGTCGACGGCCCGGAGCATTACGAGTACGCGCGGGGAATGGGTCTCCTCACATGGGGGACGTGGGATACCGAGGTCCGGCCGCTCGAAGAGCGTGTGAAGGACTTCCTCCAAGCCTATCCAGCGGCTACGCCCGCGCGATTTCAAGGATCGATGCTCGCTCGTGACGCGCGTGGGGAGTATGGACCTGCGGAGGCCGCCGCCCGCGTGGCGAAGTTTCACGCCGTGGACAGCAGCTTTGGAGCCCGTACCGAGATTCTTGCTCGCTACGGCTTGAAGCTTCTCGGGGCTCCAGGCTATGCCCCTCGACCGGTTGAAGTTCTTGCACTCCGGGACATGGCGAGACTTCGGAATCAGCGACTCCGCCAGCTCTATGGAACGGTCGATATCGAGCCGGAGAACATGGACGAAGCGAAAGCCGCCGAGATCGAGCGCCTCGAGAAGAAGAAAGCGGCAGAGCAAGTGCGTGGGGCTAGGGACCAGATGCGGCGAGAGCTAGAGGAGGGGAACTGAAGCGCGTTACGATTTGTCCTAGTCATACTCGCATTTGGGCTACCACTTTGGCTGCTGTGGTTCGGTGCTAAGCATCACGACAGCTACCGTCTGTACGGCGTCTGAAGAGGCTGGCGTTCGTTGGGGGCAAAGGAGGAGCTGGTCATGGCTTGGCAGCAACTGAAAGACGCATTGCAATGGGACGACGTCGGCGGTCGTTTGCTGGCGAACCTCGCAAAGGGAATATACGACCATCAGGCAGTGCTCCGAGAGTACGTCCAAAATGCCTGTGACGCCTATAACCTTCTTGACGCTCCGGCCGCCGAACCGGTCATCACTATCACGCCCGAGGGCCACAACCTCATCATTCACGACCTCGGCATAGGCATGGACGAAGAGGAGATTCGGGCCGTCAAGAAGATTGCCGTGTCGACAAAGGCCGAGCTTGAGGGGATGACCGGCTTTCGCGGAATAGGGATTTGGGCTGGTTTTCAGGCGTGTGACCGTTTGGTCGTGATCACAACGAAGCGGGGGGTCAAGAAGCGGTTCCGTCTCGTCATTGAATTCAGAGATATCCTTGAAAAGGTCGATACCGACATCAACATCAAGGAGCTCGTTGACCCTCGTTACAAGATCGAGTGGCAGCCGGCAGACGGAAAGGATCATTACACGCAGGTGACGCTGGAGAATGTCCATCCGGAATATGCGAGGCTGCTCGAGGAGAAGGAGTTGATGCGGATCGTTAGTAACACGCTGCCTTGTCGGATAGATCCTCAGTTCCAGCACGCGCTCACGCTGCAGAAACTCCTGCAACAAATCTCCGATCATCAAGAGTTCCACATCAAGGTGACGACTAAAGACGGACTCAAAGAGGCCGTTCGGGAATTTCCGTCTGACCCGATGGAGGATCCAGAGTCGTTTGTCCTGAAGGGCGAGCATGGGGTCGAGCTCGCTCGGGGTTGGTTCTGCCGGAGCCAAAAAACGGCGCTTCGTGGCGACCGCGGATTTAGCTTGCGGCTACGCAATTTCGCTGTCGGCCGCGTGAACATCTATAGCGATGAGGATGGGAGCCGATTCGGCGTTTCCCCGGCGACGCGAGAGCTGCGGAGACTGAATGGGCTCGCTTGGTTCTGCGGCGAGATTCACGTTACGAACAGCGATATTCTGCCGAACACGCCCCGCGATGCACTGGAAATCAACGCGTCTGGGCGACGACTAATCGAGGAGACACGCAAGTTCTATAAGGAACGCATTGACGACGCGGGGGCGCATAGCGATTTCAACGGCTACAAGAAGGCTACGGACGAGGCAGAGGACTTGATCAAGCAGCTCAACGGGAAGGTGCCAGCGGCCGGCTCGGTCGAGGAGAGCGCGGTGCGGCGGGTACTCGGGAAACTTGAAGAGGCCAGCAACAAGACAAAAGGTAAGGCCGATGGCGCCGCCAAAAGCATGCTGCGAGGGCTTCTAAGTCGCGCACCGGTGAAGAAAAAGCGGAAGGAATTGATTCAACAGTTGAAGACGCTTGTCCCGAAGGATGCTGTCACGAAACCAGGGGCGAAGGCCGGTAGCACGGTCACGGACGGTCAAGCTGACACGACTAAGGAGGCGCCTGCGGCCGAAGCGGCCCCGGACGCTGGTAGCACGAGTCTCGATTTGGAGGCTGTGATGAGCGATATCGTCTTGATTCTGGAAAAGTATTTGGGCAAAGAGCACGACGAGATCGCTGGCATCGCTGAGGATATCAAAGAGGCTTTGAAGAATCGGACCCTACAGAATGCCGAGCAATCGATTCCCTGACTCTTCCGAGAAGAGGGCATTGCGAAGGCGAGACGCCCAGCTGTTGGAGCAGTTCGTTAAACGTATTGGTCATCAGCTCGACTACTGCGGGATGCCGTCGGTGGAGTTCCTCGACGTCGAGGCGTGGAAGACAAACCTTAGATCGGTGCTCGCGGTCGAATATGATTCGGACGTCGCCAACGATATGCGAATCGAGCGAGACGGACGGCAGTTTCCGTTCGTCATCAAGATTGTCCAAGGTGAGATTTGCCGGTTCTTGTTGGATAGCGCGGACGCATTCGACGTCTACAACTTGGACTTCTACACGGGCTTCGTAAACCCAGATCGACAGGCCAATGCTCGGTCCGTCAGCGCTATCCGAAGGACTTTCGCGAGGCAAAGCCAGAGCCGCAGATCATTCGCCCTCGTTACTACGTTTAATGTACGAGATAAGGGCGCGAACGAGTATCTGAAGTTTCTTGAAGCGGCCCGTCGAGAGCTGAGTAGCCGTCCGAACGCAGATGAGAACATTTCCGCACATGCCGGAACGCAGGCATCGCGTCTGAAGATCTGTTTTCCCTTCTTCTGCTGGCAGCAGGCACATGCAACAGGTTTTGAGCAGGAAACGGAAGGCGTATACGTGTACCACAGTGCCGTGGCCGGATCAGACGAACGCGGCCGGCCGGCACGCCACACGATGGTTCATTTTCACCAGCGCTTCATGTTTCGGAAAGAAGACATACTTGCGGTGCCTGTGCTACAGGCTCTGATCGACGTCGCGAACCTAACGCTTTACGAGATGAGAGAACAAGTCCCGCACAAGCGACTGGTTCCTCCGCAGATTACGAATTGAGCCGCGGGTCGGAAGCTGCGGGCTGTATTTTCGAGCTGAAGGACCGGAGGTGAAGATACGCAGCGTTAAGGGGATGGATTGTGCCGATGCACAAAGGGCAGGTACGGTCGTGGGGGCGCGGATCGTGTCGGACGCGGCCCACGCGCGGCAGCTGCGGTGGGGTAACTACAATCGGGAATCATTTTTGGAGTGTATAAGTGCAACAGAGGGTTGACGATGGCACTTAAGTCAGCAATTGAATGGACCGATGCGACTTGGAATCCGGTCACGGGCTGCACTAAGATTTCGCCGGGCTGCAAGTTCTGCTATGCCGAGCGCCTGACTGAGCGGTTCCGGCGCCAGTCGTTCTCTGAAGTCGTGCTGCATCCCGAGCGCCTTTCGCTTCCCCTTCGGTGGCGAAGTTCCAAGCGGATTTTCGTTAATAGCATGAGCGATCTGTTTCATGAGAGAGTGCCGACTGATTTCATCAATAGCGTGTTCGACGTCATGGCAAGAGCCCAGCAGCACGTGTTTCAGGTACTGACGAAGCGACCTGACCGTCTTCTAGAATGGAGACGCTCGGCTGCCTGGCCAGGCAGGATTCCACCTCATATTTGGCTCGGCGTGTCGGTAGAGTCAGCCGCGTATCTGTGGAGAGTAGATCGACTACGGGAGATTGATGTGTCGACTAGATTTATCAGCGCGGAGCCCCTTCTCGGCCCCCTGACCGAGCTCAACCTCAACGGCATCGCGTGGGTGATTACTGGTGGAGAGTCCGGTGGACCGCCTACGCGTTCGCTCGTCGAGGTGACAGATCGAGGCGTGCGGCCCAAGGTGGAAGCGCTGACGTGGGTTCGTGAAATATGTAACCGCTGTCGCGCTCACGGCGTGGCGTTCTTTCACAAGCAATGGGGTGGGCGCACGCCGAAGTCCGGTGGACGTTTGCTAGATGGGCGGGAGTGGTCCGAATATCCTCTGCTAGACGGTGAATCCGATACTCCGGCCGTGCGTCAGGGGAGCTCGAAGGGTCGGATTCACGAAGGGTAAGGCTCTTTCGTAACCTCGAGACAGGATATTCCCCTCCGCCATAGAGGTTCGTACAAATGATACGCACGGGCACCGTAGTTCAGGGGGACCGGGGAGGCTAGCCTGCTATGCTCGATCGGCATCTCCCGGGCTCTAGCGCGTATGTTCCACGGAGGCGATGGTGACAGAGATGTCCAGATCCCTGGCTGCCGAGGGAACGATGACAGGTGGTGAGGAGAGCCGGGCGGCTGGCATGTGCCCTACCTGTGGCCGAGTCCACCTCTTCGAATCGCGCGAGGTCAGGAGGCGATGGTGGTGGCCTAGCCAACCGACGTGCCTGATCATCGGGGAAAGCCCCGGCCCGCCTGGTGCTGCCTACTTCTATGATCCGATCCCCACCGGACGAGACCCGGTGGCCGTGAGGCGGCACCTCCTCGCGGGGCTCACCAGGGCAAAGCTTGTCTCCTCGAACACACTTGAAGCGTTCGCGGTTTCTGGCTTCGTTTTCGACCACGCGCTTCGGTGTCAGCTGGAGATGGCTCGAATCGAGCGCGAACGGACGCTGGCGAGAAAGTACGACTCGCCGCTGGCCGAGCAGGCTACGCACCTCGTCGAATTCATCGGCCAATTCCCAAGGGTGTGGGTCATGGGCCACATGGCCCGGAACGCGGTGGCCTGCCAGGACCAGTCGTTGCCGGCGGTCTGCCGGCTGTTGACACCACCGTACGTCGTTCCCGGGGTCGGCGATCGAGACGCGGAGGACCGGCAGTTTTTCGTGTCTCGGTATTTCACGCGATTCGACAAAGACGCGACCGTGGACGCGATCATCGGGCCCCTTCGCCAGTTTCTCGTAGGCAAGCGAGGAGGATGACGGTGGACGGACTGGCGCTCCGCTGTTACCGGGCGAGATCCTGGATGCGTCGCGCGAGCGACCCCGGCTCGACGATGGATCTTGACAGGCGGTTCATCTTCCTGTGGATCGCCTTCAACGCTCTGTACGGCCAGGCTAAGTACAGGGCGGACGGACCGGTCCGGGTCTCGGAGGAACGAGACATCGACAAATTCCTTCGGCTGGTCACGAGGCTCGATCGCGACGGACGAGTGGACCGGGAATTACACGCGGTAAGGGCCTCGGTCGAGGAACTGATAGCCGACCCCTTCCTTGACGATGAATGCTGGAGGCGGTGGGACGCCGAAGGTATTCGAGACTTCGACCGACGACGCGAGACGGCCATCCGCCGGCCGGATCGGCGGCCGACGCTGCACCAGATCTTCGGCCGGCTCTACGTGCTTCGGAAGCAGGTGTTCCACGGGTGTGCGACCGCGCAAGGGTCACGGAATCGACAGGCGCTCGAACGAGCCGTTCGGGTGCTGGAACGGCTGCTTCCCGCGATCGCGGAGATCATTCCCGGGGACGAATCTTTAGGGCAGCCGCCGTACCCGCCATCGAGCAAAGAGAGACCCTGGAATCCTGCGCGGGTGAGCCCGGCATCTCCGCGCCGCCAAGCTTGACTGGCCCTTGGGGGTCGCTAGCGCCGGCGCCATTCATAGAAGAGGGTGCGCGAACCGTAGGTTACCGCACCCTCCCTCGCGGTCCCATTTCCGCTGACGTCGGACAATCCCGCGCGAACCCGGACGAGCCTAAACTCGACAGGGACTATGCTCGATACTCGGCGCCAAAGCCACGTGCAGGTCGCCCCCTTCTACTCGCTCCGTTGTGCTGAGTGGGTTCCTTTTGCCATTCGATGGGTGGCGGAGACCGGACTGTTCGAGCGAATTGAAAGTACCAAGGGTTTCCCGGACTACGGGACGGCCTTGGAGGCGAGTTGGTTCTTGGCCCGATCGCTGGACCAAGCCGTCGCTACGACCCGTCTGTGAGAATCGCGGTGGTAGGCTGGGGATCCTTGATATGGCACCCGGCGAGTCTAAGGGTCAGCACTCGGTGGCGTCGGGATGGACCCAGGCTGCCAGTCGAGTTCGCGAGAATCTCCAAGGACGGACGCCTGACCCTGGTGATCCGTCCAGGTTCAGAGGATCAGACGACGTACTGGGCAGTGAGTGAGCTCACGGCGCTGGACGAGGCTCGGAACAATGTCCGAGCACGCGAGAACTCAGGGCTTACGGATATCCACTATGTCCGTCGCGATGATCGGGCTGAAGAGGCAGTTCCTCGGGACATGCTCATGACGATCAGCACCTGGCTGGCGGGGCACCAGGATGTCGATGCTGTCATGTGGACGGCACTGCCCAGCAACTGGAGGGACAAGCGCCAGAGTGATTTCACGCCGGAAGACGCCCTGGAGTATGTAAGGGAGTTGCGATCCGCCAACGATCAGACTAGATACTTGCGCGCGAGAGAATACGTAACTAAAGCGCCACCGCAGATTGATACCGCGGTGCGGAGGGCGCTGCGTCGGCAAGGCTGGAAGGACGCCCAGCTGCCGACACGTCTGTTTGACGAGTGACTCTTAGGCCCAGAGCAGGAGCCGATATGACTGAGGTGACGCAGATGTGCCGGGGTTTCACTAACGAGCAGTGGAGAGGGCTTCGCGGGCGCTTGGGTGTCGACGATGGGGCAGCGTGGACCTGCGCTGTGGAGGTCTTCGAGCGACGGATCAGAGAGCGTTTCTTGTCCTCCATTGAAGCCCTGGCGGACGCTGACTCCCGGTTGGATGTCGATACCCTCCCTGGGGCGCCCCCTGACTGTTCAACGTTGCCGCAGGATGGCAGGGAGCGAGTCGTGGTCCCTGGCTTTGCGATCATGGCACTCTGCTGTCTGCTTATCGAGACGTTGCAGTCGTTCCGTGAAGCTCCAGGCGAGCCGGCCGAGGCGCACGGGCCATGCACCTACCCAACCGGCGCCTGTATACGGCCGGTGACGTCCACGACGGAACAGTTCAAGAAATTCCTGCGACTGCCCGCCTTCGGCGGCGCGTTTGACGATGACCGGATCGCTAGGGATTTCGTTCGTGGAGTTCGGAATGGGATCTTGCATGAGGCAGAGACGCGTGGTTGGGTCATCTGGCGCGACGAACCTGAGGGCAGGATTCTGCAACCGCAAGGTGACGGCTACGTTCTGAACCGAAGCGAGTTCCATCGTGCGCTGAAGGCCGAGTTTCAGAAGTATCTGCAAGAGCTTCGACGTCTTCCGGACGGCCCGATGCGAGACCGCTTTGTGAAGAAGATGAATGACGTGGAGAGGGAGTGCTGACGTTGGATCCGGGGGGGCGTTGAGGGCGACGACAGAACCTTACGCCGGTCCCGACAAAGCCGATGTCCGGGTTTTGTCCGAGAACTGCTGCAGACGTAGTGGGAAAGGCCCCAACTCCTGAATTTCGAACCGCCTGAAAGAGTTGGCGATTATCTCAGTGAGTTGGAGTTTGTCTCATTTGCCCCTGGTCTCTGTATCAACATCTGAGAAGAAATATAGTCAGCCACCGCGGGAGGGCCGTCCCCGGCCAAACATGAACGTTCTGATTATTGGCGCAGGCGCTTCGAACGCCATCGGCGGTCTTCCGACGGCCTTCACCGCCCTTAAAGCCTGGCAGGCCGATATTCTTGGGAACTATCGGCTTCTTGCCTTTGCCCTCGAGGGGTGGCTTGGTGAGAACTGGCCGAACACCAATCTCGAGGCCGCTTGGACGAGGATAGATCTCGCCTGGAAGGAGCGCGCCGCAGGCGCCCAAGGGCTTGAGGTGCCAGATCTCACTCACGCTCAGCGACAAGAAGTATGGCGGCGCGCGTTCGAAGCGGCCGCTGCCGAGGCACCGGGGCCCGCCTACTATCAAACACAGATCCAAGGGGCACGAGATCTGGGCCATTCAACTGAGCAGTTCCTGAGCATCGCTGCGGGTTGGGAGTTGCGGCGCCTCATTCAGGAGAAGTTCGTTCTACCAGTTGGTGACAGCGGACGAAAGCTCTACGCCGAGGTGCTGCAGCAAGCCAGGCCGGATGCCGTAATCTCCTTCAACTACGACACGCTGCTCGAGCAATGCCTACCCGGAGACTCCTGGACGTACACAGCCGCCGAGCTCGACCGCCGCCGCACACCAGTGCTCAAGCCGCACGGTTCTGTGAACTGGGTTCATCGCCACCCTCGAATTACAGGACCTGCCGAGGAGATCGAGTTTCAAGTCACGCTGCAGGCGGACGCGATGGGTTATCACGGCAACTGGCTCGTCCAGAACGCGGTGATTGGACTGCGAGCGAAGATCGAACACACCCCTGCCGAGAGCTCGCCGGCGATTCGCACGCTTTTCCGCGGGATCCTCAATCGGTGCGAGGAGGTCTTAGCGGTGACCGACCGAGTATGGATTGTCGGTTATCGAATCGCACCGGCCGATACAGGATTCCTTGACGTCCTGGCGCGGGCTCTCGCCCAGCGGCATGCTCCACCGCAGGTAAGCGTCATTGGTCACGGTAATCCAGAGGATCTCCTGCCTCATATCCGAGACGTTTTTGCTCTGCCAGCTGGCCTGGCGGTCGATCGGTGCTTTCATGGACTTGAGGGTGGGCAGCTCATGGGTTTGACCACGGAGGCTGAGGTTGCCTAGCCGGGTCGCCTATCTGTTCGCGTACTGCTCACAGAGCGGAAGCATGCGTCCAGACGCGGCTGTTTGGGGATGAGAATCAGTCAGCGGAGCTTCAAGCTGAATATGTGGGGCGTTTCAACAGCTGGCGCGAATGAAAATATCGCGAATCGCCCAATGGTACGGCATGCAATGGCACACTCACGTTCTCTGCCTCGCGTATGGCAGATGCACGCCACAATGTCCTATGTTGACGGTCTTCTTCTCATCGTCGGGTTCGAAGTAAATCGACAGACAATTTTCTCGATCTCCACCCCCAATGGTTATGTGTTTCTCCATAAGGAGTCTTCGCCCTTTGTGGGTGAATGTTCTGGCCGCTCCATACATGGTTAGAGTTGTTTGGGCTTCGTGGGCAACATACTCAAAGCCTCGGTCTTCAAATGCCTTCTCCCACGGACCCATGCCGGCCCCGCGTTCCTTGCTCTCGAAATACATATCCATTACTTCAGTAATGGCAAGGAGCGCTTCGTACACTTGTTCAGGCCGCGCAAATCGAGATTCACCGGCCGCCTCTTCCGCACTGGGCCAGACAATCATCCGCCCCATACTCTTCTTCATCCGCCCCTTGCTTTCTCGAGCCGCCTTGTCTAGGGCTGCCCGAACAGTCTTGGGTTCCTCTGCGCTGGCCGGGGTCTCCTTCGCCTTGGCAATGCTCCCGCGATACTCGTTGATCTGGCGGATGCTTTCTTTGACGCCTTCTAGTTCATCTGTCAACGCCTGGATGGTCTGCTGGGTCGCAGCCGATTCCAGCTCCGCTTTTTGGAACCTTGCTGTGTCGTCTCGTTTCTCTTTTTCGAGCCGATCAACTTCCTTCCAGACCTCGGCAAGTTCCTCTTTCAGCGCTGCGGCATCTGCCGTTCCCGTCCTGATCTGCTCCCGGCGATCAGCATCTTCCTTCTTGCGATGCAATTCGATCGCACGTCGCACATCAGCTGTAACCTCTCCTTCTACAAAACGATACGCGGAGATCGGCGCCAATCTTCGCATGAGCATTTGGGGCAGCGAGCGACCTTCAGCTACCCATTCTTTGATCTTATCCGGGAAGAACAAAGGATGGGCGTAGGGGTCGCCGGTCCGCGAGCAGCCGGGCCAATAGATTCTGACGGCGCCATTGAAGCAGGACAGTGCCTTCCCGATCTCGCGCGTCAGAGCGAAGCCAGCCCACTTGTCGGCCAGAATAGCGACTCGAGCGAGGCCAGCAAGAGCATTTGCCACTTGGCTAGGATTTGCCGAGAACTCCCCGGTCCATGGGTCCGGAGACAGTAGAACGACTGGCAGGTGTCGTGAGTGTGAGAGTAGTTCGTTTTCAACAAAACTCGTCGTTCCAGAAGCGCGAATGAGCTGTGGCTCTAGCGAGAGCGGAACCTCTCCTTGACGGCACGGGAAGTCACCAAGGAGATCCCTCACGACGCGCGGGCGACCGACTTCAAATTCTAATGGTGAGAGCCGAAACACTGTTGATTCCAAACGGATATTGATGGAAAACTCAGTGCGTTCCTCGGAGCGAGCAACAACGAGGTGCGAGGTCCACAGAAGTCCCGGATCATCAGCAGACGGGTGAGACCAGATTAATTCCCACAAGAATCGACCGACCTGATCTGAACTCTGCTCGATACGAAGTCGGTGACCAGGAGCGATCTCGCTGTCCCCCCCGCCCATTGGTACTTCGGGCGAAATCCCTTTATGGCGCGCGTACCATTCCTTCACCCAATTCTCGATCCTTTGGAGCAGAAGGGCAGGCATCGCTTCAACTGACCCGTGTTCTGGCGGCAACACCTCGAATTGCACCGAATAGACAGATCGCATTCAGGCCTCCTGACTCAACTCACTCGGATGAGCACCAGACCGGGGAATGACCTCCTAAGCATCAACATGAGGCCTTCGGCCTTCGGGAAGGTCACCCGCTGTGAGCCTATCGCAATTCACGCAAACAC
>WNGB01013031.1_pt1 | contig 11228 bp, 7 predicted proteins | sample 5400681 | NCBI WGS metagenome assembly WNGB01 (sample SAMN13153367, study PRJNA577476) | soil metagenome | isolation source: 115 cm soil or saprolite under grassland replicate 2 | place: USA:California | collected 2016-06-15 | reverse complement strand
ACTCAGTCCTCAGTCCTGAGTCCTCAGTCCTGAGTGTGGTCGGGGCGAGAGGATTTGAACCTCCGACCCCCTGCTCCCAAAGCAGGTGCGCTACCAGACTGCGCTACACCCCGACTTGCGCGCGCCGAAAACGAACGAGCGAGCAATTTGGCAACAGCTAAACCGCCTGAGCTGTTCCCTGCTCGAAACGTCTTGGCGGCAGGGCTGTCTGCCACTGGCGCGCGATGTCGGAATCGATCACGAACTCGAACGCATGGCCGTGCGAGCGCAGCCGGAGCGCTTTCCCGTCCACCGCCTGACCGGTCGTCGTTTCGTCGTCGTATTCGATCTCTTCGATGTGACGGAGCTCGAGACAGGCGTCGAGGTCGGGATTCTCGTAGCAGATATTGTCGGTCATGAGCGATAGCGCCACGGGGATCCGCTCGAGCCCTTCAACGAAATCCGCGCGGCACACCAGCCGCGCCGACGCGCGCCTCTTGACCATCATTTCGTCGATGAGATCTCTCGATCGCAGACGAAAGTACAGCCAGATCAGTGCAGTCAGAACGACGAGCCCTACGATCGTGACAGCGGTGAGAGTCATCTTGGGCCTCCTGGGGTCGTCTTGCGGGTGATGGAAAAAATCCTACGCCTATTAGACGCAAACGTCACTCATTTGTTGCGAATCGTCGGACGGAACCAAAACAGGTCATTCCGAGGATTAGAATTGCTCTCTTATGCCACCGCCCGCGGCGAAAACGCGCAGCGAGTATTCGTCCGGAGGGGCAGTGATCTCGATCCGCAACGGCGCAGCGCATGTGGCCATGATCGCCACGCGGGGCCGCACCAGATGGGGTCTGCCGAAGGGCGCGGTCGCGCAAGGCGAAACATCCGAAGCTGCCGCGTTGCGCGAGGTGCGTGAGGAAACCGGGCTCCAGGCCGACATCGTGAAGCCACTGGACACGATCGAGTACTTCTTTCGCGCCGGCGACACGCTCATCCGAAAAAGGGTGGACTTCTATCTGATGGTGCACACCGGAGGTGAGCTCGAGCCGCAACTCAGCGAAGTCGACGACGTCGAGTGGGTCGAGCTGAGCGAGGCGATTCAGCGCGCGAGCTTTCCTTCCGAGAAGAAACTGCTCGAGAGCGCGCAGCAGGAGCTCGAACCTTCGCAGGCTCCTTCGTAGGCACTTGCGCGGCGAGCTTGCTGGCGAGAGTTGGTGCTCGCCGCCCCGCTGCCTTGCGGTTGCTTTCCCAGGTGCGCTCGCCTCCGATCTCATCGACGCCTAGGTTGGACACCACAGAACGCGGTGCGACTTCCGTGACGTCGATGTCGGCGTTCGCGTACTGATCGCGGTGTTTGAGCAGGAGCCACTCGTTGCCTTTCGGCGAGCGCCCTCTGATTTTCACCAGCGCCCACTCGCCGAACATCTTCTTGCCGTACAGCCGAAACGTGAGTTTGCCCTGATGCAGCGCCTCGAGCGGATCGTCACCCGGCTCGATGAACTCCCACAATCCGGTGTCCCAAATGATCACGTTTCCCGCGCCGTAATTGCCTTCCGGGATGACGCCCTCGAATGATCCGTAGTCGTACGGATGATCCTCGGTCATCATCGCCAGGCGCTTCACCGTCGGATCGTAGGAGGGCCCTTTCGGCACCGCCCACGATTTCAATACGCCTTCCATCTCCAGGCGAAAGTCGTAATGCAGATGCGACGCGTGATGCTTCTGGATCACGAACATCGGCAGTTTCGGTTTGCGTTTCGGCTTCCCGCCTGACGGTTCCGGCGTCTGGCCGAAGTCGCGCATCTGCCGGTACTTTTTCAGCGGATCAGGCATATCAGTGTAGGGCCGGCGCCCCCGCCGGCCGTCGCCGCCGAGGCGGCGGCACTAGAACTTCTAGACCGCGCAACTCCATTTACGAAGCCTTTCGCTTTCGCGCCTGCACAGGTGTTCGCGTCTTGCGACTTTTCGCCACTGCCGCGCGGCGTGGCGCCTTGCGACCACGGCCTTGGCGAAGGGCCGCAGCTCCGCGACCACCCTCGAGGCTGCGGCGCAGCGCTTCCATGATGTCGATGACCTCGCCGCCTTCTTCCTCTTCCTTTTCGGGCGCGGTGATCGGCCTGCCCTGAGCTTTCGCTTTGATGCGATCGAGCAGGCGCTCGCGATAGTCGTCATGGAACTGCAGCGGATTGAATTTGTCCTCGGTCAGCTCGTCGATCAGCATCTCGGCGAGATGGACCTCTTTCTCCCGCACTTGCGCGTGTTCGATGTCCATCGCTCCGAAGTCGCGCACCTCATCCGCGTAGTACATCGTGTGCAGAATGAGTCCATTCTCGTAAGGACGCAAAACCGCCAGATGCTCTTTGCCCGAGGCGACCCATCGCGCCACGGCGACTTTGTTCTGCTTCTTCATCGCCGTTGAAAGCAGGTTGTACGTTTTCCCGCCCCCCGGTGCCGGACCGAGGAAATAGGCCTTTTCGAAAAAGACCGGATCAATTTCGCGGAGATCGACGAACTCCGCGATATCGAGCGCTCGATTGTCATCGGTCTCGAGCAGATCCAGCTCTTCATCTGTGAAGGTCACGTACTTGTTCTTGCCCACTTCGTAGCCGCGAATGAGCTCGTCGGATGAAACGATTTTCTCGTGGTACGGACACCACCACTTGCGGTTGACCCGCGTGCCGCAGCTTTCGTGCAGCAGGTGAAAGTGGATGTCTTCCGACTTCGTCGCTGTGTAGAAGCGGACCGGAATGGATACCAGTCCGAAGGTAATCGTCGCGTTGCGGAGTGGCCTCAGTGCCATCATGGTCCTCCCGGCTAAATTCTTTTGCATTCGGCATTCCATGGCCTCGCCTGCGCAAATCGCTGAGCAGCCGAGGTTTGAATTCCGCTTGGCCGATGTCAGCGGCGCTGATTTTGCATCAGCTCGCATTGGTTAAGAGAGATATGGACTCCACCATACGGCGGACGCTTTGGGGCGCCTTTGCGGCGTTCACGCTGCTCGTTGCGGCCGGTCTCACGCTCACCGTGCTCATTCTGCAAGCTGGGAAACGGCAGGAGTACGGAATCGTGCACGGTTCCGAACCGCTCATCGACGCCGTGCAGCAGATGGATCAGGACATCGTGGTGATGCTCGGATCTTCGCGCGGTTATCTGCTGACGCAGCAGACGCAGTTTCTGCAGCAGTACGACGACGCGGTCCGCGATTTCGACAAGCAAGCGGTCACCGCGATTCAGCTCGCATCATCGCCTCAGGACGCGCAGCTCGTCGCTGCACTGCGGCGACACTTCTCTGACATCAAAGGCCTCACCGATCAGCAAATCGCGTTGATGAAAGAGGACAAGGCGGCGAACGCGAACGAGTACATGCTCGAAGCATCGAGGCTGCGCCGCTCCAGTCCCGATCATGCGGGCACGCTCGCGGACCAGCACCGCCGTCAGCAGGACGCGCAGCTCGAGAAGATCACCAGCTTGCGTCAGGGCCTCACGCTGCTCATGGTGATCGTCAGCCTGGTCATCGTCTTTGTGGTCGGCTACACCATCTGGAGAATCGAGCAATCGCTGCTCGCCTCCATCGCCCGTGAGGTTCGCCGCACGGAGGCGATGATCGCCGGCATGTCCGACGGAATCATGCTGATCGATCACGAAGGCAAATCGGTCTTCATCAATCCGGCGGGTCAGCGGCTTCTCGGGCAATCGCAGGTGGGAATCCCGATCACCCAACATGCCGAGGTGTATCGCTTGCTCAATGAGTATGGGGAGGCAGTCGATCCGCAGGAGCTTCCGCCGGCGCAGGCGTTGGCGACGGGCAAAGCTGTTGAAGACGTGACGATGCTCGTCGCGCGAGAGGACGTCGAAACGGCGATCTCCGTCAGCGCGACGCCGATGAAGGAAGACGGACACGCAGGGGTGATCGTCACCTTCCGCGACATCACCGAGCGGCAGCGCTTCGAAGAAGAGATGCAGTTGCAAGCCGAACGCGCGCAGACCCTCGCCGACGCGGGAGCGTTCTTCTCGACGAACATCGATCCCGGATGGGTCAATCAAGCCATCGTCGAGCGCGTCGCGGAAGTCCTCGGCGACTGGGCGGCGGTGGTCCTCAAATCCGATGATTCGAACGATCTGCGGGTCGCCTCGATTTACCACCGCGACATGGCCTCCATCGGCCTTGCCTGGTCCTACATCTACCGCCAGCCGCTCGTCGTCGGCGACGGCATCATCGGCCAGGTGGTGAGCACCGGCTATCCGGCGTTGATGACGAACGTGGCCGGCGGGACGATGCAGGAGAACGTCACCTCGTATCACGCGCCGACGGGTCAACTCGCATCGCTGCTCATCCTGCCGCTGCGGACGCGCCGCGAGATGCTCGGTGCGCTGATGATTGCGGCGAACGATCCCGATCGCCGCATGACCGACGACAAATTGCCGCTCGCGGAAGTTCTCGCCGAACGCGCGGCGCTGGCCATCGAGAACGCGAAGCTCTACATCGAACAGGTCGAAGCGCGGCACAAGTTGGAAGATCTGTCGCGACTCAAAGATGAATTCCTGTCGATCGCATCGCATGAGCTGCGCACGCCGGTCACCTCGATCAAAGGCTACACGCAACTCGCGAAGACGCTCATTCGCGAGCGAGATCTAGAGACGTCCGAGGAATATCTCGACATCGCTCTCGATCAGATCGATCGCATGTCGCGGCTGATCCTGGAGCTGCTCGACGTATCGCGCATCGAGACCGGACGTCTCGAGATTCGCCGCGAGCCGATCGACTGGGCCGCCTTTGTTCGCGAGCTCGTGCATCGCCATCACACTGCGCTCAGCGATCGCCGCTTCCATTTGAATCTGCCGAATATGCACCCGACCGTCACCGGTGACCGCGATCGTCTCGAGCAGGTGCTCGGAAACCTCCTGGAGAATGCGGTGAAGTATTCGCCCGAAGGCAGCGAGATCTTCGTGAATGTCGAGCAGCGCGACGACCAGATCATCACGTCCGTTTCCGACCGTGGCATCGGCATCCCGGTCGACGAGCTGGGACAGGTCTTCGAGCGTTTTCATCGAGGCCGTCAAGTTTCCTCGACGAATTACGGCGGCCTTGGACTCGGCCTGTACATCACACGACAAATCATCGAGCGTCACGACGGCACGATCTGGGTGGAAAGCAAAGAGGGATCGGGGACCACGTTCTATTTCTCGCTGCCCCTGACCAGTGTTGCCGCCTCTGAGGCTGCTCCCGCTCGGACGCATCAGGAGCAGGCAGTCACGCAATAAATCTGCATTGCGCGCCGGTTCTCGCGGCCGACTCGCATGTGGCGCACGCTCGCCCTGCTTCTCTCGATTTCCTCGTTCGCGTTCGGCGACGATCTCCGCGTCGATTACGCGCGCGAGTCGCTCACCGCAACGCACGTTCACTATCAGCAGTACATCGACGGCATTCGAGTGATCGGCGGCGAGCGCATCGAGTCGATCTCCGCTGACGGTAGGCGGGAGGTGATCGATCGACTGGCGACGCGTGTAGGGCCGCGGCCCTCCGCGGCCATGTCCGCCGAGGGCGGCGGACCTACACCCATGGCCGGCGAGCTCGTTTACCTCAACCTGAACGGTGAAGCAAAGCTGGCATCGCGCGTCGTTGTGGAAGAGCAGCCTCACCTGCCGTATGCGAACTACTACGATGCCGCGACCGGCGCGCTGATTCGATCCGATCCTCTCTTCTGGTCCAGCCAGGGCCGTGTCTTCGAGGTCAACCCGACGGCGAGGCTCAATCGGCCGGACCTGCGGGACCAGAACGACGCTGCGTCGGCGGTTCCGGATACGGCGTATTCGATCGTCGATCTGCCCGATCTCGAGCCGGCAGGCGCACTCGCCGGACCGAACGTGAAAATCGTCGATGCGCAGGGACCATTCACGACTCATGCGGATGCTTCGCAGTCGCTGATGTTCGATCGCAGCCAGGCTCAGTTCGAGGAAGTGAACGCGTACTACCACATCGATCGCTCGCAGCGGTACATCCAATCCCTCGGCTTCACCGGACCGCGCCGCATCCTTCCGTACGCGATTCCCGTCGATCCGCACGCGGCGAACGGAACCGACAATTCGTTCTTCGTCGTCCAGTCGCCCGGCATTGGCGGCCTTTTCTTCGGCGACGGCGGCACTGACGATGCCGAAGATCCGGACATCATGATGCATGAATTCGGACACGCCATTCAGGAGTCGATCGCTCCCGGCGCATTCGGCGGCACGTCAGCCTCGCAATCGCGTGCTCTTGGCGAAGGCTTCGGCGACTACTGGTCGTTCTCTTCGAATTACAACGGCACCGTTCTTTCCGGACGCGACCCTTTCTGCATCGGAGACTGGGATGCCCGCTGCGCAAATGACGATCCATCGCAGTTGTGCGGCTATCCGGCCGGCGCCGATTGCCTGCGCCGCGTCGACAGCACCAAGACGATGGCCGATTTCGTCAATGGCGACGTGCCCGGAACGGAGCACAGGAACGGCGAGATCTGGTCATCCGCGCTTCGCGAGATCTTCATGACCATCGGCAAACAGTCGGCCGATACGGTCGTGCTGGAAGCGACTTTCGGCGTGCCGATCGGCCTGACGTACACGCTCATGGCCCAGAAAATGGTGGCCGCTGACCGTGCGCTTCATGGCGGCGCGCACGTCGCCGCGATCTGTGCGGCAATGACCAAACGCGGCATTCTCGGCGGCAGCGACTGCACAGTAGCGCCGCGCGGTGAGGTCACTTGGTTTCAGAGCAACACCTCGACGCTGACGATCACCGACCCGAGGCCGATCGAGAGTCTCATGCTGCATACGTCGATCATTGGCGACGCGCAGGCGACACTGATCGGGCCTGATGGCACGCGCGGAACGCCTGACGCATTTCGCGGCAAGACCGCGGCAGGAACGTGGACACTGGTCATCACGTCATCGCAACCGGTCACGCTTCGGTCCTGGTCGCTTGCGGTCACGTTTGCCGGCGACACGCCCGCGGTGCTGCGACCGACAGCAAGCGGCGGACAGAAATTCATCGCTGCAGTTGCGCACGCCCCTGGCGCGAACGGCACGAAGTTCGTCACCGATGTTCGTCTTTTCAATGCGGCTGATTCCAATGCGCAGCTGACCGCGATCTTCACACCGACGGGCTCTGATGGCACCACGAGCTTCAACGCAGTCAAGGTCGTGCTCGCGCCGCGGCAGATCGTCGCGCTCGATGACATCGTGAACACGGCGATGCAGAACGGCGGAACGGGTCAGCTCGAGCTCATCGGTACGGATCAAGTCATCGCAATGAGCAGAACGTACACGCGGTCGCCAACGGGATCGTATGGACAATTTGTGCCGAGCGCCGACGCCTCCGAAGCTGTCGCCAGCGGCGAGCCGCCGATTGTCGTGACAGGGCTCGAGAACACCGCCGGTTACCGCTCCAACATCGGATTTGCCGAAGTGGGCGGTGGGAATGGCGGAGTGCACGTTCGCTTCTACGACGCATCGGGGGCCGCAGTCGCAGATGAGGTGTACGGAATCGAGGCGTTCGGACACGCGCAGACACGCGTCAGTCCGACAGGCGAGGCGCTGCGCGCCGAAGTCACTGTTTCCGGCAGCGCGCGAATTCTGGCGTATGGATCGATGGTCGATAACCACTCCGGCGACGCGATTTTCATCCCCGCCACGCGCGCCCGGCAGGGACTTCTGCCCGCGATTCACTCCGCAGGAGCGAACGGCACGCTTTGGCGCTCGGATGTGTGGCTTTCCGACCCGACCACTCGTGCCACGACGATCCTGCGCGATGTTTTGGGGACTGACGGTCGCGCGGCGCTCGACTTCGGACGAAGCAGCTCCCTCGTCACGTCACGCACGTACACAACGGGCAGCGGCGGCACGTTCGGTCAATTCATCCCGCCCGCTACGCAGTCGACAGGACTGGCCACGCTGATCGGAATCGAGAACGACGGCGCGTTTCGAACGAACATCGGGCTGATCGCGCCATCGCCGGCCACCGTTCGCGTGATTGCGTACGATGCTGCCGGAAACGAGGTCTGGCGCGACGATGTTTTCGCGCAGGGACTGGTGCAATTCCCGCTGCCGGTGACGCTGCCAATCGGCCGCGTTACCGCGCAATCGATCGACGGAGGGAGCGTGGTACCCTACGCCTCCGTCGTCGATAATCAGTCAGGAGATCCGATTTATATTGTTGCAAATATTAATGGACACTAATGTTATAGATAAAGCCGAGCCAGTGACGCTCGCGCAGGTCCCGTTCAAAATCCTCGAGGAAACGATCCGCCAGTTGCGCAGCACGCGCAACGACATCATTCGTTTCGGCGTGTGGAACGCTCGCAACCTCACCGATGAGGAGTTCAACCGCACCGACGACCGCAAGCTCCTCGGCTACTTTCGTCAGGATCTGCTGGAGACGCGATTTCTGTCGAAGGGCCGCCGCATCGATCTGATCCAGCTCTGGAAGTGGTTCGACGATCAGATGAGCGGCGTCGAGCCGATGCTCGTCGACGGCGAGGAGGTCTTCCTCAGAATTCAGGACAAGGACCTGGACAAGGTGCGCAAGCGCATCGCCGAGATTCAGGCCTTTCTGCCGACGCTGCGTTCGGAAGACATCGAGGCATTCCGTCGGGTCAAATACAAGCTGCGCCGGACGGTGCTGCGTCTGACGTACGACCTGCACCACCTGTTCAAGCGTCTCGAGAAGTACCGCAAGAATTTCGGCGCCGGTCTCGCGCCGCGTCCGGAGCGCGTTCCGCTCGAGACGGTGGCCGAGATTCCCGAACCACAGCCCCTCGACGAAGCGGAAGAGGAAGCCTAAACGTCGATCGTCGCCTGCTGACCCTCCACGATGGTCAGCGGAATCGTTTTGATCACGCTGCCTGCGTTGTCGAGCACCTGCAGCGTGTAGGTGCCGGCTGCCACATTGTTGATTGTGGTTGTCAGCGGGCTCGGATCGAGCGTGATCGTGCGGTAGACCGCGCCGTTGCCATCGACGAGTCGCGCGCGCTGCTGCGTGCTGCTCTTCGAGCGGAAGTTGAGCGTTGCGCCCGGCGTGAGCGGCACGGTGATCTGCGATGGTGAGGTCACCGTGAGAATCTTGTTCGCGTAACCCATCGCGGCGATGGTCACGGTGTACGTTCCCGGCGCGAGCGTCAGCTTGATCGGTTCCGGCGAACCGGTGGCGCGGAAGTTTCCGCCGGCGCTGATCACCTGCCCTCTCGCATCAACGATGCGCACGGCATTCGCGGTGAGCTGCCGGTTGTCGCGAGCATCGACCACATTGATCGTCACTCCGTTGCTCGGCGCGAGCTTGAACTGCAGGTCGTCGGGCGCGGAGTCGCCGATCACGATGTCGCGCATGTCGTGGCCGTAGCCTTCCTTCTGCGCCACAACGTGATACGAGCCGCGCGCGACGTTGTCGAGAAAGAATGATCCGGAAGAATCGGTGACCGCGCCGCGCGAACCAAACATGCCCTGTCCGCTCTGAAACTGCACCTGTGCGTTCGACAGCGGCTCGCCCGTGCTCGCGTCGACAACCGTCCCGCGCAGCGACGAAGTCTTGATGTCCATGTCGAACGTGCCGGAACCATGCACGTCGTATGTCGAGGTAAATGAATTCGAGCGATCGATATCGACCACGCCGACGTTATACGAGCCGTCATCGAGACCGCTGATCTGGTACGAGCCGTTGCTGTCGGTTGTGCCGCTCGAAGTCGATGCCTGCCCGGCGGCCCCGCGCGGCGTGAACACCACCATCACATTTGCCATCGGCTGGCCGTTGCGCGTCACCCGTCCCTGCACGATGGTGCTCGACTTGAACTGGATATCGGCCGTCGCGGTTGAACCCGGGTCGACCTGCACGGAAACGACACTTGACGATTTTCCGCCGGGGCCGAAGCGGTTGCTGCGCGCCTGGAGGTGGACAGTGCCGGTCGGCGCGCCGTCAATGCGATACGCGCCGCTGACGTCGACTTCCGCAGATGCGCCGCCACCATTCGCGCTCGTCGCGGTGACTACTGTGTTCTGCAACTCGGTTTCTGTCAGCCCGGTGACGTGGCCGGCGATTGTGCCGCCGGAGGCGATGACGATTCGCACCGGCGCGCCGGTAGCGACGTCGAAATCGCGGAGCGTCCCCGATGACAGACCTTCTTTTCTCGCGAAAAACGTGTAGTGACCCGGAGCGAGGCCGGTCAACTGGAAATTGCCGTTCGCGTCGGTGCGGGCGGAGGGATTGCCGAACATCGAATTGCTCGCCGATGTTGCGTTGACGCTTGCGTCTGCGACGGGAGCCCCCGAATCGGTGACCACGCTTCCTGACACCGTCATGCCGGAGGAGAGCTGGACGTCCAGCCGCGCATCGCGTCCGGAGAGCGTCACCGTTTTGTCGACGCCGAGATATCCCTGGTGTGCGAACGTGAACGTCTTCTCGCCGGGTTCGAGAGACTCCATCGTGTACTCGCCGTTCGGATCCGTCGTCGCGCTCGCCTCCGCTCCAGTCATGATCCGGGCCGGTCCGATGTTCGCGCCCGCCTCGCGAATGAACGCGCCGGAGATCGGCGTGCCGTCTGGCGCGGTGACGTGGCCGGTGAGGCGCACGCCTGTGTCGAGCGACACCTCGACGTTCTCCACCGTCTTGCCGTCTTCTACGTTGATGCCGGGAACCTTCGCCGTCGTGTAGCCCGGCGCGCTGACCACGAGCTGGGTCGGGCCCGAGGGAACGTTATCGAGTGTGAAGGTGCCGTCGTCGGTGGTGAACGACTTCAACATGGGCGGCATCGCGATCACCATTCCGCCACCGCTGCGCATCGCTGAGATGCCTGCCTGAAATGCGGCGATCGGACTGTGACTCGACTTGTCGACCACACGGCCGGAGATGCGGCCGCCGGCCGGCAGCTCAATGACGACATCGCGAGCCGGCGCCGTGACCGGCCGCACCTGCTGGATGAACGCCTCGGGCTTCATCACGCTCAACATCATTTGGCCCGGCGTGAGGTCGGTGAGCGTGAACGATCCGTCCGATGCTGTGACCGTCCTCGCCGGCCCCTGTTCGCTCATGGCGTTCACGATCACGCCCTCCACACCCACGCCCGAGCGCACGACGCGGCCGCTTATCTCAACGCCGGGATCGAGCTTGACCTCGATCGGTTTCGCCGCGCTGTCGACCGATGCCGCGTGTAGCACCTTGGTCGCGAATCCTTCGCGATGAAAGATCACGTCGTACGTGCCCTGCTTCACCCGGACGGTGAACG
>WNGB01013030.1_pt1 | contig 11228 bp, 17 predicted proteins | sample 5400681 | NCBI WGS metagenome assembly WNGB01 (sample SAMN13153367, study PRJNA577476) | soil metagenome | isolation source: 115 cm soil or saprolite under grassland replicate 2 | place: USA:California | collected 2016-06-15 | reverse complement strand
CATGGCCAGCGGGTCGCCCCGCTGGGCCGCGCGGACCAGTTCCTCGAGCTCCACAGCCTGAAGAGGCTCGGAACCTTCCTGCGGTTCCCCCCCTCTCCTGAACGACGGCCGCGATATCCAAGGAGTCTGTGGCATGAGACAGCTCACTATAGTCGGAGGCGGGCTGGCCGGCCTGGTGGCCGCCATCGCCAGCGCCGAGGCGGGCGCCGGGGTGCACCTGTACGAAGCCCACCAGAGCCTTGGCGGACGGGCCCGTCCCAGCGGCCCGCCGTACATCGCCCAGGACGGCCCCCACGTGCTGTATGACAACGGGCCCTTGTGGGACTGGCTGACCGAGCGGGACCTGATCGGCCCGGCGGCTCGCACGCCGGTCAGTGCGCTGGCCGCCTTCCGCTTCCGCCGGCAGGGCAGGCTGCGGCGCCTGCCCCACGCCGGCATCGTGCGCCTGCTCGCAGACAAGAGCCGCGTCGCTCCAGTGGACCGGGACTTCTACGGTTGGGTGGCGGCCCGCTACGGCGAGGAGGCCGCCCGGGCGGCGTCCAACCTGATGGGAGTGGCCACCTTCGACGCCGACCCGGGCCGGTTGTCGGCGGCGTTTGTGTGGGAGCGGATGCGGCGGGTGTTCGGCGGGCTGCCCCCCGCGGCCCGCTACGTTTGTGGCGGCTGGGGGGCAATGCTGGCCCGGATGGAGGCCCGCGCCCGCGAGCTCGGCGTCACCATCGAACTGGGCAGCCGCGTCGACCGGCTGCCCGAGCCGCCGGTGATCGTGGCGACCTCGCTGCCGGCGGCCCGACTGCTGCTGAGTGATGATTCGCTGCACTGGGACAGCGGCCGGGCGCTGCTGCTGGACCTGGGTCTGCGCCGCTGGCGCGGCGACGCGTTCGCGATCTCCGACCTCGACGAGGCCGGCTGGGCCGAACGCTACTCCGCACCCGACCCCACCACAGCGCCAGCGGGCCACTCGCTGGTGCAGGCGCAGATGCCGCTGCGGCCGGGTGAGTCGTCTGCCGACGGGCTCCAACGCCTTGAGCGGATGCTGGACCTCGGCTATGCCGGGTGGCGCGGGCGCCAGACCTGGCGGCGGCAGGGGCTCGCCAACGGCCGCTCGGGCGCGCTGGATCTCCCTGGTCGGACTTGGAGGGACCGGCCCCAAATCGACTGCGGCGGCGGGGTGTTCTTGGCCGGTGACATGGTCGCCGCTCCCGGCATGCTCAGCGAGGTCTCCTTCGCTAGCGGCCTGCAGGCCAGCCGCCGCGCCCTCCGTCATGCTGGGCCGAGCAGCCAGATCACCCCATCCCGTCGCGCCCAGGTGCCTCGGCGAGTTCGCGGTCACGCTCACGTCGACTGGGACCACCGCAGGCCGGCCGAGCAGATCCCCGCTGCTGGCTCTGAGCGTGACGTCGCTGATGGTCCCGACGTTTGCTGGTGACGATGAGACGACCGTCCCTTCTACGCGGACGAGCCAAGCCTGATCGCCGGTCGGTTCCAGCAGCCGGCTGGCCGTTGCCGCTCGCGGCCTTGCGGGTAGTAGGCTGTCTCTTTTCCAGCCAGGGCGTCCCGCGTCATGGGCAGCAGCGCCTCGGCACCGAAACGCAGATGGCACGCGACCGTCAGACGGGACCAGCCAGGCAGCAGGCTTGGCGACCGAAGCGCAGCATCGTCGAGGGAGCGCAGGCTCTCGGTGGTCTCCCGGGTCCGTTGCGCGACGCCACGGATGGCGACCTTCGGTCGGGAGTGGGGCATCGAAGCCTTCATCGCTACAAGGATCCCGTCGAGGCTGGCATTGGCGGCAGCCCGAGCACACCTCGGACCACTCTTTCGGCGAGCAGGACGTCGAAACGTGTTTGCCCCGAGAGGTGGATCATGAGCCCGTCCAGCGCGCCGAGAAAGGCGGCTGCCAGCAGTCGAGGCCGCGGCCCTGGCGGGATCGCTCCGCTCCGACGACCCGCGCTGATGAGCCGGGTGCAGTCGGCGACGATCCGACGCCCGACGCTCTCGACCGCACGCCCAACCGGATGCTCCTGCCCGCTGAATTCGACCGCGAGGTTCATCATGACGCGGGCCACGTCGCGGCGGCAGTAGACGGCGTGTCCCCGCGCCAGCGCTACGAGCGCGCCGACCGGGTCGGTGTCATCGGCGAGCAGATGGCCCACCTCAGCAAACCAGGTCTCCTCGACCCATCCCACGACCGCCAGCGCCAGGTCCTCTTTGTTGGCGAACAGGTGATACAGCGCTCCGCGGGTATAGCCGGCCTCGCGTGCGACTCGCTCCAGCACCAGGTTGGCGTACCCGTCGCGGGACAGTCCCCGCGCCGCGGCCTCCAACAGCGCGCTCCGCGTCCGCGCGCGCCGAGCGGCCTGGGTTAGCCGACCGGGCCCCGAGGTCGCTACCGGCGTCATGTTGCATCACATACATACATGTGTGTAGGTTACAGGACGGGCACGCGTGCAGCCAGTCGTACGGGACCGGCCGGTTAGGAGCGAGGCGTATGAACGTCGGATTGGTGGTCGCCGGGTCGCTGTGTCTCGTGCTCGCAGCAGGTCACACGCTGACTGGTCGGCTGGTGCTCGACCGCCTCCCTCGCAACTTCCTACCCACACGGTTCGGCGACGGCGCGTACACGCGCGGGCTCGTCCGGTTCACATGGCACGCGCTCAGTCTGATGCTGACCACCACGGGCGTGGTCCTCATCGCGCTCGCTCAGCGCGCGCCCGCCGACGGGCGCGGCGCGGTCGTCTTCCTGGTCGGCGCGGCCTATGCCGCCGCGGCACTGCTGCTTGCTTGGATGACCCGCAAGAGGCCATCCGATCTGCTCAGGATTCCGGTGTTGGCGCCCTACATCGTCATCATCGTCCTGTGCTGGCTGAACACCTAGGAGAAAATCGTGCCGACAGTCGTTCAACAGCACAACGTTCCCGATGCGATCCTCTCCCTCAGCACGATGGACAGCCCCGACTACGTCGACTTTTTCACCGCGGCTGCGAGTGGGGCCACGGACAAGTCGCCGGAGCAGTGGGCCCGTGCCGCGGTCGAAGGAGTGCCCCCTTGGGGTCGCTTGGTCGCCTGGCGCGTTCTCTGCGGCCTGCGTCTCGAGTCGCGGCCGTCCCCGGAGCACCTCGCCGGGTGGAAGATCGCCGATCGTGGCGACGGTTGGGTCAGGATTGAGGCGAGCTCATGGTTCATGACCGCTCATATCGTCTTCCACGTCGATGAAGGGCACGTGTCCTTCGCCACGTTCGTACGCTACGACAAGCCGATGGCGGCACTCGTATGGCCGGCGGTCTCCATCATCCATCGCCGAGCGGTGCCCGACCTGCTGCGCTACGCGGTGAAGCGCATCAACCGAAGCCGAGGTTGATGGATGGCCACGTGAGGCTGCCGACAGAAGAGCAGCTTGGCGCCATGGTGAAGCGCGACGACGACCTCCTCGAGAAGTCCGTCAGGCCGGACGCTCACCGCTGTCGATCGAGGAAAGCCAGGAGGGCGGCGGTGTCGAGGACGGTGCTGAAGCCCTCCAGGTGGGCGAGGTGGAAAGCCAGGTGCGGCGTCGCATAGACCAGCCAGGCCAGCGCGGTGACCAGCACGAGCCGGCGTTCGAGGGTCAGCGCCGCCGCGGCGGTGACCACCGCGAGGCCGAGCCACAGGCTACCGACGTCGCGGGTGAGGTGCTCGTTGTAGGGTGGCAGCATCGCCGTCCATCGGTGGCCGGCGCCGGGGAAGTTGTCGAAGAACGACTCGGGCGCCGCGAGCGCCCAGCCACCGGTCAGCACCAGCTCGGCGGTGAGCAGCCACAGCATCGTGCGTGAGACTCCCGGCGCGCGCATGGCTATCGGTCTTCCCGGAAGCGGTCGGTGAGGAACTCGGCTCAGGTCCGCTTGCCGTCGGCGTGCCCGGGGCAGAGGTGCCCGCCTTCCCGGAAGCCGCGGGCGGCGGCGCCGGGCAGGGACACGGCGACGATCGGCCGCTGCCGTCTGGCCGCCCGCAGGTAACCGCGGGCCAGCTCCTGGACGGTCAGCACCTGTGGGCCGCCCATATCAAGAACCCGCCCCGCCGGCTCGCCCAGCACCAGGGTGACGAGCCGCTCTGCCACCTCGTCCACCTCGACCGGCTGGAACTCGAAACCGCGCGGCAGCAGCAGGACGGGCGGGTGGGCAAGCAAATGCAGTGCCTTGAGGATCAGATCGTGGAACTGGGTCGTCCACGGCAGCCCTGAATCCCCGATCAGCTGCTCCGCCTGGAGCTTGGCCTGGTAGTAGCGGAACGGGACCCGGTCGATCCGACGATCGAGATGTAGACCAGGTGCGGCGACCCGGCGCGCCTGGCGGCGTCGAGCAGCCGGAGGGTGCCGCCGACATCCACCTCCCTCGTTCGCTGGCTGGTGGCGCAGTGCACGATCGCGCGGACGCCTTCGACCGCCTCCGTGATCCCCTCGCCGGTCCCGAGGTCGCCGACGGCCCATTCCACCGCCGGTCCATCGACCTTCGCAGGGGGCCGGCGGCTGAGCACGCGGACCGGGTTCCCGGCGCCGGTCAGTGCCTGTACCAGCGGCCGCCCGAGCGTGCCGGTGCCGCCGGTCACAAGTATCGGCTGCAACTCGACCCTCCTTGGTTACGGACTCTCATCAAGGGGGACGAGCCAGGCCCCCGGCGCGTGACCGCTACCGCCACGGGATGGGGGCAGGTGCTGTGGTTCCGAGCTGGCGCCGCAGGTACGCGAGCTTGCCGGGGTTGAGGATCGCCCGGATCGCCGAGATGCGTTCGCCCGCGACGTCGAACACGAACGTGCCCTGCAGGAGCCCGCCAGTCCATGCCAGCACCGCGGGCTGGCCGTTGACCTCGCCGAACGCCATCGCCGCTTGCGGCGCGCGCGCGCCTTGGGCCGCGACGCCCACGGCGAGGCGAGCGACCGGTGCGCGGCCCACGACCGGACGCCGGGCTGCGGTCACCGTGCCGCCGCCGTCCGACCAGATGGTCGCGTCCTCGATGAGAACCGCCTCCAGACCTTGCAGGTCCCCATCCTGCGCTGCGGCGACGAACCGCTCGACTAGGAGGCGCTGCCGTTGCGGTGAGCTGCCGAAGCGCGGCTGCCGTTCGGCCAGATGCTGGCGCGCGCGACGGTGGAGCTGCCGGCACGTCGCCTCGGTGGCGCCGAGGATCTCGGCGACCTCGCGGTGCTCGTAGGCGAACGCCTCGCGCAGCACGAACACTGCCCGCTCTCTGGGGCTCAGGCGCTCGAGCAGCAGCAGGAACGCCAGCGATACCAGGTCGCGCTGCTCGGCGGTCTCCAGCGGCCCGAGGGTCCCGTCGGTGGTCAGCACCGGCTCCGGCGGCCATGGGCCGACATAGCGCTCGCGCTGCGCGCGGGCGCGCTCGTAGCGCACGAACGCCTCCTGCACGACGTCCTCGGCGTCGCTGGCTGAGCCGAGCATGCGGTAGGCGATCGAGAACAGCCGTGACCGCTGCCCCTCGAACTCCTCGGCACGTGCGGCCATGGATGCCACGCCGCTCAGGATGCCGGATCGCGGCTGAGGACGATGATCTGGTGGCCATCGCTGGCCAGACTGCCGGCGGGCGCTCGACCAGTCAGACCGGTCCCGCCGGTGATGATCACTCTCATCCTGTCCTCCCTTCTACCGTGTGATTTGGGGCAGCCGCAGGCTCACGGCGATTGCGACCGCGGCGGCGCCGAGGCCCAGCGCTGCCTCGGGCGTGGTGACCACGTCGCTGGTGCAGCCCTGGCCTCGTGCGGCCACGCCAGGCGTGGCCGGGCCGGACCCGGACTGCTGCCCCGGCTCACCGGAGTCATCCGGGCGTGCCGGGCTGTAGGTTCGGTGGCCCGTGGGGTCCTCGGTCCAGGAGTAGCAGTACTCTCTGGGCTGGCCGATCGGGGAGGCGAACGACAGGACCAGCGCGGCGATCCCGGCAGCGACGATGGCGGCGATCCCGGCGGCTGCGCCCGCCCGCAGGGGTGGCTGGGCCGTCCAGGCCGCGTAGCCGATCAGGTAGCAGACCGCTGGCGCTAGCAGGACCAGCGAGACCCCTGACAGCGCCGTGAACGCCAACGGCAGGCCGAGAAGGCCAGCGCCGAGCAGCGCAGCCGGCCGCTGGCTGCGCAGTGCCACCACGGCCAGCACGCCGGGCACCGCGTAGGCGGTCGCGAGCGCGACCGCGCCCGGCCAGGTGACCGTGCGTAGAGGTGGCGCTGCCAGCAGCAGGTGCAGGCCGCCGAAGGCGAAGGCAACCAAAGGTGTTGACGACGATGCCGAAGACGGCGACGGGTGGGGCTACGATCCTGCGGGGGGTTGGGGCTGCATCCATCCTAGCCTCTGAGATCAGATATTCATACAAATGTATGATACATATGTTTGAGAATGGAAGGAGGCGGCGATCGACCCCAGATCCGCCGCGACCGAGGCACGGCTGCTTGAGGGCACGCTGAAGCGCCTGCGTGAGCGCGGGGTCGCAGGCACGACCTCCCGAGACATCGCCGCGGCCGCTGGCGTGAACCTCGCCGCCATCACCTACCACTTCGGCTCCAAGGACGAGCTGGTGGCGCGGGCCCTGCTGCACGCGGTCCGGCAGTGGCTGGAGCCCGCCAAGCGGGCCCTGAGCACCGACGGGGACCCCGCCGCCAAGGCGCTCGAGGCGATCGCGCTGCTGCAGCGGTCCTTCGGTGAGGCACGTGACCTGCTGCCCGCCTACTTCGAGGCGCTCGTCCGCGCTCCTCGCGACGACGTGCTGCGGCGCGGCATCCACGAGCTGCTTGGCGAGCTGCGCGCGCTGCTGCGCGACCAGATCCAGGACCAGAAGGACGACGGCCTGCTACCGGACTGGGTCGAGCCCGACCCTATGGCAGCGCTGCTGCTGGCACTCGCCGACGGGATCGCCCTGCACGCCGCGCTGGACCCGGACGCGATCGACCACCAGGCCATCGCGGTCCAGGTCGCCCAGCTCCTGCTCGCCGCCCGCTCAACCTGACCTCGAAGGATGCTCATGAACGAGGTTCACGCATCGGTGTCGCGGCTACGGGTACGACCACGGCACTGCGACGCCCAAGGAATGCTGCATGCCGCCGGTACTTCGAGGATGCGTTCCTCGACTGGCTCGATCAGCACGCAACGGCTACCGCCAGCTCCGATCGACAGGAGTCGACCTCGTGATCGTCGCCAACGCGTGCGAATACCGCCATGCGGCGCGTCTGGAGGATCTACTGGCCATCGAGACACAACCGGAGGCGACCGGCACCAGCTCGCTGTCGGTGTCGTTCACGGTTCGACCGGGAAGAGACTCCTACCAGCCGGTCGCCGACGTCAATCCCTTCGCCGCCGGTTACGAGCACAACCTCTGGTCACGCGCTTCGCCCGAAGTTACGACGGCTCTGCTGGTCTCGTCGGGAATTGGTTGCCCATTCCTTGCAGGTCGCTTCCAGAGGACGATGACGTTGATGATGGCCGCCGGTACCAGCAGGGCCAGGGCCGCGACCAGGACCCACGGCGAAACGTCGGCGCCAACGGTGACGAGGTCCCAACGGCCGATCGCGACCGCGGCGGCGATGCCGGCCAAGAGCCCTGTCTCGGCGACGTTGAGGCGTTCGTCGGCGCGCACGTGGAACCCGGCGGCCATCAGGCTGATGATGGCGAGGCCGACGGCAGCCAGCGGGGTCAACCACGGCAGGACGCCAGTTGCCACGGGCAGGACCAGACCAGCAGCGCCGAGGACCTCCGCGAAGCCAGTGAAGACCACCTGAGAACGGGGCAGCTCGGAGAACCCGGTCCATTTCTCTATGCCGCGGCCAAGGACCTTCGGGGCGCCGGCCGCGAGGAAGAAGAGGGCAAGGAACCCTTGGGCGCTCCAGAGAGCGATATCCAACACATCCGTCGCATCCATGAAGGACACGTCCCTTCGTCTGGTCGGGGACCGCTCCCCCACTACACTGCTTTCCGTAGGCCAGAAGATACGGAAACCATATAATATGGAAGCGATGAGAACAAGTGATGACCTGGACGCGCGACGGCGACGGCAAATCCAGGCCATCAAGGAGTCATTGCGTGCGCTGAGCAACCAACTGTCGAGGCGGGTGCGCATCGGGTCCCCATTGGCGGCCAGCGGTCGTGTGGCCACAGCGAGTCGGCAGGGCTGGCGAGCTGGTCGAGCAGTGAGCCGATCGTGGACGTTGCGGATGGTCATGGCGTCTCCTGTGTCAGGAGGGTTCTCGCCGCGCGCAGCAGGTAGCACGCGCAGCGCCCGAGTCAGTGTTGGCAAGGAGTGACAACCGCACGCTGGCGTAAGGCCGGTCGAGGACCTTCAACGTCACGAGGTCGTGGGCCAGCAGACGCTCGCGGGTCCACAAGCGGTGGCCCGGACCGGTCCTACGTCGGCGCTTGAGCGGCATCGTCGGACGCATCCTCTGGCGGTCCCGCCGCCGCCGGTCGGCGGCTGGCCGGGCTGGTCCAGCGGCGGCGGCGGTCGCGGCGGATGGCCAGGGTGGCGGCATTGGCGCCGGGGGCGCCGTGGACCCCGCCGCCGGGGTGGGCGGACCCCGAGGCCAGGTAGACGTTGGCCACCGGGGTGGTCGGCCGGCCGAGGGCGGGCGTGGGTCGGAAGATCAGCTGCTGGTAGAGCTGGGCGGTGCCGACGTTGACGGCGCCGTGGACTAGGCTGGGGTTGAGCTGCTGCATCGCCGGCGGGCCGAGAACGTGGCGGGCCAGGATGCGGCCGCGGAAGCCGGGAGCGTTGGCCTCGATCCTGGCCTCGATCCGGTCGGCGAACTCCTCGACCTCGGCCGGCGTCCAAGCACCGGTGAGCGAGCCGGCGGCGTCGCCGCGGACACTCTGGGGCACGTGGGCGTAGGCCCACAGCGTCTCGGTGCCCGGCGGGGATCGGGAGGGGTCCGTCGTGGTCATCTGCCCGACCACGATCAGGGGCTTGGCCGGGATCATCCCGCAGGCCAGCTGGGCGTTGTACATGGTGAGCTCGTCCATGGAGTCGGCCAGGTGGACGGTGCCGGCCCGACGGGCGGCGGCGGCAGTCCACGGCACGCCTCCGTCCAGGGCCCAGTCGACCTTGACGGTGGCGTTGTCGAACTGGAAGCGCTGCAGGTCATCGACCACGGAGGGCGGGAGGTGGTCCTCGCCGATGAGGTGCCGGTACAGCGTGATGGCGTCGACGGCGCCGATCACGGCCCGACCGGCCGGCATGACCTGGCCGTCGGCTGTGCGCACCGCCACAGCGCGGCCGCCGCGGATCTCCAGGGTTCTGACGGGGGCATTGCAGACCACCCTGCCGCCTCGCGACTCCAGCCGGCGCACCAGCGCTGCCGCCAGCTGGCCGGCGCCGCCCTTCACCGCCGGATACCCGACTTCCTGGCCCAGGCTGCACAGCAGCCAGCCGAGGAAGCCGCTGCCAGGCGCCTCGGGTCCGATGTCGGCGTGCAGTGCGTTGCCGCCCAGCAGCAGCCCGCCGCCGGCGCCTCGGAACTCCTCCTCGGCGAGCCGGCGAACCGGCAGCAGCGCGAACCGCGTCAAGCGCAGCAGCTCGCGCGGTGGCAGGCGGGTGGCCAACCTAAGGCCGGCGCGTACGGGCGGGAACATGGAGAACAGGGCCGACAGCACCGGACCGCCGATGCGCTGCCAGCGGCGGTACAGCCGCTCCCATGCTGCGCCGTCTCCGGGGGCGAACGCCTCAAGCGACGCGGCTGTCTCGTGCAGGTCGCGTGACAGCACCGCGCAGCGGCCGTCGGCGTGCGGGTGGGCGACTACCAGGGGAGCGTGAACCCACTCCAGGCCGTAGTCGGCGAGCCGGAGCCGCCGCAGGATCGGCGAGGCGGCCCCGAGCGCGTAGAAGGCGCTGAACACGTCGTTGCGGAACGCGGGGGCGGTCAGCTCCTCCGCGCTGCGCACGCTCCCGCCGGGCTGGGCGGTCGCCTCAAGGACCTGCACCTGCCAGCCGGCGTCGGCCAGCAGGTTGGCCGCGACCAGCCCGTTGTGGCCCGCGCCGATGACGACCGCGTCAGTCATGAGCAACACGACCCAGCACGGGGTGCCTCCTCATGTGTCTCGACCCCCCTAACCCCGTACGCCGACTCCAGGCAACCAGCGAGCTGTCGCGGGCCGCGAGCCGAGCGTGTCGCTGCCGTTGCAGGGCAGAAGCGCGCCCGGTGTGCCCGACGGTGGCCTGCCGCCGACAAGCCACCCGACAAGCCACGGTAGATGAGCGCCCAGCCGACGGCTCCTGAATCGCCGTCATCTTCCCGGGAAGAAGCCGGACCGTCAGTCGCCGGATGCGACTGCGGCTTCGACGTTGTCGAGGACAGCCTCAAGTATCAGGTCATGAGACGGCTCGATCCGCTCACGCCAGATCGCCTCGTACTTCCCGACCGCGCAGCCCTCGAGCGTGTAGCGAACAACCGTCGCGCCTTCCGCAAGCTCCAGCTCGAACCAGTGCTCGCCCTGCAACTCATCCGGCCTGACCACCCGGAACGCACGCGCGGCACCCGGGCGATCGAACTCTTCCCAAAGCATCGGTCCGGCGTCGTACAAACGGTGTCCTTGCAGCCGAGGAGCAGGAGCGATCTCCGTCGGCCAGACACGGTCGAAGTCCGCGATGAGGGCAGCGATCCGCTCTGGCGGCGCCGCGACAATCCGCTGGTGGCGGTTGCTGATCTTCATGCGCCGCTCACCTCACCGCCCGTGCACTGCGACCAACGTAGAGACGCAACGGTTCGCTCCCCTCGACCGAGGAAGAGATCCTGCCGAGCTGCCGCCTCGAACGAGCATCTCCCACGCGCGACCGACGCCGGCCCACGCCGCCGACTGAGGGCTCCGGCTGCTTCCCGCCACCAACACGCCCATTTCCGCCTCCCTTCGTCTCACCGTGCTGTCGGCCCTACAGCCATCCGCTGAAGACATTGACGACGAACTCGGGGAGGACCTCGTCGAGGAGGGTCGTCGTGGTCTTCATCGTTTCCGTCCGGAATCGATGGAGACCACCTGTCCTGGTGCGTTCGTGGATCCGCCGGGGCCGGGAGGTGTGCACGGTGTTCGGGAGCCTCATGGTGGACTCGAACCATACAGTAATGTATGGATGGAGGCTAGCCATCATCTGCGGCGCTGTCAACTCCGTGCGGGATGCGATACTGATAGGCGATGTCCGCCCCGACACGCACGCCACGCAGCAGCTGGATCGAAGAGGGGCTGCGGGCGCTTGCCGCCGGCGGCCCGGACGCCGTCC
>WNGB01027277.1_pt1 | contig 11231 bp, 10 predicted proteins | sample 5400681 | NCBI WGS metagenome assembly WNGB01 (sample SAMN13153367, study PRJNA577476) | soil metagenome | isolation source: 115 cm soil or saprolite under grassland replicate 2 | place: USA:California | collected 2016-06-15 | reverse complement strand
TCGGCGACGACGATCTGCTCGTCCAGCGTGCGCAACTCCGGCTCCAACGCCCTCAGCCGGGCGTCGCAGCCGGCCACGGCGACGTCCCTATCTTGTAGAACCAGCAACGCTTCAAGATCCGGGTGCACCCTTCCTCCTTGCTGACTGAATGATTCCATAGGTAGGTCGCTTGGCATTACGCTCGGCGGCGAGACGGACTTTCTCATGAGCCAGATTCGCTTTCTCGGCATCGCTCGCGAACGGCAACGCGCGATTGATACGCTCGATTTCCCGGTCCAGGCGCCGGGCCTCGAGCTGGTTTACGGCACGCTCGAATACCGCGTCCGGTTGCTCGGTACCGAGCCCTTCTGCTCGCAGCAACTCGTATGCGCGGGCCGCCGCTTCATCCAGCCGGTCGGGAGCGTCGTCGGCCAGCGCTTCGAAGACGGCCCGATACACGGGGAACTCGAACTCTTCACCATCGACGGCCTCGACCACGCGCGAGCGCCACGGCTCGCCGACCATCATGAGGACCAGGAGAGATTTCTCCGCATTGGAGGGCAGGACGGTGGAGGTTGGTGAAGGTTGGTGAAGGTTGGTGGAGGTTAACCGCCCGCTGGGATCAACTTCCCTCTCCAACACATCCTTCCGAACGCCGGCCACCTCAGCTACTCGCGAGATATACAAGTCTCTCGTAATCGAATCTGCGGCTGCTCTGATCGTCGGGAGCAACCTGTCCAAGGCTCTTCTTCTTCCAGGCAAGCTTCCAAAGAAGCCTTTGCGCTCGAGGATCTGAATCTTGCGCTCCAGCACGTCGACCGAGTCTTTGAGCGCCTGCTCGAGGGCGGCCACGCCTTTGTTCACGCCTTTGTTCTGCACCAGCGTGTCGGGGTCTTCGCCCTCCGGCAGCGTGGCCACGCTGACGCGCAGCTTGTGACGCAGCAGCACGTCACCGGCGCGGAAGGTGGCGCGCAGGCCCGGATCGTCCGAGTCGTACAGCAGAATCACGTGCGGTGTGTGGCGCTGCAGCAGCGCGGCCTGCTCATCCGTGAGGCCGGTACCCAACGGCGCCACGATCTCTTCGAGGCCGGCGAGCGTGAGCCGCAGCACGTCGAACTGCCCCTCCACCAGAATCGCCCGCTCCGCCTTCCGCATGCCGTGTTTGGCGAGGTGCAGGTTGTAGAGCAGCTGTCCCTTGTGAAAAATCGGCGTCTCCGGGGAGTTCAAGTACTTCGGCTCGCCGTCGCCGAGGATGCGGCCGCTGAAGGCCACGGATCGGGAACGCAGATCGTGAATCGGGAAGAGCAATCGTCCGCGAAAGCGAGGGACTTTCGAGCCATCATCCCGTTTAACGAGCAGGCCCGCTTCCAGCAACACTTCTTCACGCACGCCCAAGCTTTTCATCGCATCGAGAAACGCAGTGCCGCGCGGGGCGTAGCCCAGCCCCTGCACCTGCGCCTGCTCCATCGTGACGTGGCGGGACTCGAGATACTTGCGCGCGATTTCGGCTTCCGGGCTCTCGCGCAGCTGCCGCGCGAACCAGTCGGCGGCGGTCGCGACGGCGGCGTAGAGCGGCTCGCGGGGGTCGGGGCCTGTGGGACCGGAGCGCTCGGGGATCGTGATCCCGACGCGCCGCGCCACCTCGCGCACCGCCGTCGGATAATCCATCCCCAGCTTCTTCATGAAGAAGGTGTACACGTCGCCGGCCTCATGGCAGACGAAGCAGTAGAACATCCCCTTCTTGGGAATGACGGCGAAGTTGCGATGCGTGCCGCCGTGGAACGGACAGGGGCCGCGATAGTCCGCGCCCGTGCGCCGCAGCTCGACATGTTCGCCGATGATCCCCACGAGGTCGGCGGCTTCGCGGACCTGCTCGATGATTTCGTCGGGGATCATTCGTTGGAACGTGGGACTGTTGGAATGTTGGACGGTGATTGCACCAGCTCGAGTAGATCTGACGCAATCACCAGCCGCACCGCTCCGACTTCCACCACAACGCGGCCATTGTCCCGAACTTCCTTCACCACACCCACCTTGCCCTGCCCAGTCCTCACCCGATCCCCAACCTTCAGGTTCTTCATTCCAACATTCCGACTTTCCAACTTTCCAGTCTTTTCAATCGCCTCCTCCACCAGCCTCCGCGCTTCCTTCGCTGTCGCCTCATCCACCGCAGCACGCGCTTGCGCGAGAGCGGCCTCGACAGTCTTCCGCGCTTCGAGCAGATACGCACGCGCGCGGTCGCGAGCGTCCTTGTCCAGCGCCTTTTCTCGCGTGCGTAATTCGGCCTCGAGGGCTTCGAGGTTCGCCAGGTTCTGGCGTTCCAGCTCCAGCTGAGCGGCGCGCGTCTCCAGCTCGGCGGCGCGCGCGTCGATGTCGCGTCCCCGCGCTTCCACCGAGGCCAGCAAGCGGTCCAGCGTGCGCTCGGCGTCAGGCACCGCGCGCTCCGCTTCGGCCAGGACGTCGGGCGAAATCCCCAGCCGCCGCGCGATGGCCAACCCGTACGAACGACCGGGCACGCCCTTCAGCAGTCGGTATGTGGGTGTCAGCGTTTCGGCATCGAATTGGAGCGACGCATTGACGATCCCGACGGTCTCGGCGGCGAGCTGCTTCAAGGCACCAAGATGCGTCGTTGCCAGCGTGATCGCTCGACGCCGAGTCAGCGTCTTGAGGGTCGCGGCGGCCAGGGCGCCGCCCTCGGCGGGATCGGTGCCGCTGCCGATCTCGTCGAGCAGCACCAGCGAGCCGGGTCCCGCCCCAGCGAGAATGCTGCGCAACACGCCGACATGCGCGGAGAAGGTCGAGAGACTCGCGGCAATCGACTGGCGGTCGCCGATATCGGCGAACACTGCGGTGAAGACCGGCAACGACGAATGCGGACCGATTGGGGGGACGATGCCGCTTTGGGCCATTACCGCGAGCAGTCCAACGGCTTTGATCAGGACTGTTTTACCGCCGGTGTTCGGCCCAGAGACAAGAACGGTGAACTCGTCGGCAGCTAACTCGAGATCAAAGGGAATGACGATCTCACCAGGGTGGCGAGCCCCGGGGCCATGCCCCGGGGCTAACATCCCCACATCCATTGTCGATGGTGGGTTTTGTTTTCCCCGCGGCGTGGCCGCGGGGCTCCCTACCCTGGTCGAGTCAGTGGAAAGGAGCAACGGGTGGCGGCCGCCTCTGATCTTGAGATGCCCACCAATCTCCGGCACGAAGCCGTTCACCTCGACCGCGTACCGCGCCCGCGCGCAGAGATCGTCGAACGCGATGCACATCTCCCACGCGCCAGCGATGGTGGCACGCTGCGGGCGCACCAGATCGGTCAGCTCGCGCAGCACACGCAGCACTTCGCGCAGCTCGGCGGATTCCGCGGCGCGCAGCTCGTTGCCCAGCTCGATGATTTCGGGCGGCTCGACGAACACGGTGCTGCGCGTCGCCGATTCGTCGTGGACGATGCCGCCCACGCGAGCGCGGGCGGTGCTGCGGATCGGGATCACATAGCGGCCGCCGCGGACGGTGACGGCTGCGTCCGGTGCGCGCTCGGTCGCATCGAGGCCGCCGAGGATCGCGCCCAGCCTGTCCATCACCCGTTTGCGCGCTTCGCGCACTTGCTGGCGCGCCCGCGCGAGATCGCGTGACGCGGAGTCGAGCACCATGCCATCCGGGGCGATCGACTGCATCAGCTTCGTCTCGAGCTCTTTGGGCGGTGGATCAACGCGTAATGAAGCGGTGCGTGGTGCGTTGTGCGTGGTGCCGAGGCGCTTCAGATCGGCCGCGACGACGCGCATCGCCGCGAGCGCGACCGTCAGCTCCGCGAGCGCGGGCGCTGCGAGGGCGCTGCCGGGAACGTCGAGCAGCTCGAGCGACTCGGTGATGTCGGGGACCGGCTCGGCGCGAATGGAGTCATCGGTAATGAGCAGCGCGGCCAGCTCGGCGACCTGCGCCAGCGCGCCGCGAATCGACGCGGGATCGTGCTCGGGACGACGGGCTGCGACGCGTGCGGCACCCAGGGGTCCGGCGGCGTGCTCGGCCACACGCGCCAGGGCCTGGGCAAATTCCAGTGTTTCTAGGCTTGAGTCGATCCCGCCAACTCCTCACGCACTATTTTGTTCACGAGTTTGCCGTCGGCCCGCCCCTTGAACCGGGGCATGACCGCGCCCATCACCTTCCCCATGTCCTTCGCCCCGCCCGCGATCGCCTCCCGCACGGCGGCGCGAATCTCTTCGGGTGCGATACCCGCCGGCAGGAATTCCTCCAGGGCTTTGATCTCCGCCTTCTCCGTAGCGGCGCGCTCGGTGCGGCCTGCCTTCTCGTACGCCTCGACAGACTCGCGGCGCCTCTTCACGCCGCGCCGCAACACTTCCGCGGTCTCGTCGTCCGTCGGAATGTGATTGAGCTCGATTTCTCGGTTTTTGACGTCGGAGAGGATCGTGGAGAGGAGGAGGGTGCGCGCCTGATCGCGTTGTTTTCTCGCTTCATTCATCGCGGCGCGCAGCCGGTCTGCTAAGCTGGGAGCCACCATTTACACGTAGCGCGGCCTGCGATTCTTGCGGCGCGCCGCGTTCATCTTGCGCTTCTTGCGCTCGCTCGGCTTTTCGTAGTGACGGTGCTTGCGCAGGTCGGCGAGAATCCCCGCTTTTTCGCATTTCTTTTTGAAGCGCTTGAGCGCACGCTCAAAACTCTCGTCATCGTGAATGATGACTTCCGGCATAGAACTCGCTTTTCCTAAGTGGTTAGAGACACAGCAACTTAACGTGCGTCCCCCCTCTCCGCAACGCGGAGAGGGGGTCAGGGGGTGAGGACTAGCCCGGTGGCCAGTGCATTGCCCGGCCACCGAGCACGTGAAGATGAAGGTGAAACACCGTCTGGCCACCGTCGGGATTCGTATTTACCACCACCCGATAGCCCCTGGTCGCGATTCCCGAGTCCTGGGCGACCTCGCGCGCGAACGCCAGCAGCTTACCCAGCGTCTCGGCATCGTTGGCGTCGTTCAGCGAGCCGACATGCGTCGTCGGAATGATGAGCAGGTGCGTGGGCGCCTGCGGGTTCATATCCTCGAACGCCAGCATGCCGTCGGCGCGCTTCACTACCGTCGCGGGAATCTCACCGGCGGCGATCTTACAAAAGATGCAGCCGCCGCTCACTCTTCCCCTCGACGGTGCCGGCGCTTGGGTTGCGGCTGCTCGCCCCGGGGCATTGCCCCGGGGCTAGGCTCAAGCCCCAGCGCCCGGCGGATCGTGTCCCAGAACTTGCTGCCCTCTTCTTCCTGCGGCGGCTCATCCTCGATCTCGCTGAGCTGCTCGAGCAGCTTGCGCTGCTCCGCGGTGAGCTTGGTGGGCGTCCAGACATGGATCCGCACGTGCAGGTCGCCGTGGCCCCCTTCGCCGAGACGCGGCAGTCCTTTGGCGCGCAACCGATAGGCCATACCGGTCTGCGTCCCCGGCTCGACGCGCAGCATCGTCTCGCCGAACGGCGTCGGCACTTTCACTTCGGCGCCCAATGCCGCCTGGGTGAATGTGATGCCGAGGTCATATACGAGGTCATCTCCATGCCGCTCGAAACGCGCGTCCTCTTTGATGTCGAGCACCGCGATCAGATCGCCGCGCGGGCCGTTGCGCGGGCCCGGGACGCCTTGCCCCCGCAACGTCAGATAGTGATGATCGGCGACGCCGGCGGGCACGTCGATCTGGATCGTTTTCTCACCTTTGACACGGCCGTCGCCGCCGCAGCGCGGGCAGGGGTCATGTACGACGGTGCCTTCCCCCGCACACGTCGGGCAGGGTGAGACCGTCAGGAACTGGCCGAAGAGAGACTGCGCCTGGCGGCGAACTTCGCCGCTGCCGCCGCAGGTGCCGCATGGCACCGGCTGCGTCCCGGTTTTGGCGCCGCTGCCCGCGCATTCGGGGCACGACTCGAGACTCTTGATGCGCACCGTCTTGGTCGTGCCGCTGGCGACTTCGGCCAGCGTGAGCTTGAGGCCGACCTTGATGTCATGACCGCGGCGCCGGTCGCGCCTGGTGCCGCCGCCAAACAGGCTTTCAAAACCTTCAAGCCCTCCACCGCCCTCCCCACCACTTGCAAAGCCAAAATCTCTCATGAACACCATCAGCGCTTCCGAGAGATCGAAGTGCATGGAGCTGAATCCACTGCCGCCGCCCCGCGGCGCTTGGTGCCCGTACCGGTCGTATGCGGCTCGTTTCTCGGAGTCACGCAAGACCTCATAAGCCTCGGTGACAAGCTTAAATCGTTCCTCGGCCGCTTTGTCGCCGTTGTTGCGGTCGGGGTGGCACTCCATCGCGAGCTTGCGGTAGGCCTTCTTGATGTCGGTTTCGCTCGCGTCTTTTTGGACGCCGAGGACGACGTAGAAATCCTGCTTCATGCTATTCGAGCAGCTCCCCCACCAGACGGGACGTGTGATTGACGAGCGCGGCGATCTTGTCGTACGGCATGCGCGTCGGGCCCATCACGCCGATGACGCCGGTGAGCGGGCCGAAGCGGTACGTCGACGTGACGAGCGTGAATGTCGACAGCCGCGCGTCGGCGTGCTCCTGGCCGATCGTGATCGTCAGCCCCTCGCCACCGCGCGCGGTCAGGGCGTCGCGCAGCAAGTCGCGCCGCTCCGTCACGTCGAGCAGACCCTGGAGCTGCGCGCGCGTCGAGAACTCGGGTTGGCCCGCCAGCGGTTGAGTACTGCCAAGATGCACAGGACCGGACTGGGCCACCGGAACATCGAACAGCTCCTCGGCTTCCTGGACGAAGATGTTGAGCAGCTCCGACGAGCCGGCCTCCGGCGGTCCGGCGTCGCGCAGCCGGTCGGCGAGTGTCGCGCGAATCGCTTTCAGCGTGAGGCCCGCAAGCCGCTCATTGAGGACGACGGTCACCTTTTGCACGGCGTCTGACGCCAGCTCGGTGGGGACCTCGACGAAGATCGTGCGCACCGCCCCGCTCCGCAGCGCCAGCACCAGCAGCAGCCGTTCCGTCGAGACCAGCAGCAGATCGAGGCGCTCGAGCACCGCCTCATCGATCGTGGGACTCACCGCCACGCCGAGCTCGTTCGTCAAGACGCCGAGTACCTGCGCCGCGCGCGACAGAATCGCTTCGACGGCGGCGCGTTGTCCCTGAAGCTCGCCGCGGATGTGCTCCGCCTGCGCGGGCGCCACGGCGGGCGGGCGCATCAGGAAGTCGACGTAGACGCGATAGGCGAGATCGGTCGGAATGCGACCCGCCGAGGTGTGGGGATGGTAGAGGTATCCCTTCTCCTCGAGGTCGCTCATCGTGTTGCGGATCGACGCGGGCGACAGGCCGAGCTGATGCCGCGTGGCGATCGTCCGGCTCCCGGCCGGCTCGGCGGTTTGCACGTACGTCTCGATCACGGCCTCGAGAACTTGGCGCTCGCGGTCGGTAAGCGGAGCCGTCACTGCTGGGACTCGGTGTGCATGGTCAGTTCGTTAACCAATGAATCTAACCTTAACCATCCCTCCGGTGTGCACTTAAGCCTGCCGTCGCTCACCGTGATCCAGCCCTGGGGGCGGCGAAGGGCGGCGAGGTGATACGGCGGCGAAGGGTACACCTTCGACCGTCCTGAGTCCCAGGTAGATCGCCTCCATTTCCTTCTGCTCATCCGTCAATACCTCCTTTGACTCCACGGCCGAGCACCCCTCCGCGATCGCTCGGCGATACGCCTCCCACGCCCGGAGGTTCCAGCGACGCGTCGTGCCGTCGAACGAGTGCGCGGCAGGCCCCAAGCCGACGTACGGCCGTCCCGACCAGTACGCCGAGTTGTGGCGCGAGCGAAAACCGGGGAGCGAGGCGTTGGACACTTCGTAAAACTCGTAGCCTTCGGTCGTCAGTCGTCGGTGGGCGATCAAATACTCTTCCGCGTACCGCTCCTCATCCGGCGGGTGCGTCGCACCACGAGAGATCCACCGATCCAACGGCGTTCTCGGCTCCACCGTTAATCCGTACAGCGAGAGATGTGTCGGCCGCAGCGCGAGGGCCATGTCGAGGTCGCGCTCCCAATCGCGCTGCAGCTCTTCCGGAAGCGCGAAGATCAAGTCGAGCGAAATGTCTTCGATGCCGGCGCCGCGGAGCGCGTGCATGGCTGCCCCGATGCGCGCGGCGCCGTGGGAACGGTGCATCCACTGCAGCACGGTGTCGTCGAACGACTGGGCGCCGAGGGAGACGCGGTTGATGCCGGCGGCGCGCCAGGCGCGTGCGTGCTCGGGAGTGACGTCTTCGGGGTTGGCCTCGAGGGTGACTTCGATCCGTTCACCCCGGGCCGCCGGCCCGGGGTCAGCCGACCTCAGGACCTCGCGCAGCAACGAGGTGATGGCGTCGGGGGGAAGCAGCGACGGGGTGCCGCCGCCGAAGTAGATCGTCGCTAAGTCCCCCCCCCGGGCTGCCGGCCCGGGGTCAGCCGAGCGCAATTCGGTCAAGACGGCATTCACGTACTCACCTACGGGGATCCGCTGCCGTACGGCGATCGAGAAGTCGCAGTAGGAGCAACGACGCTGGCAGAATGGAACGTGGAGGTACAGGTGCACTCCGAAAACCTAACGGCGGGCTTCCTAATCCGTTAACCCCGCGGCGTGGCCGCGGGGCTGGTCTACCCTGGTGGGATCAGGTCGGGGTGACGACTGTGCTGCCGGGCGATGTAGGTGCGCACGGCCGCAATGTGTCGCTTGCAGACCGAACCCGCGTAGTAGCCCCGCCCCCAGTTGACGGTCTCGGCTCGGCGAGAAGATTCAGACTTCGCATCCCGGACGAATGGCGCCAATGCCGAGTCCGGCCGATAACTCACGAGCACATGCACGTGATCGGCGAGTACAGCTTGACTGAGAACGCGCATGTTGCGTCGCTCTGCGGCCCGCAACACTGACCCCGCAATGATGTCGACATGGCGTTTGGAAACGGCATGTTCACTCCACCGCGTGCGCCATGTGATGTGCGCGTAGAGCTCAAACGCTTTGTGCCACTTCTTTGCATGCACCACAGCTGCTCCGGGTCGACCAACCCCGCGGCCATGCCGCGGGGTCACGAGATGGGGAGCCTGCCCCTCAACTCAACACAACCCAAACACCATCCCCGGCCCCTGCCGCACCAGCCCCCGCAGCTCCAGCTCCGTCAGCGCACCGAGCACATTCGCCGCGCCGCTCTCGGTGGCGGCCACCAACGCGTCCACATGTTGCGGCTCGGTGGTCATGCGGTGCCACAACGTCAGCTGCAATCCGGTGAGATCGTTCGGGGGGACGCGCGGCGCGGGCGTCGAGAGTGCAACGCCGAGCTCGCGGAGCCCCCCCCCACCCGTCATGCCGATCTCTTCGAAGATGTCGGCCGCGCACAGCGCCGGCTTGGCGCCCTGCTGAATGAGTTTGTTGCAGCCGACGGAGGTGGCACTCGTGATCGGACCCGGGACGGCGAGAATGTTGCGACCCTGATCCAGTCCCTCGTTGGCGGTCACCAGGGCACCCGAGCCGAGCGCCGCTTCGATCACCACGACGGCGCGCGACAGCCCGGAGATCAGACGATTGCGGCGCGGGAACGAGCCGGCGTGCGGCCGTTCGCCCGGCGGATGCTCGGTGACGAGGCAGCCGTGCGCCACCATGCGCTCGTACAGCGCGCGATTGGCGGCGGGATAGATGACGCCGAATCCGTTGCCGAGCACGCCGATTGATCCGCCGCCGGCGTCGAGCGCCGCCGCGTGCGCGATCGCGTCGATGCCCCGAGCCATGCCGCTCACGATCACGGCGCGCTGCGCTACGGCCGTCGCGAGAATGCGGGCCGCTTCGGCGCCGTACGTCGTGTGATCGCGGCTGCCGACGAACGCGACGACGGGTCGCGTGAGCAGTGCTGCGTCACCCCAGACGTAGAGAATGGGTGGCGGATCGCGGATGTCTTCCAGCTGCGCGGGAAACTCGGGCTGGCCCGCCACGAGCACGCGTGCGCCGAGCGACGCCAGCTGCGCCACCACCCGGGTGCCGTCTTCCGGACGCGCCGCCTTGATGGCGGACGCGGCGGCGCGGCCGATCCCCTCCAGCGATTGCAGCTTGGACTGCGGCGCCTCCAGCGCCGCTTGCGCGCTGCCAAACGTCGCGACGATGAGCCGCAGGCGCTGCGGACCGACTCCCGGAACCAGCGACAGCGCCACCGTTGCTAGGACTTCAGCGTCTTCCATAAGACTTCCAGGAGGTCCGGAATGCCCTGGCGAGCTACGGCGGAAATGGTCACCACGGGTGCGCCCGCGTCCGTACGTATCGGCGTGGAGCGTGCGGCGTGCGGCGTTGCCAAGTCCGATTTCGTGAGCACTACGACGTGCGGTTTGGAGGCAAGCTCCTTTGAATACGACGCCGCCTCACGCCGCAGCAGCTCGTACGTGGCCTGCGGATCCGGGCTATCCACCGGCACGAGCACCGCCACCGCGCGCGTTCGCTCGACGTGCTGGAGAAAGCGCAGCCCCAGCCCCTTCCCTTCGTGCGCCCCTTCGATGATGCCCGGGATGTCGGCCACGACAAACGAGCGGTTGTCCGACAGCCCGACCACGCCGAGGTGGGGCTCGAGTGTCGTGAACGGATAGTCGGCGATCTTGGGCCGTGCCGCCGAGATCACGGAGAGCAGCGTGCTCTTGCCGGCGTTGGGCTCGCCGAGCAGCCCGACGTCGGCAATCAGCTTGAGGACCAGCTCGAGCTTGCGCTCTTCGCCCTCTTCTCCCGGCTCCCATTCGCGCGGCGACTGATGCGTCGGGGTGGCGAAATGCTGATTGCCGCGACCCCCGCGGCCGCCCTTTGCCACCAGCAGTACCTGATCGTGTTCGATCATCTCGCCGATCACTTCGCCCGTCTCGGCGTCGCGGACCTCGGTGCCGGGCGGGACAGGGAGGTAGACGTCCTCGGCCGACTTGCCGCTCATGTTCTTGCCCTTGCCGTGCTGGCCGCGTTCGGCGCGCCAAGTCGTGTGGTACCGATAGTCGAGGAGTGTCGCGAGGTGGGGATCGGCTTTCACATAGACGCTGCCGCCCTTCCCCCCGTCGCCGCCGTCCGGCCCGCCCTTGGGCACGAACTTCTCACGACGGAAGGAGCTGGCACCGGAGCCGCCGGTGCCGGCAGCGACTTGGACGACGACACGATCAATGAACATCAACGCGGAACGCGGAACGTGGAACGCGGAACTGCGGTGCGAGGCCCGCGCGCTGTGCGAATTGATGACACGACGATTGCGACGAGCTGATCAGCTTCGCCGCGCAAACGCCCCGCTTCCTCGGA
>WNGB01026307.1_pt1 | contig 11231 bp, 8 predicted proteins | sample 5400681 | NCBI WGS metagenome assembly WNGB01 (sample SAMN13153367, study PRJNA577476) | soil metagenome | isolation source: 115 cm soil or saprolite under grassland replicate 2 | place: USA:California | collected 2016-06-15 | reverse complement strand
AAATATCTGACGATCTGATCCACGTTCTTTCCAACGGGTATTCAATCGCTCGCGATTAAGCGCCGGACGCCACTGGCGCACGGCGTAGCGAGCGTCGGCGAGATGGCGTGTCGGCCGCGCGGCTATTTGGCGCATATTAAGCCAATCCATGCTGGCGAGTTGATAGTAAACCCGTTCGTAATTTGCCGCCATGACCTCGGCCGTGAAACGACTCTCGAACTCGTCGCGGCATTTTTGGCGCGAGATCTCACCGATCTTGTACACGGCCGCAACCAGTTCGTCGACAGAGGAACCGATAAACCCGGTCACGCCATGGCGGAGGACCTCAGGCACCGAACCGCACGGCCTTGCGATCACAGGAGTGCCGCAGGCGAGTGCTTCGATCATCACGAGCCCAAACGGTTCAGGCCAGTCGACGGTAAAAAGCAACGCGAGCGCTCCGCCTAGGAAGTGCCGCTTCTCCTCCTCGTTTATTTCGCCGATGAACTCAACCCCCGGGACCGATAGCAACGGCTTAATGACGCTGTCGAAATATTCGCGGTCCGTGCGATCAACCTTCGCCGCTATTTTCAGCGGTACTCCCGAGCGTCGCGCGATCTCAATGGCGAGGTCGGGGCCCTTCTCTGGACACATCCTTCCGAGGAACGCCAAATAGTTGCCGGATTGTGGACTGAACTTTAGCAGGTTGCCCGGCAAACCGTGGTATACGGTGCGGACCCAGTTCAATTGAGGAAGCGGACGGCGCTGATCGTTACTGATAGAGACAACCGGTAGATCGTTATAACTTCGGTAAATTGGCAGAAGCTCGTTAAGATCGAGGCGGCCATGCATCGTCGAGACCGTCGGCACCTGAACAAGTCGGGCAAGGGGAAAGCTCAAGCAATCGACGTGAGAATGTATGATGTCGAAACGGCTCGCGTTGTCGTACACCTCGCTGAGCATCGGCAAATGCAAGGCCGGCCCAAAATGATCGAGCCCGGCGAGCCTTAGCGACTGCGGGAATCCGGCTGCGAGGGGAACGTTGACCGTCGAATCGCCGGCGGCATATAGGGTGACCTCATGGCCGCGGCGAACTAACTCTTCAGCCAGGTAGGCGACAATCCGTTCGGTCCCGCCATAAAGCTTTGGTGGCACGCTCTCATAAAGCGGCGCTATTTGAGCGATTCGAAGAGGTCGGCTGGGTGCACGAAGAACTGCGGCGAGCGTCTTCTCATGTTGTACCAAGGCCATACTACCACCTCTGAAAAAACGCGTGTTTTCGGCGCTCGGCCGTTACGAAAGTAAATATAATTCGCAAGCGCAATTTGGCAAGGCCTCTGTCACCGTCTATCGCTAAAATTATTGCGATCGTCAGACTGTGTAAAAAGTCGATACGAGCCCTTCGACGCAGCTCAGGGCGAACGGCTAAGTACTTGATTTCTGTGTGCCTCGCTCCGTTCGTCGTGAGCCCGTCGAACCATGAGTTACCTCTGTTCTGCATTTAAACTTATCCTGATTCGGGAGAGATTGCTGTCCACTATTGGACAACATTGAAAAAATCATTCCGCGGTCCGCACTGAACGGAGTTTTCACCAAGTCTGTTGTTGGCGAATTATCGAGTTTTGCCTGACAGCGGGACCCGACAAAAAAAAGAGAGGCCCGCTACGCGCAGGGTGTTGTGGAAATTCTTTAGCAATTCTCCCGCACTGGGCTAAGCGCATCGCCGCTACCACGCACTTTGGCGTTTAGCTGTTTTTACTCGCGGCGGCTTGGTGACTCTTTGCGCGAGAGCACGGTCTATCTGTTCCTCGGCCCCCCGCGGAAAGATTCTAGGCCCCTATAGACCTTCTGTCCTAATTGCGCCGAAGCGTCTTTCAACAAACCCACTCACGAGTTTTGTTATTCGTTGAAAAACCGGCGCGGCGTTATTAAAGCAGTTTGGGCTTTCCCAGAGGTACATCAAAGAACTCACGAAAATTACTCACGCGAAAAAGATTCCCGTCGAATGGGCCTCTCCCAGATCAGCGTTGCCGTGCAGCGCTCAAGGTCGTAAGGAAAGTAAACCCGTTCGTAATTTGCCGCCATGACCTCGGCCCTGAAACGACGCTCAAATTCATCGCGGCATTTGCGACGCGAAATATCAGGAATCTTTTGCACGGCGGCGACGAGATCGTCGAGTGATGAGCGGACAAACCCAGTTACACCATCCCGGAGAATCTGGCATAGAGCCGCACGGTCTGGCAATGACAGGAGTGCGGCAAGCCAGTGGCTCGATCATCACAAGTCCGAACGGCTCGGGCAGTCAACCGGGAAAAGCGGTGTGAGAGGAGATTTTAATTTTTTCCCGGCTCTGTTAACGTTGACATCTCCACCTGGGAACGGACGGCACCGTGTTCATCTTGGATCAAGCAGCCAAAGACGACTTCATGATGCGAACCGTTAAACAAATCCTCCTCGGCAAACCCAAAGATCCACTCGATCCAAAGGTTTTTCATCAGGTTTCTCTGATCGCGTTCCTCGCATGGGTAGGCCTCGGTGCCGACGGTTTGAGCTCATCCGCGTACGGACCGGAAGAGGCCTACCTCGCCCTGGGAAGTCACTTTTTCCTCGCCCTGCCGCTGGCAATCCTCATGGCGGTAACGGTCTTCGTCATCTCGGTAAGCTATAGCCACATCATCGAGGTGTTTCCTACCGGCGGTGGAGGATATCTGGTCGCAACCAAACTGCTCGGTGCCAAGATCGGTTTGGTCTCCGGCTCGGCGCTGATCGTCGACTACATGCTGACGATTACGATCTCAGTGGCAAGCGCGGGGGATCAGCTCTTTAGCTTTCTGCCCGCCTCAATCCATGGGATCAAGCCCAGCATCGAGTTTGGACTGATTTTTTTTCTGATTTACCTGAACCTTCGCGGTACTAAGGAATCGGTCATATTTTTGCTGCCGATTTTTCTCTTGTTTGTCGTCGCGCACATCTTTGCAATCAGCCTGGGAGTGATCCCGAAGGGGCCGGAGATTCCCGCCCTGGCGACTACGACCTATCAAAGGACCGTGGGAGATATCCAAGGGATGGGATTATGGACAACCGTTTTTCTCGTCCTGCACGCGTACAGTCTTGGCGGCGGCACCTACACAGGTATCGAAGCCGTAAGCAACGGTCTCCAGGCGCTGCGCGAGCCCAGAGTGGAGACCGGAAAAAAAACCATGTTGTACATGTCGACCTCGCTGGCTTTCACCGCAAGCGGTCTATTGCTCTGTTATCTGCTCAATCAGGTGGCGCACCAACCGGGCAAAACTCTGAACGCGAGTCTGTTTGAAAAAATCTATCCGAGTTTCTTTTCACCCGATTCTGCCTATGTGCTGGTAATCGTGACCCTCCTTACCGAGGCCGCGATCCTTCTAGTCGCGGCCCAGGCAGGATTTATTGACGGCCCCCGAGTCCTTTCCAATATGGCCATCGATTCCTGGGTCCCGCACCGGTTCTCCCATTTAAGCGACCACCTCGTCACTCAGTACGGCGTCTGGTTTATGGGTCTGGCGTCCCTCGGATTCCTCCTCTATACCGGCGGCGATGTTAGACTATTGGTGGTCATGTACAGCATCAATGTGTTTCTGACTTTCAGCCTTTCCCAACTCGGAATGTGCCGCCACTGGTGGGAAGTACGAGACACCGAGAAGACTTGGCTCGGAAAGTTCTTTGTGAATGGCCTCGGCTTGACATTCACGGCAATCATTCTCGTGTTCACAGTTATTATTAAGTTTGCCGAAGGCGGATGGGTTACGCTTCTGGTGACATCCGGGTTTCTTCTTCTATGCTACGTTATCCGATGGCATTACGACCAGGTGCGCGGCGCTCTAAAGACTCTCGACGATACTCTGATGCACATTCCATTTCAGCCGGATTTGAAGAGTCCGGTCCCGGCTAAAGATCCCAATGCGCCCACCGCGGTTCTCATTGTGAGGGAATTCGACGGGCTTGCGGTTCACTCTCTGCTCAGCATCGGTCGTCTTTTTCCCAATCACTTCAAAAACATCGTCTTTGTCTCGATTGGACTCATCGATTCCGGTCGGTTCAAGGGACAGAGCGAGATCGAAAACTTGCGCCGGACGAAAGAAGAAGATCTCAATGGGCGTCGACCTGATTCAGGAGTTGGTGAAAAGCTGCAAATCCGTCGCCAAAGATTTCCCCAAGTCGGTGTTTTTTGCCGGCAAGTTAGTCTTCGAACGGGAAAATTTTCTTGCTCGTTTGCTTCACAACCATACCCCGTTTACTTTGGAGCAGCGGCTGCAGTTCGAGGGCTTGGAAATGATGATTCTCCCGATTCGTGTTTTCAGTTCTTCCACGCCGCAGGCGATCGCGGCCTGAGTTTGGCTCTAGGCGTTCTACAACAGCTGTTCGCGGCCGAACCTAGCACTTCTCGGATAATGCACCGGTAGTTTAAAATGGCGGTAACCCGCACCGCGATCTGACGACCGTCGCGGAATGCCTCGTGGGATATCGTGATTATCGACATATCCTTGGGCCTTATGGGGGTGTCGTCACGTCGAGGCGCCCTAAGCGCTTCAGAGCGTCACGCGCCGGCTGAAACGTCGACTGGGCGTCAAGCGCCATGTAGTAATAATGCACGGCGTGGGATGTATGACCCTCGCTCTCGGCAAGCTCGCCGAGCTGGTAATAGGGCTCCGGGCGCGCAAGATCGCGCTGCATCGCTGTTTTGAGGTATGCGCGCGCTTCTACATAGGCTTTTCGTTCGCGCGCCAGCTCCGCTAAGTGGAGAAGCTCATCGACGGTGCCGCTCATACCGATCTTTTCTCGCTGAAGGATCTCTTCGCAGAGAAGGAGGACTGCCTTGGGATCGAATGGCTTCTCCATAAAATCCACGGCTCCAAGCTTCATGGCCTCGACCGCTCTGCTCACGGTTCCGTACGCGGTCAGCATGACCACCGGCATCTTGGGTCTAAGACCTCGTAGATAGCGAAGTAGTTCCAGGCCATCCATCTTGGGCATCTGGATATCGACGAAGACGATATCGTAGCGACCTTCTTTCACGCGCAGGAGAGCGTCATCGCCGTTGCTAGCCGTATCTACCTTGTACCCTTCGGCCTCGAGCACCATGCCGAGATTATTGCGAATGTTGCGCTCGTCATCGACAACCAGAATGTGAACCTGCGATTGAGTCATCAGACTGCTCCTTTCATGTCGTGGCCGGACGAGATTCGCGATCTATTTGTAGGAGAGCGCATGAAATGTGCCATGCCGCGCATGCCAATCTGCCGACTGCTGATTGGAAAAGAGCCGCGAAATTGCGGGCAGTCGTGCTATTGGCCGAGAGCTTCGACTCACGACTGCTTGCAACTTGCAAATGTCGGCCACTCATTTCTTGCAAATTGCAACTAGCTCGCCGTTCGCTTCTATCGGAAAACTAATGATTCCGCGACCGAATCGCTGGCATCAGGGTTGCGCTGGTAGTTTGGCATAAGACTCTACTTTTAGGAGCGATCAGATGGCTGACGTCATATTCATCGTCATCACAGTTATCTTCTTTCTAATCTCTTGGTGGTACGTCAAAGGGTGCGACCGTCTGTAACGGAGGGTGTTATGACATTGGAATATGTCATCGGAATAATCGTGTCATTTCTCATTATGGGCTATTTGATTTACGCGCTTCTTTGGCCGGAGAAGTTTTAGTTTTGAGACTCGCGAGGCGTGAAGGGATTTGCCGCAACACGAAATTTACCGGAGTAGCTTTGCAGGGGTGCAAAGTCGGGAGAGGTTATGACGACCATTGGATGGATTCAGATTCTTTTATTTTCAATCGTTATATTTGCTGTAACCAAGCCGATCGGCATCTACATGTTTCGTATCTTCGAGGGCGACCGTCAGCCTTTGCCGCGTCTCTTCGGACCGATCGAGAGGTTGATTTATCGACTCTGTGGTGTCGATCCCAAAGAGCAGCAAGATTGGAAGCAATACGCGCTTGCGATGCTTCTGTTCAGCGGCATCACGTTGCTCGTGACCTACGCCATCGAGCGGTTGCAGCATGTTCTCCCGTTGAATCCCGCGAAGCTAGGCCCCGTCCCGGCGGATCTCGCCTTCGGCACTGCTTCAAGCTTCACCACTAATACGAACTGGCAGGCCTATGGCGGCGAGTCGACGATGAGCTATCTGACTCAGATGGCGGGGCTTGCCTGGCACAACTTTATCTCGGTCGGCGTTGGCATTGGCGTCATGTTGGTGATCGCGCGCGGGTTGACCTATCGCCTTCAGCCCGGCGCGCCCAAGACAATCGGTAATTTTTGGGTCGATCTGAACCGTTCCGTCATCTATCTCCTAATACCTTTCTCTGTCGTCATGGTGTTGGTGTTAGTCTCGCAAGGAGTACTGCAGAATTTCTCCTCCTACATCGAGCTGACAACACTGGAAGGAGTGAAACAGACGCTGGCAATGGGGCCGACGGCGTCGCAGGTCGCGATCAAACAACTCGGCACCAATGGCGGTGGATTCTTCAACGTCAACAGCGCCCATCCATTCGAGGGAGGAACTCCGCTGGCGAATTTTCTCGAGATGGTGGCGATACTCGCGATCCCGGCGGCGCAGACCTACATGTACGGGCTAATGGCGCGCGACACCAAACAGGGCTGGACGCTCTTCGGCGCGATGGCGATTTTGTTTTTTATGGGCGTGACGACGGCTTATTACTTCGAGACAAAGCCCAACCCGGTGACGCAAGGTTTGGCCGTGGATCAAACGGCCGGCAACATGGAGGGAAAAGAAGTTCGCTATGGCGTCGCCAACTCCGTGACTTGGGCAACAGCAACAACGGACGCGTCGAACGGTTCGGTCAACTCAATGCATGATAGTTTCAATCCTCTCGCCGGCCTCGTGCCGCTGGTGAATATCCAGCTCGGTGAAGTGATTTTTGGCGGCGTCGGCGCGGGACTTTACGGCATGGCGATTTTTGTCCTGTTATCGGTTTTTATCGCAGGCTTGATGGTAGGACGAACTCCTGAGTACCTCGGCAAAAAAATCGAATCGCGCGAGGTTAAGCTTGCGATGCTCTATGTGCTCATCTTTCCGTTGCTGATTTTGTATCTGTCGGCTTGGTCATCGGTGACGCCTTACGGCTTATCCTCATTGAACAACGCGGGCCCGCACGGGCTAAGTGAAATTTTATATGCGTTCAGCAGCGCCGCAGGGAACAACGGCTCGGCCTTTGCCGGACTGAATGCCAACACTCCCTGGTATAACATCGCACAGGGTCTGACGATGCTTGCCGGCCGCTTTTTGATGATCATTCCGGTTCTGGCCATTGCCGGCTGTATGGTCGGCAAGAAAGCCGTTCCCGAGAGCTTGGGTACGTTCCCGACCAACGGAACTCTTTTCGTCGTGCTGTTGGTCGGTGTCATTATTATCGTCGGGGCGTTGACGTTTTTCCCGGCGCTTGCACTCGGGCCGATCGTTGAACATTTTGTCGCTCTGGCAGGAAAGGTTTACTAACATGGCAGATACTCGCTTAAAAGAACGTTCGCTCTTCGATCCTAAAATTATGCGGCCGGCGATTTGGGACAGCTTTCGCAAGCTGGCGCCGCAGAACGTGATCAAAAATCCAGTCATGTTCGTGGTTGAGATCGGCAGTGTGCTTACGACATTGATCTTGCTGCGGGATCTGATTGCTCCCACGGCAGGATCTCAGCCGCTCTGGTTCACGTTTAACGTGAGTTTTTGGCTGTGGTTCACAGTCGTGTTTGCTAACTTTGCCGAAGCTGTGGCCGAAGGCCGAGGCAAGGCTCAGGCCGCCTTCTTGCGGCGGATGCGCCAGGAGACGACCGCCCGCAGGCTGATCAATGGGAAACGCGAGGAAAAGATCCCCGCATCGTCGTTGCGGAAGGGAAACGCTGTCGTCGTCGAGGCAGGCGAGATCATTCCCGGTGACGGCGACGTCATTGAAGGGATCGCGTCGGTCGATGAGTCCGCGATCACCGGCGAGTCCGCGCCGGTGATTCGCGAGAGCGGCGGCGACCGTTCTGCCGTAACTGGCGGAACAAAAGTATTGTCCGATCGGATTGTGGTGCGTATAACGGCGAGCCCCGGCGAGTCTTTCCTAGATCGCATGATCGCATTGGTGGAAGGAGCAGAGCGGCAGAAGACACCCAACGAAATCGCGCTTAACATTTTGCTCGCGGGGCTTACGCTGGTGTTTCTCTTCGCGTGCGTGACGCTTGTTCCAATGGCTCTCTACTCTGGCGTCGCGACTGTGTCCGTGACGGTGATCGTTGCTCTGCTTGTCTGTCTGATTCCGACAACCATCGGCGGTCTGCTGTCTGCCATCGGAATCGCCGGCATCGATCGCTTACTGCGCAAGAACGTTCTTGCGATGAGCGGACGCGCCGTCGAAGCGGCGGGCGACGTCGACACTTTGCTCTTGGATAAAACCGGAACCATCACCTTGGGCAACCGCATGGCAACCGACTTCATCCCAGTTGATGGAGCGACCGCCGAGATGTTAGCCGATGCGGCGCAGTTAGCGAGCTTGGCGGATGAGACGCCGGAAGGGCGTTCTATCGTCGTGCTGGCAAAAGAGAAGTACGGGCTACGCGGCCGCGAGGTGACGGAGATCGGCGCCCGCTTCATTCCATTCAGTGCCCAGACTCGCATGAGCGGTTGCGACATGGACGGTCGGGCTATTCGCAAGGGCGCCGCCGAAGCCATTTCTGCCCACGTGCAGGCGCTCGGCGGGACAGTTTCTTCTCACATTGATGGCGTTGTCCACGGGATTAGCGATACCGGAGGGACACCGCTGGTAGTTTCCGAGGGAAACAAGGTTCTCGGCGTTATTCACCTTAAGGACGTCGTGAAAGGCGGTATCAAAGAGCGTTTCGCTCGTTTCCGAGCCATGGGTATTCGGACCGTGATGATAACAGGCGACAATCCCCGCACAGCGGCGGCAATTGCTCGTGAAGCCGGTGTCGATGACTTTCTCGCCGAAGCGACCCCAGAGGCGAAGATGCGTTTGATAAAGGATGAGCAAACGAAGGGTAAGCTCGTCGCCATGACCGGCGACGGGACCAACGACGCGCCGGCGCTGGCACAGGCAGATGTCGGCGTGGCGATGAACACGGGCACCCAAGCGGCAAAGGAAGCCGGCAACATGGTCGATTTGGATTCCAATCCGACCAAGCTGTTGGAAGTCGTCGAGATCGGCAAGCAGATGCTCATGACTCGCGGAGTTTTGACGACTTTCTCGATCGCTAATGACGTGGCCAAATATTTCGCGATCATTCCGGCGATGTTCATGAGTGTGTACCCTGAGATCGCGCCGTTGAACATCATGCATTTAGCCTCGCCTCAAAGCGCGATTCTCTCCGCGGTGATTTTCAACGCGCTGATCATCATGTTGCTCATCCCGCTGGCGCTCCGTGGCGTGCAGTATCGCCCCATAGGCGCGGGACCGTTGCTGGCGCGTTCACTGGTCATCTACGGTGTAGGAGGAGTCATTGCGCCTTTTATTGGCATCAAACTGATTGACCTGGTTTTGGAAGCTGTCGGACTCGTCTAGGAGACGATTATGAAAAACGTATTTGGTATCGCGATAAGAACCACGATTGTGACTCTCGTTCTAACCGGCCTTATCTATCCTTTTGTAATGACGGGAGTGGCTCAAGTGCTGTTTCCCTGGCGCGCCAACGGAAGCTTGGTAACGGACGAGAAAGGCCAAGTCGTAGGCTCCGAGTTGATTGCTCAGGGCTTTGCTAATCCCGCGTACTTTCAGCCCCGGCCATCAGCAGCCGGTGAGAAGGGTTATGACGCAGCCAGTTCATCTGGCTCTAATCTTGGGCCGACGTCGAAGAAGTTGCAAGATCGCATAAAAGACGATCTTAAGCGCCTGAAAGAAGAGAATCCCGAAGCGACCACACCTGTACCAGCTGAGCTGGTAACAACCTCCGGCAGCGGCCTCGACCCACATCTTTCGCCTGCAGCGATGTTGTGGCAAGTGCCGCGAGTTGCGAAAGCACGCGGTATCACCGCGGATCGTGTGAAGGGCGTCGTAGATTCGAATGTCGAAGGAAGAACCATCGGCATCTTAGGTGAACGGCGAGTCAACGTGCTGCTGGTCAACCTCGCGCTCGATCGGCAGTTTGGCCGGCCGGCTCCGCTTCCTCCGGCTCCCGAAAAGAAGGATACGAAGGATGCGACCAAAGAGGGCGCGACACCCTCGCAACCGACAAATCAGGCCGCTCCTTCCCAGGAGAAATAAAGCCCCATGGGAGCGGTTGATGAAGAAGATTGAAGCCATCTTCAAACCGTTCAAACTCGACGAGATCAAAGAAGCGGTGGCGAAAGAACGAATCCAGTGTTTTTCCGTTGTCGAGGTTAAAGGAGCCGGCTGTCATCAAATTAGTATCAAGCAATATCGCGGCGTTGCTTATTCGGAAGATTCCACTGAAGTCAGCGTTGCAATGGTCGTTGAAGACGACGACGCGGATCGAATTGCTCAGATGCTGGTAACGACGCTTCGTTCCGGCGCGCTCTGCGACGGTGAAGTCGCTATTATGCCAGTCGAGAAACTCATGCGCGTCCGTGTCGGCAACCGTTCCTAGTTGCACTCGTTTTTGCGAGCCCGCCAATGGTGCTGGAGTTCACAATCGATAGAAACCGCGATCCCGACGGATCGAAGCTTCATCGTCTATTGCAGGCTCAACTCACCTGTGAGCGCATGGGTGCGGCTCGGTCTTTGTTCGCGCATTTATTGGCCATATCCGGCGTAGTGATCTGGCTGGAAGCGATCTGGCCTGACTTGTTGCCTCCAGATATCCGACTTTTTGTACTTGTGGTGTTCGGTGGCATCCTTTTTCTTGCTCTACGAGTTATCATCGAAGAAGTTATCTGGCAAGTTAGACTCAAGCGTTGTCTTAAGGCTAACGATGGAGTCAAAATGACGGATACTCACGGATCTGACTAAAACCGGTTCGCTTCACTGGCAAACTTTCACGTTCACGTCTATATTTCATCGTCAATACGGTGATGGTGAAAGCGAGCTTCACTTTCGGCCGGATGATTGAGCTCTCCCCGAGTATCGTATGGATCGCCTGACCTCTTTCGGGTTGTTTGCAGTTACTGCGATGCTGCTCTGCTATGCATTCGAGGATCACAGTCATTGGTTTGTCCTCGGTTTCGCTGTCTCTTGTGCGTTGGGATCAGTCTATGGATTTCTCCAAGGCGCCTGGCCGTTTGGAGTAGTGGAAGCGATCTGGTGT
>WNGB01023178.1_pt1 | contig 11231 bp, 8 predicted proteins | sample 5400681 | NCBI WGS metagenome assembly WNGB01 (sample SAMN13153367, study PRJNA577476) | soil metagenome | isolation source: 115 cm soil or saprolite under grassland replicate 2 | place: USA:California | collected 2016-06-15 | reverse complement strand
GAGCCCCCTGACCGCGCGCATCGTCCGCAACGACGGTCCCAAAACCCACCGGTCCAACTTCAGGGTCTCACCGTCACGCCGTCACGCTGCCTGATGAGCGGCTGCCCGACAGCTTCGTAGCGCGGGAGCCAATCGCCGTAGTGGGGACCGTACTTCTTCGGAAAGGAGGCGCTCCTGACGCTCCAGCCGATGTTCGTCGGTGCCGGCATGCGTTTGCCCTGGGATTGCCACACGCTCGGCGGCGGGAGGGTGCCGGTGATGACGAGGGTCTTGCCGTGCACCGACGCTCCGGCGTTCGGTACCGCGTCGAGCTGGTAGAAGCCGCGCGCGTCCACCCTGAAGTACCCGACTTCGTGGCGTCCTGCCGTTTGGCGGAAGCGAAGAGACGCGCAGCACGGGCGCGTGGTCGTGTCTCGCAGGTTTACCGTGAGCTCGAAATTGTGGATTCCAGGAGGACGAGCGAACACGAAGCTCGCACAGATCGTGCGTTTGTCGATCTGGAACCTCGCGCGCGTGATGTCGATCGCAGAGAGGGCCGGAGTAACGTCCGAAACGCGGGTCGGTGGCGACCCCGTCGCATAGGTGAGGACGTCGCCAGCCGGGTCGTCGACGACCGTCGCACGCCCGCGGCAGCTCACCGGCTCGCCGGCGGGGGCAGTGATCGGCGGCACGGGCTCGGGCGGATCCGCAGGCGTGTTTGCCGAGCGCCGGATCAGGACTGACACGGTGCGACTTCGGTATCCCTCGCGCGAGTAGGCGCTCGCGCGTGCGACGTCCGGTGGGGGCAGGAAGTCGGCGTACTTGATCTCCTTGCTCCCTGACAGTCCGCGTATCTTCACCTGCTGGGTCGTCGGTGTCGCGCGCGGATCCTTTGCCGCTACGACGGAGACGAGCATCGCGACGGGGCGACAGTCGTTGGGCGGATCACGGAACGACCATTCAAGGCGCGTCGTGTGCTTGGTAAGAGCGATAGCTCGAAGCCCCGGTGCCGGGGGAACGACGACCGGCCGTTGCGGCGGCTGGCTACCGTCGTGGAAGGTCGCTATCTCGCGCTCACGCGTCCGGCTCGGTTCCACCTCGTACGTAGTCGGAAGCGCGGGCAGCCGCACGACGGATCCGTTGGGCAGCGTGACCGGCTCGCGCGCCTCTGGTTGTTGGTGCTCAACGAGCGGATAGTCCTGAGCACGGCCTGTGCTCTTGGAACCCCCGCACCCCGTGACGCCGATGAGGATGAACAACGCCACGCCGGCGCGCAGCGGTAACAGCGACCTGCCGACCCCGACCACACGATCAGTATCGGCCGAGGACGCCAACCACTCAAGATGAGCACCACCAAGGCGCACCGCCGCGGCCGGGAACCGCGAGACCAACCGCTCCAGTCATCATGGCCCGCGAACGCGGGCCGGACTTCGAGCGGAAGGTGGAGCGGCCGAGGGCATTTCGGCTGGGGCGTCGAAGCCATAAGCCATACGTGCGCGCAGGGGCAAGCGGCTGCTCACGCGGCAGTCGCAGCCTTGACGAGCGCATCGACCTCCGCGACGAGCGGGCCTGCTCCGAGCCCCTGAAAGACAACGCGCGAGTGGGCGAGCGTCGCTCCGGCCTCGTCGCGGCGCCCGAGCGCAAGCAGACAGCGGCTTGCGCCGAGGAGCGCCTGCCCACGCTCGAGTACGAAGCCGTACTCCGCCCAACGCTCCGCGGCGTCTGCATACAGGTCGACCGCCTCCTCGAGCCTCCCCTGCGCCTCGGCCAGCGTGGCGCGGGCAGTGAGGAGGCCATGCCGATGGCGAACCAGAGCGGGCTTCAGCCCCTCGACAAGCTCCTCGGCGAGATCGAGCGCGCCAGCGGCCACGCAGAGGCGAACTGCCTCATGCACGGAGTTACCGCGGTACATAGAAGTGAGCGGCGCCGCTGCGGCAAACTCCTCGATCAGGCTGATTGCCGCTGAGCCGTCGCCTCTCACGTGCTCGATCAGAGCTGCCACGACGAGGGCCGGCGCGAGGATCTGCGCGTCCTCGATCTTCCGCGCCCGCGCGAGGAACTCGTCGCTCAGCGAGGCGGCCTCCTCCACTTCGCCCCGGCGAAGTAGCACGTGCGCCCTGTAGGTGAGCGCCATCACCCCGAAGTAGCTGCCCCCGCGCAGCCGGTCCCAGGAGATCAGCTCGTCGGCGACGCGGAGGAGTTCGTCCCAGTCGCCGAGGTCGAAAAGCGTCCACAGCGTCTCACCCTTGGTCCACAGGACGGGCCCTGTGATCCCGCGCCGCTCGCCGAAGTCGATCCCCGCCCGCTGGACCTCGAGCCCCTTCGCCGGGCCCTCGATCAGCCAGACGAAGTCGCCGAGATTGATATGGGCGCGCACCGTCTCCTGACCCAGCCCCAGCTCCAGGCTCGCCCGCCGCGCCTCGCGGAGGTCGTCGACGCCGCCGAGGTCGCCCAGATCGCACCGCGCGTATCCGCGGAACTGAAGTGCCATCACGGCGACTTCGTTCATGCCGAGCTCCTCGGCCAGCGCGAGGGCCCTCTCCGACCACTCCAGGCCCTCAGTCGCGTTCCCGGAAAGCATGGCCTCCCGCGCCATCTGCCCGTAGGCCCCTGCCAGCTCCGGGCCGGGCGGCTCGCGCTCGAGCAGCTCGATCACCTGGTCGAGGAGCGCACGCGCGCGCCCCGTCTCGCCCCGAAACCCGTGGACGAGGGAGAGGCTGACCATCGCGTTGCCCACACCGAGCGCGTTTCCCTGCGCCCGCAGTTCGGCGATCGCCTCCTCGTAGTGACCTTCGGCTTCGGGGAACCTGCCGGCGAGCCACGCGGCCTCGGCAGCCTTCGTCAGCACCGTGGCACGCTCGGCATGACCGGGCGGAAGAAGCTCCAGCGCACGGGTGTAGTAGGACTCCCCCCTGGCGACGTCGAGCTGGAAGGCGCGGTCCCCGGCCATCACGAGGAATCGCCGCAGAGGCGCCTCGAGCTCCTCGGCTTCGTCGCCCGCCCCGGCCGCGCGGGAGAGCGCGAGTGCTTCCCCGTAATGGTGAGCGAGGATCTCGGCATGGTCTGACACACGCTCCTCGGCGGTGCGCTCGATCCACTCCGCCGCAGCCCGATGCTTCCGGACCCGCGCGACCCGCGGGATCTGCTGATAGGCCACGTCCCGGACCAAGAGGTGCCAGAAAGAGAATTCCTCCTGATTCTCGAACGACGACGTTCGCGCGGGGCGTACGAGCTCCTTGCGCACGAGCTCCCGGAGGCCTTCTCGTACCGCGCGCTCCTCGATTCCGCCGATCGATGCAACGGCCCCGGCCCAGAACACCTTGCCGACGACCGCGGCATCGTGCATGAGCGACTTTCGGTCGAAGGCAAGCGTGTCGAGCCGACCCGCGATCAGGGCTTGCACGGACTCGGGTACGGGGATCTCGGCATCCGAGGCGATCTCGACCGCACGGCCCCGGCGCACGAAGATGCCGCGGTCGGTGAGCATGCGGACGAACTCCTCGGCGTCCCGCCTGAGCGCTCGAGCAGGACAGCTTGGGTCTCTGCGGGCAGGACAGCCTTCGACAGAAGGGCCGAGATCAGGCGCGCGGTCTCGTCGCTCGTCAGCGGTGCGAGGGAGATCGTCGTCGAGTTGCGCTTGCCGCCGCCCCAACCCGGATGGCGCTCGTACACCTCCGGCCTGGCGGCGCACAGGATGAGGAGCGGCACTCCCGTCGAGAAGTCGACGAGGTGCTCGAGGAACTCGAGCAAGGCAGTGTCCGCCCAGTGCAGGTCATCGAACATGAGCACGAGCGGGCACTCGGCCGCGAGCGCCTCGAGCAAGCGCCGCCACGCGGTGAACGACTCCTCGCGCTCCGCCGTGCCCGCCTCCTCCGGGACCCGCGCCCCGACGAGCGGAGCGAGCCTCGCCGTGAACCAGTCTCGCTCCGAGCCCTCCGCGATGACGGCTGCCACCATGGCGGAAAGCTTGTCGGCAGCCTCCTCTGGACTGTCCGATTCGAGGATGCCCGTCTGCGACTTGAGGATCTCGCCGAGGGCCCAGAAAGTGATGCCCTCGCCATAGGGGAGGCAACGTCCCTGCCGCCAGGAGACCGGCTCGGGCTCGGCCTCGACCACGGCCCGAAGTTCTCCCAGCAAGCGCGTCTTGCCGATCCCGGGCTCGCCCGTGATGGTTACGAGCTGCACTCCGGCCTCTCGAATTGTCCGCCGATACGTCTGCGCGAGCAGGGCCAACTCGTCCTCCCGCGCGATGAAGGGCGCCCTTCTTGCGGGCTCGACTTCTTCCGCGAAGCTCCGGACCCCGAGCGCGTGCCAGATGCGCAGCGGCGTAGCCTTCCCCTTGACCGTGACTCGTTCGAGCTCCTCGTAGTCGACGGCGGTCCTCGTCGCCTCATAGGTGCGCTCGCCGACTACAGCCGTCCCGGGAGCGGCGACCTGCTGCAGGCGAGAGGCCGTGTTGACGACGTCGCCCGCAACGACGCTCTCGCCGGCCTCGGCGCGCGCGGTGAGGTCGACGAGCGCCTCGCCGGTGTGGACGGCCGCCCGAACCGTCAAGTCGACGCCCGGCTGCGCCTCATTCAGCTCGTCGACGGACTCGAGAATCACGAGCGCCGCGCGCACGGCGCGCTCGGCGTCATCCTCGTGCGCGACCGGAGCGCCGAAGATGCCCATCACGGCGTCGCCAACGAACTTCTCGACCCTCCCGCCGAAGCGCTCGATCTCGCCCTTCGCCGCGGCGTGGTAGGGGCGCAGCATCGCACGCACGTCCTCCGGATCAGCCTCGTCCGACTGCGCGGTGAAGCCCACGAGGTCAACGAAGAGCACGCTGACGACTTTGCGCTCCTCGTCGCGCAGATCGAACGGGCCGACAGTCAGGATTTCCATCGCCGTGGGCCGCGCCTGACGCTAACACCTGCCTTCGCGCCCAACAAGGCGATCGGCGGAAGGGGCGTCGAGCGAAAGCCCCAGCACGAGGACGAGCTCGCGACGGTCGAGGAGAAGCTCCGCGAGACGCGTGCCGGCTCGAGCGCTACTTCCGCGCCTTTGAGCGCGGCACGATGCCCGAAGAGGCCTGCGCTCCCCCGCACCCTGCGCGAACAGTGTCGCAAGCACGACCGTTGGTCCGACCGCGACGAGGATACGTCCGAACCTCTGTGCGGTGTCCATAACCTGCGGGGATTCGTCGCATGTGCATGACGTCGTCCTTTCCTTAGCTCGTGTCGCCGTGGTGCTCCTCCACCTTCGGGAGGAAGCCCTCGTTGCGGAGCTGCTCGAACGCCTCGTCGATCTTGTCGCCCGCCTTCGTGATCTGGTCGAACTCCTGCGGCGTGAAGCGCCCCGCCGCGATGGCCTGCTCGAAGATCTCGGTCCGCTCGCGCAGAGCCTCGATCAGCTGCTCGACCTCCCCCTTGGCATCCTCGGGAGGGTTGAGCTCGTCGAGTTCGTCGGCGGCCTGCCGCTGGAACTGGACCAGCTCCCTCATCGGTTGCTTGACGTCAACCGGGAGGGGTTGGTCGGGCTTCAGGTCCTTGGCTCGCTGCGCGACGCGCCCCCAATGCTCGCTGCCCCGCTGATCGATGCTCTGAAGGCGGTCGCTGAACTCCTCACGCGAAAGCCGCTCCTCGCCGCCGCAGCCTGCGACGACTCCGAGGCTGGCGGCGGCCAGCACGATCGCGAAGAAGCGGACGCCGGTGAAGGCAGCGGCACGACCAGTCGCTGTTGCGGGAACGAGTAGACGCTTCATCGTGACTCTCCTGGTCGATTCCATAACGACATGGACGCTAGGAGGCCGCGTCTTCGCCGTCGTCGGTCCCGGTCGTGATCCTTGGTCGCTCTGACGAGCGATCTTTCGACCGCAGAGATCGCTCTCGCGGTTGAGGCAGAGGCGCCAGCGCCGCGCTAGCGTCTGACCGTGACCCTCGCGCGGCTCGTCCGCATCTACGGCGACTGGGCGCTAGCGCTCGGCCTCGCCGTCCTCTTCCAGATCGAGGTGTGGACGATCGATCCCTCGCACCCGCCCGGCGACGTCGGAAGCGACGTCTTCTCGTCGGCTGAACGAGCAGGCGCGGCCGCAGCCGGCCCTCGTCTTCACGCTCTCCCTCGCCTGGCGGCGGCGAGCTCCGCTCGCCGTCCTCGCGGTTGCGATCGCCACCGCGGTTGTGGCGGACTTCGTGGCCGTACTCGACGCCGCGACCACTCCTGCCATCGCCGTCGTCGTCGCTGTTTACTCGGTCGGAGCGCACACCGAGCGACTCCGTGCGTGGATCGGGGTAGCGGGCGTCGCCGCGCTGTTCGGCGTCTTCGTCGCTCAGCAGTTCTCGCTTGGGGCCTTCCTCTTCATTGCCATGATCGTGGGGGGCGCCTGGCTGGCCGGGCGGGCGATGCGCTACCGGCGCGAGCGCCAGCACGCGCTCGAGCGGCTCACTGTCGACCTCGAGCGCGAGCGAGAGGAGAAGGCACGCGCGGCCGTCGCCGAGGAACGCGTCCGGATCGCGCGCGAGCTCCACGACGTCGTCGCCCACGCGATCAGCGTCATGGTCCTCCAGGCTCGTGGCGGACGGCGCTCGCTCGCAACCGATCCAGGAGAGACGCGCGAGGCTCTCGACACGATCGAGGCGACGGGAAGCGAAGCGCTCGCCGAGATGCGGCGGCTTCTTGGGATGCTGCGCAGGGACGACGAGGAGATCGCGCTCGCCCCGCAGCCGAGTCTCAAGTACTTGGACGCCCTCACGGCACAGGTTACCGACGCGGGGCTCTCGGTCGATCTCGCCGTCGAGGGCGAGCCGATCGAACTGCCGCCGGGAGTCGATCTCTCGGCGTACCGGATCGTCCAGGAGGCGCTCACGAACGCCCTCAAACACGCAGGTCCTGCGACGGCCCGGATCGTCGTGCGCTACCGCGAGAACGACCTCGAGCTCGAGATCGCCGACACGGGCCTCGGGGCGGGCGCGAGCGACGGGGAAGGACACGGTCTCGTGGGCATGCGCGAGCGCGTCTCGCTCTATGGCGGCAGGATCGAGGCCGGCCCGCGCGAGGGGGCGGCTTCGCCGTCAGGGCGCGCTTACCCCTCGGCTCAGACCGCTCGTGAGCATACGGATCCTGCTCGCTGACGACGAGCGCCTCGTCCGGGCCGGGTTCCGCATGATCCTCAAAGACGAGCATGACCTCGAGGTGGTCGGTGAGGCGGCTGACGGGCTCGAGGCGGTCGAAGGGGCGACGAAGCTTCACCCAGATGTCGTCCTCATGGACATCCGCATGCCCGACCTCGACGGTCTCGAGGCGACGCGTCGCATCCTGGCCGGCCCGGACCCTCGCCCGCGCGTGATCGTCTTGACGACGTTCGACCTCGACGAGTACGTCTACGAGGCGCTTCGGGTCGGCGCGAGTGGGTTCCTCCTCAAGGACGCGCCGGAGGATCAGCTGGTGGCTGCAATTCGCGTGGCGGCGGACGGCGGGTCGATGTTCGCCCCGTCCGTCACTCGCCGACTCGTGGAGGAGTTCGCCCGCAGATCCTCTCGGAGGGAGGCCCCGCCGGGGCTCGCGGAGCTCACCCCACGCGAGCTCGAGGTGCTCCGGCTCATCGCCGGCGGACTGTCAAACCACGAGATCGCCGCGAAGCTTGTGGTTAGCGAGCACACCGCCAAGACGCACGTCGCGCACATTCTCCAGAAGCTCAATCTGCGCGATCGCGTGCAGGCCGTTGTCCTCGCCTACGAGACGGAACTCGTCGTCCCAGGCACGACCGGGCGTCGCGAGTCGGCGACCTCCTAAGTCAAGTTAGGCTGTCACCCCGCGCCGCAAGCTTTGCGGCCGTGATAGATGCATCGCCAACGTTCCAGCCCCTCGCGGGAGTTCGGCTGCTCGTTCTCCACGGAGAGCCGTATTTCCACGCCCGCTACGCAGGCCATCGAAGCGGCAATGGCACGCTGAGCCGGTCGGGCCGCGAGCGACCCGCCCGGCTCAGCGCAAGGCTCAGTACGGAACGACTGCCGTGAAGATGTCTTGGTCGACTGGTGCCTCGGGTCGGATGTTCCGGTTGTCTGCCCAGACCGGATGCACCCCGAGGCCGTTCGCAGCCACACCGTTGTAGTCGCCGAGGAAAGGCACCGTCCCGCCGCCCGCGATGCCGATGTTCGGGTCGAAGGGCGTGCCGGTTACCCGCACGTTCGGCATGAATGTGACGCCGCCGTCGGTCGAGCGGGCATCGTAGACGTCGAGCAGCTTCGCCTCCGGATCGTTTCGGCTGTCGTAGAAGACCACGTCCAAGCTGCCGCCAAAGACCGTGATCGCCGGAAAGATCTGGTGGTTCTTCGCAACGTCGTTCACGCGAATCGGCGACGACCAGCTCGTTCCGCCGCTGACGGAGCGCGTGAGGAGGACGTCCGCGTCTCCGCTGCGGAAATCCGCCCAGGCGATGTAGATGCCGCCGGTGCCCTGGTCGACGGCCATGCGCGGGAAGCTGTCGAGCCGGTAGCCGTTGCCCGGCAGAGGCTCGGGAACAGGGACGATCGAGGCGATTGGCCTCTCCGGCTCGAACGTCTGACCGCAGTCGAGCGACCGCGTGAAGAGAATCCGGTCCTTGTGGAAGTCCTCCCAGGCGACGTAGACCTCGCCGGTCGGGCCCACCGCGATGGTCGCTCCCTGGTTCTGAACGTTCGGCGGGTGACTGAGGTTCAAGAGGGGGGAAAAGGTGTGCCCGCCGTCGGTGGAGCGCTGGAAGACGATCTTCGTTCCGAAGCTCCCGTTGAAGAAAGCCCACGGGATGTAGACATTGCCGTCGCAGTCTCCACCCGTGTCATCGACCGCGATCCATTCCTTGTCTGTGATTCGGGAGGACCCCGGTCCTCCCTCGAGCGGGCTCGCGGTCCGATGACCCGTGAAGACCGTCGAGGTGAACTCGTAGGTAGCCCCGAAGTTGGAGTAGACGGAGAGCACGACCCAGCCCGCGAACCCTGTCGTCTCGGGGTTGAACGCGAGCCAGGCGAGGTAGACCCTCCCCTCACTGTCGCTCGTGATCACGGGGTCGCTCCCGATCATCCAGCCGACCAGATGCGCCGGCGAGGCCTCGCCCTCGGGCGACGTGTCGCCCGGGAAGCCGGGCACGAGCGCGTTCGTCCAGTGCTCGCCGCCGTCGGTCGAGCGGTAGTAGCCCGGCCATGAGAACCCTGTCGGAAGGCGAAGGTCGCGGGCGGTGGCGACGAGGATATTGTCATGGTTCGCGAACGCCGCGATCGTGGTTTCGTTCTGCGCCTTGGGGCTGTCGTCATCGAGGGTGACAAGCACGATGCTCCCCGCGGCCTGCGCCCACAGCGGAACTGTCAGCACCGCCAGCGCAAGGACCCAGACCAGGATCGACAGCCTCGTGCGACGTGCGCTCCTCCGACCCCCAGTGACCGAGCCCCTTTGCTCATGCACTCGCCCTTTCATCGTCCTCCTTTCTGCCAGTCGAGGCCCGGCTGCGCTGCAACGAACGCACGAGAATCCGAACGGGATGCCGCCGCGTGTGCGCGGCTACTGCTGCAGAGCGCAGCTCAGCCTCCTCCCCCTGTCTGCGATGCAAGTCTCCACCCGACCCAGACGACTGTCAAGCGCTCGAGCCCACCGCCCGCGTGTACACCGGATTCGTCGACGAAGAGGTGAACCAGCTCGTCGGTGCAGACGGGGAACGCGAGTCCGCACTCGCACTCATGGGCCTCGGATCCGGCGATGAGGCGGCGGCCCCGCCGGGCGGGCTCGGCAAGATCGAGCACGAGGCCGCGCCGCTGTCAGCGCGCGAGCGCTCAGACGCCGAGGCGTACGAGCTGCATGCGGCGTCGTCGCTGCTCAACGCCGACGAAGTCCTACCGCAGCGGCTCGACCGGCGGCCACCCCCGTCCCGGCGCCGCCGATCGAGGACTCGAGCACGTACTCCGCCGCCGCGGTTCTACGCGCGAGTTCTCATCCGAGCGAATCGCGCGACGAGCTCGCCCTCGATCCAGGCGTCTCCCGGTACCGGCGGCGGGACACGTTCGAGCTCGTCCGCGCGGGCAAACTGCGTCGCCTGGCCAGCTACCTCGTGCTCGAGCAGGAGCTCGGCGAAAAGAGCAGCGGCGCTGACTCTCGTGCTCGCCGACCTGGAGCGTGTGCTCCACGGCCTAGGCAAACCGCGGCTACCGCGCCGCGCAGCTGAAGGCAGGCATCCGCCTCGGCCGCATCTACCTCGCCGCAACGGGCGCGCGGCTGAGGCGCGTCTGGATCGACGTTCTACGACGAGGACGTCAACCGCGAGCTCGCGACCGAGGCCGACCCGATGGCCGCCGCGGCCGTCGGCCGCCGCTAGCCACGGCTACGCGAGGATGAACCGTTCGTGCGGAACCGCTTCTGAGCGGCTTCGCTGAGTGGAGCTAGCCGGACTCGAACCGGCGACCTCCTGGGTGCAATCCAGGCGAAAACCGTTAGCACCGCTTGCTGTGCTTTGCCGTTTCGCCGAACGATACGGCTTTGGAAGCTGCCGGCTTTGCCAGCGTTTGCGTCCGTTTGCCGCGGCTAGTTGACCAGAAGTTGACCACCGCGGCCACGTCCGGCGCGGCTGCGGGTTCGGCCCCGGAGGGCCTGGCCAAGCGCCGGCTGAGCCGAGGTTCCGGTCACGAGGATGCGCCCCGCCGCGGAGCGACTGCGTTGAGGACGTCCCGCGACAAGGAGGGCAAGGTTCTGCTCGACCTCCCGCGCGCACCGCTGCCGCCTGCGGACATGCCGGGGCCCGCCCGCCTCTCGCCGACCTGGGACGCGACGCTGCTCGTCCGCGCGCTGCGGACGCAGGTCCTCCTGGAGCCCTTCCGTCCCTCGTCTTCGACTCCAAGCCTCCGCACTCGGCTCGACGGTCCTGGTCGACGGCGCCTCGGGGGAAACGGCACGTCAAACGGACCGGGAAGGGCGATGCTCGTCCTCGAGCCGTTCGAGCAGCTACTGAATCGGGCGCCGCTCATCGACTCGATCTCGGCAACCACCGGGCTGTATCAGCGGTCGCCGTCCGAACATCCGGCCTGATCGGGGCCGCCATTCGGCGGCCCCGATCGTCGTCCTGCCGGTCTTCGTGTTATCTGATGACGATGCTCCCCTCGGCAATCGCCTGGGGGTCGGCGCCGTCCCCCTCGCCCATCTTGTTGTCATACACGACCTTGCCGGTGGTCTTGTCCCAGATCTTGATCCGGAACTTGTCCACCCCGCCGCCGCCGCTGACGTCGCCGTCGACCATCGTCAGCAGGAAGCCGTAG
>WNGB01022664.1_pt1 | contig 11231 bp, 15 predicted proteins | sample 5400681 | NCBI WGS metagenome assembly WNGB01 (sample SAMN13153367, study PRJNA577476) | soil metagenome | isolation source: 115 cm soil or saprolite under grassland replicate 2 | place: USA:California | collected 2016-06-15 | reverse complement strand
CTGATGTCGGGACACATTTTCTGAAGTGACGAGTAGCCAAGGGCTGAGCTCTTGTGAGAGTCTTTGAGTATGGCACCTCAATACTCTCAACCTACTCGTCTGAGCGATTATATCGCGTTTATGTTGCCTTGGGCACCCGGTCATCAGCTCAAAGCGATCGGTGACTTCGTCGCGGCGATCATTGAGCAACAGACGGCCTGTCAGGCCCAGTTGGCACACTATTTTGGCAATCAAGAAGCCGCCGTCAAGCGCTTATCACGCTTGCTCCATAATGAACGACTCGATCCTCGGCTCTGAGCGGATGCGGTGTTGTTACAGGCCCTGCATCAGCTACCTCAACACGGTAAAGTGCGACTGGCGATTGACTGGACCATTGAAGCGCATCAGCATGTGCTCGTGGTCTCCCTCATTGTCGGCCGTCGCGCGGTACCGATTTACTGGCGCGCCTATGACACCTCGGTGTGAAAAGGGCGCATGAAACGCGACGAACTGGCGGTCATCCGTCGTGCGGTGGGCCGTGTTGCCCAGGCCGTTGGGAAGCACCGCGTCATCGTCACGGCGGAGCGCGGTTTTGCTGATGTGGCCCTGTTTCCATGGCTCAGCCAGTTGGGCATCACCTTCATCATCCGGGTCAAAGCCGGCACAAACGTCTCTTTCCAGGGCAAGTGGTGCCAGTTGGGCAAGCTTGGGTGTCGGGGCAATGAGCGTCACCGCAGTTTTGGCGCTTTGGCCTCTTGTGAGAGTTGCCCACAACGCGTATGGGTCTCCAAGAGTCGAGCCCGAGACGCCAAGGGCAACTGGGGCATGGGGCATGTGGTGAGCCATCGGCCTTCTGCTGCCAACGCGGCGGCCCATGAATACGGTCGTCGCTGTGGCTGTGAAGCAGGCTTGCGTGACGCGAAATGGTGGCGGGGTTTTGCCAAGGCGCGCATGGCTCAGATCAAAGCCTGGTCCCGTATGTTTGCCTTGTTTGCCATCGCTTTACTGGTCATGACGAGCCTGGGGAGCCACCTCTTACTTGCCCAAGGGCAAGGGGCAAAGGCCTTGCTCCGTCGAGTCGCCTCCAGGCGCCGTGGCCGTTGTGAGTTAGGTCTGGTGAGTGCGATGGTCAAGTTGCTCCAACAGGACAAAACACTTTATGACGAGCTGAGTTCTCACGTGAAGCTCAAATGAGAGGCGACTTGAGCAAATGTGTCCTGACACCAGATGGACAACAAGACATGTTCCTGCCGGCATCCGCAATGCGCTCTGTATGGCCGTATGGCGCCAGACGCCCAGTTGACGTTTCGAGGTTGGCATCGGCATGCCGCGCGTTTTCGCTGTCAGGCCTGCCCCGTGTTGGTGTCGGCACGCACCGGCACGGCGTATGCCGGCATCCGCACGGATGCCACCACCTACGTGCGCGGGGCCACGGCCTTGGCGGAAGGTATGAGCCTCCGAGCTCCAGGCCGGCTGTGGAGCATCGACAAAGACACCGTGAATCATTGGGTGCCCGTCTTGGGTGCGCATGGTCAGAACGTCATGCAGTATTGCTTTCGTCATCTGCATGTACTGGAGTGCCAGTTGGATGCGCTGTGGACCTTCATGGCCAAGAAGGCAGCTCGCCTGACGCCGTTGGAGAAACTGGCCGCCATCGCTGGCGCTGCCTGGGTATGGATCGCCTTCAGGCCGGTGAACAAACTGGTACTGGCCTGGGTGGTAGGCAAACGCACCCTCTGCGCTGCGCGACAGCTGGTTTCCCAGCTCACATCAGCGACGGATGAGCCTATCCCTTGCTGTACCAGTGATGCCTTGCCCCACGACGCTGAAGCCTTGTTGGCCGTGGATGGTGTGTGGATGACACCCCCACGCCAGGGGACACGCGGCCGTTGCCCTCATCCTCGCCGCTGTCCACCGCCCGACTTGTGTTATGCCATCGTGGTGAAAGAACGGAAGCACGGTCGGGTCATCCACGTCACCACACGCGTGGTCTACGGAACTCTAGCTCAGGTGGAAGCAGCGCTCCAGGCGTCGCCGGTCAGTCGGACCATCAATACCTACGGCGTGGAGCGCAACCATCTTACGGTGCGCCAACACGCGCGTCGGCTGGGACGGCAGGGGAACGCCGCGGATAGGAATTCCAAAAGGCATTTTGCGCTGGCGCTCGGGAGCGTGCCCCTGGAGCACCCTCGTGCCTCCCGCTATAGGAAGATTGTCCACATGCGCCTTCAGTACGCGAGATTACAACGCACTCAACACGCCGTGTCAGTGTCGTAACGGTCCCACAACCCATTCTCTCATTAGGAAGACAACGGTGCAGGGCTGACATCGAATATCCGGCGGCTGAGAGCGATATTGAACGCGTATCCGCCGAACAAATCGGCCGCATTCACGAACATCAGAAGGATCGCGGCTTCCCACCGCTCTGTGGTGCCGAGCAGGTGGGGCTTGCCAAACACCACCACGAGGACGATCGCGAGCGGCACTAGAGACGCCATCCCATCCACGACACCGATGAACCGCTCTTTGGCTGCAGGCAATGCGAACGGGATCGAGATCAGCTGGTAGGTCAGGTATCCCGCAATCAGCCAGGCCAGGTTAAAGCCCAACCGGTTCGGGGTGAAGACCCCAAGGCGACCTTCCAAGCTGCCCCATGGATGCGTGCCCGCTACGAAGAAGAAATACCATTCCCACAGCGCCAGCCCCAACGCTAGCGCTATGCTCAGTCCACTGAGGGACAAATGGAACTTGCGCATCGTTGTCTCCTTTGTGACAACCAACCCAAAGCGGGTACCGAGCGCCAAAGGCACAGGGCGGGGGACGGGTGAGTGCAATGCCAGGACAATTCTAGCGTTCCTCGGCCCACACCTCACACTCAAAATCGTCTATGTACTATAGCAGCCCAGGGCTGCACACAGAAGGGCAACAGCTTACTTATGACGATTTTTTGATCCCCTTCAAGACGCCCTGAAGCCACTGTCTCCATCTCCCTACCAGACTCTCCTTCGTCAACAATTCAGGATTGGTCGCGGCCTCGTTCAGGGCACGCACGACCGCATCATCTGTTTTGCTCGGATCGACCAGCAGGGTAGCATAGGTGACTAGGGTTTTCAGGGCTTTGCCTTTGGGGCCAAACTTCACAAGCTCCGCCAACACATAGACAGGCTTGCGATTGAACAGGAGCATTTCCAAGCGTGGTCGTTAATATCCAGAAACATCCATGTATCAACCTTGAGCACGGACGCAATACGAGGGTTATCACTGTCGGGCATCATGACAAACGCCACGGCATCCAAGACGCCACTATTTAAGTAGTTATAGGCCGCCTCCGGTGAGGCTGAATGAAAGCCTGCACATCAGATTGTACAATACCCAACTGCACACCAGGTTCCTTGTAGATGCTGTGGACATTAGCAATAGAACCTGCCGAGGGGCGTACATCCAAGTTGATATCATAACGAGAAACTAACTTACGGATGTCTGCACCAATTTGATAGTAAGTCCCCGCAGGGTTTCCCGTGACTATTCCCATCTCCAGCGCCAACGCAGGGGTAGACAGCAGCAACAGTACCAAGAGCCACACAGCGAGATACCTAGGCCTCGTCCTACTCCTCTGACAAAACTACCCGTTGATGTATGCCAGTCAATCGTTGGCTGCAGCCCGTGTGAGCGAGCCTGGACCGCAGCGGGGGCCACGAGGACGACTGCAAACGGCATCAGAGACGCCATCCCGTCCACGACACCAATGAACCGCTCTTTGGCTGCAGGCAATGCAAACGGGATCGAGATCAGCTAGTAGGTCAGGGTATCCTCCCATGAGCCAGGCCAGGTGAAAGCCTAATCGGTTTGGGGTGAAGACCCTGAGGCTGCCTCCCAAGCTGCCCCATCGATGCGTGCCCGCCACGAAAAAATACCCCTCCCACAGCGCCAGCCCCAACGCCAGCGCTATACTCAGCCCACTGAGGGACAGAGGGAACTTGCGTCAGCTCGTGGCGGTCACTGCTTCAGCTCCTGCCAACCTTCCTTAGTATACTTGCAGCTTGGCGCGTGCCCCGTACCCGTATCCTCCAGGACTTGAGCTCTCACCAATGGAGGCTTTCCTGCCTTCTCCATGACTTCCACCACCATCGAGTTTTTCTTGATCACCCCTTCATAGAAGACACGCACCCTGGTTGTAGTCGTGTCACCGTCGGTAATCGTGGGCTTGTCGATTTCGACCTTGGCTTTGTCCACCTTAACCGTAGGATGAATACAATGCAGCAGCTCTTTCTGGACAAAGGACAACACATCTACCGATGCCGCGGCTGGCAATGTCATCGCCAGACAGGCGCTGCTTATCAGTACCGACATTCTCCATGAACGATGCATTATCGTTGCCTCCGATGTTTGCATTTTGCAAGTAGGACTCACAGGAGGGCAAGTGCCATGAGACACCATAAGAGGCGTCTCGCATGAGCAAATTTTACTTTTTTCCAAGTTAGCACTGGCAATTTTGACGCCACAATGGCCGCAAAACTCACTGGTAAGCTCTCAGAACCGGAAAACATTGCCGGTGCTTAAGGAAGCGGGAAATTGCTCCGGGACCCTCTGCGCGACAATAGGCGTCTACACAAACCCACAACCTTTTGTCGATACAAGAGATAGAGACGACGGCGTCTTATTACGGTTTCCCTCCTGCAGGTCCGCGATAGCACGGGTGGCGGTTCTCGAGGGACGCCTGGTCCTGCGCGTCTGACGCGGGCGAGAAGGGATTCCCAGCATAACAGAACCTTTAGTACTCTTTAGGTCATACCTCTGTTACTATGAGAACCCCTTCACAGCGTACGGAGCGCGCTCTACTGCTCGTGGATGTGCGAAAACAAGACGCTCTCTGGGAAGACGGTCGCCATCACAACCGTCTTCCCAGCACCGGAGAAGACACAGCGTACAACCACCAGGGAGACACCCTAGTGATGCGAGAGACTCACACGAGAGATCGCACCTGGGTTTGCTCACGCTCTGGATCAGTCTCTCACCTTCTGTACATTGAAATTATATGTCACTAAAACTTTAATAACAATACGATAAAATATGGCGTAGACGATTACAATGGGAACATTAAATTCGATCTGTTGCCACTCAGCATGACATCGGAGTCCTCGCACGCCCCTTTCCTCCGGTACTGAGGTGCTTTGGCCTCGCCCAGAAGCCGCTGGGGTGGCCGACGCCATGATCGAGGCCCGCTATGACTCGCGAGACGTCGTGCCGCGAGGAGGGAGTGTGGCTTGGGATAGGCGAGAACCTATGATCCAGCTCTCGCTTTCGTTTATACAGATTGGGGTCGGGTCTTCCACGGGAATCTTCTCTTGCGTCGTCGGCGCGACCGGCGGGAGGAAGAAGCTGTGGTCCATGCGCGTCAGCGCTTCGAGTTCCAGGGGATCCAGGTAAATGTCTTTCGTGCAACAGATGGTGCACGCGCATCTGGAGCAGTGGACTGTCGTCGTACAGGATGGACATCTGCGTGGTCGGGTCGGCGTCCTCTACAATAGGTATCCAGTAGCGTCCATCCTCAGTGAAGAGGTGCAGCCACGCCTCGAAGAGGCGCTCGTCCAGGAGGCGGGCTTCCTCGAACAGAAAATCCTCTGCCTCCTGCCTGGTGAGTCGCGCCACGTTACTCATGGGCTAAGCGCCTCCCCCGTTTCGTGTCATGGCCTCTCTCCAGTAGCGATAAAAGGCCCGCTGTGGCACCTCATCATCATGCCCACCGGTCCGCTCGCCGCAGAGGAGGACGGTCTCCTGGTCCATGCCACGGCTGAGAACGAGCCATTCCATATGCCGCGCGTGCAGACCCGTCTGATTGGCCGTGAACATCTCCAGGTCGGCAGGATTGACCAGGCCTGTCGTGCTCAACTGGCGGTTCACCTCGTAAAGCCGCCGCGCATTGAACTCGTCCGGGACGCCACCCAGCCGGAAGGGATGTGGGTAGATCTCCGTCTCTTCGAGGGCGATGGGCTGAATGACCCGGATGAGGTCATCGAACAGGTAGACGTTGGAGAAGATGAAGAGGTGGTGGTTGCTCACGATGTCTCTAGCCCGCTCTGCCCCGTGGCGCTGCGTGAGCTGGTCCAGGTACTCCTGGGAGAGCTGTGGCAGACTTCTAGCGTTGCCTCTGCCGTCCTCATAGCCCCCTTCGAGGGTGGAATGGCCCCCCGGGAACCCTCGGGTCAGACCCTCCCGCTTGATGGGCGGCCGCTGCGCGTACCGGCTGATGCCGAAGCGGGCAAAGGTGGCAAAGGCGGACTCGTGCACAAAGCCGGCATGATACCCGTCCACCCCGTTCTCGGCCTGGAACTTCCAGTTTCCCTGGTGGCCAACCTATGCGATCATGACGCAGGGGTCACTCCCATAGCGCCACCTGACTCTCTAAGCGCCAATAGAACCTCACGCAAGCTGCTCGGGAGATGAGCGTTACCCTGCAACATCCGGCACGCCTGACTGCGAGGGGGGGAGTTTCGTCCCCGGATTGACGATTCTCTGGGTCGTGCCGTTGGCCTGAATCCGCTCCACATCCCACACCCGGCCAAAGTTGAGGGCACGCGGGCAGTGACCATAGGCCTCCTCTACCTCAATCAAGATGCCCTGGAGCACCACCGTCCTGTCGTCGGGGTTATGCACTGCGGCCTCGACTTCGCGGCGCTTCACCTCCTCGGCGCTGAGGATGGTGACCTGGCCGTTGACGCGGGCGACGTCAGGGCAGCCAGGAATGAAGAACACCAGGCCCACACGGGGGTTGTCCGACATATTGAGGTAGGACTGGAACAGCTTGTTCCCGGCGATGTCAGGGATGAGCAGATGCCGCTCGTCCAGGATCTTGACGAAGCCTGGCAGGCCGCCTTTGGGGGAAGCGTCGCACCAGCCCTCCCGGTTACTTGTGGCCATCACTATAAAAGGCGACTGGCGGATGAAGTCCTTGACGGGCTCAGGCAAGGCGTCCTTGACTTTGTTGGCCACCCTCTCGGTTGGATGACCAAATTGTTGGTTGAATGGGTTATCGAAGTTGGGGAGTAAGGTTGTCATGAGGTCCGCCTCCTGTCGGGATGGTGCACGCTTTTGCGGCGCTGGGGCACAGGGGGAATCAAGCTGGCGCCATTCTAAACGTTGGGCGCATGGAGTGTCAACGCCACAGAAGGAAATCAGGCTACTGCATCGCGGAGAGCGGCATGACGACATGGGCGGACGGGGTTGCTGGCCAGGACAGGTCTTTACGGGGCGATAGCCTCGGCCTCCGCAAAAGCGGGCATCACCTCTACAGCGAAGCGGCGGGTGTCCAGCCCCAGCACGCGAGCCCCTTTCTCCCGCTCTTCAGCGGATCGGGGCGGTCTGCACCTGTAACACCTCATGCACATCGGTCGCCCCAAAGCCTTGTATCAAGGCCCCACCAGGGATAAAGATGTCGCTTAATAGGACCGCAGCCCCAATGCCATGTCGCGGGGTGGGCATCGGTGGCAAGGACTGCCAGCGGTTGGCATCCGGAGCGAAGGCTTCCACCTCCTGGAACACTCCCCGCGGATCCTGGACATTGCCTTCCCCTCCGAACACCAACAATCGGTCGTTCACCACTGCTGCAGCGACCCCGGACCGAGGGGTGGGCATGGGCGCTCTGGCGCTCCAGGTTCGCGTCAGGGGATCGAATTCTTCTAGATTTCCTAGGGTGAAGCTTGTGTTGTTGCGGCCTGCAACGGCATACAGCCGGCCTTTGATTACTCCGGCCCCCAAATGATCCCTTGGGGTGGGCATTGGTGGCAACACCCCCCAACGGCGTAGACGTCCTCTTCAATTACAGCGGCAGCCAAGGCCCCCCGCCGGGTTGGCATCTGCGCCCTGGCTGTCCAGCGGTCGGTCTGCGGATCGTACTCGAGGGTCAGATCCACAGCTGCACCACTCGCAAACCCCCCGAGCACGTACAATTTGCCCCGCGCCGCCGCCGCCGCGGGGTGATCGAGTGCTACAGGCAGGGGTTGGACGAACTGCCAGCGGTCGGCCATGAACTCATACGCTTCGACCGTATTGGCCTGACTGCCGTCGCGACGGAAGCCTCCGACCACATACATCTTCTCCTGGAGTGCAGCAACCCCGACCTCTTGGCGAGCTTCCTGCAAGCGAGCCCGCATAAGCCAGGTTGCCTCCACAGTCACCTCTGTTCTTGGCGATTCCCCGGCATCAGAACCACCGCCGCCGCATCCTACGAGGACGCTAAGACAGATGCTCAGCACTGCATGCAGAGCCTGCTGAGACATATCTCTCTCCTGTGCTCTGGGTTGGATCCCTGCTTGCGCGGGGATGACGTCTCCTGCGACTCGCTATCTATATGCAGTAAAGTTTAAAGTACAAGCCTGGAGATATTCCGTCACTTTCATGTCTACCTCCCAGGCGAGATCGTTGGGGGAGACCACCTCGAGCACCAGATCTGGCACAACGCGTATATGGCCACGCGGCAGCGCATCGTTGGGCAAGCGCCCGCTGCGGATGAAGGACCCATCGGGAAACCGCACTCGGTTGGGATCATCCGGGAAGATCTGATAGCCACAATCCGGCCCCAGTACCAGACCGTGCTGTGAGGTCTCGGTATAATTGCACAGACGGTGATTGATCTGCTGAGCGATCCAACTCGACTCCGCACCCATGTTTCTCTCCACCAGGTGGCCATCGACCAGATCAAAACGATGACCATCGGGCATCGCCAACAGATCCTCGGGGGTATAGCGTTGCGACACCACGGAAGGATGCATCATGCCACCTACCATTTCTGACGGTTGAGGAACCTGTCAGGAGGGTCTTCATGTCGGTTCATCTTCTTACCAGAACTGCGTTGTCTCTGACAGTATAGCACGGAGGCACCGGCACGCTTGATGCGCTCCCGCATGTGCAGTAGGCTAGCGGTGTCTCACGGGGCCACCTGGTGGATCCCGGGGGCTGTCTTTGCAGCGCTCAAGCGTTTCCGTCAACCGGGAAGAATGTTGCAGGAGCTGCTGGCGCTCACCGCGGGCGTGCAGTGGCGCAATGCCGGCCTTGTCGCTATCGGTCTCCTGATCATCGCTGCTAGTCTCGCGTCCTTTATGTTTGCCGGGCGAGCGTTACACGATTTCTGGTTCCTCATCGCCGGAGCGGCCACTGCCGAGGTGGTGCGCGGTGTGCTCCTGCACCTGCGGAAGACTGCTGGAGAGCGCACGGCCGCAGGCTTATCCAGCACGAGCAGCGCCGTACCGCCCTAGCCGCGCCGCGCGGAGCGTGGCCACCGGTGGGTGGCGCTTAAGATTTTACGATCCCTTATACTATTTCCCCGTTTACGGGCAAAAGTTCGTGGCGCCTTTATCTCTCTGTTGAGAGGTATATCGAGCTGCTAAGCCGGCAAGCGTCCTCTGTTCGGCAATCTGATCATGCGGAATAAGCAGATAGATCCAGGATTTCCCACCGCTTTCTCTGGCATGATCGCTCGCATGCTGGCACCAGATCGACGCTGCCTCTGCCTTGGCGAGCACATCCGGATCGTTCATCTCGCCAGCACGCTTGGGTTCGCAGAGGAATTTGCAAGTGTGGGTTTCCACGACAAAATCAGGTTCATAAGAGTCATTGGAGCTGTAGTGAATCTGAAAATCGCCCTTTGCCGGCTTGAACCATTTCAATATCTCTTCATCATTCTCAAGAATGACAGCGAAACGTCGCTCGGGGTCGGAATCGAACTTCTGGAGAGGATAAAGGCACTTCTGAAACCCGCCGAAGAGCATAGTACCAATCCGGTGCCTCTCGCCATCCTGGATCGGCGCTCGGAAGTCGCGGCCAGACTCACCCTGGTCAGCAGTATAGTTGTTCGGCCGCAAGGTATGAAAGCCTTTGGTCACATTGACTTCGTACTCCGTTGCAGACTCGACAAAATGGGCCTGCATCTGGGCCTGCATCAGATTGACCAATAGCTGTTGGTGGTACTGCAGGACGTTCACGACATCCTCTTCACTGCTCAGATAGGTTCGCAGATGCGTGACGACCTGGCCTGAGAGCTTGTACAACAAGGCGGCATGGTCGTCGTAGCTAATGTCGTTGAAGTCGATCAAGCCACGAATGAGATAGTCTTCGGGACGTTTCTCCTCGACAATGCCGCTGCCATCCCGCAACGTGTAGCGCTGCCTGTCGTGCAGGTGCTGAATCAGGATGTCCTGGGCCACTGGCTGCAGGTTGATATGACGTGTATCGAGGTCAAAGTCCTCGTATCCGGCGACAACCTCACCTTTGGGCACAACGACAATCTTGGGGATATCGATCGACATCTCCTGGTAGAGAACCGTAGCCTCGCGCACCACTTCGGCCACCCGGTCTTCCCCCAGCATGGCATACATCAATCCTTGTACAGGACGGACCAACTCCTCGACTTTTTTGACGATCTCTTGTTGGATGTCGGTTTGCTGCAGCTGGGCACTCCCGCGTAACCGCTCATACTGGCGAATCACTTGCAGGGTAGCTCTGGCTACTGCCTGCGCTTCAGGGTGGTCAAACAGGCTACGATGTGCGCCCAGGGAAGCGGGTTCTGCCGGCTGCGCAGTCGGCGTCGAAAGCATCTGCTCGAACCGTGACGCGACAATGACCGTTTTCTTGCCTGTCTCGAGGATGTCCTTACCGATCACCACGCCCGCCCGGATAATGGAATCCGGGTCGTTGGCATGGTCGATAATCTCCTGAAAACGGTCATGCGACACAATAGTGAGCCGGTCCACGGCCGGGATACCTACCCGCTTGCCATAGGGCAGTCGTAGGCCGCGCCCGATCGATTGCTCCACCAGGGTGCGAGAATTGGCAGCCCGCAAAGGCACAATCGTATAGAGGTTGGTAACATCCCAGCCCTCTTTGAGCATGTTGACGTGGATGACGATTTCGATGCGGTTGTCCGATTGCTCGACAGTCAACAGCTGTTGCACTACCTCGTCCTTTTCCTCACCACGCACGTTGGAATGGACGGTGAGCACTTTACCGCGGTAGCGACCCTCGAAGAAGGTGTCACTTTCGAGACGTTGTTGCAGGGCATTGGCGTGTGTCGTGTCCTGGGCGACCACCAGCATGAACGGCTTGACGATGGGTGTATCGTTATTCCGGGCGTATACCTCCAGCTCGACCTTGGTGTTCTCATGGATACGTACGCCATCTTCGAGCTTGACCTGCTCCAGCCCGTCCGGCGAGTAGTTGGCGGCGTCAAAGTTTTCCCGTGTGGCCACTGCCGGCTCTTT
>WNGB01020059.1_pt1 | contig 11231 bp, 9 predicted proteins | sample 5400681 | NCBI WGS metagenome assembly WNGB01 (sample SAMN13153367, study PRJNA577476) | soil metagenome | isolation source: 115 cm soil or saprolite under grassland replicate 2 | place: USA:California | collected 2016-06-15 | reverse complement strand
TCTTGCCGGCAACCTTGACGCCCGGTATTTTCGCCGGCTGCGCATAGGCCGCCTCCACGCTCAACTGCATCATCTGATTGAGGGCGGCCGCTGTGTCCGGCTTCACCACCCGTCCGAGCGAGCCGCCGGGCCGGTTCAGCTGTGAAACGGCGCCGCCAGGCGCGCGAGCCTCATCCCCCAGGTAGGGCGCGGGCATCACGCCGCCGTTGGCGATGGTGGCGGCCGCCAGCGCCATCACCAGCGGCGTGGATTGGATCTCGCCCTGCCCAAAGCCCGTCTGGCCAAGCAGCGAAGGGTACCAGTCACCGTCGCCTTTGAGGCGGCTGACCGCTACAGGAAGCTCGAAGGGGATCTCCTTCCCAAATCCAAATCTGGCCGCGTACTCCTGCAATCGCTCGACGCTCGGCTGAATCCCATTCGCTTCCCAGCCCAATGGACGCTTGAGATCGTCGCCCAGGACCAGCGGCCCGGCGCCTAGCTCCAGCCCAGTCAACGCGAACGTCCGGTTGCACGACCAGGCGAACGCCTCCCGGAAGTTGATTTCGGCTAGCTGGGCATGGTTGCGGCAATCAACCTTCAAGCCGGCCAGGTCCATCTGGGTTGTGCAGCGGTACTTGGCGTCCAGATTGACCAGCCCAAGGTCGATCGCCGCCGCGGCTGTGACCAGCTTGAAGATCGAGCCGGGCGTGTAGGCCGACTGGCTCGCACGGTTGAACAACGGCTGGCTCGGGTCGTGCGTGAGGGTCGACCACGACTCGTCGAGCCGATTTGGGTCAAAAGTCGGCGAACTGGCTAGAGCCAGTATGGCGCCGGTCTTGGGATCGAGTGCCACGACGGCGCCCGGCCAGCTTCCCAGCGCCTCCTGCGCCATCTGCTGAAGCCGTGCGTCGATCGTCAGGATCACCTCCGACCCGACGGTTCGGCGATGGAGCAGCGAGCTCCACAGCGCCTCCAGTGGGTTGGCTGAGCGAGCGCCTCGGAGGTAGTCGTCATAGCGCGCCTCGACGTTCGTCTCGCCGTAGCGGGGGCTGAAATACCCGGTCACATGGGTCGTGCCTGGACGCGGATAGGACCGCGCCGGCCCGGACGGAGTCTCTGTGGTCTGCGCGAGGACCTCGCCGTTCCGATCCAGAATCCGACCGCGGAGAACCTGGCGAGCCTCCTCTTCGACGCGAGGGTTGGTCGATCGGCTGACCAGCTCGGCCCGCCGGAAGAACTGCCAGTAGCCGAGCGTCAGTCCGACGATCGCGAATCCGAGCGTCAGTGCCAGGTGTAGCCGACCGATCGCCGTTCGCACTCTCAGGGCCTCCTCGTCTCGGCCGAAACCGCCAGCAATAGCCCGAGGATCAGGAAGTTAGCCAGGATCGAGCTGCCGCCGTAGCTCAGCAGAGGCAGCGTTACACCGGTCAGCGGCATCAGGTCGAGCGCACCCCCGAGGATCACCAGTGACTGCACTCCGACGACGGTCGTCAGCCCCGCCGCCAGCAAGGCGCCGAACGAGTCCCGACACTCGAGCGCGATCTTGAAACCCCGATACACCAGCAGCAGATAGAGCGCAACCACCGCGAGCGAGCCCGCCAGGCCGAGCTCTTCGCCGATCGCAGCGATAATGAAGTCGGTGTGGACGGCCGGTACGTACTCCGGGTAGCCGAAGGTCAGTCCTGAGCCGAACAGGCCGCCGGCCGCGAGAGCAGTGAGACCCTGGACGAGCTGGTACCCAGACGACTCCGCCTTCGACCAGGGGTCAAGCCAGATGTCGACTCGGAGCTGGACATGGCTGAAGGCCCGATACGTTAGGGCCGCACCGACGACGAACAAAGCCAGCCCGAGCACCACGTAGCTCGACCTCCCGCTTGCGACGTAGAGCATCGCCAGGAAAATGCTGTAGAAGAGCAGCGCCGCCCCGAGGTCACGCTGCAGCGTCAGCACGAGCAGCGACAACAGCAGCATCAGGAACAGCGGCGTCAGATAGGGGATTGGCGGCAAGGTGATCGGCCCGAAGCGTGGGCCGCCGTAGGTCAGCAGCTCACGATAGTCGTCCAGATAGGAGGCGAAGAAAATCACGAGCAAGACCTTCAAGATCTCAGATGGCTGGAAGAATACTCCGCCAAACCCTAGCCAGAGGCGCGCGCCGCTGCCGTTCGGGTCGATCCCGAGCGCGAACGTCGAGATGACCAGCAGCAGGCCCGCCGCCGCGCACAGGTAGCGGTAGCGCCTCAGCCACGACACCCCGGGCAGCAGCGTCAGCGTGGCGACCATGACGGCAAACCCCAACCCGACCCACAGGCTCTGGCGTAGGCCGAGGGTGGGCACCAGCCGGGTCACCATGACCTGGCCCAGCGCGCACAGCGTGGCCGCGATCGGGAAGAGGAGCTGGTCGGCGTGTGGATAGGCGCGAGTCAACCAGACGTGCGTGGCCACGAGACAGGCGGCGAAGGTGAAGCCCGCGCCAAGGTTGCGGGACGCCAGCTCGCGGCCCTGAGCGAGGATCAGGAGGGCAAGCCCGACCAGAAGGAGAGCGGCTGGGAAGAGGAGCAGGCCCAGCTCGATCCCGCGCCAGGTGCGCGCCACAGGTCGACTCACCGCGTCACCCTCAGACGGATGCTCCCAATCCCGATGACGTCGCCGGCGGCCAGGGCAACCTCACCGCGGACAGGGCTCTCGTTCACCAGTGTCCCGTTCATACTACCCTGGTCAGTCAGCCACCAGCCCCCGTCGCGGTAGACGATCACGGCGTGCTCGGCAGACACGAACGAGTCATCGAGCACGATGGTGTTCTGGCCCGAGCGGCCCAGCCGCGTTACCGACGCCAACTCAAGTGGGTCGCCTTGCTCCAGGTCGGTCTGGCCCGGGTCGAGGACCACCAGTCGACCCAGTCGAGCGCCGCGCCCATCCTCCGCCGCGCGCGCCGATACGTCCCGCCGGACCGCCACCACGACCGCGAGCAGGAACAGGTACAGGATCGCCAGGAAGAGAACTCTGAGCGCCAGGATGGTCAGCTCGGTAGTAAGTTGGAGAATCGTCGTCCTCGCGCTCCCCCGACACACCGCACGGACACGGCATGCCGTGTCCACCTCCGCCCCCGCCCGCTCACCTGTCGACGAGCCGTACCACGATCCTGAAGCCGCCAAGCGAGAGCTCGTCGCCATCTCCAAGGCGGCGCTCGGCAACGCGCTTTCCAGCAACCGCCGTGCCATTCGTGCTGCCGAGGTCGCGAACGAGATAAACGGAGCCGGTCCGTTGGATCTGGGCGTGATAGCGGGAGACCCGCGAGTCCGAGATGACCACGTCGTTGTCGAGTGCCCGACCAAGCGAGGTGGTCTCGCGAGTGAGGCCGAACTGGCGACCGTCCTCCGCTTCCAGACGCGCTCCGACGGCCCGCCCGGTCGACGCGGCGACCCGGGGCATCGGGGCCGTGCCCGCCATCGGCACCTCGGCGACTCGAGTCCGCTCGGGCGGCGCGTCCTCGACGTCGGCCATGTGGGCTTCGACGCCAACCCCGCGCGGCCTGACGGTCTCGTCCATCTGAATCTCGACTCGCCAGCTGGCCACTGGACGCAGCCCACGATCGGCCGCGAACTGATCGAGGTAGCGCTCGATTCTGACCTCGAGACTGCGCTGATACGAAGCGAACTGAGCGAAGTCCGAGGGGTGCAGTGAGATCAGGTACTTGTTAGGTACCTCGGGACCGTCCGGGCCGACCACTTGCTGCTCTTGCATCGCGCGACTAGCAGCCTTGGCGAGTTGGACCGGCTGGAGCCGGGTCCTGAACAGTCGACGGGACGTGCCCTCGACGGCATCCTCGAGGATCCGCTCGAGCCGCCCGAACACGTTCGCCAAGCTCCCCCCAAGGCGGTGGAATGCACTCCAGAGGCGCTCCCTCTCGTCATCCTGAGCGAAGCGAAGGATCGCCTACGCCACCGAGATCGTTCGCTTCGCTCAGGATGACAGACGGGGACGCCCTCTGCGTCTCTGGGTGAGACGATCGCGCTCATTATCCGTCCGGGTTGGCTCTGCCTCCAACCGGCCGTACGGACCGCTTGATATAATGGCGCCGCTCGGGACAGCGGCGAGGAGAGGGTGCTAGAGACAGGCGTCGACATCGTGGAGATCGCGCGTGTCGGCAAACTCGCTCGGCGCTACGGCGACCGCTTTCGGGCTCGCGTCTATACCGAGCGCGAGTGGGCTGACTGCGCAGGCCGAGCCGAGTCCTTGGCCGCTCGCTTCGCCGCCAAGGAGGCAACGATCAAGGCGCTCGGCTCGCGCGAGCCGGCCCTTCACGAGATCGAGGTCGTCCGTCCGCCCGACAGCGGACCACGCATCCGGCTGCGCGGAAGGGCTGCCGAGGTCGCCCGCCGCCAGGGTGTGCGCGAGCTCGCGCTGAGCCTGTCCCACGCCCACCAGCACGCCGTGGCGGTCGTCGTGCTCCTTCGCGATGGCCAGCGCTCACCGCCCTGGGACGAGCGCGCTCAGTGAGCGCACATCTGGCTGCGGGGTGGGGTACCGGCCCCCTTCCGCCTCGGGGAGGGGGCGCTTGGTCAGGGGTCTTTCAAAACCCAACCGCTCGGGCGATGGCGAGCGCGACCCAGGCAGCGACCGTCGTGGCGATCAGGTGAACGTCGCCCAGCGAGAATGGCGGGCTGTCGGCCGCCACCAGGCCGAGCGCTTGCTCCACCGACGCTGCGAGGATCGCCAGAGTCACATAGATCAAGAGGCTATTCGGGCGGCGGCCGACGATTAGGAAGAACAGCGTGCCATTGACAACGCCGACTAGCGGCGTGATCACCAGCCAGACAGGGGCCAGCCCTAGCAGCGCGTCGATGAACGGGTCCAAGACGGAGGCTCGCAAGCCAGGATTGCGCGGGCCCAGGTTAGGCGCTGGACTCGCGCCTGTCAATAGCCCCAAATGAGCGCGCTGACGGCTCTAGACCGCTGGCAGGTCAAGCCGCGTGCGCCGGCGGCGGCGCTTGAGGGCTTGAGGGTCGACTCGCCCCTACTTGCCCAGCTCCTACTCAACCGCGGCCTCGCGGACGCGACCGAAGCAGCCCGCTTTCTTGATGCTGAGGGCGAGGCATTGGGCAATCCGTTCGCCATGGCCGACATGCACGAGGCGCTCGAGCGCATCGCGGCCGCCATTCGCGCCGGCGAGCCGATCGTCGTCTACGGCGACTACGACGTCGACGGACTGAGTGGGGCGACGCTCCTGAAGCTGGCGCTCGAAGCGGCCGGCGCTCAGGTGGAGGTATTCATCCCTCACCGCGAGCGCGATGGGTACGGCCTCAGCTCGGCGGTCCTCGAGAGCCTGGCCGCCGGCTCGACCCGACTGGTCATCTCGGTCGACTGTGGCGTTAGCGCGGCCGCCGAAGTCGCGGCCGCCGCCAGAGCCGGCTTGGACGTGGTGGTGACCGATCACCACCAGGTGCCGGCCGAGCTTCCGAGGGCGGTCGCCGTCCTCAACCCGCATCGGTCCGACTGCCCATACCCATTCAAGTACCTGGCCGGAGCGGGCGTCGCGCTCAGGCTCGCCCAGGCCATCCTCCAGCGCTTCCAGCCGTCCGACCCTGCCCAGGAAATCCAGGGACAGTTGTTCGAGCTGGCCGCCCTCGGGACCGTCGCGGACGTCATGCCTCTGATTGGCGAGAACCGTGCGATCGTTCGTCGCGGGCTGGACAAGCTCAACGCGAGCCCCTCGCCCGGGCTGCGGGCCCTGATTCGCCACGCCGGACTGGCACCTGGCTGGATCAACGCCGAGTCGGTCGCCTTCGGCCTGGCGCCGCGCTTGAATGCGGCTGGCCGGATCGCCGAGGCACTCACGGCCCACCGGCTCCTGGCGGCGCGGACCGATGCCGAGGCCAACCAGCTCGCCGAGCAGCTCGAAGAGCTCAACGCCCGCCGCCGGGTCTTGCTGGAGGAGGCGCTAGCCAGGGCACGCGCCGAGCTGGCAGCGCTTGGTCCCAGTCCACCATCTGGCATCGTGTTGCACGGTGAATACCCGGCCGGCCTGCTCGGGCTCGTCGCGGCTCGACTGTCAGAGGAGACGGCCAGGCCGGTCGCCGCGCTCCAGGCTGGCGACGAGCTGTGTCGCGGCTCCGTGCGTGGCGTTCCCGGCTTCGATACCGTGGCTGCGGTCGGCGCGTGTGGGGAGCTGCTGCTGGCCTACGGCGGGCACCGCGGCGCGGCGGGCTTGAGCATCGCGCCCGCCAACGTAGAAGCGTTTCGGGCCCGCTTCGCCCAGGTCGTCGCCCCAGCCCTGGCGGCGCTTCCACCGCCCGGGCCGGCCGTCGCCGATTGTCGCCTGCGAGCCACGACGGTCGATTACTCCCTCTGCCAACTGCTGGCCCGACTGGAGCCCTTTGGTGAGGGGAACCCAGCCCCGCTCTTCGAGACGCGCGGCCTGCTGGTGCGCGAGATCGAGGTCGTGGGGGAGCGCCACTTGCGCCTCCGTGTCGCCGGTGGCGGGACCAGGCTGCGGGCGATCTTTTTTGGCGGGGCGGCGGACTCGGGCCCGTCACCCGATCAGGTCGTCGACCTGCTCTACCGCGTCCGCCCCAACTACTGGCAGGACAGTCTTTCGGTCGAGCTGGACGTCGTCGCCTGGCGTCCGTCTGCGGCCTGAGGGCCGGCTCCGGAGATTGCAGCCACCTGGAGTGCGTGCCTATAATTCGCGCCGGCGGAGCCGGCCGTGTTTGCGACGCGACGCCGGGGGCTTGTCCCCCGCCAAACACAGCGGGGGCTTAGCCCCCGCGCTACGGGCGATTTAGAGAGGTCTGAGTGGACAGGATCGAGCTGAAAGCCCAGCCGCGGACCGTGCTCCGTAAGAAGGTTCGCGCCCTGCGCCGCCAGGGAATCGTCCCGGCCAACGTCTACGGGCATGCCGCGTCGACCGCGATCCAGGTGCCACTCAGGGAGGCGGAGCAGGTCATCTCGCGCGCGGGTCGGACCCAGCTCATATCGCTCACCACCGATGGCGAGGGGCCGACGACCGTCGTGATCAAGGACCTCCAGCGCCACCCGACCACCCGTTCGCTCCTGCATATGGACTTCTACCGAGTCGCGATGACCGAGCGCCTCAAGGTCGACGTGCCGCTCCGACCGCAGGGCGACCCGCCGGGCGTCAAGAAGTACAATGGCACGCTCTTTCAAGCCGTCTCGACGATCAGCGCCGAGGCCTTGCCGGCGGACTTGCCCGAGGCGATCGACGTCGATCTGAGCGTCCTGGAGGAGCTGGACAGCGCGATCTACGTTCGCGACCTACAAGTCCCTGCGGGCGTTAGCATCCTGGCCGATCCCGACGAGCTTATCGTTCGGCTGCTGCCGCCACGGGTCGAGGTCGTCGAAGAGGTCGAAGAGGCCGAAGCTGCGGAGGCGCCCGAGGCCGCTGCCGAGGCTGAGGGAGAGGCCGAATCGCCCAAGGCTGAGGAGAACGAGAAGGCCGAATAGCGGACCACGGACGACCGAATACAGACGACGCGTGCCCCGATGTCTATGGTCCGTCGTCCATCGACCGCCCTCTATCGACCGCCCTCTATCGTCCGCCCTCTATCGTCCGCAGCGCTAAGCCAAGCTCGCGGAGCTGATCCTCTTCGACCGGCGAAGGCGCGCCCATCATCAGGTCGACGGCGCTGTTGTTTTTGGGGAACGCTATGACGTCGCGAATAGTCTTCTCCCCAGCCAGCAGCATGACCGCGCGGTCGAAGCCAAAGGCGATCCCGCCGTGAGGTGGGGCGCCGAATTCGAACGCGCGCAGCATGTGGCCAAAGCGGCGCTCGATCTGCTCGGGGGTTAGCCCGAGGGCTCGAAAGACGGCCTCCTGCACCTCGCGCCGATGGATCCGGAGGCTGCCGCTCGCTAGCTCCACCCCGTTGCAGACCAGGTCGTACGCTTTGGCACGCACCTTGAGCGGCTGGCTCTCGATCAGCGGGACGTCCTCGTCCCAGGGTTGGGTGAAGGGATGATGGACAAACGTTACTCCGCCGCTCTCGTCGTCAGGCTCGAAGTAGGGGAACTCAGTGATCAGGGCGTAGACCATCCGTCCCTCATCGATCAACCCCAAACGGCTTCCCAGCTCGGTTCGCAGGCGCCCAAGGACGCCGGCCGCCGTCTCGGGATCGCTCGCAACCACCAGTAGCAGGTCACCCGCGTGGGCGCCTGTCCGCTCACAAATGGCCGCGAACTCAGCCTCGGCCAAGTTCCTGGCAAACGAGGATCGGACCTCCTCGCCTCTGAAGGCCGCCCAGGCTAACCCGGCTGCGCCTAGCGCCCTGGCCAGCGCCTCCAGCTCGTCGAGTTGGCGACGGCTGTAGTCGGCCGCGCCGCGGGCAACCAGCGCACGAACCACTCCGCCGGCCATGACGACTGACTTGAAGACCTGGAAGCTGCTCTCGCGCCCAATGTCCGTCAGGTCGGCGATCGGCATCTCCAGCCGCAAGTCTGGCTTGTCCGTCCCGTAGTGGTCCATCGCCTCGCTGAACAGCGCCTCGGTGAGATCGAGGATGTCGTCCTGGTCGACGAAGCTCATCTCGACGTCGAGCTGCGTGAAGTCAGGCTGGCGGTCTGCGCGCAGGTCCTCGTCGCGGAAGCACCGCGCGAGCTGGAAGTAGCGGTCCAGGCCGGCCACCATCAAGAGTTGCTTGAGCTGCTGCGGTGACTGGGGCAGGGCGTAGAATTCGCCAGGATGTAGCCGACTGGGCACAAGGTAATCGCGTGCGCCCTCCGGCGTGCTCTTGACCAGGATCGGCGTCTCGACTTCGATGAAGCCTCGGGCGTCTAGAAAGTCGCGGATGTACTTGGTGGCGCGGTGGCGTAGTGCGATGTTCGAGGTCATCCGGGGCCGCCGCAAGTCGAGGTACCGATAGCGCATCCGGACCTGCTCGTCTATATCCAGGTCGTCCGCGATCTCGAATGGCGGCGTGAGGGCGGGATTCAGTACCCGCAGGACATCGGCGAGTACCTCGATCTGGCCGGTCGGCAGGTTGGGATTCTCGGTCAGGGGCGGGCGGAGCGCCACCTCGCCCTCGACCTCCAACACGAACTCCAGCCGGCACTCGCCAGCCATCCGGTGGGCAAGCGGTGCTCGCTCGGGATTGAAGACCGCCTGGACCAACCCGTACCGGTCGCGCAGGTCGAGGAAGATCAGCCCCCCGTGGTCGCGTCGACGATGGAGCCATCCCTGAAGCAGCACCCTACACCCGGCGTCCCCCGCCCGCAGCTGGCCACAAGTGTGAGTGCGCCGCATCAGGCTATTATATCGGCCCTCCGTTCCGCCCCGGCCGCCCGCCGATGTCCCCCTCTCTTCTGGTCGATCTGTTCATCGCGCTCGTCTTCGTGCTCTACGTTCTCGACGACACGCGGCGAGGGGCGCTGTTTGGACTGCTCGACCTGACCTGCTTCGGGCTCGCGCTGCTCGCCGCTCTGCTCCTCTACGTCCCAGCCGCCGGCTTGATCGTAAACCGTACTGAGCTGCCCTACGGCCTCGCTAAGCCAGCCGCGTTCGTTCTGATCTGGCTGGCCTCGGACCTGATCCTGGGACTCACGCTGCGACGGGCCGCGGCTGGCCCGGGCATCGCGGTCGCCCATTCGGCGCTTGGGCGCCTGCTTGGCGTGGGAACGGGCGCGGCACGCGCCGCGCTGGTCACGATACTCACTCTCGGCGTCGTGGAGGTCCTCCCGCTGCCCGAACCCGTGCACGCGGCCGTCGCCGACTCCCGCGCTGCCTCCTCTCTCTCGGAGCACGGGGCGACGCTCGAGCGAGCCATCTCTGGTGTTCTCGGCGACGCCGTCCGCGAGACGCTCGGCCTGCTGACGGTCCGGCCAGAGTCGGACGAGCGAGTCGAGCTGCCTTTCCGGCTCGAGCAGACCCGGATCGATGAGGCCTCGGAGAGCCGAATGCTGGACCTGGTCAACGCCGAGCGGCGGCGGGGCGGGCTCGCTCCGCTGAGCCTCGATCCGGCCATCCGTCAGGTGGCCAGGCAATACTCCGCCGAGATGTTCAGAGCCGGCTTCTTCTCACACGTCGATCTACAGACCCAGTCGCCGGTCGATCGTCTGCGTCGCGCCGGCGTGCGCTTCTCGGCGGCGGGCGAGAACCTGGCGTTGGCGCCGACGGTTGACGTGGCGCACCAGGGCCTGATGAACAGCCCCGGCCACCGGGCCAACATCTTGAGCGACCGATTCACGCGAGTTGGGATCGGGATCGCCGACGGAGCCATGCACGGTAAGATGTTCACCCAGGACTTCACGGATTGAGCAGCGCCGGGCTCTACATTCACTTTCCGTACTGCGTGTCGATCTGTCCGTACTGCGACTTCGATCGGCAGGCGACTGGTCTTGCTTCGATCCCACGCTACGTCGCGGCGGTTGTCGCCGAGATCGCGGGCCAGCCGCGTCGAGCTATCCATAGTGTCTTCTTCGGTGGCGGAACGCCCAGCCTGATGGAGCCGAGCCAGGTTGGACGGCTGCTCGCCGAAGCCGCCGATCAGCTCGATCTGTTGCCCGACGCCGAGGTCACTCTGGAGGCGAACCCGGACGAGTGCTCCGAGGATCGCCTGGCCGGGTTTCGCAGGGCCGGCGTTAACCGCCTCAGTATCGGCGTCCAGAGCTTCGACGATCGGACCCTCGCCGTACTCGGACGGAGGCATTCGGCCGACGCGGCGCGTTCGGCCTTCACCGCCGCGCGTGCGGCCGGCTTCGACGACGTCAACCTGGACCTGATGCTCGGGCTGCCTGACATGACGACGGGTCGCTGGCTCGAGACCCTCGACGAGGCGGCCGAGTTAGGCCCGGAGCACCTCTCTTGCTACATCCTGACTATCGACGAGCAGGTGCCAATGGGCCGAGACGTCGCGCGCGGGCGGCTGAGACTTCCGGACGACGAGGCGATCTCGGACCAGTACATCGCCACGCAGGAGCGCCTGGCAGCGGCCGGATACGAGCGATACGAGATCTCGAACTGGGCTCGGCAGGGCAGGGGTTCTCGACATAATCTCACATACTGGCGAGACGAGCCGTACATTGGCGTCGGCGCAGGGGCGGCCGGCTGGCTCGACGGCGTGCGCACCAAGAACACGCCGTCGCCGAGCCGCTACATGGCGTCCATCCAACGCGGCCGCGCCGAGCGCATCGAGGAGGAGCGACCAGATCGTTTGACGCAGATGCGCGACTTCCTGGCGCTCGGCCTGCGCACGCGCGAGGGGATCGATCCGGCTCGATTCGAGCGACGTTTCGGCGTCTCG
>WNGB01015036.1_pt1 | contig 11231 bp, 10 predicted proteins | sample 5400681 | NCBI WGS metagenome assembly WNGB01 (sample SAMN13153367, study PRJNA577476) | soil metagenome | isolation source: 115 cm soil or saprolite under grassland replicate 2 | place: USA:California | collected 2016-06-15 | reverse complement strand
GTATCGGTCCCGACGATCCCCGCGGAGACAATTTCACACTCGTCGAAATAGAAGATCCGTCTCAGTCTTATTACGGCTCTCATTTCGTCCCCTACGCCACCCTGGTGAAGGGCTATCGAGGTTCGGGAACGTGGACGAACTATTACTTGCTTCAACCGGCAAATTGAGGACGTGAGACCATGAAGGATCAATATCAAACACCCCCGCCGGAATCGCTCGACGCTCTAACGGAAGCTGCAAACAACCTGCATCCGTCGCTCAGTAGTATGACCGAGATCTTCAAACACATGCACGACTTTCCGCAGGAGCATAACCCGCACCCAATGAATGTCGCCGGTTTGAAAGACATGGCTTCGAGCGGCGGACTCAGCAAGGCAACTATTTTCGGCTGGCGATACCTTTCTGTTTCGGGTGGCGAAAGAAAGTTTGCGGTTGAGGTGCATCACGATCCGGATGGCTCAAACCATCGTTTTGCTGGATTAAGCCATGGCCCCGCTGTCGAGGCGCTAATTACGGTCATCGAGGATGACAGGATTCGCCAGCAAACTGAGAGCGGCGATTTCACTCTCTCAACACTTTCAATTCCAGCGCTGGACATTTCCGCGCTCTGGCTGCGTGCTGCAAGCGGCGGTGATGACACGCTCATCGTCGTGCCACCCGCGCCACCATTCTTGAGGCCCTGGCCTGACACTTACACGGTTCGGCAGTTTGAGGATGCCGTGCGTGACGAGGCCGCAAGTAACGTCAAAATCGATGCCACCGCTTTTGCGTGACATTACATCCCGCCATCTCTTCGGAGAGGAATCAAACACTGGCGGAAACTTAAAGTGAACCTGCGATCAGCTATCGCGACTGGGCTGTAGTTTAGTCCAACTAACTAAGAGAGGAGAAAGAAGATGAGTCAACAAACGGGACAGCAAGCGGGAAGGCAAGCGGAAGCAGTAACGGGACCATTCTACATCGACCTGGCCACTACCGCTGCATATCCAGGTACAGCGAAAAATATAACGGGAGGTGCCACGATCACTCTTAACCGGAGCGCGTCCGGCGTCTACACGGGGACGATGCAGTTCAACTACCCGGTCATTGAGCCTGGTCCGGGAATTCAGCCTGGCCAGGTTAGCTGGAGCCAGAGAACGTTTGCGTTGAGTGATGTTAGCTACGAAGCCCCATTGCTCAGCTTTAACGTGTCAGCGGCTGTGCCGGCTTTTCAAGACAACTTCAACGCCGAAACTGGAGCGCTGCTGGCCAGCGGCACGAATGGCCCTCAAATCCCGGCTTCCTATCAGTTCATATTCTCCGGGAATTGGGATGGCACTTCAAACACCATTACCAATGGACAATCATTCGTGCCCGACGGGTGGTTGGAAGATTGTCCAGCCTCGTTAGGAAGCAGCTCGCCAGCTTCAGATGAGTCGGAGGTTTTACTGGAAGGTGATGACGGCGGCGGTGAGGATCCGCCGAACGCGAGCTGGACATCAGGCGGTGGTTAAAATCAGACCGCTCATAAATCCGGCATGAATTATCCTCAAGCTGAGTAACTCATGTTGGATACGACGGGAACTACTCAACCGAGCGCTCAAGTAATTCGGAGGCGAAGTTGACAGCTTCATTAGGAGCGAAACGTTTCCTCGCGCTCCTATAGCCTGTGCCAAGCGGAGAATATCGAACCTCTGAATGTAGGCTAGTGGGTCAGTTTTGCACTGAAGTCAATCTCATTAACACCTGACTTCAGTCAGGTGTCACGGGCAATCGATTGATCGAACTAACCGTTTCAACGGTTTATGTTGAGAAACCGTTGAAACGGTTACAATCCAACCCTGCCGCTCGCGATCACCGCACTAAAGTGCGGTGTTAATGGGAATTTTCAAAGTGAGCCACTTGTGGAATCTCGCGCGCACTTCAATTAGAAGGAAGATGACATGTTTAGGCCAAGAGCTGCCGTTACTGCTCGACTCATCGCTGTATCCGGCTTGATGCTGGCGCATGGGCCGTTGGCCATGGCAGCTCTTTCTTCGGAATCTCCTCGTGAGTCCGCCGCCTCAGGTCCACCCGCCGCCGCGCAAAAGATCACCGAGCCACAAATCCCGCAGCAAGACCTCCCGACTCTCGAGACTGGAAAACCTATCGAACGCCAGATGAATGGCGGCGAGACGCACCGTTACCTGGTCAAGCTCAATGCCGGACAGTATTTGCAAGTGCTGGTGGATCAGCGTGGCATAGATGTCGACGTTAACGTGTGCGCGCCCGACGGACAAAAAGTTGCGGAAATGGATTCTCCAAACTCCACACAAGGACCGGAGCTTATCTCAGTCCTTGCGGAGCAATCCGGCACTTATCGTATCGAAATTATCTCTCCAAGAAAGACCGTACCGGCAGGCCGGTACGAAGTGAGAATAGAAGCGCTGCGCGATGCAAACGAACCGGACAGGAAGCGAGTTGAAGCGCAAAAGGCTTACCTCGAGGCAGGGCAATTGCGCGGGGATGGCACTGTGGAATCACGGCGGAACGCGATTAAGAAATACGAAGAGGCACTGCAAAACTGGCGGACCACCGGAGAAACACTCATGGAAGTTCATACTCTTTCCTCCGACGCCCTGGCCCACCGGCAGCTCGGCCAATTACAAACGGCTCTGGAACTCTATAATAAAGCGCTCCAAGTTGTGCAATCCGTGAAGGAACGGCGAGAGGAAGCTGCTCTTCTGGGCGGCATCGCCGTTCTCTACGGCGAGATGGGCAATCCGCAAAAAGCAGGCGAGTACTATGAGCGAGTGCTCAGGACGTGGCAAGAAATTGGCGATGTCTTCCTCGTAGCTAAAACGCATAACAATTTGGGCTTAGGATATGCCTTGATGGGCGAGCCGCGAAATGCCCTGGAGCACTACAACGCTGCGCTCTCGGTCTGGCAGGAAATGGGGAATCGTGAACAGGAAGCCTTTACAGTTCATAACATCGGTGGAGTTTATGAAGTTCTGGGCGACACCGAGAAATCGCTTGAATACTACAACCGTTCCCTCGTGCTGTTCCGCTCTTTAGGAAATCACGGCGGCGAGGCGGAGGACCTCAACAGCATCGGCCGCGCATATAAGTTTACCGGAGAGTTTCAAAGAGCTTTGGAATATTACAAGCAGGCTCTCGCGCGCTGGCGAAGCGGCGGGGACCGCCGCAGAGAGGCCGCAGCGCTCAACAACATCGGCGAAGGGTATGCCGCGTTGGGCGACCAGCAAAAGGCGCTGGAGCACTACAACCAGGCGTTGAAACTGTTCCGCGAAGTTGGTGACCGTCGCTTCGAGGCCTTAACGCTCGAGCGGATCGGGACTCAGTACGCTTCTTCGTCGGAATATCAAAAGGCGCTTGAATATTATGAGCAGGCGCTCGAACTGCGGCGAGCCGCCGCCGACCGCTGGGGCGAGGCCAGCGTGCTCACCAGCACTGGCTTCGCCTACGTCTCATCTGGCGATCCAAAAAAGGCCCTGGACTACTTCGCGCCATCGCTGAAACTGTTCCTCGAAGTAGGCGACCGCCGCGGCGAAGCGAAAACACGCTTCGGCATCGCTCGGGCCGAGCGCGACAATGGCAACTTGCCTGAAGCGCGTAAGCAGATCGAGACAGCGCTGTCGCTCACCGAAGCAGTGCGCGCCGATGTCAATAGCCCACAATTGCGCGCCACTTATCTCGCAACGGTGGAAGATTATTTCCACTTCTACATTGATCTGCTAATGCGCCTTGATAAGGCACGTCCGAACGAAGGATTCGTGGCGCTTGCGCTACAAGCCAGCGAACGAGCTCGCGCGCGGAGCCTGCTCGACATGTTGTCAGAGTCTCATGTGGAGATTCGCAAAGGCGCGGACCCGCTGCTGCTTGAAAAGGAGCGCGCCCTGGCGCAACAACTTAATGCTAAGGCCCAGCGGCGCGTTCAGTTATACGGCCAGAAAGGCAGGGAAGAACAACTGGCCTCGCTCAACAAGGAGATCAGCGATCTCGAAATTGAGAACGAGCAAGTGCAGGCAGCAATACGCAAAGCGAGTCCCGCTTACGCAGCGCTCACTCAGCCCCATCCGTTGGGGCTGAAAGAGATTCAACAGCAGTTGGATTCCAATACTCTTCTGTTACAGTATTCGCTCGGTGAAGAACGTAGCTATCTTTGGGCAGTGGCTCAGAATTCACTTAGGGCCTACGAATTGCCAAAGCGCGAGGAGATAGAGAAATCATCGCGCAAGGTCTACGGATTACTAACCGAACGAAGTCTTTTCAAACGCGGTGAAACTGCGCTGCAAAGACAGGAGCGCGTCACAAGTGCAGATTCACAGTTGCTGGAAGCCGTCAGTGAATTGAGCCGGATGGTACTTGCGCCTGCTGCTTCTGAGCTTGGTGACAAGCGCCTGGTCGTGGTGGCAGATGGCGCCTTGCAATATCTTCCGTTCGCAGCGTTGCTGGATTTGTCAGTTAGTGACCGCCAGTTTTCGGTGGCAAAAAACAATAACCGACCACGAATAACCGGCCACGAACAACTGAAAATTGACGCTTACAAGCCACTGATGCTTCAGCACGAAATTGTTAGTCTTCCCTCTGCATCAAGTCTGGCGGTACAGCGCAAGGGACTGGCTGGTCGCAAGCCCGCGCCAAAAGGCATCGCCGTAATAGCGGATCCAGTTTTCTCAACTTCCGACGAACGGTTCAAAACAAACGCTGCGATCGCCAATGCGCGGCGTGACTACAGTTACATCAATATCGGCACCCGAATAATAGAACATATCGCCGATGATCCTGGCGCCGGCAACCTGATAATCCGTCGTCTACAATTCACGCGGCAGGAAGCAGATCAGATCCTTGCCGTGGCTCCAGGTCGAGAGAACCTGAAGGCAATAGATTTCAAGGCGAACCGGACAACGGCACTGAGCGGTAAGCTGAGTAAGTATCGTTATGTTCACTTCGCGACTCATGGTTATTTGGATAGCGAGCGACCAGAACTTTCGGCTGTGGTTCTTTCGCTTGTGGACGAGCAGGGAAACCCCGAAGATGGGTTTTTGCGAGCCCACGAGATCTACAACCTCAACCTGCCCGCGGAGCTGGTGGTGCTGAGCGCGTGTCAAACAGGCTTGGGCGAAGAAATCAAAGGCGAAGGACTGGTCGGCCTGACGCGGGGATTCATGTATGCCGGAGCGCGCCGGGTGGTAGTGAGTTTGTGGAACGTAAACGATAAGGCCACAGCTGAACTAATGCAGCGGTTTTACAGGGGAATTCTGAAACGTAATGAGACCCCCGCTGCCGCCTTGCGGGCAGCGCAGGTGGAGATGTGGCAGCAAAAGCAGTGGCGTTCGCCTTACTTCTGGGCTGCGTTTGTGCAACAGGGCGAATGGAAGTGAGAGAATTTCGAATTTTGGCTAGCGGATTTCGAATGGCGGATTTTTGATGACACAATGGCCGCTAAGCCTCTGGATGTAAGGCCGAAATCCGCAATCCGAAATTCCTAAAATGGGGGCAAGGAGGGTTGTTATGAAAACCAACATAAGAAGGCGAATCACACTTAGAATCGCGTCCGTCGTGATTGTTGTGTTTGCTATTGGGATTGCGACGATGGGGTTTGCACAATCGCCTGAAGACGCGACACGGCGGTTGTGGGATACAGCATTCATTCCTACTGGCAAAGCCCCGCGACGGCGGGTCCCCAGAAAACGATCCGGCGTCAACTATCGCATCGCGACTCCCAACGTTCCGACTACGAGCGTTGATGGAAATACCGTCCTTGGCGTCACAGTTTGGCGCTTGCGCCGTTCGACTTCTGACGAAATGGGTGAAAGACTGATTGTTCATGAAGGGTCAGACACAGTTCAGTGGCTCCCGGAACGTATTTCGGCAAACCGAAAACTTGCTGAAGGGGATCGTTTACGAATCAGTGTTGAAGCTGCGCGCACAGGCTATCTCTACGTGATTGATCGTGAACAGTATGCCGATGGCAGTTTCAGCGAGCCTTACTTGATTTTCCCGACCACACGAACGCTCAGCGGCAAGAACGAAGTGAAAGTTGGAAGGGTGGTAGAGATTCCCGCACAAGACGATGCTCCACCTTACTTCAAGGTGAAACGAAGCCGGAGCGATCAGATGGCCGAAGTTCTCAGTGTGATGGTGACACCCACTCCGCTTGAAGGATTCCAGATTACCGAAAAGCCACAAAAACTCTCAGAAACGCAAGTCACCGGCTGGGAAAAATCGTGGGGCACGCAAGTCGGGTTGCTGGAGTTGGAAAACGGCGCCGGAAAAACCTGGACCAAAGAAGAACGAGAGGCCGCTGCTGATCCGACGCGAGCTCTGACATCGGGCGCGCCTGCGCCGCAAGTGCTCTATTACCGGCCTCGCGCCAAACCCAGCGAGCCAATGTTGGTAAACGTGCGGTTGCGTTACTGACGAGACTCTTCGAGATCCTAAAACCACACTAATCAATTTACGAATGGCTGAATTGTCCAGTTCGCTACCCGGCCCCATAGTCGATCACCGGCCCACCTGGGCTAAGATCAATCTCGACGCACTGACCGCAAATTTCCATATCGTCAAAGAACGCGTGGGGCCGGATGTAAACGTGATGGCCGTGGTAAAGGCCAATGCTTACGGACATGGGGCAGTCGAGTGCGCGCGGCGGCTCGAGGCGGAAGGCGCTAACTGGTTTGGCGTGGCGCTTCCGGAAGAGGGACTTGAACTTAGAAATGCCGGTATCACCGAACCCATTCTCTGTCTCGCCGGGTTCTGGGGTGGACAAGCAACTCTGTGTATCGAACGAAAGTTGGTTCCAGTAGTCCACCGTCTCGACATGATCGAAGCATTCGATCGCGCCGCACGCGAGCGCGATATCGTTGCCGACGTGCACGTCAAAATTGATACCGGCATGGGCCGGCTCGGCGTGCGCTTCGACGAAGTGGTAGCGTTTGTAGAGGCGTTGAAGGGTTTCCCCAACATTCGAGTTGATGGCTTGATGACTCACTTCGCTGCTGCTGACGAACCATCCTGCGCGCCGCTAACTGACGATCAGATCCAGCGTTTTGAAAATGCGCTTGCGGTTTTTACCCAACATGGCTACAAGCCTACCTACCGTCATCTGGCGAATTCCGCGGCAATCTTTGCTCAACCTACGGCATGGGGAAATATGGTGCGTCCTGGCGGTGTGCTCTATGGGCTTTGGCGTGACATTCTCTCTCCCGCGGATCGCAGCGAAACCTTTCAGCCGGTAATGTCTCTTCATTCGCGCATCATGTCGCTCAAGCGGGTGCCGCTGGGAGAGACCGTAGGCTACGGCTGCACGTTTGAAGCTTCGCGCGAGACACTCGTCGCAGCAGTGCCGGTGGGCTATCATGATGGTTACATGCGCGCGTTATCCAATCGCGGCCGCGCGATCATCCGCGGCGTCTACGCCACTGTCATCGGCAGGATTTCTATGGACCTCACGCTAATTGACGTTACCAACGTGCCTGGCGTGCAACTGGAAGATGAGGTAGTACTCATGGGCCACGAGGCCGGACTTTCGATAAGTGCAGAGGAACTCGCCAGGACGGCTGGGACGCTTTCGTACGAAGTCACCTGCGGTGTCGGACAACGCGTCGGGCGCGTCTACGTTTAGGCGCCAGCGATGCAAGGAAAATACTAAAGGAACATCTGTTTCGATGAAACTCCAAGCCATCAGCGGGGGCGAGCCCGCCTTCCCGACTGCGAGCTGTTCTGACGGGCTTGGTAAGTTAATCTTGAATGGCCTTTCAATCGAGCACCAAAGCTCAACTACAATAAGCTCATGGTCGGGAAGGCGGGCTTGCCCCCGCTGCCCGGTTAACGGTTCATGCTTAAGCAAACAAGGATGTTGTGAGTGAACAAGGAGCCTGAAAGACTAGTCATTAAAGTAAGTGAGAACGACAGCGTCACCGCTTTGCTCTACGCTCCGTCTAAGAAAGATCGCATTGGCATAACCGTAATTCTCGGGCACGGTGCCGGGGCTAATCAGCTCAGTCCGTTCATGCGGCTCTTCGCCAGCGGCCTGGCCGAACGTGGCTTCGATGCAATCACTTTTAATTTTATTTACATGGAGAAAGGCCGTCGCGTGCCTGATCCGAAACCCAAACTGGAAGGGTGTTATCGTGCTGTAATCGAAGCGACGCGCGAGCATAAGAAGTTGAAAGGCAACCGTGTTGTGATTGGCGGGAAGTCGATGGGTGGACGCATCGCGTCACAGGTTGCCGCAACTGAAGAGTGTGCCGACAAAATTATCGGCCTCGTTTTTCTCGGCTATCCACTTCATCCACCCGGAAAACCCGAACAACTTCGCGACGCTCATCTTAAAGACATCCGCGCGCCGATGCTCTTCGTACAGGGCTCACGCGATGCCTTCGGTTCAGAAGAAGAGATCCGCGCCGTAATCAAGAGACTGCGATTACCGGCAACGCTGCACGCAATCAAAGGTGCCGACCACTCATTGAAGGTGCCCAAGAGCGCCGGAGTTCCGCAACCACAAATCTACGAATCCACCATGGACGAAATTGCCCGCTGGTTACAATCAAACTGAGCGCACAGTGCGAAACCTGCACCGGCGTCGTCTGATCTCTCTCTTAGACTGGAAAGGGTCCAGGAGCCGACCAGTCCGGAACTTGATGCTTAAGGCTTCACTGTAGGCTTGACCTCGCCTGACTTTTCAACCGGCAGTTCCGGCCGCTTGCTCCAGTCTTCGAATGATCCATCGTAGAGGTGTGCATCGTAGCCGAGGTAGCGGGCGACGAAGTAGAGCAGGCTGGCCTGTTGGCCGATGTGGCAGTAGGTTGTGAGGCTGTCCTCTGGCTTCACTCCGGCGGCGTGGAAAAGTTGGCGCAAGGTCTCGACGCTTTTGAATTTGTTCGAATCTTCAACCAGGCTATCGAAGGGAATGTTCTTCGCTCCCGGAATATGACCGCCGCGCGGCATCCGGCCAACTTCCTCACCGGTGTAAAATTTTGACGCGCGTGCATCCAGAATCATCACTCCCGGGTTCTTCAGATTCATATTGACCCCTGAATGAACTGAGCTCCGGGAATATGCGCGGCTTTGTATTCATCCTGCTCGCCAACTTGCAATAACACCAGCGAATCATCTTTGAGATGTTCAGCCACCCACTGAGTGGAAACAATGAGCGACTTATGGACATCAGACCTGGGCTCAGCTGCGCTTGCCCGAGATGAGGCCAGACCGATGAGGATCAGTAGAAGCAGCAGGAGCGATGTGTGTTTCATCATTTTCTCCAATTTCAGAATGTTAGTAGTGACGACTCAATATGTTGCTTTCCGCACGCTGATTTTAGCTCACAATAGAGCCGTCTCAGTAAGTAATCGTCCCGCTGCAAACCGCTCGACATTAAGCTGCGTGGCATCGATTAGATCTGACGTGCCCTGGAGAATTAAGTCTGCAGTGATCCGACCTGAAGCGGGCGAGTGCATTACGCCATGGCCGCTGAAGCCGTTTACGAAATAGAGACCCTCGACATTCGGCGCCGGGCCGATGATCGCATGATGATCAGGGGTCATCTCGTAAAGGCCGGCCCAGGCGCGACGTGGATTTACCTCCGCTTCAGCGAGACGCGGCACACGCGCCGCAGCTCGGGTCAGAATTTTTTCAACGAAACCAGGATCAAAGTCGGTCTTGAAGCCGGGAGTTTCTTTCGGGTCGTTCCAGGCCAACAGAATTCCTTTTCCTTCGCGACGGAAATGAAAGCCTGTGGACATGTCGATGACCATGGGAAAGCGTTGTGGTAAACCGTCGAACGGCTCAGTGGGCACAAGCTGGCGCCGCAATGGTTCTACAGGTAATGCAGCGCCGGCCAATCGCGCTACCTCCGCAGCCCACGGGCCCGCCGCGTTCACCACGATGCGCGTGGACACAAAACCACGAGTAGTCAGGACACCGGATATGCGAAGACCTTCCTCGGAACGATCGGCAGGCATGATGTCTCCGCTTCCAGCCTCAAAGCCCGCGCTTTCGGTACTTTCGGTTTCCACTTCGATGCCGGTCACCTGGGTGTCGAGCCAAAGTCGCACACCACGTTCGCGAGCCTTTAGCATGAAACCCATCATCACGCTATGCGGATCGACGAAGCCGTCGGTCTGACAAAACGTCCCGCCCACTATGTCATCGACGCGCAGTTGTGGAACAAATTTCGCGATGTCCTCAGGTGAAACCAACTCAACATTCTGAACGCCCAGCGCTATCTGGCGTTCACGATTCGCTTTGAGATATTCCAGCTGACGCTCATTAGTCGCGCAGAAGAGATAGCCATGCGCGCGGTAGTCTGCCGGATAACCGACGACCTCATCGAACCGCGAAAAGAAATCGATCGAATAGCGCGACATCTGAATGTTGACGGGCGTAGAAAACTGCGCGCGCACGCCACCCATGCTCTTTCCCGTCGATCCTTTGCCCTGATGTGCCTCGCGCTCGATTACGAGCACGTCGGTGCAGCCCTGGTCAGCAAGGTGGTAGGCCACGCTTGATCCCACGATGCCGCTGCCGATGATCACTACGTCTGCCGTTTCAGTCATTGATTGTCCCTGGCGGAAGCTCTGCGTACAATCGGTGGCGAGCATAATCCCAAGTAACGCGGTAGACAACTGCACTTAACGCACGAGACCCAATTGGAACAGGCCGAAGATTACGGTGAAAACTGTTTTGAGTTCTACGATTACATCTACAACTCTGTCCATCCTAATGTGATCGATACCCTGGAGCGCCTGGCGAATGGCGGACGTGTGCTCGAACTGGGTATTGGTACGGGCAGCATCGCTCTGCCGCTCGCCGCTCGCGGCGTAGACGTCTACGGCATTGAAGCCTCAACATCGATGCTTACCAAGCTACGTGAAAAACCCGGTAGTGCGCGGCTAAAGGTTTGGCAAGGTAACTTCACTGATGTTCGAATGGAGCTAGTAATAAGTGGAAAGCACGAAGTACCTATCAGCTGAGGAGATGCACAATGGATCTACGTTACCCCGTGGGAACCTTTAGCTTTCAAGGAACGCTTTCGCCTGAAGAACGTCTTGGTCTAATCGATCAAATAGCCGCCACTCCTGAAAAAATGCGTGCCGCAGTGGCCGGTTTGGATGACGAGCAACTCAATACACCCTATCGCCCTGAAGGATGGACGGTTCGTCAGGTAGTTCATCATGTGCCGGAGAGTCACATGAATAGCTACATACGATTCAAACTGGCGATGACCGAAGAAGAGCCGACTATCA